>OFCQ01000090.1_pt1 | contig 63995 bp, 44 predicted proteins | sample 1520861 | NCBI WGS metagenome assembly OFCQ01 (sample SAMEA2699036, study PRJEB24076) | metagenome | biome: Human gut stool | place: Spain | collected 2012-11-21 | reverse complement strand
AATCACGATACACCACAAAGCAAGAAAAAGACTATGCAATCCAGCGAATTGGAGTTGGGCTTGCCCGACGAAGCTGAGTAGGAGTGAATAGTCTTTTTCTTGCTTAGAGGCCGTCATGAAGTAAATAGCAAATTTCGTGAATCAAATACATTCTAACATCTTGACAAAACCTCCCTTGAAAGTTATAGTATAATGTGCGTTAGAGGATAGTATTCTAATCAATATGAATAAGATATAAAGATAATGAAAAAGAGGAGTACGCAATTACTGTCGTCAGAGAGAGTCATCCAAAGGCTGTGAGATGATTTCGAAAAAGGGTTGTGGAAGGTAGCTTTGGAATTGGATATTTGAAATTAAGTAGGATATCTCGTGGTTGTTTACGTTATAGAACAAAGAGGTATACAGAAGAGTTGTCTGTATATGAACTTAAGGTGGTACCGCGATGATTCGCCCTTTATGTACGGAAGTATATGAAGGGCTTTTTTAATTTCCACTTTATGTGAAAAAATTGTGACTCATAGTGACAAATCAAAAAAAATAAAATAATATGAAAACAAAAGGAGGACATCATGAAAATTGTGAGTAAAGAACTGGCAAAAACTTATGATCCAAAAGCAATTGAGCAAAAGACATATGAAAGATGGTGTGAGAACAAATATTTTCATGCGGAAGTAGACCGCAGTAAGAAACCATTTACAACGGTAATGCCACCACCGAATATTACTGGTAAGCTTCATATGGGACATGCGTTAGACAATACATTACAGGATATTCTGATCCGTTATAAGAGAATGCAGGGATACAATGCATTATGGATTCCGGGAACAGACCATGCTGCCATTTCTACAGAAGTAAAAGTAACAAATCAGTTAAAGGCAGAAGGAATTGATAAGAAAGAACTTGGACGCGAGGGATTCTTGGAGCGTACATGGCAGTGGAAAGAAGAGTATGCAGGAACAATTGAAAATCAGTTGAAGAAACTGGGTATTTCCTGCGACTGGGACAGAGAACGTTTTACAATGGACGAGGGATGTTCTAAAGCTGTAGAGGAAGTATTTATTAACCTGTATGAAAAAGGATATATTTACAAAGGTTCTCGTATCATTAACTGGTGTCCGAAGTGTAAGACATCGTTGTCTGATGCAGAGGTAGAACATGAAGAGCAGAATGGTAATTTCTGGCATATTAAGTATCCAATCGTAGGAACAGATAGATTCCTTGAGATTGCTACAACACGTCCAGAGACAATGCTTGGAGATAGTGCGATTGCCGTACATCCGGATGACGAGAGATATAAAGATATCGTTGGTAAGAATGTATTGCTTCCATTGGTTAACAAAGAAATTCCAATCGTTGCAGATTATTATGTAGATAAAGAATTTGGAACTGGTGCGGTTAAGATTACACCTGCACATGACCCGAATGACTTTGAAGTTGGAAAACGTCATAATCTTCCAGAGATTAATATCATGAATGATGATGCTACAATCAATGATAAAGGTGGAAAATATGCAGGAATGGACCGCTATGAAGCAAGAAAAGCAATCGTAGCAGATCTGGATGCACAGGGATATCTTGTGAAAGTAGTTCCACATTCTCACAATGTAGGAACACATGACCGTTGCGGAACAACAGTAGAGCCATTGATCAAACAGCAGTGGTTTGTAAAGATGGAAGAGCTTGCAAAACCAGCGATTGAAGCTTTGAAGAGCGGAGAATTAAAGTTTGTTCCAGAACGTTTTGATAAGATTTATCTGCACTGGCTTGAGAATATCAAAGACTGGTGTATTTCACGTCAGATCTGGTGGGGACACAGAATTCCTGCATATTATTGTGATGAATGCGGTGAATTTGTAGTTGCAAAAGAAGCACCGGAGAAATGCCCACATTGTGGATGTACACATTTCACACAGGATGAAGATACTCTGGATACATGGTTTAGTTCAGCATTGTGGCCATTCTCTACACTTGGCTGGCCGGAGAAAACAGAAGATTTGGATTACTTCTATCCAACAGATGTACTTGTAACAGGATATGACATCATTTTCTTCTGGGTAATCCGTATGGTATTCTCAGGAATTGAGCATACAGGCAAGTGTCCATTTAATACAGTATTGATCCATGGATTGGTTCGTGATTCACAGGGACGTAAGATGAGTAAATCTCTCGGAAATGGTATCGATCCACTGGAGATCATCGATCAGTATGGTGCAGACGCACTTCGTCTGACACTGGTTACAGGTAATGCACCTGGTAATGATATGCGTTTCTATAATGAACGTGTTGAGGCAAGCCGTAATTTTGCAAATAAAGTATGGAATGCATCTCGATTCATTATGATGAATATGGAGAAAAATGTAGTAGAAGAGCCGGAAGATTTCTTGTTAAAACCGGCAGACAGATGGATTCTGTCAAAAGTAAACAGTCTGACAAAAGAAATGACAGAAAACATGGACAAATTTGAACTCGGAATCGCAGTTCAGAAAGTACATGATTTCATCTGGGATGAGTTCTGTGACTGGTATGTAGAGATTGCAAAATATCGTATTTACCATGCAGAAGAGGATTCACAGTCAGCACAGTGTGTTTTGTGGGTACTTAAGACAGTTCTTGGACAGGCATTGAAATTACTTCATCCATTTATGCCATTTATCACAGAAGAGATTTATGGTGCACTTGTACCGGAAGAAGAATCTTTGATGATGTCAAAATGGCCTGAGTATAAAGAGGAATGGGAATTCCCAAGAGCAACAGAGGTAATGGAGCATGTAAAAGCAATTACACGCGGAATCAGAAATATGCGTGCAGAGATGAATGTTCCAAACAATAAACGTACAAAAGTTTATATTGTCAGCAGCAATAAATCCTTAATGGAAGCTCTGGAAGTATTTAAAAATTCTGTAAAACCACTGATGCTTGCAAGTGACATTATTCTTCACTATGAAAAGAAAGATGTTGCAGATGATGCAGTATCTATTGTAGTTCCAGGAGCAACTGTATATCTTCCAATGGAAGAGCTGGTTGATTTTGAGCAGGAATTAGAGCGTCTGAAAAAAGAAGAAGAGAAGCTCACAAAAGAAATCGCAAGAGCGAAAGGTATGCTTTCAAATGAACGTTTTGTAAGCAAAGCACCAGAAGCAAAAGTACAGGAAGAAAAAGAAAAACTGGAAAAATACACACAGATGCTGGCACAGGTTCAGGAACGTCTGGAAGGATTAAAGCGATAGAATATACAGATTTAAAATGTCTGTAAATGATATATCTGAGATGGGGATGGATTGACAGTATATGTTGATTATCCCCGTTTTGGACATTTTGGAACAATGTCTTATAGACTAAAAAAACATGTAAGAGATAACGTGACAGATTAGAATAGAGAGGATATCAATAAAGAAGGTGCATATAAAATAGCAGGATATCAAAGGTACATTTCATAAGATAAAAAATTTGAAAAAGGAAGATATCAAGGCACATTGGAAAGAGAGTAAAGCACGACGACAACGAATTCTTGAGGAAAGAAGAAACAGCAAGTTTGCAAAGAAGATGCAGCCGGTGTACCGATTTATGAATCGATTTTCGCTGGTATTTCATTTCCTTTTAGCATGTATTTTGAATTTCTTTATAGAGGGGATTTCAAGACATTCGTTGATTCAGGCATGGCTCTATATGATAGAGACGCCAAAGGTATTTTTGTTCAATGCTTATCTGATATTTGCAACATTGATGATTGTATATCTGGTGAGGCGACGGGTATTTGCCCGTATTCTGATTAGTGTATTCTGGCTGATACTTGGTATTACAAATGGGTATATGTTGATGAAACGTGTAACACCATTTAATGCACAGGATTTAAAAGTATTGTCAGATGCCATTTCGTTGACAGGAAATTATTTTGGAAAAATGGAATTGATCATGTTGATCATTGGAATTATTGCAGTAGTAATATGGGTGATTTCAATGTGGAGACGTGGTGGACAGTATACCGGTAAGATGCATAGGGTTGCTGCATTTTGTGGGTTGATCGTAAGTTTACTGGGATATGTTGTACTTACGGATGTGGCGATTGATAAACGTGTGATTTCAAATTACTTTGGAAATATTGCGTTTGCTTATGAAGATTATGGATTTCCATACTGTTTTACAGCGAGTGTATTTAATACGGGAATATCTGAACCGGCAGGTTACAGCAAAGAGACGATGGAAGCTATCAATAAAGATGGTGCGCTGAATGTAAGTGAGACAAGTCTGTCAGATGAAAACAAACCGAACATTCTATTTGTGCAGTTAGAGTCTTATTTTGATCCGACAGAAGTAGAATGGCTGCAGTTTTCAGAAGATCCAATTCCGAATTTGCGCAAATTATATAGTGAATATTCATCAGGCTATTTTAAGGTGCCGTCTGTAGGAGCAGGAACTGCAAATACAGAGTTTGAAGTGCTTACAGGAATGAGTATGCGTTTCTTCGGACCTGGAGAGTATCCATATAAAACTTATGCAAAGACAAAAATAATTGAAAGTGCGGCATCATCACTGGAAAAATTGGGATATGGTGCAGAGGCACTTCATAATAATACAGGTAATTTCTATAGTCGTGCACAAGTTTATAATCATATGGGATTTGACCATTACACAAGCAAGGAATTTATGAACGTGCTTCAGACAACACCGAAAGGATGGGCAACAGACGATATTCTTGTTCCACATATTTTAGAGTCAATGGATACAACGAAGCAGCAGGATTTTGTTATGACAATCAGTGTGCAGGGACATGGAGATTATCCGACAGAAAAAGTTTTGGATGATCCTGAAATTATTGTCAGTGGTGTGGAAGACGAAGGAAAGCGAAATGCATGGGAATATTATGTAAATGAAGTTCATGAGATGGACAAATTTGCAGGTCAGTTGATTGAAGCGTTGGAAAAACGCGGAGAACCGACAGTAGTTGTATTTTACGGAGATCATCTTCCTACAATGGGACTTGAAGCAAAAGATATGAAGAGCAAATATCTTTATAATACAAATTATGTTATTTGGGATAACATTGGATTGGAAAAGAAAGACGGGAACTATGCAGCATATCAGATTATGGCAGAAGTGTTTGATCGTTTAGATATCCATACAGGAACATTTTTTAATTACCATCAGCAGAGAAAAGATACAAAGAATTATCTGGCAGATCTTGAACTGCTCCAGTATGACGTTTTATATGGAAATCAGTATGTATATGAAAATACAGGCAAGCCGATCACAGAAGGTCATATGGTCATGGGTGTGAAAGACACATCTATTTCGGATATTGTAGAACAGTTGGATGGAACTTATAGCCTTTATGGAGAGAATTTTACAAAATATAGTAAGATTTATATCAATGATGAAAAACAGACAAGTTCATTTTTAAATAATACACGAATTGACCTAAAGGAAGCAGAATTACAAGATGGTGATGTGGTTTATGTGGCGCAGGTTGGTTCAAGTAATACGATTTTCAGGACTTCTAAGAAATATGAGTATAAAGACGGAGCATTAAAAGAACTTCCGACAGATCCGAATGACCCGGAAACAGGAAGAAATGCATTTGTAGGAAAAGACGCAGGAGAACAATAATGACCTATGATAAGGCAGTGGAATACATTAATGAGATTCCAAAATTTACAAAAAAAAATACGCCGGAGCATACGAAAGAGTTTTTAAAGAGACTTGGAAATCCACAGGATAGCTTAAAAGTAATCCATGTTGCAGGAACAAATGGAAAAGGTTCCGTGAGTTCCTATCTGGATGCAATGCTTCGTGCCCAGGGGAAGACAGTTGGTCTTGCACTGTCTCCTCATTTAGTAAAAATGAATGAAAGAATTGTAATCAATCATCAAATGGTCGATGATGATACATTTCTAAATGTATTTGAACAGGTCAAAGAAAAAGTAGAAGGGATGGTGGAAGATGGTCTTCCACATCCTACTTTTTTCGAGTTTTTATTTGGCATGGTACTGATAGCATTTGCACAAGCGAAGGTGGAGTATGCAGTGCTTGAAACGGGTCTTGGAGGAAGACTGGATGCGACGAATTGTGTTGAACATCCAATCTGTTCAGTAATCACATCAATTGGAATGGATCATATGCAGTATCTTGGCAATACATTGGAAGAAATTGCCACGGAAAAGGCTGGAATCTTAAAAAATGCTGTGCCGGCTTTTTACATTGAAGGGCAAAAAGAAAGCAATCAGGTGATTGAAAAACGTGCAAAAGAACTTGGGATTCCATGTAAAAAAGTCTCGAAAAATGCGTTCGAAATTCTTGAAATTAATGAGAAATATATTGCATTTTCATGTGCAAATGCGTATTATGGAGATGTTACATGGAAACTAAACAACACCGGACGATATCAGGCAGAGAATGCAATGCTTGCGTTGGAGGTAATGCGTTATCTGTTTGGCACTGAAGGAAAATTACAAAAGTGGCAGGAAACACTTAGTGCATGTAAAGTAGGCGGGCGAATGGAAGAAGTCCTCCCACATATTTACATTGATGGGGCACATAATATCAGTGCGATCGAAAGATTTGTTGAGAGTGTTCCAAAGGATACTACAGGAATTGGAATTTTATTTTCTGTGGTAGAAGATAAAGATTATGAGGAAATGATTGCTTGTCTTTGTCAGCATGTGGATGCAGATTTTTTTGTGATCACACATATAGCAGATAAGCGTGCTGCAGATACAGAAAAGTTAGCAGAGATATTTCGTCAATATACAGAAAAACCGGTTATCGTGCAGGATTCGTTGAAGGCTGCATGGAACTATGTGACATCCAATCAGAAAGACAGGACAATTTATTGTCTGGGATCGTTGTATCTGGTGGGGATGGTCAAAGATTTGATAGAGGAGGAGTCAAATGCTAGATTTTGAAGAAGAACTGAAGAAGTTTAAACCAAGTCTGGAAGTAGAAGATATTGAAGATGCCGTTTATCAGGAAGAGATGACAGATGTGATGGACCTCCTGAATAAGGTAATGGATCAACAGAAAAATTAGAAAGATTATGGTGAGCATAGATGGACTATACGAAGAAAATCATGCATTGTTCCAATTATTGGTACAATGATGGCCTGAGAAAAGCGCAGATTCGGGATTTATCGGGAGCGATTCTCTCACTTCGACAAAGTTTACAATATAATAAGGGGAATATTGCTGCCAGAAATCTACTTGGATTAGTTTATTATGGCAGGGGAGAAGTAGCAGAGGCACTGGTAGAGTGGATTATCAGTAAGAATTTGAAACCACGTGATAATATTGCAAATGAATATATACAGCGTGTTCAGGATTCATCCAGACGACTGGAGGCTATGGATCATGCAATTCAGGTGTATAATCAATGTCTGCAGTTATGCAGACAGGGAAGCATTGATATGGCAATTTTGAAACTGAGACAGGTTATCGGAGGTCATCCGACCTTTGTTAAAGCATATCAATTGCTGGCATTGATCTATATTCAGGATGGACAATATCCGAAAGCAAATTCATTGCTTCGCACTGCATCCAAACTGGATACAACCAATGCAACTACGTTGCGTTATATGCATGAACTCGAACTGCATCGAAGTAAGGTGCCTGCAAGGTCAGAGAAGAAAAAAGAAAAGAGAAAAAAGAAAAATTCTGTGGAATATAAGGATGGCAATGAAACAATTATTCAGCCAGCATATCATATAGTAAAGACAATTGCAGGAAAATTCACAATTATGAATATTATAATTGGAGCATTGATCGGAGCGATGATTGTATGGTATCTCGTTGTTCCGTCTGTCAATCAGTCGAAATCAGAGAAGACAAATAAGCAGATTATTGAATACAGTGAGCAGATTAATGCCATGAAGGCACAAATCAGTGCAATGACAAGAACGCTGGACAATTATCGTACAGCAGGTAGTGATTCGGAGGCAGCAGCGCAGAATGCTGCAAGTACTTCAGACAGCTATGAGAATCTGATGTCTGCATCAACACAATATAATTCAGGAAACTATACTTATGATGTGATTGCAGATTCACTTTTGAATGTTAATCGTGATCTGCTTGGAACATCCGGTCAGGAGATGTATGATGAGATGACAGGAGAGGTTTATCCATCTGCCTGTGAGATTAAATACGAAGCCGGAATAGAGGCACTGGATGTTGCAAATTATAGCTCTGCGATAGACAACTTGTCTAAAGTCGTAAGAATGAATGCTGATTACGATGACGGAGGCGCAAGACTTAATTTAGGTATTGCATATCTAAGAAGCGGAGATAATGACAATGCAATTGCCAATTTCCAAGCTGTAGTTCAGGAATATCCAGATACAGATTATGCACAAGAAGCAACAAACAATCTGAATATGATTTCACAGAGTACTGAAGAAACACAGAAAACAGAATAATAAGTTTCCGGATATTTGAAATATACGGAAGAATAAAATATACAAAAGAGGTAATTATGTAGAAGATACATAATTCCCTCTTTTTTCTTTTACAAAGAATAAAAGAAGATATGAAATACTGCAGATAAAAGATTGTAATACGAAAAAATATGACAGGAGGTAAAACAAGATGGATTATCAAGTGCAGGAAAATTGTCTGACAATATTTCTTCCAAAAGAAGTAGATCATCATAATGCGGAAGAAATACGGAAAAGTGCAGATTCAGTTATCGAAAAAAATCATATCAAATATGTGATTTTTGATTTTAAAGATACGGAGTTTATGGACAGCTCAGGAATCGGAGCAATAATGGGACGATATCGCATGATACAGCTTATAAATGGAGAAGTGTGGGCGGTACATACAAATGCAAGAATTAAAAAAATATTAACATTGTCAGGGATGACGAAAATAATGCAGATATATGAGGAGGAACAGGAAAATGGGGAACACAAATGAAATGGAAGTGATCTTTGACAGCCGTTCTGCAAATGAAAGCTTTGCAAGAGTCGCAGTTGCGGCATTTTTAACGCAATTAAATCCAACTGTGGAAGAGGTGTCAGATGTAAAAACAGCAATATCGGAAGCAGTTACGAATTGTATTATACATGGATATGAAAATGAAATAAAAAAGATTTACATACGCTGTGAAATTAATGCACATACATTTTATGTGTCAGTCAGAGATGAAGGAAAAGGAATTGAAGATGTAAAGCAGGCAATGCTGCCTATGTATACCACAAAACCAGAAGCAGATCGGTCTGGTATGGGATTTTCGTTTATGGAAGCATTTATGGATCAGGTAGAAGTGGAATCCATACCGGGAGAAGGAACCGAAGTGAAAATGAAAAAAACAATTGGTAAAGGAAGAAATGCATGGACCACACAATCGCTTTAATTCAAAAATCACACGAAGGAGATAAAGCGGCAAGAGAACAATTGGTAGAGGAAAATGTAGGGCTAATCTGGTGTGTGGTAAAGCGTTTTTATGGACGAGGACTTGAAAATGAAGACTTATTTCAGATAGGAAGCATTGGACTTCTTAAAGCCATTGATAAATTTGATCTTTCATATGATGTGAAATTCTCAACCTATGCAGTTCCGATGATTTCAGGAGAAATTAAGAGATTTTTGCGTGATGACGGGATGATAAAAGTGAGTCGTACACTGAAAGAATTATCTTATAAAATATTTCAAACCAGAGAAAAATTACTGGATTTATTGGGACGGGAACCAACCATTGAAGAGCTTGCAGAAAAAATGCAGATAGACAAAGAAGAAATAGTAGAAGCACTGGAGGCCGGAAGTGAAGTAGAATCCATTTATAAACCAATACATCAGAAAGAGGGAAATGAGATCCGGCTGATGGATAAGCTGGAAGAAAAAGAACACAGAGAAGAAAAGATACTGGATCATATGTTGTTGCAGCAGTTGCTTGGGACATTGGAAAAAGAAGAACGCACATTGATCTATATGAGGTATTTTCAAGATAAAACACAGTCGCAAGTGGGAAAAGAATTAGGAATATCGCAGGTACAGGTTTCCAGAATGGAGAAGAAGATTATGGAAAATTTAAGGAAAATTGGAACATAGAATCAGAGAAGGCATTTGATCAAGTTATGTATATTTTAAAGAGAAGAGAAAATACTAAAGAGCATATCAAAAAAAGTACATGAAATGGAGATGAAAAGTTTGGAAGATGGAAGAAGAAAAATAAGAATATGCCTGACAATTATGTTGATAGCTGCGGTGATATTAGGTGTTTGCTATTATTATAGTGCTGCCGGGAAGGCTGAGCGTTACGAATCAGAAGAGATGTTAGTAAATTCTGAGGAGAAATGCAATGGCTGTTAAGCAGGAAACGCTATATATAAAGGGTGATAAAAATATAGAAGTGACAAAGCCAGAGGTAACGCTGGAGGATATTTTGTCTATGGAATGTAGTAATCAAAATGTAATTCCGAGGCTTAAAACGATTAAGGTTATGAAAATGCAGGAGAAAAACGGACAGCGCAAAGTCATATCTATTTTAAAAATTATAAAATTAATACATGAAATATATCCGAACATGGATGTCCAAAATTTGGGCGAGACAGATATTATCGTAACTTACGAAGAGCAAAAATCAGCAGGGATGATAAGCTATCTGATCAAAACCGGGTTTACCGCAGTATTGACATTTACAGGTGCGGCATTTGCAATCATGACATTTAACAATGATGTATCAGTTAGAAAATTATTTTCTCAAATCTATCAATTGATGACTGGAATAAAACCACAGGGTTCTACAATCTTAGAACTAAGTTATTCCATCGGACTTACGATAGGAATACTATTGTTTTTTAATCATTTTGGAAAGAAAAAGTTTTCAGTGGACCCTACACCGTTGGAGGTACAAATGCGAACTTATGAAAATGAAATACAGACAACCCTTGTAGAAAATGCTTCAAGAAAGGGGAAAGAACTGGATGCTGATACGTCAAATTCTAATGGCAGTAATCGGTCTTAGCGCAGGAATATTAGTAGCGGGAGGACTGTTTGGATTTATTATTGAATTAGGTGTCATCGCTGATTTCGCAGATCGGACACATACAGGAAATAAAATTCATTTGTATGAAGACTGTGCCGCTTTAGGAGGAATTATAGGGAATGTTATTTTTGTATATTCGATACCGATTCCTTATGGCAAAATTTTGCTTATTCCGATAGGGCTGCTAATCGGGATTTTTGTCGGGTGTTGGGCGATGGCACTGGCAGAAATTCTAAATGTTTTTCCGATATTTATCCGTAGATTAAAAATAACAAAATATATTGCTGGATTGATATGTGCAATGGCATTGGGAAGGGGAGTCGGAGGCGTGATATATTTTTTCCTGATGCATTGATAATTTTAATATGGTACATTTTTATAAAAAGAATTATAATTACAGTAGTTATAATTTGAGGAGGCAAAAGATGAAAAAAATTGGATTTATCGGAGTTGGAATCATGGGAAAATCCATGGTGCGAAATCTTATAAAAGCAGGATTTGAGATGCATATTTATGCTCGTACAAAATCGAAAGTAGAAGATGTTGTTAAAGAAGGGGCTATTTTTCATGATAGCATTGCAGATTGCGTCAAGGAATGTGAGGCTGTTATTACAATAGTAGGATTTCCTGTCGATGTTGAGGAAGTTTATTTTGATAAAGGAAATATTTTAGATAGTGTACAACAAGGCACATATTTAATTGATATGACAACTACAAGTCCGATGCTGGATCAGAAAATTGCAGAAGAGGGAAAAAAGAAAGGGCTTCATGTTTTGGATGCACCTGTTACAGGTGGAGATATAGGAGCAAAAAACGGAACACTTTCTATTCTTGTAGGTGGTGAAAAAGCAGATTATGAAGCTTGTATGCCATTGTTTGAGGCAATGGGGACAAATATTAATTATCAAGGTGGTATCGGGTGCGGACAGCATGCAAAACTTGCGAATCAGATTATGATAGCAGGAACGTTGTCAGGAGTATGCGAAGCATTTACTTATGCAAAAGCAAAAGGGCTGGACCTTCAGACATTGCTTGATTCCGTGTCGACAGGGGCAGCTGGAAGTAAGCAGTTAGATATTTTTGGACCTAAGATTTTAGAGGGGGATTATGCTCCGGGATTTTTTATGAAACATTTTATTAAGGATATGAAATTGGCACTTACAGAAGCAAATATGAGTAATATTAATTTAGACGTTTTAAGTCAGGTGCTTGCAAATTATGAATTATTGCAAGCAGAAGGTTATGGAGAATTAGGAACGCAGGCGCTTATTAAATACTATGAAGAAGAAATGGAGGAATAAAAAACATAATTATGGGGCTGTCGGTTAATTTCCCGACAGCCCCATAGTCGCTTCTTACGAAAATCTGTCACTATAAAATTACTTTAATGTCATAATAAGACTTTTTCCGGCCTGGACCTCGCCTTTTTCACATACGAGCTCTTTTCCGTCTAAATCTGAACTAATCAGAACAGGAGTAATGGAGTTGCGTCCGGTCTCTTTGATGAATTCCAAATCTGCTTCTGCAATCAAATCTCCAGCTTTTACTTTATCTCCAATCTTTGCATAAATGTGGAAACATTTTCCATTCAGTGCAACTGTCTCAAGCCCCATATGTATTAAAATTATCACTCCACTTTCTGAAGTTATTTCATAGATATGGCCTGTTTCTACTATTTTGGATACGACTCCGTCAACTGGGCTTACAATCTTTCCGTCAGTTGGGATGATTGCAATGCCGTCTCCAAGTATTTTTTCTGTAAATATTGGATCTGGTACATCTGTAATTGCAACTGCTGTACCAGTCATTGGTGCTAAAATTACTTCTTGTGTTTTTCCTTGATTCTTCATATCTAAATCCTCCGCTAGATAATACATGTTCTTTTCCTCATTTTACAAATTCTTAATTATAGTCACTGCTTTAATAAATTTCAATCCTCTTTTGAAATTTGTTTCAGAATTCTATGTTTTGCATATTTTAGGGCACTGGTTTCATAAGTTTGTTATTCAGAATTTAATAGATTACTATTTACTTCCGTGACAACCACTACGCTGATAGGCACGGAGGATGCCGTTGCTGGTCACAGTTAGTGTTAACAGTAACCAGAACCATATAGTCATCTAATGAACTAAAAATCTATCTTGCAATCTATTCCCAGCATATGCTAAAGTATAGAAAAGCATATTTCTATACGAAATCTAAGGGGCATCGCACCATCTATATTCTAATAACATTTCAGAAATCTATGCTTTGATACCACAAAACATGTAAAAAAGCAGAAGAGGGCTGGAAGAGAGTGAAGATAGAGGAAGTTCCTTCTGCAAAAGGAGGAAAAATGAATACTGAGTTGAAAAATGCTGTATTAGCGACAGACCTCAAAGCACAGTATGATGCGTGTGCAAAAAAATTGCTTGGCTACAAAGACATACTGGCACGAATTTTGATAGAGGCAGTCGAGGAGTTCCGGGGAATATCACCGGAAGAAGTGAAGTCATTGATTGAAGATGACATACAAATCGGAAAGGTTCCGGTTGATTCGGGAATTACAAATGTAATTGTCGGAGTGGATGAAGATGGCAAAGAAATTATAGGAATGAATACAGTAAATGAAGAGCTGAATGCCGGATACATTTTATTTGATATTATTTTTTACGTGCGCTTGCAAGATGGGCACTCGAAGATTATCATAAATGTAGAGGCACAGAGAAAAGAACCAACAGAATATGACATTCTTAACAGGGCCATTTTTTACGTTAGCAGAGAAATCTCATCCCAGAAAAACAGAGAGTTTGTGAATAGCAATTATAACGATATTAAGAAAGTTTATTCCATTTGGATATGTATGAATATGCCAGAGGACAGTATGAATCATATTCATCTGATAAACGATACGATCATAGGAAATCAAATTTGGAAAGGAAGAGAAGATTTAGTTAATATCGTTATGGTAGGACTGGCAAAAGAAATCTCAGCCAAAGAAGAAAAATATGAATTACACCGACTTTTAGGAACGTTATTGTCAGAAACATTAAAGGAAGAGGAAAAATTAGATATACTCAAAAATGAATATCATATACCGATGAAAAAATCAATAAAGGAGGATGTGAAAATAATGTGCAATTTGAGTGAAGGAATAGAAGAGCGTGGAATAATAAAAGGAAAAGCAGAGCTACTCAAGCAACAAGTCCAAAAGAAACTTGCTAAAGGCAAGAGCATTGAAGTCATTGCAGATGAATTAGAGGAGGAAGTGGCAGATATCAAGGTGCTCATTGATGAATTGGAAGCAAAATAATAATAGAAGACGAGCTTTATTCCCACTTGTCTTTTCATGAAATTTTATATACAATCATATGACAAGAAGGGATAAATGGTGAAATGCTATGAGAACATATAAATTAACAATTGCATATGATGGCTCCAGATTTCGAGGATGGCAGCGACAGCCGGACACGGAACTGACAATTCAAGGAATTTTGGAGCGTGATATTAGTGAGTATGTGGGATATAAAGTAGAGGTGAATGGCTCCGGGCGTACAGATGGCGGAGTACATGCGTCCGGGCAGACAGCCAGTATTATTCTATCAGGTAAGGTGGATGAGCCAGTATTTCTTACAGAGATAAATGAGAAAATTCCGGAGGACATCCGTATTGTGAATATGGAACTTGCAAGGAATGGGTTTCATGCACGTCACAGTGCAAGAGGTAAGAGATATGAATATACGATTGATACCGCAGAAAAAGCAGATGTATTTCTGAGAAAATATTCATTTCATTATCCGGAAATGATTAATGTGAAAAAGATGGAGAAAGCAATCGAATATTTGCGAGGAAGTCATGATTTTGCAGGATTTACAGATCGACCGGATGAAAAGTCCACAACAAGAAGAATTTATGATATAATAGTTAGGCAAGACGGACATAGACTTAGAATTGAGTATACCGGAAGTGGATTTATGTATCATATGGTAAGAATTTTAACAGGAACACTGCTGGAAATTGGTAGTGGGAGAAGAAGTCCGGAAAGCATAAATGAGATAATTGAGTCCGGTCAACGTGCAGATGCGGGATTTTTAGTACCTGCAAGTGGACTATGCTTGAAAGAGGTGTTTTATAAATAATGAAATTAGTATCATGGAATGTAAACGGAATCCGGGCATGTGTGCAAAAAGGATTTCTTGATTTTTTTAATGAGATCGATGCAGATATTTTTTGTATTCAGGAGTCAAAGATGCAGTCCGGACAGTTAGAACTTGACTTGCAGGGGTATAATCAATATTGGAACTATGCAGTGAAAAAAGGATATTCTGGAACTGCGGTATTTACCAAGAAAGAACCAATTCAAGTAAGCTATGGAATCGGAATAGAGGAGCATGATCAGGAAGGTCGTGTAATAACGTGTGAATTTGAGGATTTTTATTTTGTTACGGTGTACACACCAAATTCTCAAAATGAGTTGAAACGTCTGGCTTATCGTATGCGATGGGAAGACGATTTTCGTGCATATTTAAAGTCTCTGGAAATGAAGAAACCGGTTATTGTGACTGGGGATATGAATGTTGCTCATAAGGAAATTGATTTGAAAAATCCGAAAACAAATCGTAAGAATGCAGGATTTACAGATGAGGAGAGACAGAAGTTTACAGAGCTTTTAGATGCAGGATTTATCGATACATTCCGATATTTTTATCCGGAGCAGGAAGGAGTATATTCCTGGTGGTCTTATCGCTTTAAAGCAAGAGAGAAGAATGCCGGATGGAGAATTGATTATTTTTGCGTATCAGAATGTCTGAAAGACAGATTGCAGGATGCACAGATTCTAACAAACGTAATGGGTTCAGACCATTGTCCAATTGTATTGGAATTAAAAGACAAATAAATAATAGGAGGCGGTCATCGTGACTAAAATTGACATTATTTCTGGATTTTTAGGAGCTGGAAAGACAACATTTATTAAAAAGCTTTTAAAGGAAGCATTTAAAGGAGAACAGGTTGTTCTGATTGAAAATGAATTTGGAGAAATTGGTATTGATGGTGGATTTTTAAAAGAAGCCGGGATTGAGATTAAAGAGATGAATTCAGGCTGTATCTGCTGTTCACTGGTAGGTGATTTTGAGAAATCTTTAAAAGAAGTAATCGACACATATCATCCGGATAGAATTTTGATCGAGCCATCGGGAGTTGGAAAGCTTTCAGATGTTATCAAAGCAGTACAGGATGCACAGGTTAATCTTGATGCACAGTTGAACAGCTTTACAACAGTTGTTGATGTGACTAAATGTAGAATTTACAGTAAAAACTTTGGAGAATTTTTCAGCAATCAGATTGAGTATGCAGGAGCAATTATTTTAAGCAGAACAGACAAAGCAAAACATGAGAAGGTTGAAGAAAGTGTTGCTATCTTACGTGGATTAAATGAGAAAGCACCAATCATCACAACTCCAATCGAGCAGCTTTCAGGAGAGAAATTGCTTGAAACAATGGAAGGAAGCAAGTCTCTGGAAGAAGAACTTTTGGCTGAGATCGTTTGCCCGGAATGCGGCGGACATCATGATCACGACCACGACGAGCATGAGCACCATCATGATCACCACCACCATGATCATGATGACGAGTGTGGATGCGGATGCGGCCATGATCACCATCATGACCATCATGGACACCACCATGCAGACGAAGTATTTACAAGCTGGGGTACTGAGACAATACAGACTTATACAAAGGATGAAATTAGTAATATCCTGAAAACTCTGGAATCTGATTCTGCATACGGAACAATTCTTCGTGCAAAAGGTATGGTTGCAGGTGCTGACGGAGAGTGGATTTACTTCGATATGGTACCGGAAGAGCATGAAGTCAGAACCGGAGCAGCAGAGTATACAGGAAGAATCTGTGTTATCGGTTCCAAATTGGACGAGCATAAACTCGAAGAGTTGTTTGGGATTACAAAATAATTGAACGAAAGAAACTGAACAGATAGAAAAAGTATCGTTCACAGATAGTGCAGCAGTGCTGATAAGTATGAGAGATGTGCTATCTGTGAATTGTGGTATAAAAGGAGAAAAGTATGGAACCAGATGTTATGGTCTATCTTATGACTGGATTTCTTGATAGTGGAAAGACTCAGTTTTTGAAATTTACATTAGAGCAGGAATATTTTCAGATTGAAGGCACAACACTTCTGATTCTCTGTGAAGAGGGAGAAGAAGAATACAGCCCTGAGATGCTGAGAGAACATCGTATTGTGATGGAAACAGTAGAAGATCCGGAAGATTTGACAGAAGAATGGCTGGCACAGATGGATGAAAAATATCATCCGGAGAGAGTTGTCATTGAGTACAACGGAATGTGGAAAGTCAGTGATTTTGAGAGCTTGAAGCTGCCGAAAGGATGGGCAATCGAGCAGAAGATTACAACTGTAGATGCAAGCACATTCCAGGTATATCTTGCAAATATGAAACCATTGTTTGTGGAGATGGTTCGTAACTCAGAGCTGGTATTATTTAACCGGTGTCATGAGATCAAACCGCTTGCGGGATATCGTCGTAGTGTCAAGGTTGTAAGTCCTCAGGCTGAAGTTATCTTTGAGGATGAGAATGGCGAAGTGGAAAATATTTTCGAGGACGAAGTGCCATACGACCTGAAAGCAGATGTAATTGAGATTCTTCCGGAAGATTACGGAATCTGGTATGTGGATATGATGGAGAACCAGGAACGGTATGACGGGAAAGTTGTAGAATATACAGCCAGAGTTATGAAGCCTAGGAGTTTCCCAAGCAAATTATTCCTTCCGGGAAGAATGGCAATGACTTGCTGTGCAGATGATACGACATTTTTAGGATATATATGTAAGAGTTCCTATGCACCAAAACTAAAAGCCGGAAGCTGGGTGAAAGTACGTGCAAAAGTAACCTATGAGAAGCTGGCAATGTATCGTGGTGTGGGACCAGTGCTGAATGCAGAACATATTGAAGAAGCAGAACCGATTGAACAGATGGTATATTTTAATTAGCGAGGAGATATGGCATGGAAAAGAAATATGATGTAATTGCAATGGGAGAATTGCTGATAGATTTTACAATGAATGGAACCAGTGAACAAGGGAACAACATGTTTGAGGCATGCCCGGGCGGGGCTCCGTGTAATGTTCTTGCTTTGCTCAATAAGATGGGGAAAAAGACCGCATTTTTGGAAAAATAGGAAAAGATCAGTTTGGAACACTTTTGAGAAATACATTGGATGAGGTTGGGATTGACACTTCTAATTTGTATGTTGATGAGGAAGTAAATACAACACTTGCATTCGTTCATACATTTCCAGATGGAGACAGAGAATTTTCGTTCTATCGGAATCCGGGAGCAGATATGATGTTATCTGTCGATGAAGTGAAGCCGGAATTTATAGAGCAGGCAAGATTATTCCATTTTGGAACATTATCCATGACACATGAAGGAGTCAGAGAAGCAACGAAAAAGGCTGTTCAGACAGCAAAAGAAAAAGGATTGCTTGTATCCTTTGACCCGAACTTACGTCCTCCGCTGTGGAAATCACTGGACGATGCGAAAGCACAGATGGAGTATGGATTCCAGTATTGTGATATCTTGAAGATTTCTGATAATGAGATTCAGTTCGTCTCAGGAAAAGAAGATTACGAAGAAGGAATTCAGTATTTGCAGGAGAAATACCATATTCCGTTGATTCTTCTCACGATGGGAAAAGACGGAAGTCGTGCATATTATAAAGGGATGCGTGTAGAACGTGCCGGATTCAAGTGCAAGACGATCGAGACAACCGGAGCGGGGGATACATTCTGCGGAAGTTCGTTGAATTTCCTGTTAGATCATGATTTCCAGAATCTTACAGAAGCGAAACTTGGAGAGATGCTTACATTTGCAAATGCGGCAGCGGCAATCGTAACGACCAGAAAAGGTGCGATTCGTGCGATGCCGGAGCGTGCAGAAGTGGAAGAACTGATGAATAAATAGATATAAAAAGTATGCAAGAGAATCTGCCAGCAATGCCATTAAGCCAGGTGTTGGCATTGACCACAGTGGTGTCAGGCACCAATGTGGTCAAAATAGCATCAACTTAAGCAAAAGTGAATGATGAGAATAACGTTTTAGACCAGCTCCGAAAAAAGGAGTAATGAATTGTAAAGTATCGCACTAAAAAAAGGCGTACTTTAACAAGCCTTTGATACATTGAAGTAATGCCTGAGGAGAGTAAGAATGCAACTTTCTATCAAAAGCATGGTTTTTCTATTATGAGTGATGGCGTTCCAATGCAGATAACGAACTCGTTAAACGAAAGTAAGAATTAAGATATGAGGAACACAATGACATTGCCAATGTAGGCTTTTACATGTGGATTTGAAACGGTATCAGTGGAAGTGCTGACCATATGAGAAAACTACAGGTATAGAATATGAATCAGATGCAGGAGGGACGCAGACAAAGTGAGGGAATTAGGGAGTTCTTACTTTATCTGCGTCCTTTTTTGAGTCTCTTGCGGTGTCAGCTTTTCTTCGGATTTTTCCGGTACTGGAGTGGTGTTACACCGAATTTCTTCTTAAATGTATTCTGAAAATGGCTCTGACTGGAAAAACAGAGGTAGTTGCTGATGACACTCAGTGGCTTGTTTGTGTATTGCAATAATCTGCGGGCTTCTTCCAGTTTGCAGCGTGTGATAAAGGTGCTTACGGTAAAGCCAAGTTCCTGTTTGAAATAGGCGGAGAAGTAAGAGCGGCTGAATCCTACATAATCTGCCACATCATCTACGGTAAGATGCTGATTAGTATGCTGCTGGATGAAGTGAATTGCCTTCTGCATGATATCATTGGAAGAAATCGGCGTCTGCGACTCATATACTTTTTGTGCAAAGATATATGGAATTTTACTCAACAGCTCATTGAGGGCTTCCGGATTCTGTATACGTTCCGCTGTCTGGATAAATTCATCGGACAGTCGGTATGCCGTATCATAATCCACCCCGCCTTCAATTGCCGCACGGGTATACAGTGTAATGGATACGATCAGGATATTTTTTATCTGCCGCAGGGAAGTCGGCCCTACAATTCCCACATGAGCGATTGAGTCATTGACTTCCAGAGACTGAACCCCCTCTATATTTCCCATGCGGATGAGATTTAATATCAAATCCTCCAATTCATAGGATTTATTGTGAAACGCTTCTTTCTGATGAACGGTTTCTTCTGCAATGGAATTGTCCGCAGGAAGGCGAACTTCATTAACAGGAAGAAACTCAGACAGGCGGCATTTTTCCCTGTTGAGGCTGTAATTTACAAACAGGAGTTTAATCAAAAATGCATTCTGACTGGTCTGTGGTATGGCATCAAGAAATTTCCGAAAATTCTCCTGATTATTTCCTGCAACAATAAAATCAACGCACATCAGATGCAAATCCGCAGAGGTATAAGGGATATTGTTCACCGGACCGAAAACAAGACTCCAATCAGGCGTTTCCTTCAATATAATTCTTCCAAAATAAACACCGTATTCTGTTGCGGTATAAGAAATATACCGACTGCCTGAGGCTGTAGCTTTATCGGATTGCCGTAGTTTCTTTTCACCGTCCAGCCACAGCTTTTCCATATATTTTTCCGGAGGATAACAGAACTCCGGCAGTTTTGGCACGCAGAAGGTTAATCGGTCACCTTCATACAGATATACCGGGATGTTGGCATCCAAATGGAACAGCTTCATATAATTCTGAATATCTTCTGACCGGGTCATTTTGCAGTCCTCCTATTTCAATATTATTCTTAAAATTTTCACAAATGCAGTTTAAATATACAATAAATCATTTGAATTTGCAATATTCTACAAATATCTTTGCGTAAAATATAACCATACTCATTGAGATGCACCGAATGCACAACAGATAATAACTCAATGGATTTTAAATGGAGGTAATAGCATGAATCAGAATGAAATCAAAGCTCTGATTTCTCAGATGACTCTGGAAGAAAAAGCAGGAATGTGTTCCGGCGCAGACTTCTGGCATTTGAAAGGCGTTGAACGTCTTGGTATTCCGTTTGTTATGGTAACGGACGGACCTCACGGGCTCAGAAAGCAGAGCGGTCAGGCAGACCACCTGGGAATCAACGACAGCATCAAGGCAGTCTGTTTCCCGGCAGGATGTGCAACCGCATCCAGCTTTGACCGTAAGCTTGTCCGAAAATTAGGCGAGACAATCGGAGAAGAATGTCAGGCAGAAAATGTCAGCACGATTTTAGGACCGGCAATGAATATCAAACGTTCGCCGCTCTGTGGAAATGGGAAAAAGAGGAAAAACAAATGAGTAAACAGAAAAAAGTATTGGGAATGGATTCCATGGGAGTTCAGAAATCCATGCGCACCTTCGATTATTTCGGAGACGGACTTGGACAGCTTCCGCTGAACATTATGAGCGGACTGGTGGGACAGCTCACCTATTTTTACACGGAAAAAGTAGGCATGGCAGCCGGAGCGGTTGCAACCATGCTGCTGCTTGCAAAGATTCTGGATGCATTTTCAGACCTTGTAATGGGTAAAATCATGGACAGGGGAAAATCTCCGAAAGGAAAGTGCCGTCCGTGGTTTATGCGGATGCTGATTCCTGCATTTGTTATCATCATTATGATGTTCACTGTACCGAAAGCATCCAGCGGAGTACAGCTTGCGTATGTATTGATTACCAATATTCTGATTTCCGCAGTGATTTATACCGCAATTGCCATTCCGTACGGTGCATTGATGGCTATCCGTACAGAGAGTTCTGAAGAACGTGCGAAAATGGGTGTTTTTCGTGCAGCGTTCGGTTATATCGCAGGTATGATTATTGCAATTGCAATCATTCCGATTACCAACATGCTCGGTGGTGACCAGGCAGCATGGATTAAAGTTGCCGTTGTATTTGCAATCGTAAGTGCATTATCTTTGCTGCTGTTGTACAAAACGACAAGAGAAACAAAAGGTGTTAAGGTCGAAGGTGCAGAATTGATTGAAAATGATACAGATGCAGATCTTCCGTTAAAAGAAGGCGTAAAACTGTTATTCCAGAATAAGTACTGGGTAATTATGCTGATTGTAAATGTATTTGTATGTGTATCTTACGGTCTCAGCGGTTCCGGCGGAACTTATTATGCAAAATACGTACTTGGAAATGATAACCTTGTTGGTATTATGGGCGCAGTGGGACTGATTCCTACCTTTATCGGATTTGCCGCAGCCGGACCAATGGCAAAGAAATTTGGTATGGCAAAAACATGTATGATTAGCTGTGGAATCGGAATTGCAGCAAATGTGGTTCGTGTATTTATGCCATATAGCTTTGCAGCATGTCTGATTTGTGGATGCTTCGGTACATTCGCCAATATTCCGCTGATGTGTCTGACAACTCCTCTTGTAAACAACTGTGTAGAATACAACGAGTGGAAATTTGGAAAACGTATGGTTGGAATGAGCAATTCCGCTTCCTCCTTCGGTGGAAAAGTCGGCGGTGCACTCGGCGGTTCCCTGATTGGATGGATGCTTGCAATCGGCGGATATTCAGCAGCATTGAAAACACAGCCACAGAGTGCAATTTATGCAATTCTCGGCTTCAGCATTTATGTGCCGCTTGTATTGTTCATCGTTATGTTCCTGATGTACAGAAAGTATGATTTGGAAAAAATCTATCCTCAGATTGTAGCAGAAATTCAGGAAAGAAGAAAAGCAGCACAGAATAAATAAAAAAACAGTTATTTGAATCGGGTAGAGTTCCTCCGGACAGGGGAACTCTATTCTGATAATCAAAGCTCCCGCCACAAGCAGCGGGGAATAAAAAAGGAGGTCTTCACTTATGAAAATTTATGATTTGAGATGCGAATACCGTTCCAATCCAATCGGATTAGACATGAAAAAGCCACGGTTTTCCTGGAAAATGGAAAGTGATGCGGCAGATACCATGCAGCGCAGATATCACATTACCGTTTCCGACGGAACAGACTGTGTATGGGACTGTGAAAAGGAAAGTGACGAATCCGTGCTGATTGTCTATGAAGGTGCGGAATTAAAGCGAGAAACCCAGTATGTTGTTGCGGTAGAAGTGGAAGATAACCACGGAAACTGTGCATATGGTGAGATGCGTTTTGAGACAGGACTGTTTTCCGGGAAAGATTTTCATGCGGAAATGATTACCCACGATTTCCCAGAGGAAGAAACAGCATGTCCGGTCTTTTTCAAAGAATTTTCTCTGGAAAAGAAAATCGCAAAGGCAAGAATCTATGCAACTGCACAGGGCGTATATGAACTGACCCTGAACGGAGAGCGGGTGGGAGATTACCGCATGGCACCGGGCTGGACAAGCTACCACCACAGACTCCAGTATCAGGTCTATGATGTGACCGAGATGCTTCAAACGCAGAACAAACTGGAAATGACCGTTGGAAACGGCTGGTACAAGGGAATTTTCGGTTTTACACTCCGGGCAAATATATACGGAGACAGGGTGGGTGCATTTGCAGAACTGCATCTTACGTACGAGGACGGAACCTGTGAAACAATCGTTACGGATGAAAGCTGGAAAGTAAGAACCGGGGAGATTCGTTACAGTGAAATATACATGGGCGAAACCATAGATACGAATGAGCCGAAAATAGCAGAAGGGACAGTATCTGTCAAAGAATTTGACAAGTCTGTTCTGACCGCGCAGGAGAATGAGCCTGTTCGCATTACCGACCGTATTCCGGCGAAGGAACTGCTTGTCACACCAAAAGGGGAAAAACTGGTGGATTTCGGACAAAACATTACAGGACTTGCAGAAATCCGAATCAAAGGGGAAAAAGGACAGAAGATTGTCATCCGTCATGCAGAGGTTCTGGACAAAGACGGGAACTTCTACCCGGAGACGCTGCGTCAGGCAAAATCCATTGATACATACATTTGCAATGGAGAGGAACAGGTATTTCTCCCGCACTTTACCTTCCACGGATTCCGTTATATCTGCGTAGAAGGAATCGAAGAGATGCAGCCGGAAATGTTTACGGCATGTGCAATGCACTCCGATATGGAGAAAATCGGAGAGTTCCGAAGCTCCAACCGAAAGGTGAACCAGCTTCAGAGCAACATCGATTTGGGAGAGGTGGACAATTTTCTGGACATTCCTACAGACTGTCCGCAGAGAGACGAAAGACTGGGCTGGATGGGGGATGCTCAGATATTCTCATGGACAGCTTCTTTTAACAGAAACACGGCATTGTTCTTCCACAAATGGATGCGGGATATTGCGGCAGAGTCCTCTCTGGAAAAGGGTGTGCCTCACGTGGTGCCGGATATTCTGGACAGTTACAGTTCTTCAGCATGGAGTGACGCGGCTGTTATTATTCCGTGGGTAGTTTACCAGATGTACGGAGATAAAGGCATTCTGGAAGAAAGCTGGACCTGTATGCATGAATGGGTAGATTACATTACAAACAACTGCGGGGATAACGGACTGTGGCAGAGCGGCTTCCAGTACGGAGACTGGCTGGCGCTGGATAAAGAGGAAAGCGCAGACAGAACCGGGGCAACAGACAAATATATGATTGCCAATGCATACTATCTGTATGTGACAGATTTGGTGAAGCAGACAGCAGAAGTGCTTGGAAAAGCAGAGGATGTTGAGAAATACGGCAGACTGTATGAGGAAACGCTGGAAGCATTCCGTCAGGAATACTACACCTCCACAGGCCGAATTGTCAGTGAAACGCAGACCGGGGCAATCCTGTCCTTATACTTCAACCTTGCAAGAGAAAAAGACAGACCTCGTATTTTGCAGACACTGCTTACAAATATTGAGAACCATAAAAACCACCTGGCAACCGGATTTGTAGGCACACCTTATATCTGTCATGCTTTATCTGAAAACGGTGCCCATGAAATGGCATCTACACTGTTTATGAAAGAAGATTATCCGTCCTGGCTGTATTCCGTCAATATGGGCGCAACTACAATCTGGGAGCGGTGGGATTCTATCAAACCGGACGGTACTTTCGACGAGTCCGGTATGAACTCCTTGAACCATTATGCAAACGGCTCTGTGGGAGACTGGATGTACCGCAAAGTTGCCGGACTGACACAGTTGAAACCGGGATACAAAAAATTCAAGGTACAGCCGATGTTTGTCAAAGGCATGGAGGAAGCAGGTGTGGAATTTGATTCTGGCTATGGTCGGATTGAGAGCAAATGGAGCTGCAAGGACGGAAAGATTCGTGTGAAAGTGGTAGTTCCTGCCAATACCACAGCAGTTATCTGCCTGCCGGAAAAAGAAGAAACACTGGAAGTCGGCTCCGGTGTCTATGAGTATGAATACGATACGGAGACTTCCCTTGCATATGAGCGGTTCAGCATGGACAGTACGCTGGCAGATATCATTGCCCAGCCGCTGGCTGTGGAAATGTTTAACCAGTTTGCACCGGGCTCATTGGAGGGACCGATGATTCAGTTCGCTATGCAGATGACCTTGTCAGAGATGCTTGGAGCAGCGCCGGAGGCAAGACCGATGTATGAAGCGATTGTCCATGCATTGAATGCACAGGAGAGACAAAATGGATAAATGTAAGTTAGCAATCTGGGAGCAACTGGAAGGATGAAGGGGTCATAATTCCGCCGGATACGGAAGATTATTTGAAATAAAGGAGAACTTTATATGACATCGGATTTTTTTGAAAAGTATATGAAATGTGAAACAGCCGCAGCAGCAGACCCGTCTCAGATTATCACGAGAGGGGATGTGCGTTTCAGTGTGCTTACAGACCGTCTGCTACGTGTGGAGTTGGATGAAGATGCACATTTTACGGATGAACCTACACAAAGCGTGTGGTTCCGTAACTTCGACAAACCGGTATTCGAGACATCGGAATCCGGAAATTTAATTGAAATACGGACAGAGAGCACCATATATGTCTATGATCTAAAGGTACATAAAATGCATACGGTAAAACTGGCGGACGGCAGAGTGATTACGGACTTTCACAAAGGCAATCTGCGGGGAACTGCCAGAACCCTTGACAATACTTACGGAAAGAAAAAGCTGGAAGAGGGACGGATTTCTCTTCGGGGCGTTTCCGTATTTGACGATACAAAATCCAATCTGATCAGTGAGGACGGTTCAGTCATTGAGCGGAAAGCGACAAACAGGGATGAATACTATTTCGCATACGGACAGGATTACAGGGGATGTATCCGTAGCTTGTATGAACTATGCGGAAAAAGCCCTCTTGTTCCACGGTATTGTCTGGGAAACTGGTGGTCCCGCTATAAGGCATATTCCCAGGAGGAATACATTTCCCTGATGAAGCAGTTCCTTGAACGGAAAATTCCGATTACGGTAGCCACCATTGATATGGACTGGCACTGGGTAGATGTGGAAAGGTTCGGCGCGGACGCAAAATTTCAGTTTCCGAGAAACTGTATGGAAAAGTACGTCTGGTCAGACGGGTGGACAGGGTATAGCTGGAACACGGAGCTTTTCCCGGATTATAAGGGATTTTTGAAATGGCTGAAGGAGCAGAATTTTAAAATAACCTTAAATGTGCATCCGTCGCAGGGGGTGCGGCCTTTTGAAAACCAATATACAGAGTTTGCAGAGCGGATAGGCATGAACCCGGCAGAAAAGAAGCACATTCCATTTAATATTACAGACAAGAAGTTTATAGAAGCGTATTTTGATATTCTGCACCGCCCGTTTGAGGAAGACGGCGTGGATTTCTGGTGGCTGGACTGGCAACAGGGAACAGAGACGGACATTCGGAATCTTGACCCTTTATGGGCGCTGAATCATTATCATTACCTGTATGCAAAGCGCAATCAAAAGCGTCCGCTGATTTTATCCCGCTATGCGCAAATGGGTTCTCACAGATACCCGCTGGGCTTTTCTGGTGACACTGCCGTAAACTGGAAGGTACTTCGTTTTCAGCCTTATTTTACGGCAAATGCGGCGAATGTGGGTTATACATGGTGGAGTCACGACATTGGCGGGCATATGAACGGCACAAGGGATGACGAACTTTATCTGCGCTGGGTACAGTTTGGTGTATTCAGTCCGATTATGCGCCTGCATTCATGCAGCAATGAATTCAGCGGAAAGGAACCGTGGAAATATAAACGGGAAATCTGTGATACCACAATCAAATATCTGCGGCTGCGCCACCGTCTGATTCCGTATATATATTCCATGAATTACCGGAATCACACCGAGGGAATTGCTCTGTGCGAGCCGATGTATTACACCTATCCGCAGAAGAAAAATGCGTATCGGTGTCCGAATGAATATTTCTTCGGCTCTGAACTGATTGCGGCACCTGTAACGGAAAAAATCAATCCGAAGACAAATCTGGCGAAAACAGCCGTATGGCTGCCGAAAGGACGGTATACGGATATCTTCAACGGAAGAATCTACACAGGGGGCAGATTTATCAACATGTACCGGGGAATGGAAGAAATTCCGGTGCTGGCAAAGGCGGGTGCGATTATTCCGCTCAGTCAGAATGACACGGAAAATAACTGGAAGAACCCGGAGAATCTGGAAATTTTGATTTATCGGGGAAATAATACATTCGGGCTGTATGAGGATGACGGTGAAACAAATTCTTATCAGAACGGCGCATCTGCAACGACCACATTTACGGTGGCGGAAACAATGGAAACATCTGCGACCCTCACCTTTACCATAGACCCGGCAGAAGGGGATGTATCCGTTCTCCCGAAGGAGCGCAGCTACAGGCTGTCCTTCCGGGATATTTCCGCATGTGAAAGCATCCGAATCATACGAAACGGAGCGGAAGAAGAACTGCCGGAGGAAAGCATCAGAAAAACAGCAGCCTACCCGGACGGCCGAAAATATCTTTCCGTCTGTCTTGCGGATGTAAAACCGGATGAAAAGGTGGAGGTGATTCTGAATGGTTTTTGCGCCTTGCAAAATCAGGACACAAAGGAAGCTCTTATTGAGACAATCAGCCGTTTCCAGAGCCAAATGGATATGAAGATGTATCGGTATTCCAAATTTATCGAAAATCCGACCCTGCCGATTCCGGGCCGGGAACCGTATCGGGGACCGATTGAAGAAATCCTTGCGCTTGCAACCTGTAAAGGGGACGGGGTACTGCATTCTCTAATCATCCAGTAAAGGAAATATCATTCAGTAAAAGGAACGCAAACCTATTTTTACAATAAATAACTCAAACCTATAATACGAGAAGAAAAATATATGCTATCTTTATTCAAAAGAGAAAGATTGACAGGAGGATGAAACATGGAAACAGCAAAAATAAAAGAATTAGTCTCCAGGATGACTCTGGAGGAGAAAGCATCTTTGTGTTCCGGGCTTGATTTCTGGCACACAAAAGGAGTGGAACGTCTTGGAATCCCTTCGGAAATGGTCTCAGACGGACCTCACGGACTCCGCAAGCAGGACGATAAAGCAGACCATTTGGGAATCAACGACAGCATTCAGGCTGTTTGCTTTCCGGCGGGATGTGCAACCGCATCCAGCTTTAACCGTGAGCTGGTGACAAAACTTGGAGAAACACTGGGGGAAGAGTGTCAGGCAGAAAACGTAAGTACAATCTTGGGGCCGGCTATGAACATCAAGCGTTCCCCACTGTGCGGACGTAATTTTGAATACTATTCAGAGGACCCGCTTGTGTCAACGGAAATGGCAGGTGCGTTCGTCCACGGTGTCCAGAGCAAACATATCGGAACAAGTCCGAAGCATTTTATGGCAAATAACCAGGAATATCACCGCTTAACAAGCTCTTCAGAAATGGATGAACGCACCATGCGTGAAATTTACCTGGCTTCTTTTGAAGGAATGGTAAAGAAGGAAAAGCCGTGGACCATTATGAACGCATACAACAAGCTGAACGGCACATACCTTTGTGAAAACAAAGAAATGCTTACAGATGTGCTCCGCAGGGAATGGGGATTTGACGGCTATGTAATGACAGACTGGGGTGCGATGAATGACCGTGTGGAAGCTCTGAAAGCAGGCTGCAATCTGGAAATGCCGTCCTGTGAAGGTGCTACGGATGCGGAAATCGTTGCCGCAGTACAGGACGGAACACTGGATGAATCTGTACTGGACAAGTCCTGTGAAGAATATTTGAATGTTATTTTCAAATATGAGGAAAACAGAGACAAAACCGCGGTATTTCAGCGTGAAAAAGACCATGAGACAGCCCGGGAAATCGAAGAGGAGTGTATTGTGCTTCTGAAAAATGAGGATGCGCTTCTCCCGTTGTCCGCAGACAAAAAGGTGGCTTTTATCGGCAAATACGCCGAGGAACCACGCTATCAGGGCGGCGGAAGTTCCCACATCAACAGCTTTAAAACAGAATCTGCAATGGACGCTGTAGAATTTCTCGCAACTGTAAAAAAAGAAAACATCACATTTGCCAAAGGCTTTGATGATGTTGAGGATAAAGCGGATGAAGCATTGACTGCAAAAGCCGTAGAGGCTGCTGCAAATGCGGACGTGGCGGTAATCTTTGCCGGACTGCCGGACAGCTTTGAATCCGAAGGGTATGACCGGAAGCATCTTGGGATGCCGAACTGCCAGAACGCACTGATTGAAGCGGTGGCGGAAGCACAGCCGAACACCATTGTTGTGCTTCACAACGGCGCTCCGGTAGAAATGCCGTGGCTCGGAAAAGTAAAAGCCGTGCTGGAAGCCTACCTGGGCGGACAGGCCGTGGGCGGCGCAGTGGTCAATGTGCTTTACGGAAATGCAAATCCAAGCGGACGATTGGCGGAAACATTCCCACTTCGGATACAGGATACGCCGTGCTATTTGAATTACGGCGGAGAACATGACAAATCGGTTTATTCAGAGGGCATATTTGTGGGATACCGCTATTATACATCCAAAGAAATGGAAGTCCTGTTCCCGTTCGGATACGGATTGTCTTATACGACCTTTTCTTACGGCAATCTTACGGTGGACAAAAAGGAGTTTAAGGAAAGCGAAAAACTGCTGGTATCCGTAGACGTAACAAATACAGGCGCATGTACAGGAAAGGAAGTCGTACAGCTTTACGTAGCGCCGAAGGGCGGAACAATCATCCGCCCGGTACGGGAGTTGAAAGCATTTGAAAAAACAGAACTTGCACCGGGTGAGACAAAAACCGTCACCTTTGAACTTGACAGCAGAGCCTATGCATACTGGAATACGGAAATCCATGACTGGCATGTGGAGACTGGAGCCTATGAAATCCAGATTTGCCGGAATGCACAGGAAGTGCTTCTGTCAGAGGAAGTACAGGTAGAATCAGAAACCGTTCTGCCGAAAGTATATACCCTCAATTCCACAATGGGAGAAATTATGGCAGACCCGAAAGGAAAAGCCATATTGGAACAGGCAATGGGTGAAATGGAAGGAATGGACGGCGAGAGTACAGAGGAACAGATGCAGGATGATTCCGGAGTGATCAACGACGAAATGATGGCGGCAATGCTGGAAGCCATGCCGCTCAGACAGATGCTGAGTTTTGTACCGGGAGTGACAAAGGAAGCGCTGAACCAGCTTGTTGCAGCGTTAAACGCAGCAGAATAAACATACAGATCTACAAAAAAATACCGGGACAGGGGATTCAAGTTTCCTCTGTCCCGGTATTTTTTCTGAATATTCAAGCTACTTTACACGATTTTCTTCGTATGATTGCGGTATTGGGTAGGCGTCATTCCATATTTTTTCTTAAATACATTCTGAAAATAAGCCTGACTGGAAAAGCACAGGTAGTTGTTGATTTTTCATTCAGGGTTTTATCGGAAAAGGTCAGAAGGCTTTTGGCATCTTACATTCCGCCACTCTTTTTGAAAAATTGTGTTACAAAATTATAATAATAAATTTATATTTATAATACGGAATACTCTTCAACTGTTAGAATAGTTAAAAAATGAACAAGCTGCAATAGGGAGGTCCGTATGAAAAAAATATCTTTAAACCAGAATTGGCAGTTTGCCAAAGGAACCATAACAATGATGGAGTTAATGATGGGAGACGCAGGAAATATAGAAAATATTGATTTGCCCCATGATGCCATGATTTATCAGGAAAGAACTCCGGCAACTGCGAATGCACATCAGACAGGATTTTATCCGGGCGGTGAATATACTTACATGAAAAAGTGGGAGATTCCGGAAGCGTGGAGGGGATGTACAGTTGTTTTGGAATTTGAAGGTGTTGCAGATACCTGCCGTATTTATATGAACGGGGATCTTGTAACAGAGCATGTGAATCCATATACAGGCATTTTTGCAGACGTCAGTGGTTATCTGAAGTATGGCCAGGAAAATGAGCTGAAAGTAGAAGTATGCAGTATAGAGCAGTCCAGCCGCTGGTATAGTGGCGCGGGGTTATACCGTCCTGTGTATGCATGGGTGGGAAAGACTGTGCATATTCCTGCTCAGGGGGGGCGTGTTACAACAAGAGAAGCTGACTGTGAGGCGGCAGTCGTGGAAGTAGAGGTTCCAATCTGTAATCGGGGAATGGTTTCCGAAACGGTACAGGTGGAAATTACATTGACCGGACCGAATGGGGCAGAAGCAGCCGCAGAGCACATACCGGTAACTGTTTTTGGAGAAAGCACGCAGATGTGCTGTCAGCGTTTGCTTGTAGAGCATCCTGCATTGTGGAGTGATGAAACACCAAATCTATACTCCTGCCAGATTACAATTTCTGAGGATGAGAATCCAATAGACCGTGTAAATATTTCAACAGGAATCCGTACACTTCGGCTGAATGCAAAACATGGTCTGTTGGTGAACGGTAAACCAACGAAACTGAGGGGGACTTGTATTCACCATGATAATGGGATTATCGGAGCGGCAACATTTCCGGATGCGGAGTATCGGCGCTGCCGCCAGATGAAGGAAGCCGGATTTAACGCTCTTCGAAGTGCACATCATCCGATGAGTAAGGCAATGCTGGATGCCTGTGATAAGCTGGGCATGTTGGTGATGGATGAACTGAGTGATATGTGGACTCGGACAAAGAATCCCCATGACTATGCAAATTATTTCCCGACACATTGGAAGCAGGATGTGTGGGACATGGTGGAAAAAGACTATAATCATCCTTGCGTGATTTTGTATTCGACCGGAAATGAGATTCCGGAGGCGGGCACTCCAAAAGGGGCAGAATGGAATCGGAGGATTCATGCAGAAATGAAACGCTTGGATGCCACACGCTATACGACGAACGGAATCAATGGTCTGATGGCAGGAAATGACCGAATGGGTGAAATTATGTGCCAGGCTACAGGGATGACTCCGGAGCAGCTTGAAGCGATGCAGCAGCCGGATGAGCAGAAGCGTGGAGGCGCGGATGAAATCAATGGGATGGCTGAGGTTATGGTGGGACCGCTGGCAGATGCGATTGCCACCAGTCCGATTCTGGAAGAAATGATAGGAGAATTTGCTGCGGCAAATGACATTGCCGGATATAATTATCTGACGGCATTACATGAAGAAGATCACATACGTCATCCGAATCGGGTTGTGCTTGGCACAGAGACTTTTCCGGCGGACATTGTTCATTTGTGGGATATCGTAAAGCGCAATCCACATGTGTTAGGAGACTTTACATGGACCGGATATGATTATCTGGGAGAAGCCGGATGCGGTATATTCCATTATAATGGAGGAGTGAATTTTTCAGCGCATTGGCCGGACAGACTGGCAGGTATCGGTGACATTGATATTCTTGGTGATCGTAAACCAATCAGTTATCTGCGGCAGGCAGTGTTCGGAATTGGTCATGAACCGTCTATCGGTGTACTTCGGATGGATAAGGCAGGAATTGAAGTCGGAAAGACACCGTGGATGTGGAAGGATAATCTTGCAAGCTGGACATGGCCGGGATATGAAGGGGAAACAGCAAGTGTGGATGTTTATGCCAATGCAGATGAAGCAGAACTGTTCTTGAATGGGGAAAGTCTGGGACGAAAGTCGATTGGTGGAGTATATGTTGTGACGTATGAGGTACCTTATCATCCGGGAAAGCTGGAGGCAGTCAGTTATCTGAACGGGGCGGAGGTAGGCCGGACTGTCTTACAGACAGCAGGGAAAGCGGTGAAGCTTAAGGTTGAAGCTGACCGGAATGAACTTCCTGCTGACGGAGAAAGTCTTACTTTCGTAAAAATCAGACTGGAAGACGCAGCAGGAAATTTCAATCGTCGGGAAAGTGCAGCAGTTACAATGAAAGTAGAGGGATGTGCTACATTGCAGGGATTCGGAAGTGCAGACCCGAGCTGCGAAGGAAGTTACCAGTCTTATACATGGAATACCTATGACGGCAGTGTAATGGCAGTAATCCGGGCTGCAAAATGTCCGGGGAAGGCAGTCGTAACCATTTCAGCGGTAAATTTTGCAGAAGAAAAAATCGTTCTGAACATCAAATAGAAAGATGCCCCGTCTGGTATATTAGTAGATTTTATGGGTCTGATTCCGATACTGTGTCGGAGTCAGACCATATTTTTTCTTAAATACAGTCTGAAAGTAAGACTGACTGGAAAAACAAAGATAGTTACTGATTTCGCTTAATGTCTTATCCGAATATGTCAGGAGACTTTTTGCCTCTTCCAGCTTACACCGCATAATGAAGCTGCAGACATCGAAGCCAAGCTCTTTTTTGAACTTGTTTGTTAAATAAGAGCGGCTTCTTCCGATATGCTCAGCTACATCGCCAACCTGAATGGATTCGTTGATGTGGTGAGTAATAAACTGAACACATTCAAATATTTCCAGAGACATTCCCTGAGGAATTTTATTTTGCGAAACCCGTTCCGTAAAATCAATCAGCATAGAATAAGACAAGGTTTCAATGTGGAAAATATTCTGCAGCTTTTCACATTCACGGATATATACATCGGCAAGCTGGTAAGCCTGTTCCATATCCATTCCTCCGGCAATGGCACTTCTTGTAACAATTGCGACAGTTGTAATGAAAACATTCTTTTCCTGACGGAGGGAGTTGTCAGCCATAAGACCACCCGATAATTTGGAGGGGGTGTTTAACAATGTTTTCATTTTTTTGACGTCTCCATTTTGAATATACTGCAAAAGTTTCTGTTCAAACTGGTAGGTATTATGAAAATGTTGTTCTTCCTTTGCATTCATCACCTGATTGGAATGTACATTGGAAAACTCGCTGATGCTGCTTGTGTTTTCCAGATTAAAATGCTGTCCAACAGAAATATATTCATCGTTGAAACACAGGTGAAGCCAGGCAAGTGTCTGGAGAAACTGGTTAAAGGAAATCTGAGGAATATTGACCAGAAATTGGAGTATATCCGGTTTGTGTTCCAGACTGATTGCCCATTCCTGCATGAAAGTGCGAAGTGTAAGGTCTGAAATAGGGGTGCTGAATACAGGGCCAATGATGATTACGCAATCAGCATGCTCCGGCTTTATATAACCATAATAGCCGAAGGACTGCGAGATAAAATAGTCCGGGTTTTTTGTGAAATGTAGGAAATCGGGCAGGATGCCTTTAAAAACAGACGGGTCTTCCAAAATCGAAGGAAAGGAACAGTCATCGTCGGGTGAAGCGTGGTAATAGCCAATCGGTATGGAGGTTGATGCATAAAATAATTCACAAAATGCCTTTAAATCAGTAATCATGGAAGACTCCTTTCCAGGTAAAACCGTACTTTTAAACTCTCTTTGAAATGGATGTAATACTAATTATAAGGCGTTCTATTTATAAAAACAAGGACAAAATTGAAATATTGTAATCAATATTGTAATACAAAAATTATATGGTTTGATATTTTATAGATAACTCAATGAAAGTATTTAAAAGGAGGACTCAACATGGGAATGAAAGATTTTTGGGAACAGCTTCCGACAGGAAAAGAAGATAAACCATTGCTTTTTGAAATGGGACCGCTGGAGTACGATTTTCATGATATTGACGGATTGTATTTTATGCTGGATCGTCGCTTATCCGGCTGTCTGCTTATGATGTGGGCAAAGCCGATGAATCCGGATATTCAGGGAACCGTCACCTTAGATAGCAGGGTGGTATCCGGCTGTATCAACCAATATATGGAAGTTATGGGGAATATGTGGGTGCTTGGAATTCCGCTTCGGGGACTTGTGACAGAGTACGGTCGGGAATATCAACTTCACGTGGAAGGTTTTGTGGATATGGATGGGAATGAAATGAATCCGCAGGATTTTACGGTCAGAGGTGTGGAAAAAGTGAAACCGAAGCCGGAAGATGCAGCACATGAACAGATTGCACTGGAAGCCGCCAGGGAGGGAATCGTTCTTTTGAAAAATGAGGCGGAAGTTCTTCCGCTGAAGAAGGGAACGGTATTGAACCTGTTTGGCAGAGGTATTCACGAATTTCGTATCGGAGCAGTGGGGGCAGGCAAAATCAATCCTCGCTACAGTGTTAATTTTGTGGAGGCTGTCAGGGAAGGAGAAGCTTATTCACTGAATGAAGAACTGGTTGAATTTTACGGCTGTGACAGGGATGAGATACCGGAGGACGAGATGTTGATGCGTGCAAAGAAATTGTCCGATACGGCAATCGTGTTCCTGACACGTGCAGCAGGAGAAAACCAGGATGCTTCCACGGCGAAAGGGGAATACTATCTGAGCGAGGCTGAAGAAGCACTTATTGCAAAAGTAACGGATACATTTGCAAAGACAATTGTGATTTTAAATGTCGGATATCCGATTGATGTGACATTTGCAGAAAAGTATGCAGTTGCAGGACTTATATATTCGGGATTTGGTGGAATGCTTGCAGGACCGGCACTTTTGGATATCCTGAGCGGGGCTGTAAATCCGTCAGGGAAGCTGCCGGATACATGGGCAAAGGATTATTTTGATATTCCGTCGTCGAAAAATTTCTATGACTGTGTGGATAAAACACGTCTGACAGCAGATGAAAATATATATGTGGATACTTGTTACGAGGAAGACATTTATGTGGGATATCGTTATTTTACAACATTCAGGAAAAAAGCGGCGTATCCGTTTGGCTACGGATTAAGTTATACGGAGTTTTGTATCAGGCAGGAGAATATTCGATTTGACGGGGAAGTACTGGAACTGGATGTATATGTGAAGAATGTCGGGGAAAAAGCCGGAAAAGAAGTTGTTCAGGTTTATGTAGGCAAACCGGAATCAGAATTGGAGCAGCCGGAAAAAGAACTGGTATTCTTTGAAAAAACAAAGGAACTGCTTCCGGGAGAGGAACAGAAGATTTCGGTTCATGTTCCGGTGAAAGTATTGACTTCATATTCGGAAGAAAAAGCGGCGTATATTTTATCAAAAGGATATTACCGTATTTATGTGGGAAACAGTATTGAAGCAGCGGAATGCGGCGGATTCGATGAAGAAGAAACAAGAATAATCAAACAGGTAACCAATCTGCTTTGCTGCGATTGCAAATTTACAAGATTATCCAAAACAAATCCGGATGATACATGGCCGACAGGAGCGCATTCCGGAGTGGTCAAAAATAAGTTGACATTTTTGCCTTATGAGAAGAGGAAACATTATTCCGCAAAGTTTGATATGGAGAAACCGGAAGAGAAGGTAACATTTGATGCTGTAAGAAAAAATCCGTCACGTGCGGCTGAGTTTGTGGCACAGATGTCACCGGAGGAACTTGCCCGCATCAGCGTCTGTGCCTCGGCAGGGTGGGGAATGGAAGGTATCGGTGAGGCAGGTCGTGTATTTCAGACAGAAGGATATGATTTGCCGGACTTTCCGGTGAGCGATGGAAACAGCGGAGTCAATTTGAGCATCAAAAATATCGGAATGCCGTCAGGCGTTACAATCTGTGCTTCGTTCAATAAAGAATTAGCGGAAGCAATCGGGTGTGTAATCGGAGAAGAAGCGAAGGCATTGGGGGTGCCGCTGGTTCTTGCCCCGGCATTTAATATTCACAGAAATCCGCTAAATGGACGACAGCCGGAATATTTTTCGGAAGATCCGTATTTGTCCGGTGTCATGGCCGGATTTTATGCAAAAGGATTGGAAGGAGCCGGGGTCGGAAGCTGCTATAAACATTTTATCGGGAACAACTGTGAATCTTCCAGAAAGCGAAATCAGAGTCTGATTTCCGAACGTGCAATCCGGGAAATTTATTTCCGAACTTTTGAATATGCGATGGATGTTCATATGCCAGCCAGCTTTATGACGGCGTATAATGCGGTAAACGGCTGCCCGACAGCAGCGGATGAAGAACTTCTACAGGGGCTTCTCAGAGAAGAAAATGGGTTTGCCGGTTTTGTAATGACGGATTGGACAACCTATGACAGTGTAGATGTGGCAGCAATGGTACAGGCGGGAAACTGCTGGATTACGCCGGGCTCTAATGATGATACATATACCGGTCAGATAAAGAAAGGATTGGAGAACGGTACCATAGACACGGCAAGACTTCAGGAGAATGTTACCGCTCTGATTCGTACAATGGCAAAATTTTCATAGAATAGAAAGAATCAGAAAAACAAAAAGAAAGAGAGGAAATGCATATGATTCGTGATTTGACAATAGAATACAGAAAAAATCCGATAGGAATCGATGAGAAACCACGTTTCTCATGGAAGCTGGAGAGTGAAAAGCAGGATGTTGTGCAGACAAGCTACCAGATTCAGGTTGTCAGCGGAGGCCAGCTTATGTGGGACAGTGGCCGGGTGGAAAGCGACCAATCCGTTCTGGTGCCATATAAGGGTGCTGCATTGAAAGAGATGACTGTTTATCAGGTGCAGGTAAGTGTATGGGATAATTACGGAGAGCTGGGACAGGTGACAGGAAACTTTGAAACCGGTTTGATGAGAGAAGAAAACTGGAATGCAAAATGGATTACCCATACACTTCCGGCTGAAGAGACTGCATGTCCGGTATTTGTCCGCAGCTTTTCTCTGGACAGACCGGTGAAGAGAGCAAGGCTGTATGCGACCGCCTGTGGTGTATATGAGGCATTTATTAACGGAAGGAAAACAGGAGACTTGTTCATGGCTCCGGGCTGGACATCTTATCATCACCGACTGCAGTATCAGACTTATGATATTACGGAACTCCTGGAAAAAGATAATGAGATTACGGTTACTGTAGGAAACGGGTGGTATAAGGGAGAGCTCGGATTTGATGCAAGACCGAATCTTTACGGCGACAGAACGGCTTTGCTGGCAATGGTGCGTATCGAGTACGAAGACGGAGAAACTATCTGCATCGGCACCGATACGGACTGGCATGTGGAAACAGGGGAAATTCTGTTTTCCGAGATTTATCACGGTGAGATACAGGATTATACAAAAGAAAGAAGGCAGGTGGGAAAGGCAGTTCTGTTTGAACATACGGATGATATCGGGCAGATTGTGGCGCAGGAATCCGAGCCGGTCCGGGTAACGAAACGGTTTGATGTAAAGGAAAGGATCGTGACTCCAAAAGGAGAATTGGTGTTTGATTTCGGACAGAATATGGCAGGACTGGTAGAAATACGACTTCCAAAACTTATGGGAGACAGATTAGTTATTCGATATGCAGAAACACTGGATAAAGATGGAAACTTCTATACAGAGAATCTGCGGACGGCAAGATGTACAGATACATTTATATACGGAGAAAAGCAGGTGGGAATGCTTGTGATGCCGCACTTCACTTTCCACGGATTCCGTTATATTTGTGTGGAAGGCGCAGGAACGGAAACAGAGGCATCGGATTTTACGGCATGTGCAATGCATACAGACATGCAGCCGACAGGAACATTCACATCCGACAACACGTTGGTTAACCAACTGCAGAGTAATATACAGTGGGGACAGAGAGGCAACTTCCTCGATGTTCCGACAGACTGCCCACAGAGAGATGAACGGTTGGGCTGGACCGGAGATGCACAGGTATTCTGTGGTACAGCCTCCTACAATTTTCACACAGCACTATTTTTCCGAAAATGGCTGCGGGATATGGCGGCAGAGACCAATCCGGAGTGGGGCGTACCTCATGTTGTTCCGAATATTCTCGGAAATCAGGCGGGAGCAGCGGCATGGAGCGATGCTGCGACAATCATTCCGTGGACGATTTATAAGGTTTACGGGGATAAAGAGATGCTTGCGGAGCAATTCCCGATGATGAAGAACTGGGTGGATTATATACATGCGAGAGTCTCGAAAAACGGATTGTGGCAGAGTGGATTCCAGTATGGAGACTGGCTGGCGCTGGACATAGAATCCGGAAGCACCGACCGGACAGGCGGAACGGACAAATATCTGGTGGCAAATGCTTATTACGCATATTCGACCAGGATTGTGCGGGATGCTGCGGATGCATTGGGGTATACAGAGGAAGCAAAAGCATACGGTGACTTATATGAAAAAATAGTAGAAGCCATTCATGTGGAATACGTGACAAGAAGCGGACGAATGGTCAGTGAGACACAGACAGCCTGTGTGCTGATGCTGTACTTTGACTTGATAAAACCGGAATTTCGTAATCGGATTTTGGAGACATTGGAGTTAAATATCGGGGCACACCATAATCATCTGACGACAGGTTTTGTGGGTACACCGTATTTGTGTCATTGTTTGTCAGAAAACGGTCTTCACGGGTTGGCGGATGAAATCTTTATGAAAGAGGATTTTCCGGGCTGGCTCTATGCAGTAAAGAAAGGCGCAACGACAATCTGGGAGCGTTGGAATTCCATTCTGCCAAATGGGGATTTTGACGAATCAGGTATGAACTCCCTGAACCATTATGCGTACGGTTCGATTGGAAGCTGGCTGTACGAAAAAGTTGCAGGAATACGCTGTATGGAACCGGGATATAAGAAAATACGGATTCAGCCGACGCTGACAAAGGGAATGACAGAGGTGTCCGCAGCTTATGAATCCATATATGGAACAATCGTAAGTGCATGGAGCTGCAGAGAAGGAAAAATCTGCGTGGATGTGCAGATTCCGGTGAATACAACGGCTGTTATCCAGCTTCCGGAGAAAGAAGCGGAATTTACGGTTGGTTCCGGCAGATATCATTACGAGTACAAGACGGATACCAATCTGAAATTCGAGAAATATTCGTTGGAGTCAACACTTGGAGAGTTGGTTGCCGAAGAACTTGGACGCAGTATGTTTGAAGAAATGATGCCGGGAATGCTGGAAGACCCGCTGATTCAGTTCGCATTGTCCATGACCATATCCGATCTGCTTGTGCAGGATGCACAGGCAAAGCCGATGTATCTGGCAGTTATTGATGCGCTGAACGCTGCAAATTCAAAATTATAAAAATTAAGCTAAAATTAAAATACGGACAAATAGAAATGTGATATTTTAAGCTTACAAGATATCAAGGAAAAAGGTGATACGGAATGAAGGAGGAACACAATGAGTAAAAAACCATTAGGAAAAGACAAATTCGGCGTTCAGAAAGTAATGCGCGTGAAGGATTACTTCGGAGATGCTACGGGACAGTTCGCATTGAATGCAATGTCCACACTGGTAGGACAGCTTACATACTTCTATACGGATAAGGTTGGCATGGCTGCTGGGGCGATTGCAACAATGTTTATTGTCTGTAAGATTATTGACGCATTTACAGACCTGATTATGGGAAATATCATTGACCATACAAAACCGGGAAAAGAAAAATATCGTCCGTGGCTTTTGAAAGCGGGAATTCCGGCAGGTATTGTAATGGTTCTGATGTTTACGGTGCCGAAAATAGGAGATGTGGGACAGATTATTTACGTGACAATAACGAACATTCTTCTGACAGCAGTATTATATACGGCAATGGCAATCCCTTATAATTCGCTTATGACCGTTCGTACGAACAGCCAGGAAGAACGAGGCATCATGGGAACATGGAGAGCGGCGACCGGTTATGTGGCAGGTATGATATTTGCAATCTGTATGATTCCGATTACGAATGCACTGGGCGGAAACCAAAACGCATGGATTAAATTTGGCTTTATCATGGGAATTATTGTAATACTGGCAGCCTTGATTTGTTATGCAACAAGCCGTGAGACAGCAACAGAGGCAGGAGCGGCAGTAGAAGCGAAAGAAGAAGAGGATGAAGAAGTGATTCCGTTTAAGGAAGCGCTTGGAAAGCTGTTCCACAACAAATACTGGGTGATTGTTTTGGTGGTGAATCTGCTCTCATGCATTATATATGGTCTTGCAGCGGGTGCGGGAGTATATTACTGTAAATGGATTTTTGGCAATGACAACCTGGTCGGCGTTCTCGGAGGAATCGGAATGATTCCGACCCTGTTAGGCTTCATAGTTGTAGGACCAATGATTAAGAAACTTGGTGTTGTGAAAACGCTGCAGGTGAGCTTTGCAATGGGAGCTGGAGCAAATATACTGCTTCTCTTCACAAAAGACATCTTTTTCTGCTACGCATTATTCGGAAGTATTACAACATTTGCAACCATTCCGATGATGTGTCTGGTTGGAGTTATGACGGCAATGTCAATTGATTATAATGAATATAAATATGGTGTAAGAATGGTAGCAACCTCCAACAGTGCATCCAGCTTTGGCGGTAAAGTGGGAAGCGGACTCGGAACATCTATCATCGGCTGGTTCCTTGCGGCAGTCGGCTATGATGCTGCACTGACTGCAGCGCCGGCAGCTACAAAAATGGCAATTTACGGATTCGCTATTGTAACACCGTTAGTGATATTTGTTATTATGTTTATTCTTGTAAGCAAGTTTGATCTGGAAAAAACACTTCCTGCAATGAAAGAAGAAATTGCAAAAAGAAAAGCACAGACATTGTAATATGAAGAACTTCGTTTTTACGTACAAGCTGAAATTAAATTTTTAGAAGTTATATTTGGCGTGTTTTATCCCGATATTGCATCGGAGTCATACCATATTGCTTTTTAAAAGCAGTCTGAAAGTGAGCCTGACTGGAATAGCAAAGATAGTTGCTTATTTCAGACAGGCTTTTTTCAGTATAGGTCAGAAGACTTTTTGCTTCTTCCAGTTTGCAGCGATTGATATAGGCACCCGGATTGATTCCGAGCTCGGATTTGAACATTTTGGTTACATAGGAAGTGCTGCGGTCAATCTGTGCGGCAACATCGTCCATATGAATCGGTTCATTCGTATGACTTCTGATATAATTCATGCAGACATATACGGCAGCAGATATTCCTTTCGGTATATGAGTCTCACCGGCTTTTTCACAGAAATCCAGAAGCATCTGATATTGCAAAGCATCAATTTCTTCTATTGTCTGGAGCTGTTCACATTCCTGTATGTACATATCCATAAGGTGATATGCCCGTTCTACATCAACACCGCCCGGGATTGCACCAATCATTGCAACATTTGTTACCGTACTGATAAAAATGTTTTTTGCCTGGCGTAAAGGTGATTTTGCCAGTTTCTTTTCGTTTAAATTAAGAGGTGTGGATTTCAGAAAATCTACTAATTTTTCCACTTTCCCATTTCGAATATGCTCATAGAGTTCCAGTTCAAGATAATGGGTGGAATGTAATGCTTCATTCTCTTGATTTTCCAAAAACTGTTCTATATTATGTGACTCTCGTTTCACAACATTTCCAAAGCTTATATCCATTATTTCCTGAATGTCGGCATCTTTATGGTTTAGAATTAAGTGAAGAAGTGACAGATGTCTTGCAAGGTGAAGACGGCTGGTTGGCGGTATGGTATATAAGAATTCAATAATCTGTTCTCTGGTTTCTGACGGAATCGCCGATTCTCTCATGAACAGATTGATAAGAGGGGGTGTGACAGGACATTCAAAAACCGGACCGAGTATAATTGCATAGTCATTGTCCTCCATACAAATGCATCCATATAAAATTTCAGAAGAATAAAAATGTATGGACGGATTAGGACCTCCTGCCAAAAATGGATAACTGTCGACTGATTTCAGGGAAAACAGTTCCCCGATTGTTGAATATACTTCATTGATGCCTTTTAATAAATTCGTCGGAATCTTTGATGTTGCATAGTATTGTTTGCAAAAATCGATATAATTCATTCTCCATCCCTCCTGTAAATTTATTATAGTACAAAAGATTAGAAAAAAATACAAAAAAATGAAATATAAAACTGAAATATGAAATATCAATGAGCGAGAAGAGAGTATTCTATGAGTAAAGTGAAGAAAAGGAAGGAGAGAGAAGAGTGAAGCAAAGAATACGAATCCACAAAGCAGAGCCAAACAAGGGCGTGGCGGATTTTTCACATTTGCTGGATGCACCCGCTGGAAAGCACGGATTTGTACGTGTAAGAGATGGTCATTTCTATTTTGAAGATGGAACACGAACGAGATTTCTGGGGTTCAACATGGCAGCAAGATCCAATACGCCAGATCATGAGACCGCAGAAAAAATGGCTGCGAGATTTGCAAGCATGGGCGTGAACATTATCCGTCTGCATGCTGCAGACGCACCGATAGGAGAAGAACCGTGTACGTGGAGCAGCTGCAAAGAAGCACCGCTTTTGGATTATGAGAGTGGGAACAGCTTGGAATTTAACAAAGAAGGACTGGACAGATTCGACTATTTTGTTGCGAAATTAAGAGAAAAGGGAATTTATCTGCACATTGATCTTTTGGTTGCAAGGGCATTTAATAAAGAGGATGGAATTGAATATTCGGATAAAGTCGATTCCTGTACAAAGTGTTTCCCAATGATTAATGAAAGACTGATTGAATTACAGAAGGATTATGCGAGGAAGCTCTTGCAGCATGTGAATCCATATACAGGGCTTGCTCTTGTGGATGATCCGGCAGTCGTGACTATTCAGATCAACAATGAGGAATCAGCTATCAAGGGAACTGCGGAGTTGGAAGGCGTCGAACATATGAAGTCATACAGACAGGAAGTCCAGAGAAAATTTAATCACTTCCTTCTGATGAAGTACGATACAAGGGAAAAACTGAAAGCCGCCTGGACATATGAAGGGGAGTCGGCTTTGCAGGATGATGAGGATCCAAAGGAATGTTCTGTGCGTATTACCGAGGGTGATTTTGTTCAGCCGGTAAACGACCCTATGGGACAATGGACAGGGGTGAACAGTCCGGCGCGGTATGCAGATTATATGGAATTTGGAATTTATATAAATCGGGAATTTTATCAGATGATGATGAATTTCCTACATTCCATTGGCGTTAAAGTTCCGATTAACACCAGCAACCTGTTGGGCGGTGCGGCTGATGTATACGGTCACAGTGATGCGGATGTCATGGAGAATAACAGTTATTTCAATCATCCGCTGCTTCCGGTTCAGGGAACAACCTATATGGTATCAGGTCCCACGGAATATGTTTCTACCAATCCACTGACCATACAAAAAGACATCGGAGCCATAGCAACGACGATCCCGAGCATGGCTGCAATCGCCGTTATAAAAGGAAAGCCGTTTATGCTTAGTGAGTGGAATGAATATGGACTTCATCCGTTTCACTCTACGGCAGCAGTTCAGACAGTGGCATATGCATGTCTGAATGACTGGGACGGATTGATCCTTTACAATTATCAGACTTCTGAAAAGTGGGATGATCAGCCGGCAGATGAGATTCTAAGTGTATTTGATGCATATAATGATCCGGCGGTGGCATGCCAGTGGGGATTTATGGCATCTGTATTTTTAAAAGGACTTGTGGCTGCATCCGATAAAACAATTGATGTTGTATACACACAGGATGACCTGAAAACGCTTCCAAACTGGCATGGCATGCTGACAACGATGTTACCTTACATCACAGGTATGCGAAACGTTTTCCTGGATGGAGGGGAGAGGTACACCGGTGATGCGGATGTGGCCATCAATGCAGGCTTTTTAAATGGAGCCGATCTTTCCGAGGCAAAGAAAGGAGTCTATTATGCATGGTCTCCTTACAGGGATGCAATGAGAAGATATCCGGATAAAAACCGACTGACTTTTGCAGCAAGGGATACCAAAGAGATACAGCAGGGTGTACATCTTGGCGAAAAAACACTGGTATTTGATGAGATTGAGAAAATTGCAGGACGTGGAGATTATCGTGAGTTTGCAGAAATACTGAATCAGGCATTTAAGAAATGGAAAATAGTTCCGGAGGAAACAGGACTTGTGGACGGAAAACTGGTATCAGCTACAAAAGAAATGGTATTTGACCCGGACAATTCCAGATTTTCTATCAATACGGAGTATTGCAGTTTTTTTAGTGGAGCACCACAGAAGCATATCTGTCTGACGGATAAAATTTCTGCGGAAGTGACCAATAACAGAATTTCAATTTCCGTACTTCCGACAGATGCAGATAAGCTGGCAGATGCGAATGAGTTCTATATAACAGCGATGGGTGAGACCGGCATGGATGAGACACAGCGGCAGCCGGGGATTGAACTGATGGGGTATGATTTTACAGCGGTAACCATGAAAGGAAAGCTCTTTGCAGATACATTGGAAGGAACAATCACAGTTAAGGCAGAACGCGCGTCGCTTGAGATTTTGAATCCGATTGGAGAAATCATCACGGTTATAGATGGTGAAAAGAACGGAGAAGAGATCATCTTTAAATTGGATGGAATGATGCCGGGGATTATGTATCATTTATTAACGAAATAGAATATAAAATGTAATGGAGAAAGACGATGGGGAAACAGAAAAAAGAATTGGGTTATGACAATGAAGGCGCAAAAAAAGTCATGCGAAAGAGAGACTATATGGCAGATATGTCAGGGCAGTTGGCACTTGGACTTATGGCAAATGTAGTCGGTCAGCTTACATACTTCTATACAGACAAGGTGGGTCTTGCTGTTGGCGGTGTCGGTATTATGATGGCAATCGCTAAAGTTATTGATGCACTTACTGATATCTGGTTTGGAAATGTAATCGAGCATTCAAAAGGCGGAAACCGTAAATTTTACAAATGGATGTTCCGCATGATGATTCCGGCGGCAGTAATTACATTTTTGATGTTTACAGTGCCGAAAGGTCAGACAATCGGAATGATTTATGTACTTGTGACTAATGTATTGTTGACAGCCGTAATTTATACGATGATTGCAACACCATTTGGTGCAGTTATGGTTGTGCGTACCAACAGCCAGATAGAACGAAGCAATATGGGTATCTTCCGTGCAGTAGGAAACTATGGGGCAGGGATGATCATTGCGATTATTATTATTCCTGTTACTAATATGTTAGGTGGAACACAGAGTGCATGGATTAAATTTGGAGCGATTTTAGCGTTAATTGTTCTTTTGCTGCTTGCAATTTGTTATAACAACGGACGCAAGGCAAAGTATTCAGAAGATACAGAAACGGTAAATGAAGTAGAGGAGGAAGAGGCAGTTCCGTTTAAAGATGCGATTAAAATGCTTTTTGGAAACAAATACTGGGTGATTGTTCTCTTATTCAATATTATTACAAATGTTACAAATGCGATTGCAGCGGCATCCGGAACTTATTACTGTAAATGGATCTTCGGAAATGATAATCTGGTGGCTATAACAGGTACCGCAGGGCTTGCGGCAACTTTACTTGGATTTGTGCTTGCGAAGCCAATCATTTCTAAACTCGGAATTAAGAAAACGGTTTACTTAGGGGTGTTAGGTCAGGCAATTACCTGTGCGGCCAGATGTGTCGTTCCGACGAATTTCATGGCATTTACGGTGACATCCTTAATCGGAGGTTTAGTACAGATTCCGCTGATGTGCTTATATGGAGTGCTTCTTGCAATGGCTGTCGATTATAATGAATGGAAATACGACAAGAAGCTGGTAGCAGTATCTTCAGGAGCAATCGGATTCGGAAGTAAAGTAGGCGGCGGACTGGGAAGCATTATTTTATCAGTCTTTCTTGCAATCGGAGCCTATGATGCTACATTGGAAGTTGCAACTACTTCTATGAGATATGCAATTTACGGGTTCTCAAATTATCTGCCGTTAGTGATGAATTTGCTGATGTTCTTTGTATTTACAAAGTTTGATTTGGAAGAGAAGCTTCCAAAAATGAGAGCGGAAGTTGAAGCACGTAGAGCAGGTAAGAATAATTAAAAAGAAATATGCATCAGGTATGAAGCCGGCCATTGAATGACTGGCTTCATATCATATCAGGAATAATATGACGAATGGAGAGATGAAGAAATGAGCGACAAATACCGTAACATAGAATTGACACCGGAGGAACGGGCAGCCTGTCTTTTAGAGGAGTTGAGTCTGGATGAAAAAGTGGCTCAGCTGAACTGCGTTTTTCCATTTGACCAGATCAGGTACGATTTTGAAGAAATATCAGAGCAGACAAAGTATGGAATCGGTCAGGTAAGCACGTTGGAAATGCGAAGAATGGAAAGTCTGGATGAAGTGGTTCAATGGCAGAGAAAAGTTCAGACAATCGTTATGAAAAACAGTCCGCATAACATTCCTGCCATTTTCCATATGGAAGGACTTTGCGGAGCATTTATTCAGGATTCCATAAGCTTTCCTTCCGGAATCGCAAGAGGTGCAGGCTGGAATCCTGAACTGGAAGAGCGGATTGCGGAAATTGTAAGCCGTCAGGAAGCTGCATGTGGTATTACTCATGTATTTGCTCCGGTTCTCGATATTTCCAGAGACTCCAGAATGGGCCGGCAGGGAGAAACTTACGGAGAAGATCCGGTATTGGTGTCCAGCCTGGGTTCAGCCTATACAAGAGGATGTCAAAAGTATGAGACAGCAGGACGAAAAACAGAAAGTGTTGCAAAGCATTTTCTGGCCTTTCATAATTCAGCGGCGGGCATTCATGGAGCTAACAGCGATACTCCGGCACGGTTATTAGAGGAAATTTACGGAAAGCCATTTCAGGCTGCAATCACGGAAGCTCATTTAAGAGGAATCATGCCATGCTATTGTCTGATCAATGGAGAACCGGCTTCTGCATCTCATCATTTCCTAACAGAATTGCTGAGAGAAGATATGGGATTTGACGGAGTTTGCGTCAGTGATTACGGTGCCATTAATAATGCGTTCATGTTTCAGGGAATCGGAGAGTCAAAAGAGGAAGTGGGGCTGCGATGCCTGAAAGCAGGAATGGATATGGAACTGCCGAGTGCAGAAGGATATGGCGAGGCGTTCAAGAGTCTGTTTGCATCCGGAGAGGCAGACATGCATATTCTTGACCGGACGGTGAAAAGAGTTCTGACGGCAAAATTCCGTATGGGTCTGTTTGAACATCCTTTTGCTCTGGAGGGAGAATATTTGCACAGTGTCTTTGAAGACAAGAAAGACAGGGAAGTTTCGCTGCAGTCCGCAAAGGAGTCCATGGTACTGTTAAAAAACAATGATGTACTTCCGATTCACCGTTCCGTAAGGAAAATTGCGTTAATTGGTCCTCATGCAGATAGTCCGAGAAAATTTTTCGGAGGGTATACACATATGTGCATGATGGAATCTACTTACGCAATTGCTAATTCCATTGCCGGAGTCAGTGGCTGTGAAAATGTGGATAACAGGGAAATTGTGACTGTTCCGGGTACGAATATCCAGTCGGATGAAACGCCGGAATTTGATGAAATATTGAAAAGGCAGAAACCGGATTGCCGAAGTATCCTGGAGGAATTGAAGGCACAGATGCCGAATGCAGAGATTTCTTATGCTTATGGATATCCAATTGCAGGAACAGATCAGACGGGATATGAAGAAGCACTTCAAATAGCGGAAGAGGCAGATATTATCATCCTTACATTAGGCGGAAAACACGGAACCTGTTCTATGGCTTCCATGGGAGAAGGGATAGATGCAACGAATATTAATCTGCCGGAATGTCAGGACGAATTCATTCGGCAGGCTGCCACACTTGGGAAACCAATGATAGGGGTTCATTTTGATGGACGTCCAATTTCCAGCGACGTGGCAGATGAATATCTTGATGCAATACTGGAGGCGTGGAATCCGTCTGAGACAGGTGCCGAGGCAGTTGTGAGTGTTCTTCTTGGCATGTATAATCCGGGCGGAAAGATGCCGGTTACAACGGCTTATAATTCCGGACAGATTCCGATTTATTACAATCATCCATACAATTCCGCATGGCATCAGACAGGAAGTATTGGATTTTTGAATTATGTGGATATGCCTCACACACCGAGATATTATTTCGGACACGGTTTGTCCTACACAAAATTCGAGTATTGTAATTTGCAATTGTCAAAGGATAACGTTTTGCCGGAAGAAAGGATTCAGATTCGGTGTGATGTGGAAAATACGGGGGAATATGCCGGAGATGAAGTGGTTCAGCTTTATCTGAGAGACATTCATGCGAGTATGGCGAGACCAGTTAAGGAATTGGCGGGATTTAAGAGAATTGCTTTATTGCCGGGAGAAAAGAAAAAAGTAACATTTACGGTGAAAGCATCACAGACAGCATTTTTGGACTGCGAGATGAAGTGGAAGATTGAAAAGGGAACCATTGAGGTGGAAATAGGAAGTTCTTCTGAGGATATCAGATTAAAAGGTGCATTTGAGATTGCTGAAAATGGGTGGATTGCCGGAAGAGACAGAGCATTTTATGCGGATGTGACAGTGGAGTAGAAAGTATGAATAAAAATAGAAAAGAACTTGCGGAGCAGCTTGTGGAAGAATCTATTGTTTTGTTGAAAAATGAAAATCATCTTCTTCCGCTTTGTAAAAATCAGACTGTTGCAGTGTTTGGCCGTTCGGCACTTGTGACTTATGTTTCCGGAAATGGTTCAGGGGCGGCAAGAGGATCTGAAAATAGTAATATTTTATCGGAACTGGAGAAAGCAGGGATTACGGTCTGTGGAGAATTGAATCAGTATTACAGAAAGCAAAGGGAAGCGGAGGAAGTGAATCCACAGGAAGAATTCGACTTTTCTCAGATGAAGGAAGCAGTAAACAGTGGGTTGATGTATGAAATATTCGGAAAGTATCATGCACCGGTTCCGGAATATCCGGTTTCGGAATGCCTGTTGACTTATGTAAGGAAAGAGACAGATACTGCAATTTTAGTGATAGGCAGAAATGCAGGAGGTGAGGAATGTGACAGGAGATTGGAAGGGGATTATTACCTTACCGAAACGGAAGAGGTACTGGTCAGTCAGGTTTGCGGCAGTTTCCTTAATGTAGTAGTGCTTCTCAATGTGAATGGTCTCATTGATTTGGAATGGACATTAAAATACCCTTCGATAAAAAGCATTCTTTTTCTTGGACTTCCCGGGGAAGGCGGTGCAAAGGCAGCAGCCAGAATTATAACAGGAGATGTCACCCCTTCCGGTAAACTGGCATTTACAATTGCTCACCGGTATGAGGATTATCCTTCGGCAAAGCATTTTTCATGGGATAAGGAGAATGAGGAACATATTCTGACTTATGAAAACTATGGATTGGATGCGGCGGAAAACGGAAGTGTTGGTTTTCGGAAAAGTCCGGTGACCGTATATCAGGAGAACATCTACAACGGGTATCGTTATTTTGATTCTTTCCGAAAAGAGGTACTGTTTCCGTTTGGGTATGGACTATCTTATACAGAATTTGCAATGGATGTTGACTGCATTATAAAGGCAGAGAAGGGGATAAATGCGAAAATTCGTGTAAAAAATGTCGGATACCATGCGGGAAAAGAAGTTGTACAACTGTATGTTTCCATGTCGGACGGAAAAACAGAGAGAGCAGAGCAAGAACTGAAAGGGTTTGAAAAAACAAGACTTTTGAAGCCGGGGCAGGAAGAATGTGTATGCATCCATATTCCGTGGGACGAGTTTGCATATTATGATGAAAAAGCCTCCGAATGGTTGATTGAAAAAGGAAACTATCAGATTAGAATGGGAAATTTCTCCAGGCAGACAGTCTGTATCTGTGAGATAGATGTGACAGAAGATATTGTGATTTCTGTCTGCAGTCCGGCTCTTGGGCTGAAAGCATGTAACGTTGGAAAACTTTCATTTCTACAGAAAGATATGCTGTCTCGCAGTGAGAGGGCAAACGATGTATGTAGCACAGGCAACGAAGAAAAGCAGGTGCAGAAGTTAGTGGTATCGCAAAATGATGTGAAAGCTGAGAAAAAGAAGAGTAAGTGTGAAAGAACAATAACAGATCTTACGGATTTTTCTAATGAACAATTGGCGGCTCTGCTTGTAGGATACGGCCCGGGAATTCCTTTTGCAGGACTTTTGGATACGGAATTTGCGGAGACCATTTGTGACAAAAATGACAGACCATTAACAAGTAACGATCATCCGGTCGGACATAATGGTTATGTATCGCCGGCAATAGAGGAAAAAGGAATCCAATCCATTTTCTATATGGATGGACCTGCCGGAATCGGAAGGACTGTATGGCCGACGGAAATGCTGTTGGCATGTGCGTTTAATAGAGACGTGTGGTATCGATTCGGAGATGCTGTGGCAGGAGAATGTGAAGAAGCACAGATAGATGTATGGCTTGCGCCGGCAGTGAATCTTCACAGAAATCCGCTTTGCGGAAGAAATTTTGAGTATTTTTCAGAAGATCCTTTTCTTACAGGAATATGTGCCTGTGAGGTGGCAATAGGCGTTCAGAAAAATCATCCGGTGCTTGTCTGTCCGAAACATTTTGCGGTCAACGAGCAGGAAACATACCGCAGAGGAAGTGCCGGGAAGCAATATGATGCAGTGGATTCTGTTATAACAGAGAGAGCAGCACGGGAACTGTATTTGAAGCCATTTGAAATGCTGGTGCGAAAAGCAAATGTACATTGCATGATGACTTCTTTTAATAAAATAAACGGAAAATTCACTGGGGGAAATTGTGATTTGTGTAACAGAATCCTGCGGGATGAATGGGGATACGATGGTTTTCTGGTGACAGATTGGGGAGATATGGATGTCGTTGTAGACGGTGCGGATGCTGTTGCGGCAGGAAACGATGTTGTTATGCCCGGCGGTCCTCCGGTGATCGAACAGATTTTGAAAGGATATCAGGAAGGCAGGGTAACACGAGGTCAGATGGAGAAAGCTGTGCAGCATCTGCTTCATACGATTGAGATTTTGAAACAGAGGAAGTGGAAGAATGAAAAAGAAAATGTATGAATTTACAAATAATGGGGATTCCTGCGTGATCTACGATGCAAAACCGCCCAGATACTGGTTTAATTATCTGTGGAATGAAAACGGATATTGCGCCCAGGTTTCCCAGAATGGACATGGACGCAGTTATTATCTGAATGAAAAAGCAGACATGTGTATGATTAACAACAATGATGCCCGGTATGTTTATATCAGAGATGATGAAACAAACAAGAGTTGGAATATTGGGGCAGCACCGTTGAATGAAGAAACGGAAAATTATCAATGTGAGCATAGTATTGGATTTTCTAAGCTACAGTCAGAATGCAGGAAAATAAAAAGTTCATGGAGAATCTTTGTTCCTCAGACCGGATTTCAGGAAGTCTGGACACTGAAGTTCGAGAATAAGAGTGAGAAGACTCGTACTCTTAGTATTTTTTCGGCAGTAACATTTGAACTGGAAGGGTTTTTGTATCCTCGTTACTATGAGATGTATCGCAGTCTGGAAACTTCTTTTGACAGGAAGCTAAACGGAATTTACTGTTCATCCGCCCATCCGTTTGCGCCGCATAAACGTTACAATGCATACCTGGCGTCTTCAGAACCGGTTTATGCGTATGATGGTGATTTGGCGAAATTTTGTGGCGGGGCAGGCTCAATTACGAAGCAGGATGCTTCTGCTTATGCATTGTTCCAACGACCGGATGTGGTAATCAGCGGTGGTGACTGTACGAATTCGGAAGCAGCACTGTTCATTCTCGGCGGAGTACTGCAGCATAAGATTACGCTGCAGCCGGGAGAAACAAAAGAAATCGGAGTGGTATTTGGGGTGAGTGAATCTCTTGATGAGGCGAGAGGTGTTTCTGAAGCATATGCGAAACCTGAGAGGACAGAGAAAGCATTTGAGTGTGCACAGAAGTATAATTTCGGAAAATATAATTCTCTTTCCGTTACTACACCGGATGAAAAAATCAATCATATTATGAATCAGTGGTTAAAGAAACAGATTGACTGCTGCATCGTAGGAAAGAAAGGAGTGCGGGATAATCTGCAGATTGCGGTGGCTCTTCTGAATTATCGTCAGGATAAGGCAAAGGACGAAATTCTGGAATGCCTGCGGCATCAGTTTCAGGACGGACATGCAGTGCTGACCTGGTATCCATATGATGCTACCAGATATTCAGATCAGCCATTCTGGATTATCTGGGCTGTGTGTGAGCTTATTAAGGAAACGGGAGATTACACGATTCTGCAAAAGAAGATTGAGTGGCAGGATGGCGGTGCTGCGGCTGTAGTGGAGCACTTAAAAGCAGCCGCAGACTGTCTTATCCGGGATAAGGGAAGAAATGGGCTGAGTCGGATTTATTTTGCAGACTGGAATGATGCGCTGAATATCACAACCGATCCGGAAGCGGAATCAGTCATGCTTTCTCATCAGTTCTGTCTTGCTTTCAGAGAACTGAAGCTGCTTATGGAAAAAATCGGGGAGACTGATTATGCAGAATTTCTGAAAAAAGAATATGATACCATGAGAAAGACTATTAATGAGAAAGCCTGGGATGGTGAATGGTATATGCGGGCACTCAGTAAGAAGGAAAACATTGGTTCCAGAACAAGTGAAGGCAGTAAAATCTATCTGAACGCCCAGACCTGGGCAGTTCTGGGAGACGTGGTAGATGAAGAAAAGCTTCCGAAGCTTCTGACTGCGGTTGACAGTATGGAACATGATTTCGGTTTCCCTCTGAATATGCCGCCGTATGAGAAATATTCTCCGAATGTTGGACGGATGTCGGGAATGCTGCCGGGGCTGTTTGAAAACGGCGGAGTATATTGCCATGCAACGGGATTTAAAATACTGATGGACTGCAAACTGGGGAGGGCAACCAAAGCGGTCAGTACGCTTAAAAAGATTATGCCGGACAGTGAGAAAAATCCGTCCACACAATCCGGGGCGGAACCATATGTATTTACAAACTGTTATTCCACACATCCGAAATATTACGGAAAGTCATACTGGTCCTGGACAACCGGAACTTCTGCCTGGTGTATGAATGGACTATATGAAGGAATCATGGGAGTAAAACGCAGATATGACGGACTGGAAATCAGCCCTTGTTTTCCGGCAGAATGGAATCGCGCAGAAATGACAAGACATTTTCGTAATGCGGACTATCATATCATAATTGAGAATCCACAGCACATAGAGTCTGGAAAACCGATAGTTTCCGTGGATGGTGTGCAGATTGAGGGAAATAGGCTTCCGGATTTTGCAGATGGCAGCAGACATGAGGTGAAAGTTGTACTCCGATAAAAAAGATTACAGATTGGACAAATTTATAATATTATAATCAAAATTAAAATAAATGAGAACTCCTGATATTATAAGGGATAGCAGGCTTGGAAGAAAAAGGTGTTAAGCTAGAGAAGCTAACTGGCATTGAAGCTGCCAGTGGCAGGTTCTCTGTATGCAGAATAAATTATTATTTCAACTTTCTTGGCGCTTCTTGAAACTCTTGCTTATAAGCTCTGGAAAATGCGGAATAACTCTGGAATCCGCAGGCAAAGCAGGCATCCGTAATCGCCATTCCGGAGTGAATATAACGCCTTGCGAGAAGGAGACGACGATAGGTAATGTAGTGACCGATGGTGACACCGGTTTCGGCTTTGAATAAGCGCATCATATGAAATTTACTGAGATAAAAGTTGGAGGCGAGTGCATCCATACGGATTGTCTCAGTCAAATGGTCTTGGATATAATTCATGATATCCAGGACCTTTTTATTATAAAATTCCGTATCAAGATATTCGATTCGTTCTTTTAATGTGGCACGATTTAATTGAATCATAAATTCCAGGAATAAAATCTGGCGGTATAAGCTTCCTGCATATTCATGATCGTGGAACGAGCGTTCTAAGCGCTGGGTAGTCTTATATAGTGAGCTGGTTTCTAAGGAAGGGATTCGAAGCACATAAGACTGCTTCTCGCGGGCCTGTTCAAAGCAATAAGCAAGATTATATTCTGCAGTCCGGTAAGCTTCCATAAATCCGGGGGAAATATAAACGATGATTCTTTCATATGGAATGGAAGAGTCTACCTGAATACGGTGAATGTCGTTTCGATTGACGAGGACAATGTCGTAAGGGTTTAGAGTATAAGTCTTTCCTTCAATAAAATATTGCACATTTCCACTGATAAAAATAGTGATTTTATGGAAATTGTGCGTATGATAATCAAACTCGGTATCCACTTGATCTTTTAAATGAAAAATCCGAAAATCACTGTTTAAATACCCTCGTTTCTGATATGTTTCCATAACATCCCTCCTTTATATGGTCCGATAATATGATATTAAACAAAAACAGCATTATTTGCAATATAGAAAGCAGTTATTTTGTATTATTCAAATATAATGCTATGTATAATAAAAATATCATGGGAAAAATAGTATATTAATGTGGGAGGAGTAGATTATGCAGATTGTATTAGAAAAATATCATGGATTGGGAAATGATTATCTTGTATTTGATCCAAATAAAAATGAATTGGAATTAAATGAAGCGAATGTCAAGATGATTTGTAATCGAAATGTAGGGCTCGGCTCAGATGGTATTTTGGAAGGTCCGTTGCTGGGAGAACATCTGGCTGTGAAAATCTGGAATCCGGACGGAAGTGTTGCAGAAAAGAGTGGAAACGGAGTTCGTATTTTTGCAAAATATTTAAAAGACGCAGGATATGTACAGAAAAAGAATTATGAATTGATGACAGATGGCGGTATTGTAGAGATTACATATTTGAATGAAGAGGGAAGCAGACTGCGTATTTCTATGGGAAAATTATCCTTTGTGAGTGAGGAAATCCCGGTAATAGGAGAAAGAAGAGAGGTCATCAATGAGGATATGGTATTTGGTAACAATCTGTATCCGGCAACATGTGTGTCAGTAGGAAATCCGCATTGCGTTATTCCAATGCAGGAAATTTCAAAAGAACTGGTTTGTAAAATCGGTGTACATTCTGAGAGTGCAAGATATTTCCCAGAACGAGTGAATACAGAGATTATGAAGGTGACAGATCGCAATAACATCGCAATTGAGACATACGAGCGTGGTGCGGGGTATACAATGGCGACTGGAACAGGTGCGTGCGCGGCAGCAGCAGTGGCATATAAATTGGGATTGACAGAAAACAAGATGCTTGTGCATATGCCGGGGGGTGATCTTCAGGTTGAAATTGCAGATGACTGGAATGTGTATATCACAGGAGATGTCTTCTATATTGCAGAGATTAAGCTGAGTACAGAATTTTCGGAAATGTTGAGAGTATAAGAAAAACATTGTGGATAATTCTAAAATTATGTGAAAAAAGTTTAATTTAAAATGGCGAGATGCGTTGCTGGTCACAGGACTGTGAACAGTAACAGTGGGGATAAAGAGAGAGTCCTGCAGGAGAATAATTGCTTGCAGAGATTCTCTCTTTGTGCTAGTATTTCTATAACAGAATTGTGCAGTTACTGTGCGTAGTATATGAAAAGCAGTAATATCACGAAAGAAAAAGAGGTAGAAAGATGCTGATAGAAATTGATTTTAACAGTGAAGAAGCGATTTATATTCAGCTTCGCAATCAGGTTATACTGGGAATTGCAACTGCGAATATTCATGAGGGGGATTCACTTCCTTCCGTGCGTCAGCTTGCAGAAACGATTGGCGTTAATATGCATACGGTGAATAAGGCATATAATGTTTTGAAACAGGAAGGCTTTATTACATTGGATAAAAGACGTGGAGCAGTTATTGCTCTGGATGAGAATAAAATCCGTGCAGTAGAAGAGATGCGTCAGCAATTGCAGATTGTTTTGGCAAAAGCATGCTGTCGTGCGATTTCAAGAGAAGAGATCCATGAACTGGTGGATGAGATTCTGGATGAATATGAGTCGTAGAATTTAACAGTAACGGATAACATGATAACTGGGAATCAGACAGATAATAGATAAGCAGACGGAGGTTATATGCAGATTAAATTTACACAACAGGCACAGCATGCAATTAGCAATGCAGAAAAAGCAGCAAAGAAATTAAATCATCCTTATGTAGGGACAGAACATTTGCTTCTTGGATTGCGGCAGGAATTTGCAAGTGTAGCAGGGCAGGTGCTGGCAGGTCATGGAGTAGATGAAGAGAAGCTTTTAAAATTAATGGATGAGCTCGTAGCACCAAATAAAAAGACAGAAAAGAGACAGAAGCCAAAAGAAAGTCCAAGATTTCAATATATATTGGAAGACAGTGCGCGTGAAGCGGCACATTTTCATATGGATATAGTAGGGACAGAACATATTCTTGTGGCGATCATACGAGACTTAGATTGTGTTGCAGCAAAGATGCTGATTACGTTGAATGTAAGTTTGCAGAAGCTGATGCAAGACATTTTTGTGGCAGCAGGGGTTGACCCGAAAGCATATCAGGACGAATTGCAGGATGGACTTCGTGGAAATGGCGGAGCCGTGGAACAATTTTGTAAAGACCTGACTGCGGAAGCAGAAGAAGGAAAATTAGATCCTATTATAGGAAGAGAAGAAGAAATTTTTCGTCTTATGCAGGTATTAAGCAGAAGAACAAAGAATAACCCATGTCTGGTTGGAGAACCGGGAGTTGGTAAAACAGCTATTCTGGAAGGTCTGGCACAGAGGATTGCTTCAGGGATTGTGCCGGAAACGATGAAAAGAAAACGTATCTATACATTGGATCTTCCAGGGCTGATTGCAGGCTCAAAATACAGAGGTGAATTTGAGGAACGTATGAAAGGGCTGATATCTGAAGTCGAAGCGGACGGAGATATTATTTTGTTTTTGGATGAATTACATACGATGATCGGAGCTGGTGGAGCAGAAGGTGCAATTGATGCATCTAGTATATTAAAGCCGGCACTGGCTCGTGGGGAACTGCAGTTGATCGGAGCAACTACAATCGCAGAGTATCGCAAGTACATTGAAAAAGATGCAGCTTTGGAAAGAAGATTTCAGCCGATCACAGTCGAGAAGCCTTCAAAAGAACAGTGCCTGGATATATTAAAAGGAATTCAACCGAAGTATGAAGCACACCATAAAGTGAAGCTTACAGAAGAAGCGTTGAAGGCAGCAGTGGAACTTTCGGAACGTTATATTACAGATCGAAATCTTCCGGATAAGGCAATTGATGTATTGGACGAAGCTTGTGCACATGTAAGTCTGACAGGTTATAAGGTTCCGGCACATTTGACAGAGATGGAAGATGAGAAGAAGAAATTGGGTCTTCAGAAAGAAAGTGCAATTAAAGAAGGAAACTTCGAAGAAGCTTCTAAGATTCAAAAAAAGCAGCAGGAACTTAAGAAAAAGATTGAATCTACAAGAAAAAGATTTGATAAAAAGATGGCATCAAGCAATCCGGAAGTTTCGGTGGAAGATATTGCTGCCATTGTATCATCGTGGTCTAAGATTCCGGTACAGAAATTACAGCAAAGCGATACACAGAGATTGAATAATCTTGAAAAAGAACTGCATCACAGAGTGGTCGGCCAGGATGAAGCGGTCAATGCGGTAGCTCGTGCAGTAAAAAGAGGAAGAGTTGGATTGAAAGATCCAAAACGACCAATTGGTTCATTTTTATTCTTAGGACCAACCGGGGTAGGAAAAACAGAGTTATCCAAAGCATTGGCAGAAGCGCTATTTGGAAAAGAAGAAGCAATGATTCGTGTAGATATGTCAGAATATATGGAGAAGCATTCAGTGTCAAAGATGATTGGATCACCTCCGGGATATGTAGGACATGAAGAAGGCGGTCAGCTTAGTGACAAGGTTCGTACACAACCATATTCAGTAATTCTTTTTGATGAGATTGAAAAAGCACATCCGGATGTATTTAACATTTTATTACAGGTGTTGGATGATGGGCATATTACAGATTCGCAGGGAAGAATGGTTGATTTTAGTAACACGGTTATTATTATGACATCTAATGCCGGGGCAAAATCTATTATTGATCCTAAGAAACTGGGGTTCGCTACAAAAGAAGATCCACAAAGTGATTATAAGAAAATGAAACAGAATGTGATGGATGAAGTGAAAATGATCTTCCGTCCGGAATTTTTGAATCGAATTGATGAAGTAATCGTATTTCATGCATTGGAAAAGAAAGATATGAAGCAGATTGTGACATTGCTTTGCAAAGAATTTACTGCCCGTGTGAAAAGACAGTTGAATATTAGTTTGACAATACGTGATTCAGCAAAGGATTTAATTGTTGAAAAAGGAACGGATGCTAAGTATGGGGCAAGACCATTGAGACGTGCGATGCAGACAGAATTAGAAGATAAGCTTGCAGAGGCAATTTTGAATGGGGACATTCAAAGTGGTGATATGGTTGCAGTAGGTGTTTCTAAAAATTCCATAAAAGTCGAGAGAAAAGAAACAAAAAAGTAGAAAAAAAACGATACTTATATTATACTAAAGATAGCAATACTACAGAGAAGATCTGAGATACGTAGGAGGACAGTAACGATGGCAACAGTAAAAGAATTATTACGTGCAGAAAGTGACGGAACATTAAGTTTTGGAGATTATACACTTACATCAAAGACAAAGTTAGACAATTTTGAATTTGAAGGAGATCTTTATAAAGTTAAAACATTTGCAGAGATTACAAAACTTGAGAAGAATGGAATGTTTGTATACGAATCAGTTCCAGGAAGTGCGGTAGAGAATTTCAAAGAGACAGACCGTGAAGTGGAATTTGAAGTTTCAGCACCGGAAGATGTACAGTTTACATTGGAGCTTGAGCCGGATAGTGAGTATGAAGTATTTATTGATGAAGCTTCAGCAGGTAAGATGACAACAAATTTAAGTGGTAAACTTAGCGTGAGTATTGAATTGAATGCGAATGAAAGTGCAGCTGTGAAGGTTGTAAAACGCTAGCATAAAAAGAGGAGAGACCGGCGGGTGAAAAATACTTGCCGGTCTTTTTCGGTAAGAGAGGTTAAATGTGGCAAAAGGAAAAAAGACAGTATTTTTCTGTCAAAATTGTGGACATGAAGAGACAAAGTGGCTCGGACAATGCCCGATGTGTAAAGAATGGAATACATTTGTAGAAGAAAAGGTCATCGCATCATCGGTGTCTGCAAGCGTAAAGACAGATAGGGATATAGAGAAAAAAATAGTAGCTTTGTCGCAGGTCAACACAGATGAACAGAAACGTTTTCAAACCAGCATGAAAGAACTTGACAGGGTGCTTGGTGGCGGTATCGTACCGGGTTCCCTTGTTCTGGTCGGCGGGGATCCAGGAATTGGAAAGTCAACATTATTATTACAGGTTTGTCAGAAGCTTGCTAAGGAGAGACAGGTACTTTATATTTCAGGAGAGGAATCTCTGGTGCAGATAAAACTTAGAGCAAATAGAATGGGAAATTTTTCAGATAATATGAAGCTGTTCTGCGAGACGAATCTTGGAGCAATCAGAGATGTCATCGAAAAAAAACAACCGGAATTTGTAGTGATTGATTCTATCCAGACAATGTATAGCGAAGAAGTGGCATCGGCACCGGGAAGTGTATCGCAGGTGCGAGAATCTACGAATGTATTTATGCAGTTGGCAAAAGGTCTTGGCATTACAATATTTATTGTAGGACATGTAACAAAAGAAGGAACGGTGGCAGGACCGAGAGTGTTGGAACATATGGTGGACACCGTACTGTATTTTGAAGGAGACAGACATGCATCCTATCGTATTTTACGAGGAGTGAAGAATAGATTTGGTTCGACTAACGAAATCGGAGTTTTTGAGATGCGGCAGAATGGTCTGGTGGAAGTAGAGAATCCATCGGAATATATGTTGAGCGGGAAACCGGAAAATGCATCAGGGTCAGTAGTGGCATGTTCAATAGAAGGTACTCGTCCATTGTTGATAGAGATTCAGGCACTGGTCTGTGATACCAATTTCGGAATGCCGAGAAGAACTGCGACAGGAACAGACTATAACCGAGTAAATTTGCTTATGGCTGTTTTGGAAAAAAGAATAGGATTGCACCTAGCTAATTGCGATGCATATGTCAATATTGCAGGTGGAATCAGGATGAACGAACCTGCAATTGATCTTGGTATTGTGATGGCGATTGTATCAAGCTATAAAAATCGTCCGATAGATGAGCGGATGATTGTTTTTGGAGAAGTAGGGCTTAGCGGAGAAGTCCGTGCGGTCAATATGCCGGAACAAAGAGTGGCAGAGGCAAAAAAATTAGGGTTTGAAACATGTGTTGTTCCAGAAGTATCATTAGATATGGTGAAAGGAATAAAAGGAATCAAGATTATTGGAGTGAAAACAATCAATGATGCAATGAATCTGATTTAGGCTGATTGTATATAAAGGGCGAAAAGTCAGTGAAACGCATTAGAATATAGATCAAAAGATATCAGATGTTGAAAGGAGAGGTACAAATGATAATCGTAAAAGAATACAGAGGACATATCCGTAATTGGGAGGCTCTGTGCAAAGAACTGAATATCGATGCTTCATTAAAAAGAGAGGCAAGAGAGGAAGAAATTTTAATTCGTGCATATCAGACATGGGGATGTGAGATGGCTGATCATATGCATGGAATGTTCGCATTTGCATTGTGGGATGAAGAAGAGAAAAAATTGTTCTGTCTTCGTGATCAGTTTGGAACAAAACCATTCTACTATTATGAGACAGCAGATGGACAACTTCTGTATGGTACAATGATCAGTCAGATTATGGAGAAACCTGGGTTTGTAAAAGAATTGAATGAAGAAATGTTACAATTGTATTTATCTCTGACTTATGTTGCAGGAGAGAATACATTTTTCAAAGGCGTTAAGAAATTGTTGCCTGGAAGATATTTAATCTGGCAGAACGGAAAAATGAAAATAGAGAGATACTGGAAACCAGAATTCCATCCGGATGAGAGTAAATCATTGGAAGATTGGGCAAATGAGATTCATTCTACGCTGAAAGAAATTATGCCGGAAGTAAAAACAGCAGATGAAAAAGCAGAGTCATTTTTGTCGGGCGGAGTGGATTCTTCTTATGTACTTGCAATGTCGGATGTAAAAATGTCGGATTCTTGTGGATATGATGAAGCACGTTTTGATGAGTCACCATTAGCGAAAGAAACAGCAGATATTTTAGGAAGAGAAAACAGCCGTTGCAGAATTACACCGGAGGCATATTTTGATATTGTACCTTGGGTAATGTATAATATGGAGCAGCCGCTTGGAGATGCTTCAGCAATTGCATTTGCACTTGGATGCAGAGCAACAGCAGAACATACAGATATTTGTTATTCAGGAGAAGGAGCGGATGAATTTTTCGGCGGATACAATATGTATCGTAATGCGGAAAGATATGGCGACAATCTGAAAACATTTTATGTTGGAAATACGAACATTATGAAAGAGGATGAGAAAAAGCGTATTCTGAAGAAATATGATCCAGATGTACTTCCAATCGAACTGGCAGCAGGTATTTATGAAGAAACAGAAGGACTGGATCCGCTTACAAAAATGTCAGATGTTGATATTCAGATTTGGTTAGAGGGAGATATTTATCTTAATGTAGATAAGATGAGTACAGCTGCAGGTCTGGAAGTTCGTATGCCATTGACAGATAGAAGAATTTTTGACATTGCATCCAGAATGCCATCTCATTACAAAGTGAACGAAGAACAGAATAAAGTTGCATTCCGTACAGCAGCAGCAAAAGTTCTTCCGGAGGAAATTGCTTTCCGTAAGAAATTAGGATTTATCGTACCTATTCGTGTTTGGATGGCGGATGACAGATATAATAAAGATGTGCGTGAAAAATTCCAGAGCGATATAGCTGAAAAATTCTTTAACATGGAGGAGATACAGGCTATTTTTGATGAGTATGTTGGCGGAAATTCAGATAACTGGAGAAAAGTGTGGACAATCTATACATTTCTTGTCTGGTATGAGGAATACTTTGTGAAAAGATAATTACTAAAAAATTTTATAAAATAAAAGCAATTAAAGTAAAATCATCTTGAGCTGAAATAAAAAGAGTTCCGAAGAAAGAGGGTATTAATCTCTTTTTTCGGAACTTAATGTTATATGAAAATCTCTGCCTGTTTATCGCTTTTGCAGATTTTAGTCAGTTTCTTCTGTGCCATATTCAGTTTCATGTTGCTAACATAGCGGGCTTTCTTTTTACAAGAGTAGACGCACTTCATACAGGAAATACATTTTTTCTTATCAGTTTTTTTAGGATTTTCCATGGAAATAGCACCGGCAGGACAGGCTTTAGCGCATGCCTTACATTCCGTACAAAGATTTACATCTGTTTTTGGAACGAGCGGAATTGTTCCATATTTTTTATAAGGATTGTTCCCTGGAACCTGAATATCAATATTATCAAAATCTACAGCGTTGCGAAGTTTACGGTTCAACTGGATTCCGAAATCCGCAATGACTTTCAAGTCTGCCTTGTTCGGTCGGCTCATTCCAATCTGACGCACGATGGAGTGCTGTACAGGGAAGGCCCCGGCTCCGATCACTTTGAATCCGCGACTCTCAACCTCGTTTTTTAATTCCAAAAGCGCGTCTTCGTATTCGCGGCATCCGTATGTAGCAATCAGTGCAGCAGGAGTGTTATCACCCTTTAATGTTTCAAAGTATTCCAGAAATGTGGCAGGAACACGGCCACCATAAACAGGAATTCCGAAAAGAACAAAATCGTTGCCTTTGAAATGCAGATTTGGTTTCTTTTCTTTGTGAATAGAGAGATCGTAAGATACCGATTTTAAATCGATGTTTCTGGCGGCCTCTATAATAACTTTTCTTGTTGTTCCGGTTGGGCTGAAGTAGACCAGACCTAGTTCGTTCATTTTCATAAAGAATTCTCCTTTGTTAAAAATATAAAGGTCAGACATCGCAGGTCCGACAAAGTATAATTCAAGAATGCCTCTGCATGCTTGCTGCGAGATGCACGTCATGCAATGCATGACATACTTCTTCTGCGCATCTCTGCAATCCTGCCGGAGG
>OFCQ01000087.1_pt1 | contig 65059 bp, 68 predicted proteins | sample 1520861 | NCBI WGS metagenome assembly OFCQ01 (sample SAMEA2699036, study PRJEB24076) | metagenome | biome: Human gut stool | place: Spain | collected 2012-11-21 | reverse complement strand
GGTTGATGTTCAGCATCACTGCCGTCAGCTCCAATGCTGGATTTTCTTCCTTCACACTGTATGCATCCGACAATCCTTCTACTTTTCCATCTCTTGAACCAATTCCAATACCAGCGCTTCTTCTATCTCTAGCTCCTCTGCAATCGCCGCAGTAGATTTCCCTTTTGAGAGTTTCTTTTGAATCTGTTCTCTTAGAAGATCAAGTTTTCCCGCCTGTCTTCCTTCTTTTCTTCCTTCTTTTCTACCAGCTTCTCTGCCACGCTCTTCGCCTTCACGTATTCCAGCTGCCCATCCGTCTTCCCAGAATGTTTCCCGCTCCTGTCTCATGTGCTTCTCTTCATCATATTCATAGATACTCACTTGCTTCGCCTCCGCTCGGTTTTGTTTCAAAAACTCTGCCAGAATTCCTTCCTGAATACATTCACAGATGGCCTGCTCTACAGCCTCACTAATCGGCATCGTGTCAGCGTATTCCCGCACTCTTGCCGTATATTCGGAATAATCTTTCAGAGATTTGCATAGTCCCTTCAGTTTTTCGTTATGGCCCAGGTTGATGTTCAGCATCACTGCCGTCAGCTCCAATGCTGGATTTTCTTCCTTCACGCTGTATGCATCCGACAATCTTAATACGGTTCGATCCGGCATTTCATTCATGCCATTGTAAAAAATCACGAACTGCGGCGCCGGAATCTGTACCAGCTTTACCCCATACAGGTTCTCATCCTTTACCATGCCAGAATACAAATCTGAAATATAAAACAGATCTCGCAATGGAAGATTGGGACTGTATGTAGACTGGTGCTCGTACAGGGAAAGACGGAAATCAATCAGAAATGACAGGTCATTTCTCATCGTCATGTAAATTGTGTTTTCCAACGTGTTGATCTCCAGAAGTTCCGGATCCTCATAGTGTTTTCCGCTGATCGCATTGTACAGATCAAGCAGCTCCTTCTTATCCTGATAGAGCATGGCAAAACAATCCGACATCCTTCTTCTAAAACCTCTCTGCTGTTTAAAGTTGAAATCAAAGCATAGAGATTTTCCGATGTGATTTTAGAACAAAAGATGCGGTGTAGTTCCGCTTAGAAAACCAGAAATAATGCTTTTTTGTATTGTACCATGGACAACACAGAAACGGAAGAGAATTTTTCATTTTCAAAGTATAAAAATTCCCCCGGACACGTTCATGTCCGAGGGAAAAATGATACCTATGTAAGTTGTTCTTACTGTAATAACTGAAGAACTCCCTGTGGAAGCTGGTTAGCCTGAGCAAGCATCGCCTGTGAAGACTGTACAAGAATGTTATTCTTTGTGTAAGCCATCATTTCGTTAGCCATGTCTACGTCACGGATACGGCTTTCCGCTGCGGTCATGTTCTCAGCAGATACACTCAGGTTGTTAATTGTGTGTTCCAGACGGTTCTGGATCGCACCAAGATCACCACGAGTAGAAGATACAGAGTTGATTGCAGATTTGATCTTATCAACTGCTGCCTTTGCTCCTGCCTGTGTGCTGATATCAACGTCAGAGATTCCGAGAGCTTTTGCATGCATATCTCCAACAGATACTGTCATCTGGTTAAATTTATCTGCTGTATCACCGATCTGAAGTGTCAGACCGCCATTTCCTGCAGAAGCAGAGAAAGTAATTTTTGTTCCGTCATCCTTGACCTGCTCATCAGAAAGTCCCAGTTTATTGGCGATCATACCGGCCATTTTTCCAACTTCATCTGCGTCTGGATTAGTACCCTTAGTCTCCAACACATTTACATCACTGTCAAACTGTTTTCCTGCTGTAGCAAATACAAATTTTTCACCATTAACTGTGAATACCTTATCAGTAGGCATAGTTTGGAAGTTATATTCTACTTTCTGATCTGTACCCGCTGTCTGAGTAGCTGTTAAAGTTGCTGATGCCTGATCATATTTTGTTGTCGCAGCAAGAACTTTAGAACCACCTGTTGATCCTGTTTCTTTAGAAACAAAAGAAAGTTTTCCTGCATTTGCTGTTACAGTAAACTGTCCTCCAACTTCACTATCTGCGCTCAGTGCACCTGCAAATGCTGTTGCCATTTCATTTTCTGAAGCCTGTCCTTTTGTTCCAAGTGTATATTTATTTTCATTTGCATCTACCAAAGTCCGATCATCTTTTGCAGTCAATGTAATTGTCTTTTCTTTTGCAGCACCATTAGCATCTGTATAGTTAAATGTCATGCTATATGTTTTGTCTTGTGTAATGATAGCTGTACCCATTGTAAGATCCGTTTTATTTCCTGTTGCAGCAATTGTAGTTGGTGTAAGGCCATCCAATCCCGTAAATGTAGGCAGTTTTCCTGTAGACAGAGATCCGTCTAACAGGTTGATTCCATTGAAGTTTGTAGAATCAGCAATACGATCGATCTCATCTTTCAGAGAAGAGATTTCTTTCTGCAGGTTTTCACGGTCTACTTCGTCAGCATATGTACCATTTGCAGACTGGTCAGCCAGTTCTACCATACGATTCAGCATAGAGTGAACTTCTGTCATAGCACCTTCTGCTGTCTGTACCAGAGATACACCATCCTGTGCGTTTTTCTGAGCGGTGTTCAGACCTGTGATCTGTGCACGCATTTTCTCAGAAATAGCAAGTCCGGCAGCGTCATCACCTGCACGGTTGATTCTGTAACCAGAAGATAACTTCTCTAAGTTTTTAGAAACAGCACTGTTGTTTCCTGTTAAGTTTCTGTAAGAGTTTAAAGCTGCGATATTGTGTTGAATTCTCATTATAAATTCCTCCTTGAATGAAATTGTTAGTCGGAAGTCCTTTTCCGAAAATATTTCTGTCAGTGACTTTTATAAAGTAAAAAAGGGGACTTCAGACTGCCGGCAATTGTCTGATGAAGCACACTTTTTTGGATGTCATGAAAATTTGTCAGAAGCCTTCCAAACACATACACTTATTCTGAAATATTTTTAATCATTAAGGGGGACAGATATGCCAAATATTACTTATGGATATGTACGGGTTTCGTCAAAAGACCAGAACATTGAACGTCAGATTATCGCTTTAAAACATGAGGGAATTCCGGAAAAACAGATTTACATCGACAAACAAAGTGGAAAAGATTTTAACAGGCCGGCATACAAATCATTACTGCGCAAATTGAAACCGGGCGATATACTTGTTACGAAAAGTATTGACAGGCTTGGACGTAATTATGAAGAAATTATGGAGCAATGGCGTGTGATTACAAAAGTAAAGGGTGCGGACATCGTTATACAGGATATGCCGCTTCTCGACACCAGTAAAACAAGGGATTTATTGGGAACATTTATCAGTGACCTGGTTTTGCAGCTTCTTTCTTTTGTTGCACAAAATGAGCGTGAAACAATACGCAAACGGCAGGCGGAAGGAATTGCGGCGGCTAAAATGCGGGGTGTTCGTTTTGGAAAACCGAAAATTGAGCTTCCTGATAATTTTCCGGAACTTTATGAAAGGTGGTGTAAGAAGCAACTGACAATACGCGAATTTGCTGATTTATGTAATGTAGGAAGAAGCACACTCTATACCAAAATTTCGGAATATCGAAAACAAGAAAATGTATGTAAATCATAAAAAAATTCTAAAAAAATAAATATTCAAAAAAATATGCTTAAGTTTTTGAGGCACGTAACGATATTATAGGTGTACAGTGATTTTATAGAGTCCAAAAAAGTGTACCTATTAGGACACTTGCCGGCAGTCTGTCAGATACTCTTTTTACTTTATAACAATCACTGACAAAAAGCAAAGCCGGAAAAGGAGTTCCGGTCAACATTTCAATTCAAGGAGGAATTTATAATGAGAATTCAACACAATATTGCAGCTTTAAACTCTTACAGAAACTTAACAGGAAACAACAGCGCTGTTTCTAAGAACCTGGAGAAATTATCTTCTGGTTACAGAATTAACCGTGCCGGAGACGATGCAGCCGGACTTGCAATTTCCGAAAAGATGCGTGCACAGATCACAGGTCTGAACACAGCACAGAAAAACGCACAGGATGGCGTATCTCTTGTTCAGACAGCAGAGGGAGCTTTGACAGAAGTTCACTCCATGCTGAACCGTATGGTAGAACTGGCTGACCAGTCCGCCAACGGAACATATGACAACGAAGTTGACCGTGCAAACCTGCAGAAAGAGATCGCTTCCCTGAAAGATGAGATCGACCGTATCGCAGATGCTACCAACTTCAACGGAATCAACCTGTTAGACGGTTCTCTGTCTGCTAAAAAACTTGACTTGAACAAAGCAAGCACACTTGGCGGACAAGCAATTATTGTTAAGGAAAATGCGGCAGTTGCAACGAAATCAGATTTCACTGTAGGAGCTGGGGAAGATAAAGAACATACGCTGACTGTTGAATATGCAGATGAAAATGGTAAATTGCACAGCGTTGATCTTAAATATACATCATCTACTGATGCAGATACCAATACGAAAAATATCAAAGAGGCAATTGCAAAATCAGAACTTGCATCCGTTTTCGACGTTGCTGAGACTACTCACCAATTTACACTGACTTCCAAAGTTGCTGGTGAGGGTGGCGCAAAACTGACAGCAATTAAGACAACGGATCAGACTAAAGATGTTGTAAAAAACGTAACGGTTACAAAGGGTACGAATGCAACGGTAACAGCAGAAGGTAAGGCGGCTATTGCGAATAACGATAAAATCACTCTGAATGGAAAAACCTATCAGTTCGTAAAAGATGCAGATGCAGAAGTAGCAGATGGAGCAACCGCAGTTTTAATTGGTAAAACCGATGATGATACAATGGTGAACTTGAACAAGGCTCTGGAAAGTGCTGGAATTAAAGCTACTCATGCGGGAACTAATATTACATTTGCAGCATTAAACAATGGAAAAGGTCTGACACTTCAGATTGGTGATACTTCTGAAGATTTCAACCAGATGACTGTTTCCGTTGGGGATATGCACACCGTAGCGCTTGGCATCGCTGATATCAACATCAGCACACAGGCAGGAGCGAAAGCAGCAGTTGGCAAGATCAAGTCTGCAATCAACTCTGTATCTTCTACTCGTGGTGATCTTGGTGCGATCCAGAACCGTCTGGAGCACACGATTAACAACCTGAGTGTAACAGCTGAGAACATGACCGCTGCTGAAAGCCGGATCCGTGACGTAGACATGGCAAATGAGATGATGGCTTATACAAAGAACAACATCCTTGTTCAGTCTTCTCAGGCTATGCTTGCACAGGCAAACCAGCTTCCACAGGGTGTTCTTCAGTTATTACAGTAATATATACACACACCCTATTTTATCAAAAAGGCTTTCGGGGATTTCCCGGAAGTCTTTTTTTCAATTTTTATAAAAGAGTTGACACGAAGAAAACACTGTCCGAAAGGGTGATTCTTTTTACAGGTGGAAAGTGGAACGGAGTTCCGTTTTTTCGCTTTTTTTATTTAAAGTTGGGTGGAATCTGGCTGTTGGTTGTGCTATCATAAATACAATAGTTGAGATTGTGGAAAAGCGGGTGGAGGATACAAATGAAGCGAGAAGAGAGGAATGAGATGATAGATCATCGAGGAAATGAGATTGAGCAATGTCTGAAGACGATAGAATTTCTAAGTGAAAGTACGGAGGACTATTTATTTTTATGGGACTTCCAGACGGGGAATCTCCACTTTTCAAATCCGGTCTGCGAGAAATACAATCTGCCGAAACGAGAAGAATATGTTTATCAGATTCAGGATTTGGAGAGATGTGTGTATGCCAGAGATGCTGATGCCGTGAAGAGAACGTTGCGGCAGGTAGAGTGCGGTGATATGGTCTCTTGTAATATTGAGTGTCGGCTTTTAAATAATCATGGAGAAAAAGTATGGATCAGTTTTCGGGGGAAGAGCCGGTGCAGTGACACGGGAAAACCGAAACTTATGTTGGGGCGGATTTCGGATTCTGTTATGAGTCGGAAAGTAGATACGCTGACCGGGCTTTTAAATATGACCTGTCTGTTTGACGATTTGGAGAAAGAACTTCAAAGTGAGAAAAAAGGTTTCTTGATGCTTCTTGGGATCGATGATTTTAAAAATATCAATATCAAACGAGGAAGAGGGTACGGAAATTACATTTTGAAGATCGTGACAGAGATCATGGAAGAAGTGGTCGATTTGTCATTGAGTATTTATCGGGTGGACGGCGACCGGTACGCGATCAATATGGAGGGGCGTACAAAAGGTATGGTGCAGACGACGTATCTGCTGATCCAGGAAAAAGTATTGCCGTATTGTACGATGTCTGCCGGAGCGGTTCCTTATGGGGAAGAGATTCTAGACGGTAGCGGTGTATTATATCAGTATGCAGAAAATGCGCTTGACCGGGCAAAGAAGAGAGGAAAGAACAATCTTGTGTTTTTTTCAGCCGATGATTATGAGAAGAATTTGAACCGGATTGACTTGCAGGAAGAATTAAGAGAAAGTGTGCGGAATGGGTTTGCTGGATTTCATCTTTGCTATCAGTTGCAGGTGTCGGGGACAGATTACCATGTGCGCGGAGCGGAAGCGCTTCTCCGATATGAATCGCCGAGCCGGGGAAGAATCAGCCCGGAAGAATTTATCCCGCTTTTGGAGCAGACGGAACTGATCGACCCGGTCGGAGACTGGGTTTTGGCGACTGCCCTGCATCAGTGCAAATGTTGGCGGAAATGGGTTCCGGATTTTCATATCAGTGTCAATATTTCTTACATCCAGTTAAGGAATGAGATGATTACACAAAAAGTGTTGGACGCGTTGAAGAAAGCGAAACTTTCGGGGGAAAGTCTTACCTTGGAAGTGACGGAGAGTATGCAGCTTCAGGAATATCAATATTTCAATCAGATTTTTTACTCGTGGAGAAGATGTGGAATCCAGATTGCAATTGATGACTTCGGAACCGGATATTCCAGTTTGGGATATTTGAAAAGCATGGAAATCAACGAAGTAAAGATCGATCGTTGCTTTGTCAGCAGATTACAGCACAGTGTGTATAATTGCCGGTTGATCAGCAATATGATCGAACTGTCTCATAGTGAGCAGCTTCGTGTTTGCTGTGAGGGCGTGGAAACCGAAGAGGAACTGGCGGTTCTGCGGACGCTGCACCCGGATCTGCTGCAGGGATATTTGTTTTCAAAACCATACGAAGCAGAAACATTTGCCAGATATTACATCAGGGGAGACAGTGAAGAACACAGTCAATGGGAAGCATACAGAAAAAGACTGTATCAACTTTCCGGCGGAGAAAAAACGCAGGAGATGCCGGAACGGGCATGTGAACAGGGCAATATTATAGAAGAAATGGACGAGATTGTGTTTGTCTGCGATCAGGATAGTTATGAGCTGTACTATATGAATACGGCGGGGCAGCTTCTGACAGGCGTTCACGATTATAAAGGGAGAAAGTGCTATAAAGTATTTCAGGGGAGAAACGATCCCTGTGAGTCTTGCAAAAATCACAAATTAAATGCAGAGCGTTTTCTTGTGTGGGAAAAAGAGAATACGTTTTTGAACCGTCATTTTCTGCTGAAAGATAAATTGATCCCATGGAATGGAAAAATGGCACATATGGAGATCGCGATCGATGTGACGGAAAAAGAACATGTCAGCAAAAGTATTCAGGAAAAACTGGACTTTGAGCAGAATATTGTGGAATGTACAAGAATGCTTGTGGAAGAGCCGGATACGGAACTTGCGATCCGGAAAGTTTTGCGGTCGATCGGCGCGTTTTATCAGGCAGATCGTTCGTATATATTTGAACGGGCGGCGACAGGCGATTTTTGGATCAATACTCATGAGTGGTGTGAGAAAGGCGTGACGTCACAGCAGGACGAACTTCAAAATGTTCCGGGCAGCACGATACAGCGATGGGTCGAAGCGTTTCAAAAAGGGGAATCGGTTGTGATCCGTAATTTGGAACATATAAAAAAGAGCGCACTGGAAGAATGGGAAATCCTGCATACACAGGGAATCCGGCGGCTGATTGTTGCGCCGATCCGAAAAGCGCAGCGTGTGATCGGATTCCTTGGGGTAGATAATCCGAAACGCCATCATGGCGATGCGGCGCAGCTTCATACGATGTCCTGTTTCCTGACAGAACGTCTGCACGACACTGCGGCAGGAAAACTGGTGCCGGAGATCGCATGTGAAGAAGTGCTGGGAACGACGAACCTTGGACTTTGGAAAATCATCCTGAACCGAAAGAACCGGACGGCAAAGATGTATGGGGACCGGACGATGAAACGGATCATGGGCGTGAACGAAGAACAGATTCCGGAGGAAATGTACCAATACTGGAACAGCAGGATTGGTGAGCAGTATCGTTCTTATGTGGCGAAGTCTGTGGAGTGGATCGTGACATCCGGAGGACCGGCGCAACTGGAATATACATGGGTGCATCCGGAATTAGGGGAGTGTGTGGTACAATGTCTTGGTGTCCGAATGGGAGAAATCGGAGATAAGGTCTGCCTGACCGGATATCATCGTCTTGTCAGTGAGATGGAATTGCTGCAGTTTTCGACGGAATCAAAAGCAGAGGAAAAGAGGGCGCTTCAGGAGAATACGTGGAATTTCCGGGAAAAATATATATGGAAAAGTGTATTTTACTATGCAATGCTTTCGGAAACGGTTGCGTTCGCAGAGGTAGAACTGGATAGCGGTGAACTTCGGACTGCCGGAGGACTGTGGAAGAGCTATATGGGGGAATGCAGGGAGAACAAGGAAAAATTTGCAGCGCTGCTGGAGCGGAAAGCCGAGGAAGAGGTGCATCCGGAAGATATGGAAAGCGTCCAGAGATTTGTACAGGAAGAAATGTGTAGTTCCAGACATGCCAATGGAATTTTAACGAAAAAGTTGTGTTTCCGCAGATGTGCGGACGATGCGTATCAATGGATGAAACTGACGATGCATATTTTCCGCGAACGATATACGGACCGGGTATATGCGCTGTTGTATCTGAAAAATATCGATTCGGAGAAAAGAAAAGAGCTGGTGCTTCAGAAAGCGGCAAATCTGGATCCGTTGACAGGGGTTTATAACCGAGTTACATTTGAAAGAGAAGTAGAACGGTATATACTTCGGGATAATACGGTGGACGGAGGAGCGCTTGTGATTTTGGATCTGGATGACTTTAAGGGGATCAATGACCGCTATGGACATGCAAAAGGAGACGAGATGTTAAAAACGTTGACCGGAGTTTTGAAAATGACATTCCGTCACGGAGATCTGGTCGGACGGCTTGGCGGGGACGAATTTCTTGTGTTCATCAAAAATGTAGAGGTGCGTGAAATACTCAACCGCAGGATGAACGAGTTATTTGCCGTGATCCACAGTGCGTCGGAGATTCCGCTTCGGTGCAGCGTGGGGATTACATTTGTCTCTAAAAGCAGATTTTCTTATGAAAGGAGTCTGGAGGAAGCCGATCAGGCTTTATATGAAAGTAAAAGATTGGGAAAAGACCGGTATTGTTATTATCGGGACATTAAGAAAGGAGAATGAGAAAGGTGGCAGGTTTAAGTGAAACAAACGGATTTTTGATTTACTGATTCCGGAGACGCATGGAATGGATGCGTTAAAAACATTAAAGAGTACGCCGCGGCTGCGGCAGATTCCGGTTATTTTTCTGGCTAACATGGATGACATGAATTTGAGAGTCGAAGAATTTGGTAATGGTGGGGATGATTTTATTCAGAAACCTATTCACGAAGAATTGATGAAATTGAAGATCAGACGACAGCTTTATATTGCACAGCTGGAACAGGAAAACCGGATTTTACAGTTGAAATTACAGTCACTTCGTAATCGGATCGACAGGGTCTTTGACGAGGTATTTTAAATAGGAAAATGAGCGGGTACCAAAATGGTATCTGCTTTTTCTTTTGGAATTAGACAAAATGAACAAAAGAAAGAAGCTGACAAAGCGGCAGAAGTAGAAAAAGCAGAATTTTTCTGTGAAATCAATACAAAAAAAGCGATACAAAAAAAGCGAAAAAATATTGAAGTTGGGCTGGACATTAAAGGGAAGAGTGTTTATAATGGAATAAAATATTGTAAAAATATGTAGAATCATGTAAATAAAGACTGGATTTTAGCGGAGAGGGAGATTATGATGGATTATATACTGCAGAATATGCAGTACAGATATATGGAAAATGTCATACAACAGATCAATCGCGGCGCAGTGCAGAATGTGACGAAGCCGTCCCTGTCCGGGACTGGATTTGCACACATTTTTCAACAGACGCAGATGGCGGAAAGCGGGATCAGCGCAGGAGATTTGGATGCAATTTTTGAAGAGGCTTCCCGGACGTACGGCGTTCCGGCAGATTTGCTGAAAGCGGTCGGAAAGATGGAATCGAATTTTGACCCTTATGCACAGTCGGGAGCAGGGGCGCAGGGCGTCATGCAGCTTATGCCGGCGACGGCGCAAAGTCTCGGCGTGACGGATCCGTTTGATGCGCGCAGCAATATCATGGGCGGCGCAAAGTATCTGTCAGATCTGTTTGCCAGATATGATGGAAATGTGGATCTGGCGCTTGCGGCATATAATGCGGGAAGCGGTAATGTGGAAAAGTACGGTGGAGTTCCGCCGTTCCAGGAGACACAGAACTATATCAGCAGAGTGAAAGAATATATGGGTGATGCAGGGAATCTGTTGACCGGCGGATCCGGCAGCGTACGGAATGTGAGTGGGAAGACAGGAGTGAATCTCTGTCCGCTCTGCGGAGAGGGAAAGCAGGTTACGGATACATCGGGAGAGATGCTGACGCTCCTTTCGGAACTTTTTAAGGTTCAGATCCAGCGTCAGATGATCTCGTCAGATGATTTTACGGGCACATTTGTTTGATAAAAGCAGGACTTCGCAGAAAAATCGGTCAATGAAAAGGAAAGGGGAGCGAACGGATGTTTGGCAATACGATCTCAATGATGGAAAAATCCATGGACTATCTGTGGAAGAAGCAGGAAGTGACGGCAAATAACATTGCCAATGTAGATACACCGGGATACCGGAGGAAACGCGTTAATTTTGAAGAAACATTCAGAAGAAAACTGGAAGCAGCCGCATTGACTGGGAAAAATGAGGATGTACGTCAGGCGATCCAAAGTTCAAAAAGCTATGTTGTGGAAGACGCGCACACAACGAGAGCAGATGGGAACGGCGTCAATGCCGATGTGGAATATACGGAACTTACAAGAACAGCACTGCAGTATCAGTATTTGACACAGTCGTTGAGCGGCGATATCGTCAGATACCGGTCAGCGATCAAAGGACAGTAGGGGAGGTCTCTATGGACGAATTATTTATACAGCCAATCCAGGTAAAAACGATGGAGAGCGGCATCGAAAGTATCTCGGCAAATGGCGGACAAGTCAGCGGTAAGGGCGGCGCGGAAACATTCAAAAGCGTTTTCCGGGAAGCGATCGACAACGTGACAAGTACAGAAAATGACCTGGTAAATAAACAGTATCTTTTAGCTACGGGACAACTGGAAGATGCACACTCTGTGATGGTGGCGTCTTCACAGGCACAGCTCGCAGTGGACATGTTGGTGTCGCTGCGGAACAAAGCAATGGAATCTTATAATGAGTTAATGCGTATTAGCCTGTAAAAAATACAGGGCTGATATTCTTGCGTAATGAAACGTAAAAAATATGTTAAGAAAATGTTAAAAGGAAACTTTTGAGTTTATGAAAGAGAAACTGGAACAGATAAAAGAATTTGTGGGAAAGTTAAGCAGCAAGACGAAAAAGCTGATCATAGCGGGAGCGGCGCTGCTGTTGATCGCTGCGGTCGCCGTTGCATTTATTCTGAATAACCAGCCGTATGAGGTATTGTTTTCCGGATTGGGAACGGAAGAAGCACAGCAGATCGTTGGAAAGCTGCAGGAAAGCGGCATTGATTTTAAATATCAGGGAGAATCTACGATCTTAGTGAAAAAGGATGTCCTGGATGTGACGAAAGCACAGCTCGTACAGGAGGGGTATCCAAAGAGCGGGTTTACATACGATACATTTATCAATAACGCGGGTATGATGACGACGGATTCCGACAAGCGGACGTACAAATTATATGAACTGCAGGACCGGATCAGTTCTACGATCCGGTTGTTTGAGAATGTCAAAGATGCGAAAGTAACGATCGCGTTAGGTGAAGAGAGTAAATATGCTTTGGATGACGAGGCAAAGCAGGATTCCAGCGCGACCGCAGTCGTGACGATGAAAGACGGCGGATCGCCGACAGAAGATCAGGCGGCGGCGATCCAGCGTCTGGTCGCGAAAAGTGTGCCGGGAATGGAACTGGATCAGGTTGCGGTATTTGACGGAAATGGAAATGACGTTTCCGTTTCCGAAGAGTCGTCAAGCATGAACGGATCTGACGCGGAAGAGATCGCGGCAGTGATCGAAAACCAGATCGAAGAAAAAGTGCATGATGTGCTCGGACCGGTTTACGGTAATCAGAATGTAAGGATTTCCGCAAGAGCAAAGGTCGATATGCAGCGGCTGATCACGGAGAGTACAACGTACAATACACCGGAAAAAATCGATCAGAATGATAAAAGCGGAATCGTCAGTCATGAAGAAAGTATGACGGAGAACACGAAGAACGGGCAGGGAACCGCAGGTGGAGAGGTTGGTACCGAAACCAACGCGGACAATACCGAGTACGCTGCCGGCGGAGGCGGCAACAGCAGCGCAAGTTCTGGAAGCGAAAGTGTTTCCAAAGATTATCTGGTCAATCAGATCAAAAAACAGGGGCAGATCGATCCGGGAGTCCTTACAGATCTGACAGTAGCGGTTGCAATTAATGGAGAGGGATATGGTGAATTGACGGAGAAGAAGATCCGGGATCTGGTAGGAAATGCAGCCGGAATCGCGGCGGAAGACAGAGAGGGAAAGATCTCTCTGGTAAGCGCACCGTTCTATAAGGCAAATACAGAGGAGGCGTCGGCAAAGGCGAATGCCATGGATACGAAGACCCTCCTGATTCTTGCGGGAATCGCAGCGGCTGTACTGCTGATATTGATCATTATCATTCTGATCGTTGCAAAACGGCGCAAAAAGAAGAGAATGTTGGAAGAACAGGAACTTTTTGCGGCAGAGACGGAAGTAATGCCGGATCTGTATGCGGATAGCGACGAGGATATTGAAAGACTGAGTAAAGAGATGCAGGAACTTCGGAACGACCGAGGAATGGAATTGAAGAAACAGGTACGCGAGTTTGCGGATCAGAATCCTGAGATTTCTGCCCAGTTGTTAAAATCATGGCTTAACGGAGGAGAGGATCATGGAGAACAATAGTTTAACGCCGGAACAAAAAGCCGCGGCGGTTATTGTCTCTTTGGGAGCGGAAAAGGCATCGAAAGTTTACAAGCATCTGAGTGAAAGCGAAATTGAAAAGCTGACGATTGAAGTCGCGAAGCTGGGACATGTACCTCCTGAGCAGACCGAAGACGTGCTGGATGAATTTTATAAGACGTGTCTTACACAGAAAGTTGTGACCGACGGCGGAATGGAATATGCGCGGAGCGTGCTGGAAAAAGCGTTTGGAGAGGCAACGACGCAGGCATTGCTGGAAAAATTGTCGAAATCCTTAAAAATGCGGCCGTTTGAATTTATCCGAAAAAGTAGTGTGAAGAATCTGTTTTCTTTCTTACAGCATGAACGTCCGCAGACGATCGCACTGGTGCTTTCCTATGCGGATGCAGATCAGGCGTCGACCGTGATCAGCGAACTGCCCAAAGAGAAGCGGATCAAAGTGGTCGAGTGTGTGGCAAAGATGGAGAGCGCTTCTCCGGATGCGATCAAGATCGTGGAATCCACGTTGAAGAAACGGTTTGAAAACATTCTTACCACAGATTACACAACCATTGGCGGTATCGATTATATTGCAGACGTTATGAATCATATGGATCGTGGAAATGAGAAGTTCATCTTTGATGAATTAGGGAAAGACAACAGTGAACTGGCAGATACGATCCGCAAGAAGATGTTCGTATTCGAAGATATTGTATCGATGGACAACCGTTCGATCCAGCGGTTTATCCGTGAATGTGACGTTAAGGATATCGTATACGCATTGAAAGGCTCAGACGAGAAGATCAAAGAACTTATTTTTGCCAACGTCTCTACGCGTATGGCGGAAAGTATCCAGTCAGATCTTGAGATCACAGTCAATGTACGGCTTCGCGATGTAGAAGAGGCACAGCAGAGAATCGTAGCTGTGATCAGACGTCTGGAGGAAGCCGGAGAGGTGATCATTGTGAAGAGCGGAAAGGATGAGATCATTGCCTAGTAGGAATATCGTAAAAGACGCCGAAGAGCGGGATGTGCAGTCGTATGATTTTTTTGCGGGCTTTTTATTAAAAAAGGAAGAAGAAGTTCCGGAAGAAGAACGTATTCTGGAGGAGCCGGAAGCGGAAGAGATAGAATATGAGACTTTAAAGGAAGAGATTCTGGAAGAGGCAAGAGAACAGGCGAGACATATCGTGCAGGAGGCAAGACAGCAGGCAGAACTTCTCCGCGAGGAAGCCTTTGAAGAGGGAAAAAAGGCGGGGGAACAGGAGGGGATCCGCTCCGCATATGAAGAACATCGGAAGATGCTGAATAAGGAACTGCGTTCTTTCCAGCAGAATTTTGCAGATGTGATCCGGGACGTGAGTATCCAGAAAGACAAAATTCTGGAAAAGAATATTGACGATCTGAAGCAGATCTCCATCTCCATTGCGGAAAAAGTGATCCATACGAGCATACGTTCCAGTGAGGAGATCATCAAAAGGATGATCCTGGCAGCCACAGAAAAGCTGAAAAAGCGACAGTGGGCGAAGATCTACATTACGAAATGCAATACGGATGTGAATATGGAAGTGGATGCAGAATTTCTGGAATCTCTGTCCCATCTGTCCGATAATCTGAAGATCATCACGATGAATGATGGGGAAGAGGGAACCTGCATTGTGGAGCTACCGGACGAGGTGATCGATGCAAGTGTGGGAACACAGTTGGAGAATATCAAAGATATTTTGAATAATGTAAGAAGATAAGCGGAGTTGACAGCGATGTTTAAGAAATTTCCGGAACTGATCGAGAATGCAGAGACGATCAGTTATATCGGTAAAATTGAGAATATAGTAGGGATGTGTATGGAATCTTCCGGAAGCCGGGCAAGTATCGGAGATATCGCCATGATCTACAACGAAGAGACGCACAAACAGATCCCGGTGGAAGTGGTCGGGTTCAAAAACGACAAGATCCAGTTGATGGCGTATGACAATATCAGTGGTGTTTCCGTCGGAAGCTTTGTGAAAAATACCAAGCACAGACTAAAGATTCCGGTAGGTGAGTTCCTCCGGGGAAGAATTATCGACGCAACGGGGAAGCCGATCGATTCGCTTGGCGCGTTTGAGTCCAGCAGACATTATTATGTAGATAATACATATATCAATCCACTGGATCGTCCGCCGATCACCGATACGCTGGACTTCGGGGTGAAAGCGATCGACGGTCTGAATACGGTCGGAAAAGGACAACGTATCGGGATTTTCGCCGGAAGCGGCGTTGGAAAGAGCACGCTGCTTGGGATGATCGCAAAAAATGTAAAAGCGGATATCAATGTGATCGCCCTTGTGGGCGAGCGAGGCAGGGAGGTCCGGGAGTTTGTCGAGAAAGATCTCGGGGAAGAGGGACTGAAACGGAGCGTCCTTGTGGTTGCGACATCGGATCAGCCGGCGATGCTGCGGATGAAATGCCCGTTGGTTGCGACAACGATCGCGGAGTATTTTAAAGATCAGGGCAAAGACGTTCTTCTTATGATGGATTCCCTCACCCGATTTGCGATGGCGCAAAGGGAGATCGGACTTGCGATCGGAGAGCCGCCGGTTGCAAGAGGATATACCCCCTCGATTTATGCGGAATTTCCGAAATTGCTTGAGCGAAGCGGAAATTTCAAGGAGGGATCGATCACAGGCGTTTATACGGTTCTGGTAGAGGGAGACGATACCAACGAACCGGTTGCCGACACCGTGCGCGGTATTTTGGATGGACATATCGTGTTGAGCAGAAAGCTGGCGAATGAGAATCATTTTCCGGCGATCGATGTGAATGCGAGTATTTCGCGTCTGATGTCGAACATTGTGGATGAAGAGCATAAGGCGGCGGCATCCGCGCTGCGGGATATCTTGAGTATTTATGCGAAAAATGAAGATCTGATCTCGATCGGAGCCTATAAAGCGGGCTCGAATCCAAAGCTGGATTTTGCGATTTCCAAGATCGATCAGGTAAATGCATTTTTAATGCAGAAAGTGGACGAGCATTTTACAAAAGAAGAAATTTTGGAAATGATGAAGCAGATTTTAGCATAAAGAGGGTGTTGATAAGACATGAAAAAGTTTTTTTTCTCGTTAAATACAGTGTTGAATTATAAAGAACAGGTTTTGGAGAGTCTTCGCGGAGAACATGTGGCGGCGCTTTTGAAAGTCAGGGCATGTGAAAGAGAAATAGAAGCTCTGGAAAATCAGCATAAAGACTGTATGGAAGAATTTGAATGTCAGAAAAGAACCGGGATCGCAATCTCTAAAATGAAGACCTATGAGGGGTATTTAGAAAGTCTGGGCGTTCGGATCTTAAGAAAACAGGAGCATCTTGCAGACTTGAAAGAGGATGAGATAAAAAAACGTACCCGGATGATCGAAGCGAAGAAAGAATTTACTTCGATCCAGAAATTAAAAGAAAAAAAACAGGAAGAGTACCGCAAGCAGGAACAGAAAGAAAACGAGACGTTAATTGAAGAATTTGTTTCATCCAGAACGGCAGTTTCCAAATTGAACGGGTAATCCTGCATACAGCAGATTACTATATAAAATCAAAATAACAGAGAAAGGAGGGGAAAGGGAAAATGGAGTTTGTATCTTTTCAAAATGTGAATCATTTTGTCCCGAAACAGGCAGAGAAAGAGCAGAAGCAGTCCGCTGACAGAGAAAGCTTTCAAGATATCATGAAGAAAGCGCCGGAGCAGGCACAGACGGAAAAAGAGCAGGAAGACGTTTCCAAAAGCGAGAAGAAAGATCCGATCGTACAGAACGGGAATTTCGTACTGCAAAGCCAGTTATTGATCGTGCAGGCGCCGGTTCAGGAAGCTGTGCAGCAAGGGCAGGAAAATCCGATGACGGAAACTGTACCGGGAGAGCTGTCAGCAGGAACAGTACCAGAGAATGCAGAATGGACGGGATCTCAACAGGTTATGTCCGGTATCGAGACTGCGGAAAATGCGGGAATGCTCATCGACGATGCATCCCGGCAGGAGGCGCAACGACTTTCGGAAAAGACAGAGATCACACCGGAAACACTGCAGACGACAGACAACGGGCAGACCACACCAAAGACAACGGTTTCCGAGACTTCGCAGACGGAAAACCAGACCGGGAACGGCGTACAGAGCGGGGATCCGTTCAAAGCGGATCGGAAAGAAGAGTTGGAAAAATCTTCGGATCTGGATCGGCTCACGGAAACGCAGCCGGGAGAAAAGCCGGAAGAAAGTAATGTGGCGACGGTCGGAAGACAGGATGCTGCCGAACATACAAGCGGCGCTGCCAGAGAATCCGGAAAACGGGAACAGATCCAGGGATCGAGAGAGGTGCTTATGGTATCAAAGCAAGAAGAACTTCCGCAAGAGCTGACAAGACAGTTGTTAGTCAAAGCCTCGTCCGGCAGAAATGAATTTGAGATCCAGATCACGCCGAAACATCTTGGTGAGATCACCGTGCGGATCGCACAGGAAGACGGATGCAGTGTTGTGTCGATCATCTGCTCTGAGAAAAAAACGATGGAGCTGCTGACACAGAGTGCAAAGGAAATCGGAAGTGTGATGGAACAGAATCTCGGAAAACCGACAGAGATCTATGTGGACGAGCAGAAGAGCGAGACACTCTGGCAGGACGGACAGCAGGATCAGGATCATTCCGGACGGGAATCGGAGCAGTATCGGCAGAAAGAAGAACAGGAAAAAATGCAGAAAGCAGAGAATACCCGGTTTCTCCAGGAATTGAGACTGGGACTGATCGGGTAGGAAAGGAGAAAAAATATGGCAGTCAGCAGCGTAACAGGAAACAGCAATGCATTCAACAATCAGTACGCGACGCAGGGCGCGGCAGAGGCGAACAACAGCGAAATGTCCATGGATGATTTCTGGCAGCTTATGGCGGCGCAGCTTCAGTATCAGGATATGACGAATCCGATGAGCAACAGCGAGATGATGAACCAGATGACACAGATGGCAACGATGAATGCGATGACACAGGTGTCCAATGCGATCGCCAATTTTGGTACCGTTACGAACAACTTGTCGCAGGTCACACTGACGTCTTATTCTACGGGAATGATCGGAAGAAAAGTCACGGTAGCGACGGTGGATGAAAACGGAGAAGTGAATGGCGAGAAAAAGGGCGTTGTCACAGGAGTTGACCTGACAGGCGGACAGTTTGTCTATATTGACGGTGAGAAGTACAGCTTATCACAGATCATGAGTGTCGGGGACGTTCCGAAGAATGAGGAAACGACACCGCCGGAAACGGAGAAGCCGGAGACGGAAAATCCGGAGACAGACGGAGAGAAGAGCTGAGTGTCGCATACAGGCAGGGGGATAAAATATGAATCAGATCAATAAGCTCACAAATGTGAATGCATTGAAGCTCTCTCATGCGTCTGTGCAGACACAAAAGACAGATGAAAGATTTTCCACATTGTTAAAAGAAGAGCTGGACCGCTCAGAGGGAGTCCGCTTTTCCAAACATGCGGCACAGAGAGTTGCGGAACGGGGGATCGAAGTTTCGGACCGGCTGATGTCGGATTTGAATCAGGCGGTAGAAAAGGCAAAAGCGAAAGGAGCCAGAGATGTTGTGATCATCGGAAAAGACGGCGCCTTTATCGTGAATGTTCCTCATAATCTGATCGTTACCACGATGAATGGTAACGAGATGAAAGAAAATATTTTTACAAACATAGACAGTGCTGTACTTTTATAGGCCGGACCATTATGGAGGTCTGATGTCTGTCCGAATGACAGGCACATGGGCAGCACAACGAAAGAAAAGGAGATAGAGAACAAATGGTCAGATCAATGATTGCAGGAGTTGCAGGATTAAAGACACATCAGTCCAAATTGGATGTTATTGGTAACAATATTGCAAATGTAAATACATGGGGATTCAAGTCTTCCAGTTTTAACTTCGCAGATTCCATGTATTCTACTTCGATCAACGGATCGGCAGGAAACGATCTTGCAGGAGGAGCCGGAGGAAGAAATGCTTCCCAGGTCGGATATGGAGTTACAACCGGATCGATCTCTACATCGTTTCAGGCAGGCGCTCCGGCGCCGTCCGCAAGTTCTCTCGATTGTATGATCGATGGAACCGGATTTTTCCTTGTAGGAAATATGATCAACGGAAGCTTTACCAACGTGGAAGAGTCCGGACTGAATCTTTCCAGAATCGGTTCGTTCTCTGTGGATGGAAATGGGTATCTGGTAGACTCCATGGGAAGTTATGTATATGGATATTCACTGGCTGACGGAACCGGAATCCCGGAGAAACCGGCGACGGCAAGCGAATGGACGATCAAAAATGCAAACGTGACGATCAATAAAAATGTAACGCCAAACACCATCTCGATCGGCGGTGTGCAGGTGCAGACAACGAAGACCGATTTTAAAGGACAGGTGCAGGACTGGATCGCACAGGTGACAAAGAAAGGTGGAGAATTTGAGGGATTTACGATCAATCTGGAGAACTACAATGACGGCGTAAATCCGCCGACAGTCAACCTGACGATCGAATCCAACCAGAAAGGCGTTGTGCAAAACGGAACCGGCGACCCGGGAGATCCGGATAAGATTACGAATGCATGGGGAAATGGTAATAATACGACCGCACCGCAGGGTGGAACTGCGCAGGACAACTTCACACAAACCGTGATCGGCGCCAACCGTGTACCGGGCATCGCGGCAGAGTTCAGTGACGAACTTTCCACGATCCAGATCCCGACGGATCCGGATACCGGAATGGCATACAATATCCAGAGTTATAAGATCAACGAAGACGGCTCTGTTGTCGGTGTGGACGAACAGGGACGCACCATTGCCATCGGACAGCTTACTTTGATCACGGTAGAGAATCCAAACGGTTTGGAGAAAACAAGCGGTTACTACTATAATATCGGACCAAATGCGGGAACTATCGAACATATCAAAGCGAACGGCGGAGCAGCCGGAAAGATCCGGGGAAATTATCTGGAGATGGCGAATGTGGATCTGGCAAACGAATTCTCACAGATGATCACAACACAGCGTGGTTATCAGGCGAATTCAAAGATCATCACCGTTACAGACCAGATGCTCGAAGAACTTGTCAATATGAAACGATAAAAAAGAACGATCCGGAAGGAGCGGGTAAATCTCCCCCGCTCCCCAGATAAAAAAGCCGGATGATCGATAAGAGAAAAGAGGAAACAATACTATGATCATGCTTACAAAACTGAATGACGAGAAAATTATTTTAAATTGTGAACAGGTAGAGGCAGTGGAATTTATACCGGAAGCAAAAGTGATTATGATGAATGGAAAGTTCTATATCGTGAAAGAAAGCGGAGAAGAGATAATTGAGAAAACAATCGAGTACAACGGAAAAATCCGGAGTTACGTTAATAAATAGAAGAAACAAATCATAGGGGAGGCAGCAGCATGGATTTAACCAGTATTATAGGTGTGGTAATCGGTGTGGTCCTGATTGTCTTTGTGGGAATCGGACCTAAGGATCTGGGCAACTTTTGGGATCCCGCAAGTGTGGCGATCGTGCTGGGCGGTACGCTCGCATCTGTTGTGGCGAGTTACCCATTTAGCGAGTTGAAAGCCACAGCAAAACACATCAGGATTTTATTTCAGGGCAAACGCTACAATGTACAGGCGTTGATCGATACGCTGGTAGAAATGGCGCAGACTGCAAGAAAGAATGGTCTGCTCGCACTGGAAGAAAAGGCGAACGAACAGGATGATGCATTTTTCCGGCAGGGGATCATGATGATCGTGGATGCGACAGAACCGGAAGAGGTGCGCTCAATCATGGAAAACGAACTGGATATTATGGATCAGCGCCATGAAGAGTCCTTAGGGATTTATGAGAAAGCGGCGAATTATGCGCCGGCATTCGGTATGATCGGAACACTTGTCGGTCTGGTAAACATGCTGAATGGAATGGATATTGACGCGGGATCGTCTTCTAATATCGGACCGGCTATGGGGACGGCATTGATCACAACTTTTTATGGATGTGTGCTGGCACATTTATTCCTTTCTCCGATCGCCAAAAAACTACGCGTGCGGAATGAAGAAGAGCTTTTGTACAAGCAGATCATGATCGAGGGACTTCTGGCGATCCAGTCGGGAGATAATCCGAAGTTTCTGAAAGAAAAACTTTTGACATATTTGAGCTACAATGACAGAAGCAAGCTTCAGGACGGCGAAGAGGGCGACGGCGAGAAGAAAGCAGCTAAAAAATCAGGCGGTAAAAGAAAAAAGAAATAGGGTGAGATAACAAGATGAGAAAGAGGCGTAAAAAAAAGCCGGAGAATGGATCAAATTGGATGGACACCTACGGAGATATGGTGACTCTATTGCTATGCTTTTTTGTGTTGCTGTATTCTATTTCTTCTGTGGATCAATCCAAGTGGATCAAGCTTGTAGAAAGTTTTAATCCGGATGCAAAAGAAGTCAGTCAGATTGTAACGGATACGGTAGCAGATGGAAATGACGAAGTTCCGGGCAGTGCTGAGGCAACTGAGGAGGCTGTGTTCGACGAATTGTATGAACGGTTGAAGCTGGCGGTGAAAGACGCTGGGATCGAGACGGAAGTGGAATTGACCAAAGGCGATGGGTATACTTTTGTACGGTTCCGGGACACGATTTTTTTTGATGGGGACAGTGCGGTGATCCGTCCGGAGGGAAAAGTTATACTGGACAGGTTTGCGGAGGCGATCGCTCCGGCAAGCGGTGTAATTCAGGAAATTCAGGTTTTGGGACATACGACGCAGGCGCTTCCCAATCAGCAGAACGATGTGGTGAGCGACCGCGTTCTTTCATCGGAGAGAGCGGCAAATGTCACAGGATATCTGCAGCAGAAAAATCTGGTTTCTCCGGATAAGCTTGTATCGGTCGGATATGGGCAGTTCAGACCGGTCGCACCGTTTGACACGGAAGAGAACCGGTCAAAGAACCGAAGAGTTGAGATCATCATTACGAAAAATAATTCCATACAGCGAAGTCTGGATGAGTATTATACAGAAGTGGATGGAAAAAATGAGTAAAGGCAGGTGTTCATAAAGATGGCAGATGTGCTTTCACAAAGTCAGATTGATGCGCTGCTGCATTCTATGCAGAATGCAGATGTGGAAGAAAGCAAAGTTACACAGCCGCAACCTACGAAAACATATCGAAAATATGATTTTTACAGTCCAAAAAAATACACAAAAGATAAGTTGAAAATGCTGAAAAGCATTTATGATAACTATGCTCGGATCGCAACTTCGCAGATCAACGGCTTGTTCCGGGTGGCGAGCGAGGTGGAAGTGATCGGCGTAGAAGAGCAGAGATATTATGAATTCGGGAATGCACTGAATGAGACAGATGTGATCACTCTTGCGAAAGCAGAATTACAGGATCATTCGAAAAATCCTCCGATGGTGTTTCATATTTCTCCGATCCTGATGGGGTCGATGATTGACAGGTTGTTGGGCGGAACCGGAACAGATACGGAAGTAGACGGTTCCTATGTATATACAGATATTGAGATCGCTCTGTATGAGAGTGTGATCAAACATTTGATCGCAATCACAAAAGATGTGTGGTCTACTTATATCCACATGGATGTGGAATTTGGAGGGGTAGAAGAAAATCCGAGTATGTTCCAGGGGATCAGTGTGGATGAGACAGTCGTGATCGTCATGCTGAGAATTTCTCTGGGTGAGAATATCGAGGGAGCAATGAATATCTGCCTGCCGGGTACATTGTTGTTTAATATCTTTGATATTATAGAGAAGACCAAACATCTGGCAGATAAGGATAACAGCCACATGCAGCGAGATAACCAGGAAGAGATTCTTGAGAGTATCAAAGAGTCTGAGATGGAAGTCATGGCGCAGCTTGGCGTTGCGCGGCTGAATCTGGACGATATTTACAATCTTCATGTGGGCGATGTGATCGATTTGAACAAGCCGCAGGATTCCGCAGTATCGGTACATGTTGCCGGTCAGCCGTGGTTCAAAGGAAAACTTGGCGTATACAATAAGAACATCGCAGTAAAAATTGAAGAACGTGCAGAAGAAAAAAATGCAGGGTAGAAAAGAGATGACGGAGAAATATCAAAGATTCTTTGTACATATAAAAAGAAATATTTATGAAAAGAGGTAATGAAAAGTGGCAAAAATTTTATTGGTAGACGATGCAGCTTTTATGAGAATGATGTTAAAGACAACGTTAGGACAGGCTGGTTATACAGACGTGATCGAGGCGGCAGACGGTGCGCAGGCAGTGGAAATGTATCAGGCGGAGAAACCGGATCTGGTATTTATGGATATTACGATGCCGAATAAAGACGGTTTGGAAGCACTGAAAGAGATCAAAGCATTAGATCCGGCGGCAACGGTTGTGATGTGCTCAGCAATGGGACAGGAAGCGATGGTTATGGATTCCATCAAGTCGGGAGCGAAAGACTTTATTGTAAAACCGTTCAAACCGGAACGTATTTTGTCAACGATCAAGAAAATTCTTGGATAATCAGGGAGTGAGGAAGAAAAATGTCTTTTTTGAATTCTTTTGATATTAGTGTTTCAGGATTGACTGCACAAAGGCAGAGGCTGGATACTGTCGCAGAAAATATAGCAAATGCACAGACGACGAGAACCGCGGACGGAGGTCCATACCGACGTAAGATAGTTTCTTTTGAGGAGAAACCGGCGAGTTCTTTTCAGGAGGAGTTCAATAGCCGTCTTCGGCGCTCCGGAATGGAAAAAGGCGGCGTGCGTGTTTCGCAGATTACAGAAGATCAAAGAGATCTGATTCCGGTATATGATCCGGATCATCCGGACGCAAACGAAGAGGGTTATGTTATGATGCCGAATGTAGATCTTGTAAAAGAGACCGTAGACGGAATGGCTGCGACAAGATCGTACGAGGCGAATATTACAGCGTTTAATGCGATCAAAATGATGTCGCAGAAAGCGTTGGAGATCGGGAAATAAGTAATTGCATAGGAGGAAAAGGGCAGAATGGGAGCCAATTGTTTTAGCGCATTGGAAATAGATGCCGTAGGCGAAATCCTGAATATCAGTTTGGGAGCTTCGGCAACTGCGGTTTCAACAATGCTGAATACCAGAGTAGATATTACCACTCCTGTTGTAAATGTTGTCCGCAAGGATGAGTTTAAAATGGACAGAGTGGAGCCGGCGATCGGAGTTGAGATTACTTATATATCTGGCTTGGAGGGAAGCAATGTCATGTTGTTAAAAAGACATGACGTGCGGGTGATCGTGGAAATGCTGATGGGCATTCCGATGACGGATGAAGAGTTTGAATTAAACGAGATGAATATCAGCGCGGTCTGTGAAGTGATGAACCAGATGATGGGGGCGTCTTCCACAGCGCTTTCCGAATTCCTTGGAAAAGTTGTAAATATTTCAACACCGATTTCCTTTGAAGTGGAAAATGAAAAAGCGTTCATCGATAAATATTTTTCCGACGACGATTACAGAGTCGTTGTAAAATTTGCACTGAAGATCGCAGACCAACTGGAAAGCGAATTCTTTAACGTAATGCCGATCAGTCTTGCAAAGAGCCTTGTGAAAGGATTTCTTCCGGACGATATGATCGTCGATCCGGCAAATGTAAATGAGGAAACGAAAGACGTTCCGAATGAAGAAGCAGCGCCGTCTTCAGGAGGAAAGCAGACGCTCTCCCAGGAGGAGATCGAAAGTCTGTTAAATGCGGAGGGAAGTACACAGGCAATGTTTGAGCAGCCTGCAGAACCACAGCAGGATCAAATGAGCGCCGGTATGAACCAGCAGATGAACGCACAAATGAATCAGGATCCGCAAATGAATCTGAATCCGCAGACTATGGCGCAGCAGCCGATGATGTCGGGAATGGCAGATGCATCTATGATGCAGATGCAAATGCAGATGATGCAGCAGATGATGCAACAAATGCAGCAGATGCAGCAACAGCAGGAGGAAAAACAAAAAGCGGCAGAACCAAAACTGATCAACGTGCAGCCGATGGTGCGACAGGATCTGAATCAGGACCGCGGCGTGGTTCTTCAGGAAGAACAGGAAGAAAATATGGAACTGATCATGGGGGTTCCGCTTGAAATCTCCGTGGAGATCGGAAGAACAAAGAAACTGGTGAAAGATATTCTGGACTTCACCAAAGGATCTTTGGTTGTTCTGGATAAACTGGCGGGAGAACAGGTCGATCTGTTCGTCAACGGACAATGTATCGCAAAAGGCGACGTTGTGGTTGTAGAAGATAATTTTGGAATTCGTATTACAGAGATCACGAAGATCAACCTGGCAACATTAGAATAGGAAGGACGATTATGGGGAGTGTGATTCTGACTTTTATAGCGGCTGTTTTTATCATTTATCTAAGCTATGTCGTCAGCAAATATGTAGGACGAGGAATGAATAAAAACGGCAATTCACATTATATGCGAGTGGTCGATCAGCTCATGGTCGGACAGGATCGATACGTTGCGGTTGTACAGGCAGGGGACAAATACTTGCTGATCGGGGTAACTTCTCAGCAGATCAGCCTTTTGCAGGAACTGGATCCGGAGGATTTGATCCCGCTTGCGCCAATTCAGGGAAACAGTACACCTAAAGCACAGGAATTCAGAGAGCTCCTGAACAAATTTGGTAAAATGACCAAAAAAGGAGGAAAAGAAGATGTATGATTCCTTAATTAATGTCAATGGCAATCAAGTCCCTACATTAGAAATCTTATTGCTTCTGACTATTGTGGCGCTGCTGCCGTCATTGATCATCATGATGACTTCTTTTTCCCGGACGGTCATTATCCTGTCATTTTTGCGAAATGCGCTTGGAATCCAACAGACTCCGCCCAATACGGTGTTGGTCGGGATTTCCTTGTTTTTGACATTGTTCATTATGGATCCGGTGATCAAGGAAATCAATACGGAAGCATATGAACCATATAAAAATCAGCAGATCACGCAGGAAGAGGCGTTGGATCGGGCACAGGTCCCGCTGAAAGAATTCATGTTAAAGCAGACGGAGAAAAGCAGTCTGAATTTATATATGGATATGGCGGATGTGCAGCTGGCGGAGGACGAGAGCCCGGAAGACCTTTCCATGACGGTCATTGTCCCGGCGTTTATGACCAGCGAACTCAAGAGAGCGTTTGTAGCAGGATTCTTATTATTTATTCCGTTTCTTCTGATCGACATTATCGTCTCCAGTACGTTGATGTCGATGGGAATGATCATGCTTCCGCCCGCGATGATTTCGCTGCCGTTCAAATTACTTCTTTTTATTACTGTGGACGGCTGGAACTTACTGTTCTCGACAATTGTAAAAAGTTTTCGATGAAGGGAAGAGATTGTTAAATGACAAACGGGGAAGTATTAGACTTAATGTATGAAGTGTTTGTACTGGCAGTTCAGCTTGGAGGACCGGTTCTGGTCATCAGTATGCTCGTTGGCGTATTAATCTCCATTATACAGGCGGCAACCCAGATCCATGAACAGACGATCACGTTTGTTCCCAAGCTGCTTGTGATCGGGATCATTTTGGTGTTTACGGGCGGGAACATGCTGGAGACGCTTCAGGATTTTACAGTACGGATCTTTCAGATGATACAGGGATGACGATTGGAGCAAGGAGAGAGAAATGCTGTTCGATACTACTGCACAGATTACCCTGTTTTCACTGATATTAATGAGAATGTCAGGGTTTATATTATTGAATCCGATTTTAGGAAGAAGAAATATCCCGATGCAGGTAAAGGCTGGATTCATTTTTATTTTGACAGTTACGGTATATTCTTTTTCGACAGGTGATGCGTTTGATATTACAAATCCGCTGGAGTATGGACTGCTTCTATTTAAAGAGTTTGCGGCGGGGTATACGATCGGATTTGTAACAGAATTATTTTTCTTTGTGATCACATTTGCAGGATATGTAATGGATTTTCAGATGGGAATGTCGATGTCAACGGTATATGATCCGCAGAGCAATGCGCAGGTGCCGATTACAGGCAGCCTTTTACAGGCGTTTTATGTATTGTTGTTCTTTGCGGTGGACGGACATCTGGCTTTGATGAAGATTTTGCTGACATCGGCGGAGATCGTGCCTTACGGCGGGATTCTTCTGACGCAGGGGCTTGCGTCCCGGATGGTCGAGTTGTTTTCCGAGTGCGTGGTACTCGGGATCAAGTTTGCATTTCCGGTTCTGGCGGCTGAATTTCTGGTAGAGATCGGAGTTGGGATCCTCAATAAGATCGTACCGCAGATCAATGTATTTGTGATCAATATTCAATTGAAAGTAATCGTAGGTTTGGGGTTACTTGTATTGTTGATCTCCCCGATCGGGGAGTATCTCTCCAATCTTGTTACTGTGATGGTGAAAGCAATACAGGAAATCCTTACGTTTTTATAAAACAGAAATTCAGAAACGAAAGCGAAGTGAAGACAGATGGCAGACGATTCCAAAACTGAAAAAGCCACGCCCAAGAAGCGGCGCGATGAGCGGAAAGAGGGTCATGTCTTTTCGAGTAAAGATGTAATTGTCGTCGTGTCACTTCTTGGGACGTTCTATGGGTTACAGATCTTGTTTCCGACTATATACAAGACGATCCGTGAGAATCTGCTCTATTATCTGAACAATGCGTTGTCGATTGAAGAGTTATCGATGGCGCAGTTGAGCGCTTTCGGGATAGACGCCATGCAAGTGCTGGCGATCTGCATTCTTCCACTTGGATTTATTTCGATCGCGCTGGCAGTTGTGGCAACGGGCGTTCAGACAAAATTTATTTTTACCGCAAAATCAGCGGCGTTCAAGTTGAGCAATCTGAGTATTATCAAGGGAATTAAAAACTTGTTTTCCCTGCGGAATTTGATAGAGCTTTTAAAGGGGATCCTGAAGATCACGATCCTGTGCGTCGTGTTGTATCAGGCTTTGGAAGCGGATATGCGGAATATTATGCGCATGATGGATATGGACATTCAGGTATCTTCGGTGTATACATTGCAGCTTGTGATGGATATGGTCGTGAAGATCGGGGTGATCTTCTGCGCGATCGCCGGTTTTGATTATTTTTATCAACGATGGGATTATGAGAAAAAGATCCGGATGTCCAAGCAGGAACTGAAAGAGGAGTTCAAGCAGACGGAGGGAAATCCTGAGATCAAAGGAAAAATCCGAAATCTGCAGAGAAGCCGGGCAAGGAACCGGATGATGCAGGCAGTTCCGGATGCGGATGTGATCATCCGTAACCCGACGCATTTTGCCGTCGCGCTAAAATATGATATCCATAAAAACAACGCGCCGATACTTGTCGCAAAAGGACAGGATCTGATCGCTTTAAAGATCGTGGAAATCGCAGAGAAAAACGGCGTTACCGTTATTGAGAACCGGCCGCTGGCGCGGGGAATCTATGCGACGACGCCGTTGGACGGTGAAATACCGGCGGAATATTATGGAGTTGTGGCAGAGATTCTGGTACAGGTTTTCCGAAAGAATAAAAAAAGTCTGGAGTAAAAGATGAAGAAACTATTGAATAATGCAGTCGCTGTGATCGTTGTAATGATCGTACTGTTATTAATCATTCCATTGAATCCATTTGTATTGGATGTTTTTATAATTTTGAATATTTCCATTTCATTGATCATCTTGCTGATCAGCATGAATATCAAAGAGCCGCTGGAGTTTTCGATTTTTCCATCCATGCTTTTGATCACGACGTTGTTCCGTATCGGGATCAATATCTCTTCCACGAGAAATATCCTTGGAAACTCGGGAACGGCGGGAGCTGTGATCAAGGCGATGGGAGATTTTGTATTACAGGGAAACGTTGTAGTTGGTTTCATTATTTTTATCATTATCGTATTGGTGCAGTTCCTTGTTATCACAAAAGGTGCGGAACGAGTTGCGGAGGTTGCGGCACGTTTTACATTGGATGCGATGCCGGGAAAACAGATGGCGATCGACGCAGACTTAAGTACCGGTCTGATCGACGAGCAGCAGGCCAAGGAGCGGCGGTATAAGATCCAAAAAGAAGCGGATTTTTACGGCGCCATGGACGGTGCTACGAAGATCGTAAAGGGAGATGCGGTCATGTCCCTGATCATTACCGCAGTCAATTTCTTCGGCGGTATGATCATCGGAATGGTGCAGGGGGGAATGTCATTTTCAGAAGTCCTTTCGGTGTATTCGATCGCAACGGTCGGAGATGGTCTTGTATCTCAGATCCCTGCGCTTCTGATCTCCACGGCAACCGGTATGATCGTGACCAGATCCGTTTCGGAGGGAAGTCTGAATGAGGATGCTTCCAAACAGTTTCTTGCCCAGCCGAAAGCGATCATGATCACCGGCGCGGCGCTGGCAGTGATGCTTGTGATCCCGGGAATGCCGAAGATCCAGTTTGGCGTAGTCTCACTTGGATTGATGCTTGGAGGTTATATGCTGACGAAGCGGATGGAGGAAGCAGCTTCCGCTTCACGAAAAGCAGAAGAGATGGAAGAAGCCATGTCGCAGCAACAGCAGATGGTTTCCGAGGAAGAGGCGTTTAAGGACATCAGCAATGTGTATGATCTGATACAGGTAGAGCCGATCGAGATGGAATTTGGATATAGTCTGATCCCGCTGGTAGATGAGGACAGCGGTGGAAAAATGATCAACCGGATCGTGATCTTCCGGCGGCAGTACGCACAAGAAATGGGATTTGTAATTCCGTCAATCCGGTTAAGAGACAGTTCCAGTCTGAATACCAATCAATACATGATCAAGATCCGCGGCGAAGAAGTCGCAAAGGGCGAGATACTTGTGGATTATTATCTTGCTTTAGAACCGCCGAATCCGGAGAAAGAGATCGAGGGAATCGATACGATCGAACCGGCATACGGCATTCCGAGTAAATGGATCACTGTGGATAAGAAGGAGATGGCGGAGATTTATGGATATACGGTGATCGATCCGTTATCCGTGATGCTGACCCATTTATCGGAGACGATCAAACAACATTCTTACGAGCTTCTGAACCGACAGGAAGTTGTGAAGCTGGTGGACAATATGAAGAAGAAATCACCGGAACTGATCGAAGAACTGATTCCGACAACGATTTCTTATGGAAATTTCCAAAAAATATTGACGAATCTTTTGAAAGAGGGCATTCCGATCAAAGATATGGAGACGATCATGGAGACGATCATCGACGCGTCTATGGCGGTGAAAGATCTGGATTCTGTGACCGAACATATCCGTATGGCGCTGAAGCGTACGATCACGAGGAAGTTCTGTGAGGGCGGCAGCATGAAAGTGATCACTCTGGATGCAGATCTGGAGAAGAACATCATCACAAGCCTGACCGCAGGCGATCAGGGAATGTATCTGGCGCTCAGTCCGGATGTGATGCAGACCGTGATCACAAAACTGGGAGAGGAAATTAAAAAATTCAACGGATTTTCACAGCCTCCGGTTGTTCTTACGAGCCAGGTCGTGCGCGTACATGTGCATCATCTGATCGAACAGTTTTATCCGAATGTTTATGTTCTTTCTTTTAATGAGATCAACAATAATATACAAATCCAGGCGGTAGGGAACATTGCCGTCTGACAGTTATGAGGGAAGAGTATGAGTATACAGGAAAATTATACAGAAAAGTCGAATGAAGAACTTTTGCAGATGTATGGCTCTACCCATAGTCTGGAGATCAAACAGGAACTGGTGATGCGTTATCTCTATGTTGTAAAGAGTATTGCGCTGCAGATGCGCGATGTATATATCAGCTTTTCGCAGATGGAAGATATTGTCAACGAGGGCGTGCTTGTGATCATGAATGCGATCGAGAAGTTTGACGCAAAAAAACAGGTGAAATTCGAGACCTATATTTCCAAAAGGATCAAAGGCATGATCATCGATCTCGCGAGAAAACAAGACTGGGTCCCGAGGAGCGTAAGAAAAAGCGCAAGAGATATTGAAGATGCGGTTACCACATTATATAATAAAAACGGAACAGATCCGTCGCCGGAAGAGGTAGCGAAATATCTTGGGATCACGATGGAGAAGTATCAGGAGATCTTAAGGAAAGCGACGGTGTTCCATGTACTTTCTCTGGATATGGTGCTGGCAGAGGCGCAGGAGAACAGTACGTATGTACAGCTTCCGACCAGCGGGGAAGAAAAGCAGCCGGAATCCTGCCTGCTCAGGCAGGAGCTGACCGATGTGTTGGCGGAGGGGATCAGAACATTGAGGGAAAAAGAGCAGCTGGTCATTTCGCTTTATTATGTAGAGGAATTGAACATGAGGCAGATCGCGCAAGTGTTGGAGATCAGCGAGCCCCGTGTGTCTCAGATCCATAGCAGCGGTATTAAAAAATTAAAAAAATATATGCAGAAATTTAATCAGGAAGGGGAAAAGAAGCATGTTTCAAGGATATTATAATCTGGCGTCGAATTTGATCGTGCAGAATCGAAATATGAATGTGATCAGTAACAATATGACGAATATCTCCACGCCCGGATTTAAAAGCGACCAATTAGTTCAGGGAACATTCCGGGATGAGATTTTGTATCGGTTTGAGAGAGACGGAAGAACTCCGATCGGAACTACCTCAAGGATCAACACGGCGGAGGGCGTCGCAACAGACCAGACGCAGGGAACGCTTCGCGCCACGGAGCGGGCGCTGGATCTGGCTTTGAGCGGAAAAGGCTTCTTTGCGGTACAGAGCGGACAGGAAACCGTGTATACAAGAAATGGTTCTTTTAATGTGGATAATGAGGGGTATCTTGTACTTCAGGGGCTTGGAAGAGTTCAGGGACAGAATGGACCGATCCGGGTAAATACAGATGACATCCGTGTGACGGAGCAGGGATACGTCTTAAGTGCAGACGGAAGAGAAAATTACGGACGATTACAGGTTGTGGATTTTGCGGATTATGAACAACTGGAAAAAACGGCAAACGGAGCGTTTCGTTCCAATGCGCAGCCGCAGGGCGTAAATGGTACGGTGATCAAGCAGGGATATCTGGAAGACTCGAATGTGTCGATGGTGCAGGAGATGACGAACATGATGAGCGGTCAGCGGTCGCTTCAGAGTTCGGCGCAGCTTTTGAAAATGTATGACCAGCTCAGCGGAAAAGCAATCCAACTTGGTTCGATGTAAAGGAAAGGAGATCGTTATGTATTCATCTTTTTATGCGGCTGCAAGAGGCGTGATCGCACAGCAGCAGAAACTGGATGTTACGGCAAATAATCTGGCGAACATCAATAACTATGGATATAAGAATAAAAGCGTTTCTTTCTCCAATCTGATGTATTACAATATGAACAATCAGTACGGACAGGATACGGCGATGAAAGCGGGAACCGGCGTAAAGGTGGAAATGACAAACACGGATTTTACACCGGAAGCATACACAGAGACCGACGGGGCTTATGATTTTGCGATCGGAGGAAAAGGATTTTTCAGACTGGTCAATCCGTCCAGCGACGCGGTGACTTATACGCGGAATGGACATTTCAGTCTATCCCAGCAGGGAAATCAGTTTTATCTGGTCAATGACGCAGGCAACCGGGTGTGCGACCGGAACGGAAATCCGGTTATTGTGAACAACGGTACGTTCAGCGGTGAGATCGGGATATATCAGTTTAATATCACGGATGGGATGCAAAGCGTCGGCGACAACGAGTTTGCACCGACGGCAAAGAACGGAACGCCGTTTTTGGTACAGGACGGAAAGCTGATCCGTCATGCTTTGGAAACTTCCGGAGTAGATATGGCAGAAGAGATGACAAAGGTGATCGAAAGTCAAAGAGCATACTCCTATGCACTGCGCATGGTGCAGACGTCTGATGAAATCGTAAATACAGTCAATTCATTGAGACAGTGATAAGGAGAGGGAAGTTATGGCGATTTATAGATATGAAGAACTGGGAGAAAACCAGATGGACGTATTCCGTGAGATCGGAAGTATCGGGAATGGAAACGCGATCACAGCGCTTTCCGGGATCTTGTCGGAAAAGATCAGTATGGAACTGCCGGAAGTCAATATTCTGGAATTTAATATGGCGCAGAATAAGATCGGCGATGCGGAAGAGATCGTCGGCGCGGTTCTCGTGGAAATGTCCGGAGAGCTGTCAGGGCTGATGATGCTGATCTTAAAAAGAGATTTTATCAAAACAATGATCAAAAAAGTCCTTTCTTATGAGAAAGAGAACTTGCTTGATATGGAAGAAATGGAAGAATCTTTGCTGATCGAGGTTGGAAATATCATGCTTTCCTCCTATATCAGCGCACTCTCTTCCCTTACGAATATTCAGATCCATTTGTCCGTTCCGCAGTTTGCCGTCAATATGCTGGGAGGGATCTTAAGCATGCCTATGGCAATGATGGGAATTGAGTCTGATAAGATCATGATGATTACAGGGGCGTTTTCGATAGGAGGAGAGGAGATGGACAGCAATATTCTATTGCTGCCGGACATCCGTTCATTGAATGTCCTGATGAAAAAATTAGGAGTGGAGTAGCTTATGCAGAAGAAGATATCTGTGGGAATTGCGGACATGAAGCTTACCAGACAGGAGGGAGTACTGATTACATATGCTCTGGGTTCATGTATCGGAATTACCTTTTATGATCCAATGATAAAGTTAGGGGCGCTGCTTCATATCATGCTCCCGGAAAAAACAAATTCGCAGGATTCCAATATTTTGAAATATGCGGACACAGGTATACAGGAAACACTTCGAAAGTTCTATACATTCGGCGGTCAGAAAGGACGGACAGTTTGTAAGATCGCAGGTGGCGCAAAAATGTTTGAAATGAAAGGAACAGGCGGTCTGGGCAATATCGGAGAGCGGAATATCATCAAAGTAAAAAGTATTTTGAAAGCGGAGGGGCTTCGGATCACCGGAGAAGATACCGGATCAAATTATGCACGAACGATGCTTCTGGATGTATCGACCGGTCAGGTATCGATACGAACAGCGAGCCGTCAGGAGAAATATATCTAAGGAGGAGAGGGAAAATGGCAAATACAGAGATATTATTGGAATCAGGGACAAATGAGATTGAGATCATGCAGTTCACAATCAATGACGAACTGTATGGCATCAATGTGGCAAAGGTTCGGGAGATCATGATGGCGGATAAGGTAAAACCGATCCCGCATGCCCACAACGCTGTGGAGGGGATCTTTAAACCGAGGGAGATCCTGCTGACGGTTGTGGACTTGCCGAAATATCTCACGAAACAGGAATGCGAAAAGCATCCGAGAGATTTATTTATCGTTACAAACTTCAATAAAATGCATATTGCATTTCGCGTTCACCGTGTTGTGGGGATCAGCAGAATCTCGTGGACAGATATTCAGAAACCGGATAATACGATCAGTCACGGGGATGAGGGCGTGGCAACCGGAATCGCCCAGTGCGGAGATAATCTGGTGACGATCCTTGACTTTGAAAAAATTGTGGCGGAGATCGCTCCGGAGACCGGAATCCAGGTGGAAGAGATCACAAAGATGGGAAAACGTTCCGAGCGGCAGGAAAAGATCGTTTTAGCGGAAGATTCCATTTTGCTGACCAAAATGATCATGGATTCCCTGGCAAAGGCAGGCTATACGAATGTGACCAATTTTAATAACGGAAAAGAAGCATGGGATTATCTGACAACGGCGAAGAAGAACAACACATTGGATGAAAGTGCGGATTTGATTATTACGGATATCGAGATGCCGGAGATGGACGGGCATCATCTGACGAAGCTGGTGAAATCAGATGAGGAGATGAAAGGGATCCCGCTGATCATTTTCTCTTCTTTGATCAACAGTGAAATGCGGATCAAAGGAAAACAGCTTGGCGCAGATGAGCAGCTTTCCAAGCCGGAAATTGGTCATTTAGTGGAAGTCATGGACACGTTGCTGGAAAGGAGATAGTGGAATGGAGAAGATTATTGCCAGACAATTGATTAAAAAGACAGATACAAGCGAGATTATAGGATACGAACTTCTGGTGCAGAGCGACGCAGAGAGTCTCTACAATTCCAGCGTGGACAGTGCGGCAGCGAACGCAATGACCGCCTTTTTGACTGAAAATTCAAGTAAGATATTCCGGGACCGGAAAACGTTTATGACATTTACGCCGATGCTTTTGTTCCGCAATACACCGAAGATCTTTGACAAAGATATGATCGTGATCCAGATAGAGGACAATGTTGTGATCCATCCGTTAGCTTCGATCCTGATCGAAAAATACCGCGAAGAGGGGTATCATTTTGCGATCAATGATTTCCAGTTCATCCCGAAATATTTCAGTATGTTGGAATATGTAGATTATATCAAAGTGAAAGTGACCGGAGAAGAGGAAGACCGGGAACGCCGGAGCCTGGAAAATGTGGTGGAGATGGCGCATGGATTCGGAAAAGAAGTGATCGCTACAAGCATCAATACGAAAGAAGCGTTTCTCCTTGCGAAAGAAATCCATACAGATTATGTAGAGGGCGCGTATATTTCTGATACATCGGTATCAAAAGTAGGGAAGATGGAATATCTTCAGGGAAATCTTTACCAGCTGATCATGGAAGTTACAAAAGATGAGCCGGATATGGAAGTGATGGAACAGATCGTGACGAGAGACGCCGCGCTGACCTATGCGCTGCTGAAAATGGCGAACTCAGCTTATTTTTCGGCAAAACACAGAACTGCTTCCGTACGGCAGGCTATTATGCGGGTTGGAATCAACCAGTTAAAACAGTGGGTATATCTGTTAAGTTTTCGGGAGGAAGAATCCGGAACGGAAGAACTGATGAAAACGTCATTTATGCGGGCGAATTTTGCAGCGGCATTGGTGAAGAAGATGGAACATTTTCCGATCGATCCGGCAGACGCGTATCTGATGGGAATGTTTTCCACACTGGAATGTATGATCGATGCGACTATGGAGGAGATCTTAAATGAAATCCCGATCGTTGAGGAAGTGAAGAAAGCACTGATCTCAGGCGAGGGTGAAGCCGGAACATTATATCACCTGATCCTGGCTTATGAGAGAGCGGACTGGACGGAAATCAAGAAGCTTTCGGATGAATTGGGATTGCAGACAAACGTAATGGCGCAGATTTATATGGAATGCGTGGAAGAAGTAAGCGAGATCTGGGAGAATGTTGTAGCAAAAGCATAAAAAGATAACATAGGGGGATTGCCGGGCAATTTGTGAATTGTTCCGGCAATCCCCCTATATTGAATCAGGATGCACCATTTTTATGTCTTGGATTTTCTTTTACAGTCATACATGCTTTCGTTGCTTCCACCGTGATCTCGGAAATGAAATGGTTGGTATAGAAGCTAAGCAACGGGGCTTCGGCTGCCGGTTCTGTAACAATGTATTTTGGCGGAAGTCCGTTCAGCGTCAGGGCAATAGTGTCAGCAATACACTTCTCACAGGTACAACATTCAAACTGACGCATAAAATAAATGATCTTATCGCTGACGATCCGCTCCATAACATTGATCCGCACAAATTCCGGCTCTGGTTCTGGTTCAGATACGATCGTTGATTCCGGCTCGGCTACCGGTTCTGCTTCGATTGTTAGTTCCGGTTCGACTGCCGCGTTTGTTTCAGCTTCGGCTGTCGCTTCCGGTTCAGCGCTCGGTTCGGATTCCTGTGTCGGCAGTTCTGCTTCCGGCTCTTTTTCCCGGGATTCTTTTTGGGATTCTTCCGGATTCATATCATGTTCTTTTTGAAATTCCTGAAAGAGATTTGCCTGAATCTGTTCTGCCACCGGATCTTTTTCCGTCTGATCGATGATCGAGACAGAGGGGGAATCGGGAACAGATATTTTTCCCTGTGGGATTTTTTCTGTCGGTTCCGGATCCGGGTGCGGTTGTTGGGCGTCCTTTGGTTGGGAATCTTGTTCCGATATCGGATCCGCGTCCTTTTTCACATCCGTTTCCAGTTCTTTTTCCGGCTCTTTTTTCGTATCGTGCCCGGATAAAAGATTTAAGACGTGTGCCGTTTTATTACTTTTTCTTGCCATTATTTTGCCTCCATAGAAACCGTGGTAATTTTATCCATGACTTCTTTTACAAACTCTTTGTAGTCCAGAGATGGATTGGAACGTGGAGCATGATCATAGACGCTAAGTCCGTGAGCGGGCGCTTCTGCAACAGATACGCTGGCACGGATCTGCGTATGGAAGACACAGGAACCAATCTGTCCGGCGATATTTTCCGCCATCTCTTTGACCTCTCTTGCAAGAAGCGTACGTCTGTTGTATTTGGTAAGAATCAGACCAAGTACGTTCAAGGATGGATTGAGCTTTTCACGCACGGAATCGATGGTTTCTTTCAACTGGGTAAGACCTAAAAGACTTAGAATCTCGGGTGCCATCGGGATGATCAGATGATCCGCTGCAACGTATGCATTTACCGTCAGGATGTTCAGAGCCGGCGGAGTATCTATAATGATAAAATCATAATGATCTATTACAGGAGCCAATGCCTTTTTTAAACAGAGTTCCCGGTCAGCGGAAGTAAATTCCAGTTCCGCACCGCTTAAAAGAATGTTTGATGTGATAATGTCGCAGTAATCGGTTGTCTGGATCGCATCTTGTATGGGAACATTTCCTTTCAGAACGTCGTAGATCGTGCTGGAATTCTCAATGTCAAGTCCGAGACTGAATCCGAGACTGCCCTGAGGGTCAAAATCGATCGCAAGGACTTTTTTGTTATAAAAAGAGGATAAACCAGCAGCCAGCGCACTGGATGTGGTTGTCTTCCCCACTCCGCCTTTTTGATTCGTGAGTGCAATAATTGTAGTCAAAATGATTCCTCCATTCATAAATGAAATAACTATTATCTAAAGTATACTATATGCCGATAAATAAGTATAGAGTAAAATTGTAGAATTCCGTCCGGAATTGTCGATAAAAACAAAGGAGAGGATCAAGATGGCAAGTATAGGTGGATTAAGCGGAACAACAAGCAGCAGCCTGAACGGGTTAAAAGGATACGGTGGTTTGGCGAGCGGTCTGGATCGGGATTCCCTGATTGAAGGCATGACGCAGGGGACGACCAGTAAGATTTATAAACAGCAGCAAAAAAAGGATTTACTGCAATGGGAGCAGAATGCGATCAGGGGGATTACAGACAAGATGATCGGATTTGCGGATAAGTATTTATCTACATATTCATCTTCGACGAATTTATTCAGCAACAGTTTCTGGGGGAGGAATCTGATCACGGCGTTAGGAGCGAACAGTAAGTATGTAAGTGTATCCGGGACTTCATCTACGGCGGATACGCTCTCGATTTTGGGAGTAAAGCAGCTTGCGAGAAAGGCTCAGATGACATCGAAGATTCCGGCGTCAGACCGGACTCTGGAAACGGGAGCGATCGATCCTTTGGAAGTACAAAAAGCAGAGAATCTCCCGGGATCTACGATCAAGATCAATTATGCGGATAAGAATTATACGATTACATTGCCGTCAGGAAAAGACGCGAATGGAAAAGAGTACAAGTACGATACGGTTGAAAATATTGCCGATTCGCTGAACCGTGCATTTCAGGATATAGAAGTTGGCAAAGGTAAAAAACTTAGCGAAGTTTTGCAAGTGGAGACAAGCGGCGATAAGATTGTGTTCAAAGATAAAGAAAATGCCGGAAATATTTTCAAACTTACCGGGGGCAGCGCGTTATCTTATCTTGGGTTCAAAGATAAACCGGATAGTGAGTTTAAGGAGTTGGATATTACGGAGCAGGGGCTTTCTTCTGTTCGGGATATTACAGAAGACGACATTTATACAAAGACAAGTTTTATCGACAGAATTGCAGAAAAGGAACTGACATTTACTTATAATGGAATGTCCAAATCTATCAAGATGCCGACGAAAGAAGAGTTGGAGAAAGCACAGGACAACAGTGCATATGGAGCGACAAAGAAAGAGCGGATCATGAAAAAACTGACTGAATCCATGCAGGATCAGCTTGACGATGCATTTGGAGCGGGCAGAGTGAAAGTGGTGGCAAAAGAAGTCGGCGGACTTTATAGTCTCGGTTTTCAGACGACGATTCCGAATGGAAAAATGGATCAGTCCTCGATTCTTGCCGTATCTTCAGGTGATGTGGGATTGTTGGGGGCGAATGGCGCGTTTAAGATGAATTACGGGGAGTCTAACCGGGTAAATCTGGACGCTAAAATTGCAGAATCAGGACTGGCAGGCGCCCAAAATATGAGGTTCCCTGCAACAATTGAGATTAATGGAAAATCGATCGAAGTGAAAGCGGAAGATACTGTACGGACGCTGATGGATAAGATCAATGAGTCGGATGCGGGCGTTCAGGTCACCTATCAGAATTCTTCCGACTCGTTCGTTTTTTCGGCAACGGCGAACGGAGCCAGTGGTAAGATCAATGTCGGCGGCGGTTTCGCCAAGATTTTTGGTGCGTTCAATACGACGGACGGTCAGGATGCCATTGTCACAGTGAAATACGCCGGTTCCGACCAGACAGTGGATCTGGTCCGGGATTCCAACAGCTTTAAAGTAGACGGCATGACAATTTCTGTCAACGGGGAATTTGGATATGTGAAAGACGAGGCGACCGGTGAACTGAAATTAGATCCGTCAGCGGAAGCGGTAACATTTGACGCGAAGGTGGATGAGGACAAGATCGTGGAGACGGTCAAAAAGATGGTCGAAGAGTATAATGAGATCATCGAACTTGTTAATAAGGAGACCAGAACGAAGCCGAATCGGGACTACCCGCCGCTTACATCAGCTCAGAAAGAAGAATTGAGCGAGAGCGAGATCAAAGCATGGGAGGAAAAGGCGAAAGAGGGACTTTTGTTTAATGACAACGATCTGAAAGGTTTGAGCAACAGTCTGCGTTTTGTTCTTTCTCCGGCAGATCAGGCGGCTTTGAAAAAGATTGGTCTCACAACATCGAGTACCACATCAGATAATGGAAAACTCTCTTTTGATGAAAGCGCTTTTCGTGCAGCGCTGAAATCGGACCCAGAGGGAGTAAAAGAGATGTTCACCAAGGAAGCGGTGAAAGATGAAGATGGAAACGTGGTCTCCCAGGCGGGCATTGCGGTAAATATGAAAACAGCATTTGACAAATATGCGAAGACATTGGGAGAACCGAAAGGAATCCTGATCGAGAGAGCAGGGTCGATCAAATCGCCGGCAAGTATTACGCAGAATGCGGTCTACAAGCAGTTAGAGGAAATTGACGCCCGAATCGAAAGTCTTCAGGATACTTTGAAGATGGAGCAGGACCGTTACATCAAACAGTTTACCGCACTGGAATCTGTGATCGCACAGATGAACAGTCAGAGCAGCTGGCTTTCACAGTTTGGCAGCGGTTATTAATGGAATGGTAAAGAAAGGATAAGTATATGTATCAGAATGGTTATCAGCAATACAAGATGCAGTCAGTCAATACGATGACCAGAGGCGAGATGTTACTTTTGCTGTATGATGAGCTGGTCAAACGCCTTACGAAAGCGGAGTTAGCATTGGAGAAAGAGGAGTTTGACATATTTGACGCTTCGGTAAAACGCGCGCAGGAGATCGTACAATATCTTCAGGAAACGTTAAATACAGAGTATAGTATCAGCAGGGATTTGCAGCGTATGTACGATTTCTTTCTATACGAGATAAGTAGATTACAGGCGGGCAGAAAAAAAACAGTAATCGAAGAACTTCGTCCTCTTGTGATAGAATTACGGGATGCATTTCGCGAAGCAAATAAGACGAGCGGCATATAAGGAGATCGTATGAGTTATATAGAGGAAATGCTAGAAGAAATCTTGAAACTGGTTTATCGAGAATATCGCGAGATCGTAGAGATTGAAAGACTTACCTGTGAACTGGAAGAAACGTTGAATCATAGTGACCGGAAATCTGCGAATCTTATCCTTGAGATGCGTCAGTCCGAAATGGAACGGGTTTCACAGGCAAAGCGAGCAATCAGCGAATTGCTCGAGAGTATGGACGATGACTTAAAGAATGACATCAAACGGCTTTTGGAGGGAGAGCAGCTTTCTGAGCGAAAAGAATCCGAGGCTGAGCGGATCAGTATGATCAGCAGACAAAGAAACCATACAATGGAAAATATACGTAGGATTGATCGTGCGTTAAGTCGGAGAGTCGCAGGCAAAGATTCTTATTATGAAGAATAACAGCATATTAAGATGAACAGTCTGCCGTAGAAAAATCTACACTTTCGGGAAGAGATTTCCGGAAGTGGGATTTGATACGGCAGATTTTTTGATTGGTACGATTGACGAAATGCCGGGAAAACAGTATAGTGTTTGGAGAATGAATTTTTACGGGAGCAGGCGAGGAAAAATGGCAGAAATTGTATTTGATCATGTTACAAAAGTATTTCAGGAGCAGATTGCTTTAGAAGATATTTCTTTCCAGATTGAAAAAGGAGAGTTTGTTTTTGTGACCGGAAAAAGCGGCGCGGGGAAAAGTACATTGTTAGAATTGCTGATAAAGCAGCAGGAACCGACAGCAGGAAACGTTTTTGTATTTCAGAAAGCTTTGGGGGTGTTAAAGGAGAAAGAGATTCCTCATTATAGAAGAAGACTGGGAATTATGTCGCCTGAGATCGGGATGCTCAATAACATGACGGTATATGAAAATGTTGCCCTTGCTCTTTATGCAGTGGAGCAGGGAGGAAAGGGGATGAAGCGAAAAATCATGCGGGCGCTCGGACTTGTAGGAATCGCAGAAAAAGCATATGCTTATCCGAAGGAACTTTCTGGTGGGGAACAGGCACGGATGCTGCTTGCGAGAGCAATGGCGGTAAATCCGGATGTTCTGATTGCCGATGAGCCGACTGCAAATCTGGACCCGGATGCAGCGTGGGATATGATGCTTTTGTTTAATGAGATCCACAGACAGGGGAAGACTTTGATCATTGCGACTCACGCAAGAGAATTGGTTACGATCATGCGGAAACGGGTGATCACGCTCGTAGCAGGTGCGTTGGTAGCAGATGAAAAAAATGCGATTTATAATCAGAAAGCGATGGATATATTTGAAGAACGGAGAGTTTTGCAGGAAAGGGAGAATAAATTAGAAAAAAACATTAATATTTTATAAAAATATCCGATAGATATACTGAGTCATGCTTTTCGAGAAGAGAGGTGAGAGGCATTAGCTATGAGAACAGATTTTTGGTTATGGTGTTATCCTCTGTAATCAATGGAAAGAAAGTGGCTGTTCCACGGAAAGGAATATCGTGGAGGGAACTTTTGAGACTTGCAGAATTCCATCGTGTTGTAAGTCCTGTATATTATGGAACACTGGGGGTGGAAAAGACACTTTCGGCTGCGGATGAGGAAACGTTTTACAGTAAGTACCATAAAGAGGTTCTGTTGGAAGAAAGTTATAAAAACGCTTTGGAAGTTATTTTGTGGCAGATGAACAGACATCAGGTTCAAGGAGTACTTCTCCGAGGGGTGGAAATTCGTTCTATGTATCCGAAAAGTGAAATGGGGTATACGTTTAGCCTCGAGTTTCTTGTATCGCCAAAGGATATGGGAAAAGTTTATAATATCATGAACAGTATGGATTATGAACAGCAGGTGAACAGAACGAATCATGGACGACTATATTTTCGGGTTCCGGGGATCCGGGTGATTTTTTATGATGAGATTCCGCTGGGAAATGAGATTTTGTATAAACACCTGACACACGCAGCCCAAAAGTATTTTCATGGAAACAGGAAGGCGGGGATAAAGAATTGGAATCTCTCCATGCAGTTTTTGTATCAGTTTGGCAGATGGGTAGACGCCTATATGATGGGGGAACTGAAGATGAGGGATGTCATGGATTATTATTACTACATACAGAATCCGGCAATAACCAACGAGAGAAGGTTTATAGAAGAATTGCTGGAAAAGGCGGGATTGACAGAATTTGCAAAACAGCTAAATATTCTCGCATCTCTATGGTTTGGACAAGGAGGAGAAGTCGACACCGGAACTGTATTTCAATTGGAAGAATATATTTTTTCAAAAGGAATGGAAGATCGGCGGCTTGATTCAAAAATCATTCCTTATGAAAAGACTCGTGTTGATTTTTATCAGAGAGACCGAGATGAAGAATGGGTAAAAAAGCAACGAGCGTGGATGTTCCCAAGCAAGGAATATATGATGCAGTTTTTCCCAATTTTACATAAAATCCCACAGTTATTATGGATTTGCTGGGGAATTAGAGGAATCCGAGTCTTTAGAAAGTCTGCGAAAGTATGGATTAAAGAGAAACGACAGCAGATCCATGTGCGTATGGCAGAAATGAAGACTAAGATTATAAATAAGATCAACAAAAAAGTAAAGAAAGGAATACCGGAAGATGAAGAACATGAAGATAGGTAAAAAATTGGTTTTAGGATTCGGAGTTACGATCGTAGCTTCTATTATTTTGATGGCAATCTCCATTTTATCTGTAAGAAAAGTGGGAAATCTTACGAACGATATGTATGAAGGACCGTTTGTAGGATCCACAGAGGCAATGGAGTTTTCTAGAAATGTGTATGAGATCGAAGCGCTTTTGTGTAATGATATATTGGAAAAGAAAGTAGACAGAAATGCGCTTGACACAGCAGCACAAGAGGCGGCTAACAGTATGGAAAAGTTGGCTGATACGGATGCAGATCAGTCGAAATCCTTGGATGAGGTGAAGCAGATCAGTGATAAGGTCGAGGAAATCCGTGGAAGAATCATGGATCTGATGGAAGAAGAAAAGTGGGATGAAGCGGAAGAAGTATTGTCTGAGGAGTTTGCTCCGGCGATTAAGGCGTGTGCCAACGCAGCAGAAGAAGTGTATCAGCAGTATTCCGTGGATGCCGCATACTTTAATGCAGATGCTACTAGGGTCGGAGAAAAAATTGTATGGATGATTTTGGGGATCTTTGCGGTTTTATTGATGATTGCTGTGGTAGTTATGTTCTATCTGGTACGCGGTATTACCAAACCAATTGCAGAGTTAGAAAGTGCATATGGCAAGATGTCGCAAGGATACTTGAATCAGGATATTGAATACGAATCGAAAGATGAACTTGGTATTCTCGCCAAGAGTTTCCGTGTTACCAGTCAGGGACTTCACGGAGTGGTGTCTGATCTTACCTACTTGATGGATGAAATAGCAAACGGAAACTTTAATATCAAGACAAGAGCAGAGGATCTGTATGTTGGTGATTTCCGGCCGATTCTGGAATCTATCCGAAGAATGAATAAGAACTTAAGCAGTACATTATCTCAGATTAATGATGCGGCAGATCAAGTGGCAAGCGGATCTGAGCAAGTATCTTCTGGAGCGCAGGGATTATCTCAGGGGGCAACCGAGCAGGCAAGTTCTGTGGAAGAACTGGCGGCTACAATCAATGAGATTTCTGATCAGGTAAGAATGACGGCGGATAATGCAAAAGAAGCGAAAAATCAAGTGGAAGATGCAAGAAGAGAATTATCACGTTCCAATGAGAGTATGGAAGAGATGATGCAGGCAATGCAGGAAATCAGTTCCAAATCCAGTGAAATTGGAAAGATTATCAAGACAATTGAAGATATTGCATTCCAGACCAATATTCTTGCGTTGAATGCAGCAGTAGAGGCGGCAAGAGCCGGAGAAGCAGGAAAAGGCTTCGCAGTTGTAGCGGATGAAGTACGGAATTTGGCTTCTAAGAGTGCAGAAGCGGCAAAGAATACGACGCTCTTGATTGAAGGTTCAATTGTGGCGGTGGAAGATGGAACGAGAATCGCAGAGCAGACAGCGTCCGCTATTTATGCGACAGTGGAAAGTACAAAGAGAGCTGTGGATACGGTTGAGAAGATTACAGATGCAGCAGAACAGCAGGCAGAATCAGTTGCTGAAGTAACACAGGGCGTGGATCAGATCTCCAGTGTGGTTCAGACTAACTCTGCAACTGCGGAAGAAAGTGCGGCCGCAAGTGAGGAATTATCCGGTCAGTCTCAGATTCTCAAAGGACTTGTAAGCCGTTTCCAATTACGGGAAGACGGTGTTGGAGTAGTGGCGTATAGCGAGCCTGTGATGGACAACAGCTGCTATCAGGAAGAGAACTATCAGCCAGTTGCATCAACTTATGACAATTACAGCAAATACTAAGGAAGAGGATAGGAAAGATGTTTAATAATTTAAAAGTAAAGAAAAAGTTATTGGTCGGTTATGGAATTGTACTGATCATGACTGTTTTGATAGCTGTATTTTCCATGTTCGAGTTAAAGAAGACGAATGAAAATCTTGAAAATTTTATGGTGGGTCCGGTAAAAGCAGATGACCTGATTAAAGATAACCGGATTGTGAGTAATGTAGCAGAACGTTATCTCCGGGATATGGTTATTGAAAAAGATGACAGTGATTATGCGGAAAAAACTGCAAAAGTACAGGAATATATCGCTACAATCAAGAAGAATTTTGAGACACTTCAGTCAATGGATGTTTTGGATCAGGATGCGCTGAATGAGTATCAGAATGCAATGGAAGGATGGTTTGATATTGGGGATAAAGTTCTTTCATTACTGAATGAGAACAAGAGAGAGGAAGCACAAGAGGTCGTTCTGGAAGAATCTACCCCTGCTTCGGATAAAGCGTTTGAGTTGGTGAAACCTCTGAATAAGGAGACGGAACAGATCCGTACAAAGACAATGACGGAGAGTATGGATAGAACCAATAAATCCTTGTTTATGCTGATGTTCATGACAGCGGTAGCAATTGCAATTGGAATGTGGATCTGCTTGAAAGTGACAAAAGCAATTGTGAAGCCGGTTACAGAGGTTGTAAATGCAATGGTAGGGATTGCTGATGGACATATGAAACAGGAACTTACCTACCAGTCGAAAGATGAACTTGGAGCATTGGTCAACAGTGTAGGAAAGACTTGCAGTGTTTTGGAAGAAGTGATCCATGATCTTACCCGTCTGATGGGAGAGATGGCAAAAGGGAATTTTGATCTCCAGGCTGAAGATGAGATTTATAAAGGAGATCTGACTCCGATTCTGACATCCATTCGGCAGATGAATTATAATCTGAGTAATACATTGACACAGGTTCAGCAGATTTCCGATCAGGTAGCCGAGGGATCCGATCAGGTATCTTCCGGAGCACAGAATCTCTCTGAAGCGTCTGCAGAACAGGCAAGTTCTGTAGAAGAACTTGCGGCAACTATCACGGAGATTTCTGAAAATATCAAGCGGACAGCGGATAATGCAAAAGAAGCTAGTGAGAAGGTATATTCTGCACAGGATGCATTGACAGTATCCAATGATCAGATGCAGGAAATGATCCAGGCGATGTCTGTGATCAGTCATAAGTCGGAAGATATCGGGAAGATTATCAAAACAATCGAAGATATTGCATTCCAGACGAATATTCTGGCGTTGAATGCGGCGGTAGAAGCTGCGCGTGCAGGGGAAGCAGGACGTGGATTTGCAGTTGTTGCAGATGAAGTGCGGAATCTGGCATCTAAGAGCGCTGAGGCAGCTAAAAACACAACGGGTCTGATCGAGGGAACAATTGAAGCTGTCAATAATGGAACAGATATAGCAAATCGTACGGCACAGGCTCTTGTAGAGACTGTGGAAAGCACTGGAACTGTTGTAACCTATGTAGACGATATTTCTACTTCAGCAGCGGAACAGGCGGAGTCTGTTTTCCAGGTACATCAGGGAGTAGACCAGATTGCCGGAATCGTCCAGACAAATTCGGCTACTGCAGAAGAGAGTGCAGCGGCGAGTGAGGAACTGTCAGCACAGGCACAGACGCTCAAGAATCTGGTAGAAGTATTTAATTTAAGAAAAGACAGCGTTTATGCAGCAACACATACATCTTTTCATCAAAAATCTGTTTATCATCCGACAGCCTCGACAAGTTCTGCAGCCACTGTCGTGCCGTCTGGAAATTTAGCGCCGACTTCAGGAAAGGCGTTAAAGCCAAAACGATATGAATGGGATGAAAGTTGGGAAACAGGAAATCAGTTGATTGACAGTCAGCACAAAGAATTTATCCGAAGAATCAATAATTTACTGGAAGCATGTTCCTTGGGGAAAGGACGTGATGAAATCTTTTCTGCTGCGCAGTTCTTGACGGAGTATACCGATAAACATTTCGGTGACGAAGAAAAATTGCAGAAGCAGTATGCTTATCCGGATCGTGTGAACCATAAGAAAATGCACGAAGGTTTTAAAAAGACAGTAAAGGAAATTAATGAAAGATTGGAGAAGGAAGGCTCGAGTGTCGCATTGGTTGGAAAAATCAATTCTGATGTGGCAGGATGGCTGATCAATCACATTAAAAAGCAAGATGTAAAAGTTGCGAAGCATATTGAAGAAAATTCATAATGTAATGAAAGAACGGGGATTTCTGTCAGGAGCGGAAATCCCCGTTCTTTTTTTGGCTGAGGGGAAGTTGCATGTTTTGGGGATATTATTAAAATGAAGAGAATGCCAGGAAATTCCATTTTAGGTTGACAAAGTCATTGAAATACAGATATACTAATAACGACTTGTATACTAGCTGACACGACGCGTGGTATACAATGCGCTTGAATGGAGGTAGGATGTAATTTCAAGCAAAGGATTTTTAGAAATATAGTTTATGTATGTAGTGAAAATTGGAGAAATGATATGATTGTAAAAAAACGTTATGGAAGAGAAACGGGGCGAGAATATGCTTTGCGTGTGCTCAAAGAAAATATTGTCATGTTGGAGTTGGAACCTGGGAGCAGAATCAGTGAAAATGAACTCGCATCAGAGATTGGAGTTTCCCGGACGCCGATTCGTGAGGCTTTGATTGAATTAAGCAAGAGTAAGCATAATGGTAAGGAAAAAGTGATATATGCATCTTGGAAGCACAGCAATACTGAAAATTATAAGTTCAGCTGGAACAAAAAGTAAGTTATGTACTGGAGAATTTCGGGGATCTGTGGGGAGTAATTGCGGAAAAAAAGGGAAAAGCGTATAATGCAAGAAAATAATGTTTTCACAGTGTAAAATAGAGGAGAGAACTATCATGCAGAAAATACTGATTGTAGAAGATGATACAAATATCAATAATCTGCTTAAGGAAGCTTTATCCAAAGCAGGCTATTCCTGTGAGCAGGCGTTTTCCGGAACTGAGGCAAAGCTGCTTTTGAATATGCAGGAGCATAGCTATGCACTGGTGGTGCTGGATTTGATGTTGCCGGGAATTACAGGAGAAGCAGTTCTGGAGGAAATACGGAAAAAGGGAAATCTTCCGGTTATTGTTTTGACTGCGAAAGATAGCTTGGATGAAAAGGTAAAGGTTTTAACTAGTGGGGCTGATGATTATATAACGAAACCTTTTGAAATCAGAGAGGTACTGGCAAGAATTCAGGTACAGCTTCGTCATACAGAAGAAAAGGAAATAAAAGAATCTAACCTTTCGTTCAGAGAGATGGTATTGAACAAAGCTACTTTTCAGGTCAGCATTGGTGGAAAAATACTTCCTAAGATAACAAGACAGGAGTTTGCGATTTTAGAATTACTGCTCAGAAATCCGAAGCAGGTTTTCAGTAAAGAGGACATTTTTGAATATGCGTGGGACGAACCATATATGGGTGAAACAAAAACTCTGGATGTACATATAAGCAATATTCGTAAAAAGATAAAAACAGTTACATCTGAGGAATATATTGAAACAGTCTGGGGAATCGGTTATCGTCTTCATCTATAATCTTTACTCTTTTTTACTATTTATTTGCGTTTGATTAGGATTATTCCTTTATGATAAATGCAGATAAGAAAAAGGAGATGAAAAACTTGAGCGAAATGTTATTGGAAACAAGAAATTTGACTAAGCAATATGGACACCATAAAGCTGTGGACAGTGTCAATATGCATATTAAAAAAGGTGCTATTTATGGTTTTATCGGTCGGAATGGAGCTGGGAAGACAACTTGTCTGAAGATGATCAGTGGACTTTCCAAGCCAACTTGTGGAGAAATCGAGATGTTCGGATACAAGGGAAAGGATTTGCAAAAAGTTCGATCACGGATAGGATGTCTGATTGAGGCACCGGGACTTTATGGAAATATGACTGCATATGAAAATCTGAATATCAAATGCAAGCTGTTTGGAATAAAGAAAAAAAGTTATATTGAAGAAATATTGAGAATTATCGGTCTGGAGGATGTGGGAAAGAAAAAAACAAAACATTTTTCACTTGGAATGAAACAGCGTTTGGGAATTGGTCTTGCTTTGGTTGGAGAACCAGATTTATTAGTTCTTGATGAGCCAATCAATGGATTGGATCCACAGGGTATTGCAGAGATCCGGGATACGATTCAGAGACTTCAGAAAGAGAAGAATATGACAATATGCATTTCCAGTCATATTCTTGAGGAATTATCGAAGATTGCTACTGATTATGGAATTATTCATAATGGAAGTTTATTACAGGAAATTACAAGAGAAGAATTAATGAGGAGATGCAGTGAACGTATGGAGTTGACATTGGATCATCCGAAACTGGCGATTCCTGTGCTGGATTCTATGGGATTTACCAACTTTCAAGTAACAGATAAAGAACATATTCATATTTTTGAACGATTGAATGAAAGTGCAGTTTTGAATATGGAACTTGCAAAGTCAGGAATTCCGGTAAAAGGGATTTCCATAACCAGTGAAGAACTGGAAACTTATTTTCTGAATCTGACGGGAGGTGCGGATCATGCTTAATATAATAAAAATGGATTTATACCGGATGCTTAAAACCAAAAGTATGTATGTAATCTGGATCGTACTGGCAGCAATATTATTGATTACAACATTTTTATGCAAGACAGATTATGAGCTTTTGACTGAAAAGGATGCCATGAAACAGGAGCAGGTTACTGAACCTACTGTGGATAATATTAATGTGGGAATGATGGTAACGCTGCCTACGGAGCCGGGAGAAAAGGTGACGGTATATGATATCTTTTTTGCCAATTCCCAAGGGAAATTGTATGCACTGCTTTTGGTGATTTTTACTGTTCTGTTTTCAACAGCGGATATCAGTAGCGGCTATATTAAAAATATTGGAGGTCAGGTTAGAAATAGGGGATCTTTGATTTTTTCTAGGTCAATTGCATTGTCTGTCTTTACGGCACTGACAATGACCGGGGCATTCTTATTTCAGGCAGCGGCGAACTGTATTGTTTTCGGGAAATTGGAATGGGGAAATACAAAGGCGATTTTATCTTATTTTGTGGCGGAGCTGGCTCTTCATTATGCACTTGTGCTGATTTGTATGGCGATTGCAATTATTTTGAAAAATAATGTAATCAGTATGGTCATTGCTGTCTGTCTTACTATGAATGTAATGACCATTGTGTATGGAGTGGTCAACAGTGCTATTCAAAAAATAGGAATTCAGAATTTCCAGATTTATAAGTATACGATAACTGGAAAATTATCACTGCTTCCTATGAATCCAAGTGGAAATGAGTGCTTGGCAGCATTCGGTGTAGCAATGGTGTTCATTGTTATAATGATATCTGTTAGTAGCGTTGTTTTTCAAAAGAGGGATATTTAACGGATGTATATCGTAATTGGGATATTAGCAGGAATTATTATTTTACAATTTATTATTATGTGGAAATACCAGCGGCAGGTGAAAGACATCTGCCGCCAATTGGCGTTTTTGATGAAACATGACAGTAACATGTTGATTAATCGTGAATTTGATATGGGAGGAATAGGAACGCTTTCAGACAGGTTGAATGAACTTCTGGAACTACGGAGAAAAGAGAAGCAGCAGTATCAAGAGAAAGAAACTCTGATTGCGGATACTTATACAAATCTTTCTCATGATATTCGAACCCCATTGACATCTCTGGATGGATATTTCCAGCTTATGGAAGAATGTGAAAATGCGGAGGATCAGAAACGTTATCTAGGCATTATCCACGAAAGAATTCATAGTCTGAATGAAATGCTGGAAGAACTTTTTACATTTACAAAGTTAAAAAACGAATCTTATAATTTGGAATTGACGCCTTGCTGTATTAACCGGATAATGAAAGAAACTGTTTTTTCATACTATGATGACTGGGTAAGAATGGAAATTCAGCCTGATATTCAGATTACGGAAGAACAGTTGTATATACATGGAAACAGGCAAGGGCTTCGCCGTGTTATCCAAAATGTAATAAAAAATGGGCTGGATCATGGAGAAAAGAAGATTAGTATTGAGTTGGAGCGTAATCAAAATCAGGCAGTGCTTAGAATTAGCAATCAGGTTACATATCCGGAACAGATTAATATAGATCATGTGTTTGAGAGATTTTACAAAGCAGATGCTGCCAGAAGTAAAACATCTACTGGATTGGGACTATCTATTGCAAAGGAGTTGGTTAGTCGGATGGATGGAGAGATTGAAGCAAAAATAGAAAAAAAAGAGTTTATTGTTGAAATGAACTTTCCGATTGTAACCGATGCTAAATAGTATTTTGCGACGTAGAGGGATAATCAATAATTTTTATTTATCCTTGCAGAAGCATTAGCTCTTATTTTAGGATACTATCTAAGAAAAGTACCCATGACAGGGCGTTAAGCGTCCGGGGGGACGATTGTTTAGCGCCGACCGGAGCGTAGAGGTAGCCTCCCGAGTTTATGATACCGGGCAACCGGAATACATAGGAAGGGGGGCTAGGTGCCAGTGGCACCTGTTTGGCACCGACCGAAACGGAGTGTAGACGTGGCGCCGATGACAGCTTATGAGATCATTTCGATTTTCATTGGGATATTAGCATTGCTGATGTCCCTTTGGTAGCTTGATTGTAGCGTTGCTTGCCTTTCTCGATAAAGAGAAAAGCTCTTCGAGGAAGAGCAGACGAAAATAAAAATGCCTATCCTGTCTGCCAACAGGATAGGCGGTGTCCTTAAGGACATTCATTAACCTAAGCTCGGAGCATACACCTTTGGAGTGGGTGCTTTCTGTTTAATTAGATATTATCATCTTATGTTTGATAATTCAGGAGGTTTTACTAATTTGGATAATTTTTTACAGTAAGGCGGTCAGTGCCTCGTAATTGTCGTGAACTTTACATAGATAAAGCCTCCATTTTCTCTGCATTATCACAATATATCTCTATTGCATCTGATACAAAATTTGCTGTACCCTTTCCACCATAAACATCAATATTTGTTGTAAAGTCTCCGCCACCTGAATACATTTTTCCTAGTCCACGCAGAATCTTATTTGTGCAAGTATATAAGTTTTCCGTAATATAATCCTGTATTCTTTTTACAAGATTCTGTGCGTCATCGGATGCCGGGTCACTATTCTTTATTTTTCCAGCCTCCTTAAATAAAAGCATGAATCTATCTGCTAAGATTTTCTCATCTTCCTCAGTACGATTCTTTTGCTTTTCTTCCATTTCTTTATATTCCGGTGTGCCACCGTATAATTCCTTTGCATGTCTTGAATATTCATCTAACTTACTTCTGTCAAAAGCCTTAAAGTCCATATGTTTCACTCCTAATAATTTTATTCCAAGTGCAAAGTTCATCAAGTTCTCAATATGTTCCTTTTTAAGCCTAAGCAGCTCTATCTGTTGCTCCAAAGCTTTGCTTCTATCAAAATCCGGACTATTTATAATTGCCTTGATGTCCTTAAGTGGAAACTCTAATTCACGAAACAGTAGTATGTGTTGAAGGCGTTCCAAATCTGCATCGTCATACAGTCTGTAGCCTGCATCGGTGTATCCCGTCGGACGTAAAAGACCAATCTTGTCATAATATTGTAGAGTGCGTATACTCACTCCGGCAAGCTTGCTCACTTCATGCACTGTCATCATTAATATTTCATCCTATTTTTAACTTGGTGTTCTAAGCATAAACTATTACGTAACGTCGGAGTCAATACTTTTTTACAATTTTATATGCACCTAAAGCTATGAATCTATACGACTAGCAGATTATACTTTCTTTATAGGATGTCTAATAACCGTTTTACATTTTTCTGGTGCAACCTTTCTGGGATCAGACAAATAAATTTCGTGGTGTAATCTTACTTTGTTCATGTCATTAACATATCCATTCTGTTCTAAATATGTATCCATAAGTGCAACAGTTGCGGGTTCATCATCAAATGCTCCTAAATGCATAATCTGAATACACAGACCTTCATCAATAGTCATAAACTCTGCCAATGAACAATCCAATTTCTTCTTTTTTGTTGCAGTTTCAACAGCCCATTTAAAATCTTCTTTTGTTATAAAGTCAGGTAATCTGATAACAGAAATCCAGTTAAATAATCTCTTATCCGTATAATCCACACCAGCTGTATTTTCCTGCCACCAAAAACCTTCAAGTGGAGGAACTACATATTCAAAAAAGCCTTCAATTTTGTAATCTGTTTTGTAGCTCATTTTCAAAGTATACGCAACTGCATATAACACGCTTATTGCTTGCTGATATGCCCCACCTTCTTCATTTGGATCGCCGTTCCCTTTGACTGCTATATAATTTGCTTTAGGAACAATTACAATCTCAGGTTTATTTTTAGGCATATAAAACTCTTTGTATTCTTTTTTAAAATCAAAAGCCATAATTACCTCCAATTCAAATTTCTCACTATTTATTTTACCACGCACAGTTCTTTTATTCCATTTATGTTTTTCTAAAGATTTTATAAAAAGTGGACTGCCATACGTAGCAATTCACCCATAAAATTACCACACTTCCAGACTATCTTCCACATTCACCCAATCTTGCATCTCACCCGTCAAAGCCAACCTGGCATACTCCATAGGATTGTCAATGGCAAGAGCATTTAATGCACACTGAGAATTAGGCGTGGTCTTCAATCCCTCCTCTGCCTTATTACAGTCAATTCGTAAAAGCATATTATCAAAAGTAGTTATATCAATGCTAGTGCAGTATTGGTTATATGTAGCATATATAAATTTCATATCTTTTTCGTCCTTTCAAGGTTATTACAGATAAGCCGGTTGTATTGATAAATTGTTGTGTGTCCTAGAATTATCCTTTAGAACGTGAAACACACGCATCACTTCTGGTGGAGCTTGGATTTCAGCCATTGGCAATAGCAGAGCGGCTGGGACATGAAAAGATAGAAACAACATTAAATACTTATTCACATTTATACCCGAATAAGCAGGCAGAACTGGCAGATAGACTAGAACTGGAGAATGAGGAGGACGATTTATGAGCGGAGTACACAAACATCCAACAATTCGCTTTCGTGTATCGGACAGAGAGCGGGAAATGATTGAAGCCAAGATACTTGCAAGCGGTATGCAGAAGAAAGATTATTTTGTCCGTTCCTGCATTTATAACAGAATATGTGTTGTAGGCAAGAAAGAGGTCATTTATCAGCTTGTAGAGGAATTGCAGAATATGCAGACAAATCTTTCCGAACTGGTAAAACAACTGGGACAGCAGGAGGTAACACTTACTGCTGAGGGGTTGGAAGATATGCGAAATGACTGTATGGATATGTTACAGGCGATTATTGCAATGCTGGATGGTGCAAAGTATCTCTGGCAGGGAGTACAGATTGATAAAGAAAAAAGTCCTGACAGCGGCAACTGTTAGGACTTGCGGTAACAAAAGAAAACCTCTGTTACACCTGTAAATACAACTAGAGTATAGCAGAGGTTCTTCTTAGGAGCAAATAAAAGATTGGAAAATGGAGGACTTTTATGGGAGGACAGAAGACAGAATTAAAGATGATACGGATGTCGGAGGTTGAGTCACAGGAAGTGAAATGGCTGTGGTATCCGTTTATACCATATGGGAAACTGACAATTATTCAGGGAGATCCGGGTGATGGAAAGACCACATTGGTGTTAAATATAGCAGCAAAGCTGTCAAAGGGGGAAAGTCTTGACAGTGATATGAATGTGCAGGAGCCGGTAAATGTCATTTATCAGACAGCAGAGGATGGACTGGCAGATACAGTAAAGCCGAGGCTTGAAATTGCCGGGGCGGACTGTGAAAAGATACTGGTTATTGATGAAAGTGATAAATCTTTATCTATGGCAGATGAAAGACTGGAAGAGGCGCTTGCTAAGACTGGGGCAAAAGTATTGATATTAGACCCGATACAGGCATATCTCGGTGGTGGAATGGATATGAACCGGGCAAATGAAGCAAGAGATATGACAAAGAAGCTGGGAGCATTAGCAGAGAAGTACCAGTGTGCAATTCTTCTTATTGGTCATATGAACAAGGCATCTGGTAATAAAGCAGCATACAGGGGCATGGGTTCCATTGACTTCTTTGCTGTGGCGAGGAGTGTGCTTCTGGTCGGCAGAATAGAGGGAGAATCTAATACAAGAGCAGTTGTTCAGATAAAGAATAATCTTGCGGCATTTGGACATCCGAAGGCATTTATGTTATCAGAAACGGGCTTTCGTTGGTTGGGAGATTATGAGATTACAGCAGATGAAGTACTTGGCGGTATTGCACCAAAAGCAAATAAGCTGGAACAAGCAAAGCAAATGCTTCGTGAATTGGCAGAAACAACTAATATGGTGCAGAGTAATGAAATATTTGAAATGGCTGATAAATAGGGCATTTCAAAGAGAACATTGGAAAATGCAAAGAAAGAATTGGGCATTCAGACAAAGAAAATCAATAACTCGTGGTATTGGGAACTGGATACAGTAAAACAGAGATAGGGCAAGAACGCAACATTGCAGGCTATATAGAAATTGCGGAGATAAACTTTGCAAGGTTGCAAAGCATATAGACTTTGCAGTGTTGCGGCCTTGAATGAATTAGGAAAGGGATGGTGGATTGATATGAAAAGTGTACAGATTTCAGAAGAACTTTTCGTTGCGATAATGAGATATTTTATGTTGGAACAGGAAGAACTGTTGCCTCAGATAAAACAGGGGCTGGAGAAGATGCTGGACGCAATGGTAATGAGAGAATTGTATACAAAATATAAGACTGCACTAATGGAAGAAGAAAAGGAAAAGGCTCGAAAAGAATATTTGGATAGACGAGGTGTGCCAGAGAGTTTTCGATGGTAGTTTTTCTTAAACATATATAACGGCTGCGTGTCACGCTTCTGTTAGAATGGATAAGGAAAATGTGGTGTGCTTGACATAGTGGAGGCTTGTGTACATTGACTGCCGCAGGCAGAAAAGCTCACGGCAGGGCGCAAAACCTGACTTGTCAGGTTGCATTTTTGATGGCGTAGCTGTCAAAAGTGCTTTTGCGTTACTTTCGACGAAAGTAACAAAGCCTGCGCCGTATTCGGCGCTAATATGACAGATAAAAGAAAGGGGAAGATTGCCTATGGAGAGAACGATAAGTGCAATGATCGGAAAAGGTTCTGTGAACCATAATACCAGAGCATTTACAGCTAAGAATGTAGATAAAAACAGAAGTGCTGATAATGTGGAATTTTGCCAGGAAGATATTAAGCAGGTTTATCATAAATTGTTTGATGAAGCACGGGAACGATGTAATGCAAAACAGAAACGGAAAGATCGCATGATTGATAATTACTATGAAAAAATCAGGAGGGGTAAGCAGGAAAAGTTATTTCATGAAGTGATATTTTAGATTGGAAATAAAGATGATATGAATGCCAAAAGTGAAGAGGGATTATTGGCAAAAAGAATTTTAACGGAATTTATGGGTGAGTTTCAAGCTAGAAATCCTAACTTGTATGTTTTCTCGGCACATTTGCATATGGATGAAGAAACACCGCATCTGCACATTGATTTTGTACCATATATTACAGGTAGTAAGCGAGGACTTGATACAAGGGTATCATTGAAATCTGCACTGGCGGCAGAAGGCTTCACTGGTGGCACTAGAGGTGCTACCGAATTAAATCAGTGGATTGCATCAGAGAAACAGGAGCTTGCTACAGTCATGGAACGATATGGTGTGGAATGGCTACAAAAGGGTATACATGAGAAGCATTTGTCGGTGCTCGAATTTGAAAAGAAAGAGCGTACAAAAGAAGTAGCTGAATTGGATAGCCAGAAGCAGGAAATAACTTCTGTGGTTGCACAGCTTGGGGAAGAGGTTTCTGTGAAGAAACAGGAATTACAGAATGTTACTATAGAAAAGGAACTGGCTGAGGAAGCTACACAGAAGGCAAATGAAGAGAGAACTATAGCACAACAGGAGAAGGAAGCATTGCTTGCAGATAATCAGGATTTGAGAATGGAAAACTCAAGGCTTGAAAGCCGCAAGGACAGACTTCGCATGGAAAATCATGATTTAAAGCAGAAACAGCTACAGTTGCAGACAGATAATGAAGAACTGGAACAAAGGCATGAAGATTTACAATATATGAATAGTAAATTGGAGAATGTGAATGATCAGTTATCTGCTGACAATCACACTCTGGAGCAAAGGAATGATTCATTGAAATCTGATAACCAGGCATTAAGACAGAAATACAATGATTTGCAACAGAATATTGTTCAACTTGAAAAGCAACAGAATGAGCTTAAGAGGCATATAGAGCAGATGGTGCAGTCGGAGCAGTTATTACAGCGAGATGTAAGGAAGTATGATGAAGCACCTGAATGGTAGTTGCCGGAACCGGGAGCATTTGCAAGTGCTAAGTCATTTCGGGATAAGGTAGTCATGCCATTTGTGAATAAGCTTAAAACACTGATAAAGAATCTGACAATCCAGTGTGTAAGGCTAAAAGAGGAAGTAATACAGCTTCGAAAGGAAAAGAAGAGATTGTCAGATGATGTGGAGTTTTACAAGGGCAAGATTAAGGATATGAGTGATAGGACAGAGCTGTTGCAGGAAAAGGCTGATGATCTGGAGCGTGTGAAGAGATATGCCGGTGCAGAGCAGATTGATACGATTATTCGTAAGGTAAAGGAACAGGAGCGTACAGAGCAGCAGATAAGGCGGTATGACAGGTCTTATGGGACAAGATAATTGGAAGGATGGATTGATGAGATGAAAGATAATCGAATGGATAATATCGTGGAATGTGCTTATAAAATGGATAACGGCTATGTTGAGGTGTGGTTTACAGATGGAAATATGTTGCGGATAAAGTGTGAAGAAGTGGACGCTGCTCTGAGGACAACGGAGTAGTCACTGGCGAAGCTGCATAGGTTGTTGGATAACAAGCCAATAGAATATGTGGCAATGGCTTTGTCCGTGGAAATGCAGGCATATTGTGATATTGAGGATGATATGGTTAAGGGAATGTTTGGGACGATTGTGCAGGGGTATCTGAAAAAGGGGTATAACCGGGCTACGGCGGAGATGATGGCTAGGGAGTTCTTTAGTTATGAGAGTTGAGATAGATGTAAATAAAATAACTATAAGAATGTGAAAAAATGTAGTATAATTAATAAAAATATGTGTTGGAGGGAATGATATGCTTTTATATGATTTGATTGAGAAATGTTCTTGCAGAGATGAATATCAGAAGGAACATGAACAATGTGAGGATTGCTCATATGGGGACTGTTGTCCACGAGATTGTCAAAGTTGTTTACAGTATGTACATTTTCCTCAAAATGCTCCGGCTCCAAGAAAATATGACTGTATACATATGGCAGATTGCTATTATTGTAAATATGCATATAAATATGCATCTGAAATGGTGTATGGATTAAGCTGCTTTGCTGAAATTCGAGATAAGAAGAAATTGAAGATTATGTCAGTTGGATGCGGACCATGTACAGAACTGGCAGCAGTTGATTATCTTAGAAATGAGGGGGTGCTTAATTATGACCAATTGGACTATAGGGGAATTGATCCATTAGGAGAGGTATGGCAACCTATTTGGAATGATATTATAGATTATTTTGGCGACGGAATAAGATTTTATCCAAATGATATATTACAATTAGTGGATATTATTGTTCAAAAAAAGTGGGTGCCAGATGTGCTTATTTTTCAATATGTATTTTCGGATATGTATAAACATTCAGACGAAAAGCAAATAGTTCAGTTTATTGATAAGTTGGCATCTTTTTTGAATTCATATAATCAAGAGCCTATATATATTTTGTGTAATGACATTAATCTCAGCAAATCTATGTGCGGAGGAAGAGAATTCTTTGATTTATTAGAGTCAAAAATTCAAACACCGAAAATAGTGAGAAGAATGCATTTTAATAATGTAAATAAAGAAAGACATTACGAATATGGCGGGCAGTATGATAGTAGTGAGCTCGTCTTTAATATGATTTCAGATGAAATTAGAAATGCGTATAATCCATTTGAAAGTTGTGCTAGCGCACAGATGCTCATAAAAAAGGAAAGAAAGAAGTGATGAAATGATATTAAGTGTAAGTAGAAGAACGGATATTCCTAATTATTTTTCGGAATGGTTCTATAATAGAATAAAAGAGGGATTTTTATATGTTCGTAACCCTATGAATGCTCATCAGATAAGTGAAATAAAAATCACTCCAGATGTTGTAGATTGCATAGTGTTTTGGACCAAGAACCCTTTGCCAATGATAAAGAGGTTAGACGAGATAAAAGATTATAATTATTATTTTCAATTCACATTAACGGGATATGGAAATGATGTTGAGGTTAATTTGCCAAATAAAAAAACAAAAATGATTCCAGTATTTCAAGAACTATCTGAAAAAATTGGCAAGCAAAAAGTGATTTGGAGATATGATCCTATATTCTTTTCTGATAGATATACGAAAGAATATCATTTGAAGGCATTTAAAAGTATTGCTGAGGCTTTAAGTGGATACACGGAAAAATGCGTGATTAGTTTTGTTGATATATATCCTAAAAATAAAAAAAATATGGATGGATTGTCAAGTTATGAATTAAATGATGATGAGCTGCGGGAATTTGCTGAGAAATTAAGTAAGATAGCTGCGGATAATAATATTAAGATTGGAAGTTGTGCAGAAAAAATAGATTTGGATGAATGTGGTATAATTCATAATTGTTGCATAGATAGAGAATTAATTGAAAAAATTATCGGATGTAAACTTAATGTTGGAAAAGACAAAAATCAGCGTAAAGAATGTGGATGCGTTGAAAGCGTTGAAATAGGTACTTATAATACATGCAAAAATGGATGTGCATATTGCTATGCAAATTATAGTTCAAAAAGTGTAGAAACAAACGCTACCCAATATGATCCTTCGTCACCTCTTCTATGTGGGCAAGTTCAAGAAGATGACAAAATAACGATTAGAAAAGTTGAGTCATTAAAAGAAACACAGCTAAGTATTTTTGATATGTGAGTTCATTATTATAACGTATATTTTTAAGAGTATATTTGGCTCCATTTTGGCTCTAAAAATTTTAGACGAGGTACACAAAAATGCGAAATAAGATGAATATGAAGAATAAGATGCACAAATGTGCACCTAGAAACAGCCAGATAAATCTCTCCGCCCAAGAGAAGAGATAGGAGACACGGTATGACAAGAGTGTATTTCGTGCGTCACGCACAGCCGGAACATGATTGGAAAGAAGACAGAACAAGACCTTTGACGGAAGAAGGCAAGAAAGATTCTGCAATTGTGCTAGAATTTTGAAGGACAAGAAAATAGATGCGTTTTATTGTAGTCCATACAAACGCAGCATGGATACCATTGCAGATGCGGCAGCTTTTTTCGGAAAAGAAATTATAACAGATGAGAGATTAAGGGAGCGTGAAAAAGGTCCTGATGGCAACAACCACGGAATGTTCCAGAAACGTTGGGCTGACTATGATTATCGTGAAGAGGTGGAGAATCCATTGCTATGCTTCAAAATCGTAACATAGAGGCGCTAAACGAGATTTTATCAGATAATACGGATAAAGATATTGTTTTAGGAACCCATGGTACTGCCCTTAGTACTATATTGAATTTTTATGATAACAGTTTTGGATGTGAAGATTTTCTAAGAATTATCGATTGGATGCCATATATTATTGAATTGGATTTTGAAGGTGATAAGTTGGTTAGCAAACAGGAACATTGTCATGTGGAGAAAGAATTTAAGGGCAAGCAGCGTGCGGATAAGAAGTAGAGAGGTATAGATGAATACAAGATATTATATGGTCATTATTAAAGGTGAAATAAAGACATCCGAAATAATGTCATGTGTGTACAATAGAAATACCCAAAAATGGGATGTAAAATTCAATACTGGAAAAACATACTCTTATGCATATTTGAATGTGGAAAAATTAACTGAACCAGATGTTTTAAATCCTAATATGTATCGCATTAGCAGAGATGGACGGGAGTTCTTTGATATTAAAGCAATATATGTATTTAGAAGTACATATGAGTCTTATTGGCATATTCGTTTTGGCGATGGTAGTGAAAGAGATTATCGTCGGAGCGACTTGCATATTATAGAGTCCTGTCTTACTCAGAGTCAGTCATCAAATGTATTTGAATATATAAAGCAAATTGCAGGTTTGAGTAATCTTAAGAATGAAGAGACTGGTGAAAAATTATTGTCTAAGAGGTTTGACAAGATTTCTTTTGTGGGTAGTGATGTAGCTTTAGCAAAGTATTTGAATCCATCATTATTGCAAGAGAAAAGAATAGGACGGGAATACATTCCGATTTTCCCATTTGGATGCAATAACAGTCAGTACAAGGCTGTGAAAAATGCCATGGAGAATCAGATTAGTGTTATACAGGGACCTCCCGGAACAGGTAAGACGCAGACGATATTAAATATAATTGCCAATATATTGATGCAAGGAAAAACGGTACAGATAGTATCCAACAATAATTCGGCAACAGAAAATGTATATGAAAAATTATCATCACCCAAGTACAATTTGGGTTTTGTTGCTGCGACATTAGGAAGTTCTAAAAATAAGAAATTATTTGTTGAGCATCAGGACGCCGCTTATCCCGATTTTTCGTCGTGGAAAACGGAAGAAGATCCCAGTGTTTTGCAGAAGGAAATAGCAGAGCAATCCAGTCAGTTAAAAAGTGTTTTTGATAAGCAGGAAAAACTGGCGTGTTTAAGGCAGGAATTTTCACAGTTAGTTACTGAACAGGAATATTTCAATCAATATGTTAAAGAATCAGATGTTCATACAGATAGTATTAAGTTCAAGAAAAAACTATCTTCAAAGCAATGGATGGTATTGTGGCAGGAGTGCCAGTTGATTTCAGAAGAGAAAACGGCAATAGGATTTTGGTTTAAGATAAAAGCCTTATTTAAATATGGAGTAGCCGATTGGAGCATTTATAAGCAGGATATTTCAAAGATAATTACAACCTTTCAAGCAATGTATTATCGTGCGAAGCAGGCGGAGTTGTCTGCGGAAATTGCAGATATTGAAAAGTATTTAAATAGTGTTAATAAGAATTTGCTTGAGGATTTATGCGATCAGTCAATGGTTGTCCTAAAAGACAAACTGGCAAGGAAATATGAAGGTAACAGTAGTAGGAAAACTTTTAGTGAAGATAATTTATGGAAGGAATCATACGATGTTCTGGCTGAGTATCCGGTTATATTAAGTACAACATTTTCATCAAGAAACAGCCTGAATTCAGATGTGGTGTACGATTACCTTATCATGGATGAGGCATCACAGGTAGATATTGCAACTGGTGCGTTGGCATTGTCCTGTGCAAGGAATGTTGTTATTGTGGGGGATACCAAGCAACTTCCCAATGTTGTTACAGATGATATAAAAGCCAAAGCAAAAGCTATATTTGACAGCTTTAATGTGGGTGAAGGATATCAGTATACAAACAGTTTTCTACAATCCATTTTGGATGTTATGCCAAATGTAACACAAACATTGTTGCGGGAACATTATAGGTGTCACCCCAAAATAATCAATTTCTGTAACCAGAAATTCTATCGTGGTGAATTGATTATTATGACAACGGATAAGGGTGAAGAGGATGTTTTATCGGTAGTAAAAACGGTAGTGGGAAATCATGAGCGTAATCATTATAGCCAGCGCCAGATAGATGTTATTAAAAATGAGATTATACCAAAATATGTTTCAAATCCGGAAGAAACCGGAATTATTGCACCGTACAAAAATCAGGTAGAAGCTTTAAGCAAGGAGATTACAGATATTGATGCTGCTACAGTGCATAAGTTCCAGGGCAAGGAGAAAGAGAATATTATTATATCTACCGTGGATGATGAAATATCTGATTTTGCAGATGATCCATATTTAATCAATGTTGCTGTATCAAGAGCCAAAAAGAAATTGATGTTGGTTGTAACTGGAAATGAGCAATCAAAAGAGCACAATATAACAGATTTGATTGATTATATTCAGTATAATAATTTTGAGGTTACTGAAAGTAAGATTTATTCGATTTTTGATTACCTTTACAAGCAGTATACTGAGGAAAGAAGGGTATACTTGCAGAAGCACAAAAAAGTATCAGAATATGATTCGGAAAATCTGATGTATTCATTGATAGAGGACATTATCTCCGCTAAGAAGTATTCAAGCTTGGATGTTGTTTGTCATTTTCCGTTGAATATGTTGATTAAGAATCCAGAACTATTAAATGAGCAGGAATGTCAGTATGCAATGAATCCAGCAACACATTTAGATTTTCTGATTTATAACAGAATTGGTAAAAAGCCTGTGTTGACGATTGAGGTTGACGGATATGAACACCATAAAAAGGATACCGTTCAGGCTTCAAGAGATTTATTGAAAAATCATATTATGGAGTTGTATGAAATTCCATTACTGAGATTTATGACTAATGGTAGTGGCGAGAAAGAAAAGATTATAGAGATGCTGGATAAGTCGGTTGGGTAACTGAAATGGGAAATAAAATGGGAGATGCTATTATGGCTGTATCATATAACAAATTATGGAAATTATTAGTAGATAAAAAAATGAGTAAATCGGATTTGCGTAAAAAGGCAGAAATTGCCCCTAACACAATGACAAAGCTTCGCCGTGATGAAGAGGTGAGCCTAACAATTCTTAGCAAAATCTGTAAAACTTTACATGCAGATTTTGGGGATATTGTGAAGTATGTACCAGACGCAGAAATATGGGATTTGTATAACGAGAATAGAGAACTTCTTGGGAAAGACCATATCAGAGGAGAGCAGTTACCGATAGACGGATACCATCTGGTGGTGCATGTCTGGATTCGTAATTCTAAGGGAGAGTATCTGATTGCACGGCGCTCAGCAAATAGAACAGCATTTCCTTTGGTATGGGAGTGTGTGGATGGTTCAGTAGTTAAAGGAGAGGACAGTCTGCAAGGAGCGCTTAGAGAAGCAAAAGAAGAAGTTGGAGTAGATTTATTACCAGAAAAAGGTCAAGTTATTTTATCGGACATTAAAAAAATAGAGTTTGGAAAAGTGGTTAATAAAATTGTTGACGTTTGGCTGTTTGAATATGACGGAGAGGTTGATTTGGGCAATGCCACAACGGATGAAGTGGCATAGGTTGCTTGGATGAATAGGGAACAGATAAAAGAATTATTTGATGCAAATATGTTTGTGAATACATTGGAGTACTTTTTTACGGAAGTGGATTTTTAAGGAAATGTATTATTTACTCAGGAGGAATCAGATGATAGATAAAAATGATGATATACAGCAAAGGAATATCGATTTATTAATAGCAGGATATTGGTATGAGGATTTACCACCAGTTATAGATATAGCAAACATAAAAGGAATGATAAAGGGAATTATTGAAAAGATTGATAATGATGTATATGATGACTTTTTTAAAACGGATGGTTTAATAACTGAATATAAAAATACTCAGACACCATTCTTCTTAAATTCAAAAAAAGTTATAGGTTCTATCCCGTCATTAAATATATATGATGGTG
>OFCQ01000086.1_pt1 | contig 65955 bp, 64 predicted proteins | sample 1520861 | NCBI WGS metagenome assembly OFCQ01 (sample SAMEA2699036, study PRJEB24076) | metagenome | biome: Human gut stool | place: Spain | collected 2012-11-21 | reverse complement strand
GAGAAAACTATCTGTTCTCACGCGGAAACAACCTTGTGACAAGCTGCCGAAAGCACCTCTGCGAACCAACGAGAGCGCTCTGAAAATGATCGTCGGCAGGCTGAGCCTGCACGCGTGTCGCGGAACGGCAAGCAGAGAAAACTATCTGTTCTCACGCGGAAACAACCTTGTGACAAGCTGCCGAAAGCATCTCTGCGAGCCAACGAGAGCGCTTTGAAAAGGATCGCCGCCGAACGGAAGCGGAGAGTTGCTTTTCTGCACTGATTAGGCGAGTGGGCATTTTCAATGGAGCGCCTTTTCGGAGGCTGTCGTTTGCAATGTTAGGGACTGTTAGACAAGCGGATTCCAAAGGTGTCCTTTGGCGAATCTTTGCTTCCTTTCTTTTCGCAAGAAAGGAAGGGCCGGCCCCGGCCTGAGGGGCAAGCCCGCGCAAGCGGAAATCCTGCGGTTGGCCGCAAAAAAACCTTTTGCACATGGCAGAACAAGAAGCTATCTTCCCTGTTACGAGGGGCAAGCTAAGAAATTGATTGCGAGAAAAGAAGGCATGTCCTTCTTCAATGGAGCAAATATGGAATATCTCAAGGCGGAACATGTGTCGTTTTTTTACGATGCGGTGGAAGAAGGGGAGCAGGCGCAGCAGGTGCTGCGCGATGTTTCCATGAAAATCAGGAAGGGCGAGTTCGTCGCCCTTTTGGGGCATAACGGTTCGGGAAAATCCACCATGGCCAAGCACTTTAACGCCATGCTGCTGCCCAGCGGCGGGCGGGTGTATGTGGATGGAATGGACACGATGGACGAAAACCTGAAATATGAAATCCGCCGGCGCGTGGGGCTGGTGCTGCAAAATCCCGACAATCAGCTGGTGGCCAGCATTGTGGAGGAGGATGTGGCATTCGGGCCGGAAAATCTGGGCATCCCTCCGGCGGAAATCCGCCAGCGGGTAGACGCGGCGCTGGAAGCCGTGGGAATGTCGGAATACGCTTCGCACTCCGCACACAAGCTTTCCGGCGGGCAGAAGCAGCGCGTCGCCATCGCGGGAATCATCGCCATGCAGCCGGACTGCATCGTGCTCGACGAGCCGACCGCCATGCTCGATCCCCGCGGTCGCACAGAGGTTATGGAGACCATCCGCCGGTTAAACCGCGAGCGCGGCATCACGGTGGTGCTCATCACTCATTACATGGACGAGGCCGTGCAGGCCGACCGGGTGATCGTGATGGACAGCGGTGAAATTCTGCTGGAGGGCGCGCCCCGCGAGGTGTTCTCTCATGTGGAGCTGCTGCGGCAGCACAGTCTGGACGTACCGCAGGCCACGGAGCTGCTGTACCGGCTGGGCAAGGCCGGCTGTACCGTGCCTGAGGGTGTTTTGAACGAAGAGGAATGTGTGGCCGCCCTGGAGCTGCTGCTGAACGAATAAACTTTTTGCACCGCTTAGAGTGCTGCAAGAAATTCGTTGATCCGCGAAACGGAGGAACAAAACGGCATGTCCGAAGTCATATTGGAAACAAAAGAGTTAACATACCGGTACGGTGTGGGCACCCCACTGGAGCAGGTTGCGGTGGACAACGTAAATATCTCGATTCGCCGGGGAGAGTTTCTGGGTGTGATCGGTCACACCGGCTCGGGAAAATCGACGCTGATTCAGCAGCTCAACGGCCTGATGCGCCCGACCTCGGGACAGGTGCTGTTAAACGGGAACGACATCTGGGCCGAACCCAAGAAAATCCGCGCGGTGCGTTTTCAGATAGGGTTGGTGTTCCAGTACCCCGAATACCAGCTGTTTGAAGAAACCGTGTTCCGCGACATTTGCTTTGGCCCGCGCAACATGGGGCTTTCGGAGGAAGAGATTAAGGAACGCGCGCTCGGCGCGGCGGAGTTCGTCGGCCTCAAAACGGAGCTGTTGGAAAAATCCCCGTTCGAGCTTTCGGGCGGTGAGAAGCGCCGTGCGGCGATTGCCGGCGTGGTCGCCATGGACCCCGAGGTGCTGATTCTGGACGAGCCCGCCGCGGGGCTGGACCCGCAGGGACGCGACCAGCTGCTTGACCAAATCCGCAGCTATCACCAGCAGCGCGGCAACACGGTGCTGCTGGTATCGCACAGCATGGAGGATATTGCCCGCGTGGCGGACCGAGCGCTGGTGATGAACCGCGGAAAAGCCGCGATGCTCGACACCGTGCAGCAGGTCTTTTCACGCCGCAGCGAGCTTGAAAACATGGGCCTACGTGTGCCGCAGATCACAAAAATCATGAGTCTGCTGCGTGCCAAGGGCTACCCCGTAAACGAGGGCGCGCTCACAGTGGACGAGGCGCTGCGCGATTTGCTGCCGCTGTTGCGGGAAAGGGGGTGCGTGCGATGATCCGGGATATTACGCTCGGCCAGTATTTTCCGGGGAAATCCCTTGTTCACCGCATGGATGCCCGCGTAAAGATCGTACTGACCTTTGTCTTTATCATTTTCATTTTTATCGCGAATAATCTGCCCGCCATGCTGCTGATGGTGGGAATGGTGCTGAGCGCCATGCTGCTTTCGGGCATTTCAGTGCGCCAGTATCTCAAAAGCCTCAAGGCCGTGATCATTGTAGTGGCGCTCACGTCGGTGCTGAACCTGTTTTACGGCAGCGGCGATATTCTGGTGCAGTGGGGCTTTTTAACCATTCGTACCGGCGGTGTGATCAACTGCATATTTATCGCGGTGCGCATTATCAGCCTCATTCTGTTCAGCTCGGTGCTGACGTTCACGACGTCCCCGACCGATCTGACCGACGCGCTCGAGCGCATTATGAAGCCGCTGAAGATCTTTCACGTGAAGGTGCACGAGATCGCGATGATGATGACGATCGCGCTTCGCTTTGTGCCGACGCTGCTGGAGGAAACCGATAAGATCATGAGCGCGCAGAAGGCGCGCGGAGCCGATATGGAGAGCGGCGGGGCCATCCAGCGGGCCAAAGCGCTGATCCCGATTCTGATTCCGCTGTTTGTGTCGTCGTTCCGCCGTGCTTATGAGCTGGCGATGGCGATGGAGTGCCGCTGCTACCGCGGCGGCGAGGGCCGCACGAAAATGAAGAGCCTGCATATGACAACTCTGGATGGGTGGGCGATTGCGGTCTCTTCCGCCGCGTGCGTTGGTGTGGCGCTTTGCGTGATGCTGCTGCCCAGCCTGTTTTAACGGGAGGGAGGCGCCATGCGGAATATTCTTTTCAACATCAGCTATGACGGGTCTGCCTACCACGGGTGGCAGGTGCAGAACAACGCCATTTCGGTGCAGGAGGTCTTTCAGCAGGCGATGCTTCAGGTGGTTGGCTGTGTGCCGGACGTAAAGGCCTGCAGCCGAACCGATACCGGCGTGCACGCCCGGCAGTTCTGCATCAGCGCGAAGATCGAACGCAACATCCCATGCGAGCGGCTTACGCCCGCAATGAATCATTTTCTGCCGCCGGATGTCGCGGTGCTTTCCTGCCGCGAAGTGCCGATGGACTTTCACGCACGCTATTCCTGCCGGGGCAAGGAGTACGTCTACCAGATCTGGAACGCCCCGGTACGCGACCCGTTTTTGTATGGTTACGCCCTGCACTACTGGTACCCCATGGATTTGGAGAAGCTCAACCGCGCGGCCGCGCATTATTTAGGCACGCACGATTTCACCTCGTTCTGCACGATCGACGCGCGCGACGCCGGCAATATGGTTCGCACCGTTACCAAGGCCGAGGTGAGCCGCGAGGGAGACATGGTACGCTTTACCGTGGCAGCAAACGGCTTTTTGTACCACATGGTACGCATTATGGCGGGCACGCTGCTGCGCGTGGCCCAGGGAAAATTCGAGCCGGAGCAGATTCCGCAGATTCTGGAGCAACGCAACCGCCACATAGCGGGGCCGACAGCTCCGCCCGGCGGTCTGTACCTGAACCGTGTTTTTTACGATGAGGAAGTGATGGGATGACCCGAAAAACCAGGGGAAAGCGCTTTGTAGACGACGAGAGCGATCTGGAGGAGCTGGGCCACGAGGGAAATCCGAATGCCCGGGAACGCCGGGAGAGAGTCGTATTCCCGCAGATGCCCCGCTGGCTGTACCGCGTGATTCTGATTTTGCTGATTTCGGTGGCGGGCCTGCTCGTGTGGTTCAACCGCGACAACCTGTCACCGCAGAATATCGGCGGGTGGATTCAGTCAAAGGTGGTGGGCATGGGAATGGGCGACGGCTACCCTGCCGCGCTCGACAACGGCCGCAACGTGGCGCCCGGCAATTTTTTTGCCGCGGATAAAAATGTGGCAGTGGTCAGCGATACCTCGGTTACCGTGCTCAACTCCACCGCCAAGGAGCTGGTGCGCCGCCAGCACAGCTTTTCAAATCCAGTGGCAAAGGTCTGGGGCCAGCGCGTGCTGGTGTATAATCTGGGCGGTACGGGCTATCAGGTAGAGAGTATCTCCAAGGCGGGGGAACGCCGTATTGCCGACGCGGAAATTCTCGCCGGAGCGATTGCCGGCAACGGGCGTGTGGCTCTGGCGACGGAAAGCCAGGGGTACTACTCCCGCATGACGGTATACGGGGAAAACGGCAAGGCGTTTTATACTTACGATTTTTCGGAATATTACATTACCCATATTGCTTTGAACCGAAGCGGTACGAGAGCCGCCGTGGCCGGGGTGGCCGCAAAAAACGGCGCGATGGTCTCCGTGGTGTACCTGTTCGATTTCGGCAGCCCGAAGCCGGTGTCGCAGCTTGTGTATCAGGACAATCTGGTGCTTTCGCTCGACTACGGGCAGAACGGCGTCATTGTTGCGGTGGGCGACCAGCTCACGAGCATTATTTCAGAAAACGGCGGGAAAACGGATTACAGCTACGGCTCGCAGAGCTATCTCGGCAGCGCGGTCGACAACGGCCGTACGGCGCTTCTGCTTTCCCCTTATGCCAACGCGGATTCTGCCAGCCTGGTGTTGCTCGATGTGAAGGGCAAGCAGGCGGCTTCGGTGCCGCTGGGGCAGAACGCAGGGGGAGTATCGCTGTACGGCGATACTGCCGCAGTGCTGCTCACCGATGAAACGATTCGCGCGTACACCGCGTCCGGCGGCGCGCTGAAGGGCACATGCAGCGCAGGAAAAGATGCCCGCGCGCTCACGCTGCGGGACGAAAGCTCTGTGTATGTTCTGGGCTTCAGCGAAATCCGCCTGGAGCATTTTGCCGCGCAGGAGGGGCAGAATACGGCACAGAACGCCGCTGGGGGCGCAGCCTCCGGTTCCTGAACGAACGGCGCTTTCCCCCGGCCTTTGGCAGGGGAGAAGGAGCCGTTTTTTGCTCTTTTCAGCCAAAGGAATATTTACACTTTGTTTTTTTTCTCACCTTGCCGTAATATTCGCTTTGTGATATATTATTAGAGAGTAATTTCACTCCAAAAGCGGCTTTGCATCAAAATGGGAATTCTCCCCTGCCGAAGGCAGAGGAAGAATGCAATCGCTTTCTGAAAGTGGAAGGTCAGAAGAGAAAAGGCTCGCTCGGCGGGTTTTAAAATTTGGGAGGTTGCCTGTGAGTTTCATTGATTTAATACTGATTGCGATCCTCACCTGGTTCACGATTGTAGGCTGTGAAAAAGGGTTAATCCGTTCTCTGGCCGGGTTTGTCGGCTATGTGATCGCCTCGATTGCGGCGGCTGTGATCGGCCGTATGGCGGCGGGCGCTTTGTACCAAAATTTTATTTACGACAATCTGGTGGGGAAAATTACAGAGACCCTGCAAGGTACGGCGGGTCAGGGAGCGGAGCAAAAGGTACAGGCTCTTCAGAATTCTCTGCCGGCCTTTCTTCGAACCGGTCTTTCCGGTGACGGCTTTTTGTCGGCGCTTGACAGCTCGATCGAAAAGGCCGCGCCGCAGATTGCAAATTTGCTGTCCCCCTCGGTCATCGGCTTTACACGGCTGGTGATTACGGTGGTTTTATTTTCCGCACTCTATTTTGTCGTACGTATTCTGGTGCGCATGATCGGTTCGGCGTTCCGCCTGCCGATTCTTCGCCAGATCGACATGATGGCCGGCGGTGTAGTCGGCTTCTTCAGCGGCTGCGCAATCGCGCTGCTGCTCTGCATGCTGCTGCAGCTCGCCCTGCCCATGATGAAGGACGGACTGTTCGGCGTTACGCAGGAAGGGCTCAAGTCCTCATGGGTTTACCAGACACTTTATGAAAAAAGCCCGGTTAATTTCCTATTCCCTGAGGAATAATGGGGGATAGCCCAGAGGCAGATGGGAGTGGAGAAATGAGGGACATCAATAAGAATATCACGGTTCCGAATGCGCTTTCTGTTTTTCGGATTCTGCTGATTCCGCCATTTGTATTGTATTTTTTGGCGCAGCAGTGGCGCGCTGCCGGAGTCGTGCTGGTGGTATCCGGCCTGACGGATCTGGTGGACGGTTATATTGCCCGCCATTTTAACCAGATCACCGAGCTGGGCAAGCTGCTCGACCCGCTGGCGGATAAGCTGACGCAGGCTGCCGTGGCGGTTTGCATGGCCATTGCGGAGCCGGTTCTGGTACCGTTTCTGGCGGTGTTCGTCATCAAAGAGACATTGATGATCATAGCGGCCTGTGTGCTGCTCAAACGGAAAAAACGCCCCACGGCCGCAAAGTGGTACGGCAAAGTGGCCACAACGATGTTTTACGTTTCGTTTGCGGTTATTTATGTGCTGAAAGGCTTTTTTGAATACGAAAACTTTTACCTTACCATTACGCTGTTATCGGCAACCGTCGGAATGATGGTTTACGCCTTTCTTCGATATTTTAAGATTTTCTGGACGACGCTTCACTCAGAGGACCCCAAGGATATAGTTGACCTGGAGCTGAAGGCCAGACGCACCATTTCCCGCAAGCAGGGATGACGGTGCGGGTTTGCCCCAATTTCGCCGCAGGGCAGCACCTCCAAAATCACCCGTAGCGGCAGCGGAGGAAAGAATTCACAAGATGATTTGTTCAAGATGCAAAAAACGCCCCGCCGTTGTGTTTGTTGCCTCCAGTGCAGACGCAAAGGATGCCAGAGGATATTGCCTCAAATGTGCCAGAGAGATGGGGATTCAGCCTGTAAAGGACATGATGAACCAGATGGGCATTACAGAGGATCAGTTGGAGACAATGGAAGATCAGCTCGATGAGATGATGGGTGGACTGGCGGAGACCTCCGGCGATGGCGACAGTGACGGCGATGGCTTTGTGCCCGGCGGCGCGGCTACGTTCCCGCTCATTCAAAGCATGTTCGGCGGCAATAAGGCCGCCCCGGAATCCACCGGGGAAACGACCCAGACCGCGGAGCACAAAAAGCCCGAAAACAAGAAGAAACGCCGCAATATCGACACTTACTGCACCGATCTGACGAAGCGGGCCAGAAACCACGAGATCGACCGTATTGTAGGCCGTGACCAGGAGATCGCCCGCGTGATTCAGATTCTGTGCCGCAGAACAAAGAATAATCCCTGTCTGATCGGCGAGCCCGGCGTCGGCAAAACTGCGATTGCGGAGGGACTTGCCATTCGCATTGCGGAGGGCAATGTGCCTGTCCGCCTTCGCAAGAAAGAAATCCACCTGCTCGACCTTACCGCGCTGGTGGCCGGCACACAGTTCCGCGGCCAGTTCGAAAGCCGCATCAAGGGACTGGTGGATGAGGTCAAGGCCGACGGCGACGTGATTCTGTTCGTCGACGAGGTGCATAATCTGGTTGGTACCGGCGACGCCGAGGGTTCCATGAACGCCGCCAATATTTTAAAGCCCGCTCTTTCCCGCGGCGAAATTCAGGTGATCGGCGCAACCACCTTTACCGAGTACCGCAAGTACATTGAAAAGGACAGCGCACTCGAAAGGCGCTTTCAGCCCGTGAAGATCGGCGAGCCGTCCGTAGAGCAGACGACGCAGGTCCTGCTGGGCATCAAGAGCTATTACGAGGACTTTCACCGCGTACATGTGCCGGATGATGTCATCCGGCGTGCGGTGATCCTTTCCGAACGATATATCAACGACCGCTTTTTGCCCGACAAGGCGATCGACCTGCTGGATGAAGCGTGCGCCAGTGCTGCGCTTCGCAACCAGAAGATGGCGGATTACGACGACGCTGTGTTTCGCCTGGATTCCCTGCGCCAGCAGGAAACCGACTTGACCGCCGACGGAGTGGACCCGGACTATGAAAAGCTGGCGCAGGTACGCTACGAAATCGCCAGCTTGGAGGAAAAGACCCATCAGCTGATGCCCGAAGCGCTCGGCGCGGATGTCGGGGTTGAGGATTTGGCCCATGTGATCGAGCTGTGGACGGGAATTCCCGCCAGCCGCGTGCAGGAAAGCGAGCTGAAGAAGCTTGCGGGGCTCGAAGAGCTTCTCAACAAAAAGGTGATCGGGCAGGAGGAAGCCGTTTCCGCCGTGGCTGCGGCCATCCGCCGCAGCAGGGTGCAGATCAGCCCGCGCCGCCGCCCGGCTTCGTTCATCTTCGTCGGCCCGACCGGCGTGGGAAAAACCGAGTTGGCCAAGGTGATTTCGAAAGAGCTGTTCGACACGCCTGAAACGCTTATCCGGCTCGATATGTCCGAGTTTATGGAGAAGCACTCCGTTTCGCGCATCATCGGCTCGCCGCCCGGCTATGTGGGTTACGACGAGGCAGGCCAGGTGACCGAGAAGGTTCGCCGCCGCCCGTATTCCGTGTTGCTGTTTGACGAGATCGAAAAGGCGCATCCCGATGTAATGAACATTTTGCTCCAGATTCTGGACGAAGGCCGGATCACCGACGCGCAGGGACGCACTGTCAACTTTGAAAACACGATCATTGTGATGACTTCGAACGCGGGCAGCGAAAAACGCGAGGGTGCGCTCGGCTTTGCCAAGACGGACGCCGACGTGAGCCGCGAAAAAACGATGAAGGCGCTTTCCGAATTCCTGCGGCCCGAATTCTTGAGCCGTGTGGATGAAGTGATCGTATTCCGCTCGCTGAATGCGGAGGATTACAAGAAGATCGCCGCGCTGATGCTCGACGAATATACCGCAGCCCTCACGGAGCGCGGGATTCGGTTTGCTTACGACGAAAAGGCCGTGAAGTGGCTGGCCGAGCATGCCGTTGGCGGCAAGAGCGGCGCGCGCGACCTGCGCAATCTGATCCGCCGCAAGGTGGAGGACCGCATCACCGCAGAGATTGTGGAGCACAGCGATTCGTCCTTGTCGGGAATTGCCGTAACGGAAGAAAATGACGAAATAAAATTGCAAATAATTTGATGCTTATCTTGACAATTTGTCTTGGAGCGTGTTATAATTCATAACGTCGCTTTGATTGCGGGTGTAGTTCAGTGGTAGAACTCCAGCCTTCCAAGCTGGTCGTGTGGGTTCGATTCCCATCACCCGCTCCAAGACATTCGCGCCAATAGCTCAGCAGGATAGAGCAACTGCCTTCTAAGCAGTAGGCCAGGGGTTCGAATCCCTTTTGGCGCGCCATATATGGTGGATGTAGCTTAGCTGGTTAAAGCGCCAGTTTGTGGCACTGGAGATCGTGGGTTCGAATCCCATCTTCCACCCCACTTAAAGAAGGCGAGGCAAAGATGAAAATTTTTGCCTCGTTCTTATTACCATTTTTTGTCTGTAATGGGCTGTAGCCAAGCGGTAAGGCAACGGACTTTGACTCCGTCATTGCGATGGTTCGAATCCATCCAGCCCAGCCACCAGCTTGAAGCTGGACACAAGTTACGCACTCACGTTTGTGGGTGCGTTTTGTTTTGTACCCGGGAACAGGCTATATACAAATAGGCAGTTACTCCATTGAAAAGATCGTCGGTTTTTGCCGACGATCTTTTGCTTTTCTGGTCTATATGTGAGCCTTCTATTTGAGTAATTCGTCGTATGATGTTCCGAGTACATCACGAATTCCGCGAAGCTGTGTTGCGTAGATATGTTGTGTCCCCCGCTCGATTTTTACGAGAGTTTCCCGCGTCATCTCAACGTTGGAAAGTTGAAGTTGACGGATCAGTTCTGTTTGACCGATCTTCTTTTTCAGTCTGATCTCTCTGATGTTTCGGCCGATATGAATTTCATCCTGCTTGATCTTTTGATCGCTCATCATTATGCCCTCCACATTGAACTGGTTTTAGTCCATTTATCTTGATTGTAGAAGAAACAAATGATATAATGGGACTAATTTGGGTCCAGTTAAAATGAGTGAGGTGAATATGCTTGAAAAAGGTTACCATAATGATGGATGATTTTTTATACCAATTTTATAAAAAGATCGGAGAAAATGCCGGTGGTATAAAGCCGGAGCAAGTGATAGTGGATTCCCTGTTCAAACTCGCAGGTGAGTTATCGGTGAATGCTCTAAATGAGAAAGATCATCTGAAGTCAAAGAGATAAAATCGCCACTAACTCTAAAAAAGAGTCTGAACATAGTTTGCGTTCAGACTCTTTTTTGCAGACGTTTTTATAATAGAAATATAAAAATGCTGATCTTTTCGGCTCCGAAGCTCATGCGGCGAATTCCATCGCATGAGCTTCCTCTCTGTTATTGTATGGATCAAAATAGTTTAGCGATTCCGGCTTTTATTTTCTTATGAAATTTGTCAGCGGTTCAAAAGCCACACGCCAAGAGTTAAATAGCCCGCCAGACTGCCCCAGAGAAAGTAGGGGATCTGTAGAAAGCCCGCGGATTTTCGACAGGCAAAGAACAGGAAGATCATTGCCTCAATGACAAACCACAGGCACGAAATCCAAATAACGGACCAAAAGAAAGCCTGCAGGCGGAAAAACAGAAATGGCCAGAAAAAATTCATCAATAGCTGAACGGCGTATAAGATCAACGCCGGTTTTCTGTACTTGCTGTCTGAAACAAAGACCAGATAGGCGGAAATTCCCATCAGCGCATACAGAATGGGCCAAACCACGGGGAACGTCCATCCGGGAGGAGCAAAAGGCGGCTGATTCAGGGTTCGGTACAGCGCGATGCCGTCTCTGGTAAATAATCCGGCCAGGAATCCTGTTCCCATGCTGATGATGATACTTATGATCAGCGCTTTCCATTGGATCGATTTTCTTGAATACATGGATGTTGTTCCTTTCCCGCTTGATACAGCCTTTTCAGACTATTATGGCACAAAACAAAAATCAAATTCCATCTCGGTTCAATCTGTCTAAAAAGCCAAAACAAAAAAGCGATTCTTTTTTTCCACTGCGTTCTATGATATACTGATTTTCATCGATACAGAAAAATCAAAAACCTGTAGTGTAAATCGGCGCGCTTCCCGAACAGCGCCGTTCGCTATCACAGGGATGGGAAAGGGGATTATGAAGATGATATTCCGAAATGGAGAGCGTTCCGACAGTGCGGACTTGATTGAAATGCGAGTGGAATACCTGAAAGAAGATTGGGGAACTCTGACGGAGGAACAGGAAACGGCGATCAGAAAACAACTGCCGGATTACATGGAACGTCATCTGGGGGGGAATCTGACCGCCTATGTGGCTGAAGAGAACGGGCGTTTGGCCGGTACGGTGCTGATGATGGTTGTGGAAAAGCTCGCGGGGCCGTCTGCGATCAATGGCAAAACCGGAACTCTGATGAACGTTTATGTTCGCCCTGAGTACCGTAAGCTAGGTCTGGGTGCAAAGTTGGTCACCATGGCGCTGGAGGATGCTCGGCGGAAAGAACTGTGCCATGTCGATCTTCATGCAACGGTGCAGGGGAAGAAATTGTATGAATACCTTGGGTTCCAAAAGTCGGAATCGCACTATACCCCTATGGTGTTCGAGCTGTAAGAAGAGCACACCGGATGCTGCGTGAAAGAGAGGCGTTTGCTGCCGCCCGTTTGTTTCAGGGACTCTTTCGCGCGGCTTTTTGCGGCCTTTATAAAAATGATGGCAGACGGTTGACACGGCGGTAAGGATGTAGTAATATAGAACATGCTAATTCATATATGATTACTACGATATAAATGGAACTCTTTTCCGGGAACGCCGTATCATAGAAAAAGTATCTCAAAATATTTTTTCAAAGATTTGATATGACATATGAGGAAGGAATCAGATTTTGGATTTTGAGTTTATCAGACAAAATGTGCCCATGTATCAGACGGCGGCTCTGCTGACACTGCGAATCGCGCTGTGGGGCGTTTTATTTTCGTTTTTGCTTGGGCTGTTCTGCAGCCTGATTCAATATTATAAAGTACCCGTGCTGCGCCGGATCGTCGGCGTATACATCGAACTTTCACGCAATACGCCGCTGCTGGTTCAGCTGTTTTTTCTGTATTTCGGCCTGCCAAAGCTGAGCGTTGTCATCAGCTCTGAAAGCTGTGCCGTGATCGGGCTGGCGTTTCTGGGCGGCAGCTATATGGCAGAGGCATTTCGCAGCGGACTCGAATCAGTGGAGAAGGGCCAGCTGGAGGCTGGGCTCAGCATTGGGCTGGAGCATTCGCAGATCATCCGCTATGTGGTGCTGCCGCAGGCGCTCTCCGTTTCGGTTCCGGCGCTGTGCGCGAACGTGATTTTTTTGATCAAGGAGACATCGGTGTTCAGCGTGGTGGCTCTGGCAGATTTGATGTATGTTGCGAAGGATTTGATTGGCCTGTACTACAAGACGGATGAGGCGCTGTTTTTGCTCGTGACCTCGTATCTCATCATTCTGCTGCCGATTTCGATTGCCTCTTCGCTTTTGGAAAGGAGGCTGCGCTATGCAGGATTTGGGAATTAGCATTCTGCTCGACGGGCGCAATCTTATCCGATTGCTCGAGGGCCTTTGGGTCACGGTGCGCATTGCGCTGCTTTCCGTGGCGATATCGATGGCGCTGGGCGTTCTGCTCGGCATGGTGATGACGCTGAAAAATCCGATTACGAAGGCACTTTCGCGTGTGTACCTTGAAACGGTGCGTATTATGCCGCAGCTGGTGCTGCTGTTCCTGGTGTATTTCGGCGTGACGAAAACATTTGGAATCCATCTTTCGGGCGAGGTCTCCGCGATCATCGTGTTCGTGTTCTGGGGCACGGCAGAGATGGGCGACCTGGTGCGCGGCGCGCTGATTTCGATCCCGAAGCATCAGTACGAAAGCGGCCGGGCGCTCGGCCTGACCGGCGTGCAGATTTACCGCTACATTATTATCCCGCAAACAATCCGGCGGCTGCTGCCGCTTGCTATCAACCTGGCCACCCGTATGGTCAAAACTACCTCTTTGATCGTGCTGATCGGTGTGGTAGAGGTGCTCAAGGTGGGTCAGCAGATCATAGAGGCAAACCGTTACACGGCGCCCAGCGCGGCTTTGTGGATTTACGGTGCGATTTTCTTCCTGTATTTTCTGGTGTGCTTCCCCATTTCGCGTCTGGCGGGAAGACTGGAAAAAAGATGGCAGGACTAAGAGGAGTGCAACAGATGGAGAAAACAGATGCTTTGCTGGAAATTCGGCATCTTAAAAAAGATTACGGTTCCGCCGATGTGCTGCGGAATGTTTCGCTGACAGTCAACCGCGGCGAGGTCGTTGTGGTGATCGGGCCCTCCGGCTGCGGCAAAAGCACCCTGCTGCGATGTATCAACGGGCTGGAGCCCATCCAGTCCGGTGAGATTTTGCTCGGCGGGCAGGTGCTGACAGACGGCACCGCCAAGTGGAGCCAGGTCCGGCAGAAAATCGGCATGGTATTTCAGAGCTACGAGCTGTTTCCCCATATGACGGTGATGGAAAATGTTTTGCTCGGCCCCCTCAAAGTACAGGGACGGAAGAGAGAAGAAGCCGAAAAAATGGCGGAAACCTTGTTGGAACGTGTGGGCCTTCTGGAGAAGAAGAGTTCCTTTCCTCGTCAGCTTTCAGGCGGGCAGAAGCAGAGAGTCGCGATTGTGCGTGCTCTGATGATGCAGCCGGAAATCATGCTGTTTGACGAAGTGACGGCGGCCCTCGACCCCGAAATGGTGCGCGAGGTGCTCGACGTGATGCTGGAGCTTGCAAAGGGCGGGATGACCATGGTGATCGTCACGCACGAGATGCAGTTTGCCAGAGCGATCGCCGACCGTGTGATCTTTATGGACGCCGGTGAGATCGTGGAATCCGGGGAGCCGGAAGAGTTCTTTACGAAGCCGAAAACAGAACGGCTTCAGCGTTTTTTGAACATTTTTACTTTTGAGTAACTGGAAAGAGGGATTATTGATGAAAAACAGAATCAAAGCTTTATCGCTCGCACTCGCATTGACATTGTCCGTTGGCCTGCTTGCGGGCTGCTCTTCGAACAACGCGGCCTCCTCCGGCACGGATGCTTCTTCCGCCGCGCAGGGCACCGGCAGCAGCACAGCCCGTTCCGTGGCTGAAATCAAGAAGAGCGGCAAGGTTGTCATCGGCGTATTCAGCGACAAAAACCCCTTCGGCTATGTGGATGCAAACGGCAAGTATCAGGGCTATGACGTTTACTTTGCGGAGCGCATCGCAAAGGATCTGGGCGTTGAGCCGGAATATGTTTCTCTGGAGCCCGCCAGCCGTGTGGAATACCTGAAAACCGGCAAGGTTGATATTGTGCTCGCCAACTTTACCGTAACCAAAGATCGTGCTGAGGCGGTCGATTTTGCACTGCCCTACATGAAGGTTGCTCTGGGCGTCGTCAGCCCCGAAAAGAACCTGATCACCGATGTGAAGCAGCTCGCCGGCAAAAAGCTGATCGTTGCGAAGGGAACGACCGCAGAGACTTACTTTACTGCGAACCATCCCGAGATCAATCTGGTGAAGTTTGACCAGTATACCGAAACCTATAACGCCCTGCTCGACGGGCGCGGTGATGCGTTCTCCACCGACAATACGGAGGTTCTGGCCTGGGCGCTGCAGAATCCCGGCTTTAAGGTTGGCATTGAGAGCCTCGGCGACGTCGACACCATTGCTCCTGCCGTGCAGAAGGGCAACAAGGAGTTGCTCGACTGGCTGAATGAGGAAATCAAGACGCTGGGCAAAGAGAACTTCTTCCACAAGGACTTTGAAGAGACCCTGAAGCCCGTTTACGGCGACGCGGTTGCTCCTGAGAACCTGGTGGTTGAGGGCGGAGAAGTGAAATAAGCTTCTGTCCTAAAACAGAATAGTTCAGGTGACCTGCGGCGAAGTGTTTCTTCGGCGCAGGTTCTTTTTATCCTGCTTTTGCCGGCGCAGATTCAATTCGCCGGGCGCAGCCAGCCCTGCGCGGGTGGGATCAGTTGGCGGAAAATACATCATAATTGCTTATGAATCAAAGAACGTGAGATTTGAGAATGTGCCTGAAAACACATAAAAGCTTAAAAAAGCCAGATTATATGATTCTAAAACACTAAAATAAAAGGAATTTGACAAGAAAGTGCAGTGAAAACCCTGATTCATCAAGAATACAATAATAATCAATTTTTGCTGATGATAAGGGGATAGACGAATATAAGACGCGCCGAGATTGGAATGAAAAAGCTTCTGTGCTAAAATAGGCGGGTGTTAGTAACATCTGTCGCGGGCACGGCCCGCTGGGAAAAAGGGGAGTTTTTATGGATAAATTCAGATCCTGGACAGGAACGTTCCTGCTGGCCATATTGGCGGGGATCAGCATCGGTATCGGCTGTGTGATATATATGACACAGGAAAATGCGGTGATAGGGTCCTTTCTGTTTTCGGTTGGGTTGATGACGGTTTTGGTATTCCGGTGGAATCTGTTTACCGGGAAAATGGCGTATATTTCATACCGTGATCCGCAGAAGGTGCTCTGGCTGATTTTGATCTGGCTTGGGAACCTGCTGGGAACCTTTTTGTTGAGTGTGGTCATGTCCGTCACGCGCCAGGGGGCGAAGCTGCACGAAAAGGCGGTGCATCTGGCTGAGATCAAGCTGGGCGACAATCTGCTCAGCCTGTTTATCCTGGGAATTTTCTGCGGCCTTTTGATGTATGTGGCGGTGGAGGGCTACCGCAGCAATCCGCACCCCGTGGGAAAATACCTGGGGATCATTTTCAGCGTGATGGTCTTTATCCTCAGCGGCTTTGAGCACTGCGTCGCCGATATGTTCTATTTTTGGATGGCTGGCGTGCTGGGGGATGGATTTCTCAGCCTGGTGGTGATCACGCTTGGCAATGTGGTTGGCGGGGCCGGCTGCGCTGCGCTGCACCGACTGAGCGGATGGCTGATTGAAGAGCCGGAGCCGGCCAAGGCGGAATAGCCGCCCCTTGCATTTGCGGGAGCAAACTGCTATACTCAATTTAACAGGATTTTCCACTGGGTAAGCACCTCCGGTGGAAAAAAGGAAAAGCCATGCGTTTTCAGAGTGTTGCCATAAGAATACAAGTCAGGGTACCGAGCATAAAACTCTGGTACCCTGAAATATTCTTACGATAAAAAACACTGGTATTCGCGCACGGCTTTTTTCATAACAGGAATTAGCGGTCTCTCGCCGCTGTTGACGAGGGAGCCAAGTGTTTGACCAGGAGAGGAGAGAGAGTTTATGGATCGCCCGGTATCGCTTTTGGCCGGAGCTCCCGACCATCATCCGGATTTTTCGTATTTTACAGATCAGGAGCTTTCCTTTGCGCAGGCATTTCACCGCTCGATGCCTCAGTATGAGGAAACGCCATTGGTTTCTCTGCGCGGCTTGGCGCAAAGACTGGGAGTCAAAAATATTTTTGTGAAGGATGAATCCAAACGATTCGGACTGAACGCATTTAAGGGGCTAGGGGCTTCTTTCGCGATCGCCCGGCTTTTGTGGGAGGATTTGGGCTACACCGGCGCGCCGGATTACGCTGTTCTGACAACGCCGGAGGCCAGAGAACGGGCGCGTGACCGCATCTTTGTGACTGCGACCGACGGAAACCATGGCAAAAGCGTGGCATGGGCAGCTTCTGTGTTCGGCTGCCGGGCCAGAGTATATATGCCGAAGGGTTCGAAGGAAAGTCGCGTACAGGCGATCCGTGCGATCAACGACACGCCGGTCGAGGTTACCGAACTGAATTATGACGACGCGGTGCGTTTTGCGGCGAAGTGGGCCAAAGAGAACGGTCAGACTTTGGTGCAGGATACCGGAACGGCAGAGTACGCGAAAATCCCGCGCGATATCGCGCTGGGGTATACCACCATGGCGGCGGAAGCACTGGAGCAAATGCGGGTTCAGGGTGAAGCAGCACCGACTCACGTGTTCCTGCAGGCGGGCGTCGGCTCTATGGCGGGAGGCGTTCTGGCGTATCTGGAGCAAAAACTGACTGTAAACCCGCCGTATACTGTCATTGTGGAGCCAGATACGGTGGCCTGCATTTTTGAATCGGTGAAAACCGGCGGCGGCAATCCCGTCGCGATCGGCGGGAACCCGGAGACGATCATGGCGGGCCTGAACTGCGGCGAGCCGAATCCTCTCACCTGGCCGGTGCTGCGCGATTTTGCGTCGTGCTATGCCGCCTGCCCCGACTGGGTGACCGAGCTTGGCATGCGTACGCTGGCGTATCCGCATAACGGGGACGGGAAGGTGATCTCCGGGGAATCGGGCGCCGTGGGGCTCGGCTTGCTTGTGCATTTGTGCCTTGCACCGGAAATGCACGCCGAACGGCAGCGCATGGGTCTGGATGAAAATGCGACCGTTTTGCTGTTCAGTACCGAGGGCGACACAGACCCCGAGGCTTACCGCAGAATTGTGGAAGCAGCGGGCAGTAAATAAGAATCATTCTTTGGCGCGGTCTTCTGCGGCCGCGCCATTTTCCGATTTAGAACGTTACTCTGTCGATTTCAGAAAGTTTTTTAACAAATAATCTGCTCCAAGCTTGAAATTTCATCAAAATTTGTGTAAAATATATTGGACAATATCAATTCGATATGCTTGATTGATCCAGAGCCATCTGGAAAACTGATAAAGTGAGGGAGCATCATGTCAAATAGACTGTTTCAGGGAGTTATTCACCAAATGCGCGACGCGATTGACAGAACGATCGGCGTCATTGACGAGACCTCGGTTATTATTGCCTGCAGCGAGCTGGGTCGTATCGGTGAAGTGAACGAAAGCATTACTCCGGACACCATTGCTTCGCCCAATCCCTTTGTGGTAGGAGGATATACCTACAAGTCTTTTGGCAGCCGCCCCCGCCCGGAATACGCTGTATTCGTTTCGGGCAGCGACAGCGAAGCGATGAAGTATGTAAACCTGCTCTCGATTTCGCTGAGCAGCATCAAACAGTATTACGACGAGAAATACGACCGCAGCAATTTCATCAAGAACGTGATTCTCGACAACATACTGCCCGGGGATATTTACCTCAAGGCCCGCGAGCTGCACTTCAATTCGGATGTAAGCCGCGTGTGTATGCTGATTAAGATTTCGAACAAATCCGATATTTCGGCCTACGATGTGATTCAGAACCTGTTCCCCGACAAGAACAAGGATTTCATCATCAATATCAACGAAACGGATATCGCGCTGATCAAAGAAATCCGCACCGGCATTGAGCCGAAGGATCTGGATAAGCTGGCCAGTTCGATTGTAGACACGCTCTCGAGCGAATTCTACACCCACTGCGTTGTGGGTATCGGCACCATTGTTGTCGGCATTAAGGATCTGGCGCGCTCCTTCAAGGAAGCGCAGGTCGCGCTTGAGGTCGGCAAGGTGTTCGACACCGAAAAATCCATTGTCAGCTACGACAATCTGGGTATTGCCCGTTTGATCTACCAGCTGCCCACCACCTTATGTGAAATGTTCCTCAAGGAGGTATTTAAGCGCGGCTCGATCGAATCGCTCGACCATGAGACACTGTTCACGATTCAGCGCTTTTTCGAAAATAATCTGAACGTTTCCGAAACGTCGCGCAAGCTGTTCGTTCACCGCAACACGCTCGTTTATCGCTTGGAAAAAATCAAAAAAATCACCGGGCTGGATCTGCGCGAGTTCGAGGACGCGATTGTGTTTAAGGTAGCTCTGATGGTCAAGAAGTATCTTTCCTCGAATCCGGTAAAATTTTGACGGAAAAGAATAAAAATATTACAGAAAAATTACAAATTTATTCTTTTTGAGAACAATAAATCTTTCGCCCATTGGTATTATGTAAACATACCAATGGGTGTTGATTTTTAGGGAGAAATCGTGCCGTTTTCTGGGGCGTTTTGGTGCGCCCGGCGGCATTTCGCACGGGGAAATTTATTTTTTGGAGCGATGACATTGATAGAATTTATAGATGTTTTTAAAACATACGGGAATGGTACAGAAGCGCTCCGGGGCGTGAATCTGAAAGTGGAAAAAGGCGAATTCGTGTTTATTGTGGGTTCTTCCGGGGCGGGCAAAAGCACCTTTTTAAAGCTGATTACCTGCGAGGAAGCTCCGAACAGCGGCGAGATCATCGTCAACGGCAGAAAGCTTTCTACCGTGAAGAGAAGGGACATCCCCTATGTGCGCCGCACGATGGGAATGGTGTTCCAGGATTTTCGCCTGATCGATAAAATGACGGTGTTTGACAACGTGGCGTTTGCCATGCACGTGGTGGGAGCTTCTCAAAGAGAGATCAAAAAGCGTGTGCCGTACATATTGAACCTTGTGGGGCTGAAAGAAAAAATCAATTGCCGCCCGAAAGAGCTCTCCGGTGGAGAGCAGCAGAGGGTGGGGCTTGCGCGCGCGCTGGTGAACAACCCCAGCATGATTATTGCGGACGAGCCTACCGGCAACATTGACCCGGCCCTTTCGTTTGAAATCGTGGGCCTTTTAAGTGAAATCAACCGCAGGGGCACCACCGTGCTGATGGTCACGCACGAACACCGGCTCGTGAAGCATTTTCGCCGCCGCGTGGTGGAAATTCACGACGGGCTGGTTGTGGCCGACAGCTGCAATCTTGCTTTGGAGGTACCCGATGAGAATTAGCAGTGTCAAGTATTTACTGAAGGAGGGCGTCAAGAACGTCTGGGTCAACCGCATGATGGCCTTTGCCTCCATTGGCGTTCTGGTGGCATGCCTGCTGATGACGGGAGCGGCCACGCTGTTTTCGATGAACCTGAACATGGCCATGCAGACGCTGCAAAACGATAACTCCGTTACCGTGTACATGGCAAACGATCTGCCCACACTCAAATCGGTGCAGGTGGGCGAGGAGATCAAAAAGCTCGACAATGTGGAAGACTGCGAGTTTGTTCCAAAGGGCGAGGCGCTGGAGGCGCTGATGAAGTCCATGGGCGACGACGGCAGCGTGTTCAGCAGCCTTTTAGGCGATGACAATCCCCTGAACGATGTGTTCAAGGTGAAGATGAAAGACCTTTCCCAGTATCAGGAAACCGCAAAGAAGATCAGCTCGCTGGAGGGGGTCTATAAGGTCCGCGATTATTCCGATGTGGCTGCAAAGCTGACAAGCCTTGACCGCCTTGTGACAACGGCCGGCTTTTGGATCGTGCTGATCCTGAGCCTGGTTTCGGTATTCATTCTTTCCAACACCATTCGGATTACGATGTTCTCGCGCCGACTGGAGATCAGTGTGATGAAATCCGTGGGTGCGACAAACAGCTTCGTTCGAGTGCCGTTCGTTGTGGAGGGAATTCTGATTGGTCTGTTTTCGGGCCTTTTGGCCAGCGGCCTGCTGGCGCTGATCTATGATAAAACCCTGAAAACCATTACGGGCATTGTCCCCTTTTTCCAGCCGCTGCCGCTTGGGAATGTGATGGGACAGATCGTATTGTTGTTTATTGCCGCGGGCGCCCTGTTCGGCGCGTTGGGCGGCGGTATTTCCATCGGTAAATATCTGAAGGGAGGAAATTCCATTGGCTGGTAAAGGCAGGCGTTCGATTCTGGCACTTGCGCTGGCGGTGATTGTCGTTTTTTCATGTGTTCCGCCGGGGGTGCAGGCCAGCTCCACGATCAATCAGCTGCAGCAAAAGCAGAGCCAGCTGAAAAAGCAGCAGGAGGCTACTGCGGCCAAGCTCAAACAGCTGAAGGCAGACAAGGCCAAGCAGCAGGAGTATAAGAGCACGCTGGATACTCAGGTGCAGACCGTGCAGAGCCAGATCGACACGCTGAACGATCAGGTGGCCGCGCTGGATGCGGACATCAAAGAGAAAGAATCGCAGATTGCGGAAAAGCAGAAGAGCATCGACGCCAACATTGAGCAGCTCAAGCAGCGCGTGCGCGCCATTTATCTGCTGGGGGAATCCTCTCAGCTTGAAATGATCCTCGGTGCGCAGGATGTGATGGATTTTCTCGATAAAACCGAGCTGGTGCGCTCCATTTCGCAGCATGACCAGCAGGTGATTCAGACGCTGAAAACCGATATGGCCTCGATCAAAACGCAGAAAGAGCAGATCGAGCAGAACCGGCAGAGCGTGGCGCAGGCCAAAAAGGAACTGGATACCAAAAACTCGGAGCTCTCGGGCCTGCTGGCGGAAAGCTCGCGTGTTTTGACAGAGATTTCGGCCAATGTGGTCAGCACCAATTCGGAAAATAACCGCCTGGCTGCCGAACGCAAAAAGGTGGATGCCGAGGTCGACCAGTGGTATAAAGAGTATTACGCCAGCATCAAGGACAATAATAAGGACAATCAGGCCAGCGGCGGCTACGTCAGCAAGGGGCAGTTTGCCTGGCCGCTTCCAGGTTATACTAAGATCACTGCCTACTGGGGCGATAACCGCGGGCACAAAGGCATCGACATCGCCGGCTCCGGCGTTTACGGCAAGCCGATCGTCGCGGCGGATAACGGCAAGGTCATTCTTGCGGTTCAAAGCGGCTGGGGCGGCGGCTACGGCCTTTGCGCGTACATCGACCACGGCGGCGGATATTCCACCCGCTACGGACATATGAGCAAAATCATTGTAAAGACCGGCGACGTGGTCAAAAAGGGACAGACCATCGGTTATGTGGGAAGCACCGGCGATTCCACCGGGCCGCATCTGCATTTTGAGATCCGCGTGAACGGTGTTGCGCAGAACCCGATGAAATGGTTCAGCTAAACGAAAACAGGCGGTTGATTTCTTCCCCGGCCTTCGGTCGGGGAAGAAATCGCTGTTTCTCCGCCCAAGGCGGGGGACGGAATCGCCGTTTTTAGGGAAGATCACGTTGAAAGCGATTGGACGATAACAAAAAGATAGAGGGAAGCATATGAGCAAAAAAGTGTCGCTCGGCGCGGCAGCAGCGATGTCTTTGGTGGCAGCCGCCATTACGGTTTCTCTGACGTATACCTTTGCGATGGGGCGCTTTAATGAAAAAGTGGCCGATGTGAACGAACGCCAGGCCATGTATACAAAGCTGAGTGAAATCGACCAGAAGGTACGGCAGGATTATATCGGGAAAATTGGGGAAACTGAGCTGAACGACGGTATCGCAGCCGGTTATATGGCCGGGCTGGGCGATTCCGGTGCGAAATATCTTTCCGCGGAAAAATATAAGAACTATCTCAGCTCCACCTCTAAAAAGGCGGTGGGCGTCGGCATCCGCACCATTCAGGACGCCGACGGAAACATGGAAGTCATTGAAGTGCTGCCCAACTCGCCAGCCAGCAAGGCCGGCCTGCAAAAGGGCGACGTGATTCTTTCGCTCGACGGCAAAGAGGTGATCCGCCTGAGCTACGGCGAGGCCGTAAACAAGCTCGACGGCACCGTGGGCACTACGGTAAAACTCGGCCTGCTGCGCAAGACGACGGCAGACGGCAAAACCACGACCAACAAGATGGATGTGACCGTCACCCGCGCTGAATACCAGCGCGTAACGGTCTCTTCATCCGTCATCAACGGCAACGTCGGCTACATCGCGATCTCAGAATTCCAAAGCTCTACAAAGGATCAGTTTGTTTCGGCGATCAATACCCTCACCGAGAAAAAGGTGGCGGGCCTTGTGATCGACCTGCGCAACAATTCCGGAGGCAGCGAAGAGGTGATGGCCTCCGTGCTCGACGAGTTCCTGCCGGCAGTGAGCCTGGTGAGCTATGCGGACAGAAACGGCAAGATCACGGTGGAGTACAGCTCGAAATCCGGCGAGATCAACCTGCCGATCAGCGTGGTGGTAGGCTCCAGCACGTATGGCGCGGCGGAAATTTTTGCTGCGGATATCAAGGACTATAAAAAGGGAAAACTGATTGGTGAAAAAACCGCGGGCCACGGCACCAAGGAGGACATGATCCCCTTGTCGGATGGTTCGGCAATTCAGCTTTCCGTTGGCAATTATACCCGCATTGACGGAAAGACCTTCAACGGTGTCGGCGTGGATGTCGACATGGCGATTGAGATGACCCAGGAGCAGAAGGATCTGCTGCTGCGCCGCTCGCTCACCACGCTGGAGGATCCGCAGATTCAGGCGGCTGTCACCGCTTTGGTGACGCAGGGCGCGGACGTGCAGCAGATTCCGGGCACCGACAGCGGCAACCTGGAAGACGGTGCTTCTAGCGCAGCGTCCGGCTCGCCGTCTTCCGCGGCGGCCTCCAAATAGGCGTTGACAGACGCATACTTGTTCACTATAATAGATGTATTGCGAAGTATAGTCAGACAAAGCATGACGATTCTTCCCTCGCGGGGGAAGAATCGAGCCCTTTTTATGTTGTGTGGCTATAGATTCACTCTGAAAAAGGTGGTAAACAGCTGATGGCAAAGCAGGTCATTTTAACCCAGGAGGGACTTGAAGCCCTCGAGCAGGAGTTGGAATATTTAAAATCGGTAAAACGAAAAGAAGTTGCCGAAAAAATCAAGGTAGCTTTGTCTTTCGGAGATTTGTCCGAAAACAGCGAATATGATGAAGCGAAAAACGATCAGGCGATCATGGAAGCACGCATTGCCGACATTGAGGTGATGCTCAAAAACGTGGTCGTGATCGATGAAGATGAGCTGGGCAACGAAAATATCCACATTGGCTCCAAGGTGGAGGTTCGTGTCACTCCTGAGGGAAGAGACTCATCGATCAAGGAATATAAAATTGTCGGTTCCAACGAAGCGAATCCCTTGCAGGGAAAAATTTCGGATGAATCCGCGGTCGGCAAGGCCCTACTGGGCCACGGCGTGGGCGACAAGGTTGAGGTGGAGGTTCCGGCCGGAATCATCCATTACGAGATTCTTGCGATTTCGAAATAACAGATTCCGAAAAGAACGAAACGGCACGGGGCGGGAGTGAAAATTTTCACCCTGCCCCGTTTTTGCACAAGAATGTGAATCTGCGATCACAAAGTGAAAAACCGTTGTGTTTGCGGCTTTATGGAATGCGGGTTTATATCAGAAGACCGCCGTGCGGCGGAGGAATACAGAAAACAGGGAGAGTAGAATAGTGATGAGCGATAAGACAAAGGAGCCTGTGGAGCAGGAGCAGCAGGACATCAGCGAGCTGCTTCAGATTCGCCGGGACAAGCTGACTGCACTGCAGCAGGCGGGCAAGGACCCGTTTGAAATTACGGTCTGCGACCGCAACGCGTTCGCGCAGGATATTCGCGACAGGTTCGAAGAGATTGAGGGCCAGGATGTTGTGATTGCCGGCCGCATTATGAGCTGGCGCGACATGGGCAAGGCCAGCTTTATGGATATTCAGGACCGCACGGGCAGAATCCAGGTCTACCTGAAAATAGACGACATTGGTGAGGAAGCCTATCATGGCCTGCAGAACTGGGACATCGGCGACCTTGCGAGTGTTTCCGGCTTTGTGTTCCGCACCCGCAGAGGCGAAATTTCCGTCCATGCGAAGAGTATCACGCTGTTGGGAAAATCCCTGCTGCCGCTGCCGGATAAATTCCATGGCCTGAAAGATACCGACCTGCGGTACCGCCAGCGCTATGTGGATTTGATCGTAAATCCCGAGGTGAAGAGCACCTTTGAAAAGCGCAGCCGTGTGATCGCGACTATCCGCCGCATTCTGGACGAACGCGGCTACGTGGAGGTGGAGACCCCCATTCTGAACCTGATCCCTGGCGGCGCGGCGGCCCGCCCGTTCATCACTCACCACAACACGCTCGACCTCGATTTGTACCTACGCATTGCGCCGGAGCTGTATTTAAAGCGCCTGATCGTCGGCGGCATGGAAAAGGTATACGAGATTGGCCGTCTGTTCCGAAATGAGGGAATGGACGTAAAGCACAACCCCGAGTTCACAACCATCGAGTTGTATGAGGCTTACACCGATTACCACGGCATGATGGATTTGACCGAGCGCCTCATCAACGCCTGCGCCAAAGAGGTATGCGGCACGGAGGAGATCACCTACCAGGGTGAGGAAGTCAGCCTGAAGCTGCCGTTCTGCCGGATGACGATGAACGACGCGATCAAGCAGTACACCGGCGTGGATTTCCTGTCGTTCAAGGGCGATACGGCCCGCGCGCTGGAAGAGGCGAAGAAGTTCCACTTTGAAACAAAGGCCACCGACTCCTGGGGCGATATTATGAATCTGTTCTTTGAGGAGAAGGTAGAGGGCGAGCTGGTACAGCCGACCTTCATTTACGATTACCCGGTAGAGGTTTCTCCGCTGACAAAGCGCAAGAAGGATGTGCCGGAGCTGGTGGAACGCTTTGAGCTGTTCGCCACCCGCCGCGAATTCGCAAATGCGTATTCCGAGCTGAACGACCCGGTTGATCAGCGCGAACGCTTTATGCGCCAGATGCAGCTCAGAGAGGCCGGCGATGAAGAGGCGAATATGATCGATGAGGATTTCCTCACCGCTCTGGAATACGGTATGCCCCCCACGGGTGGCATGGGCATGGGCATCGACCGCCTGGTGATGCTTTTGACTGACAGCGCGTCGATCCGCGACGTGCTTTTGTTCCCGACTATGAAACCCAGGGAGTGAGATTCACTTGGCAAGGGACCGGTATCTGTGGAACGCGGGGGAAGAGACCATCCACCAGGACGGTGAGACGGCACATCCCCAAACCCCTAAGGGAAAATGGGAGAATTTTTGGTACTACCATAAATTTCACCTGCTGATCGGGCTGATCGTCATCGCTCTGATTTATAGCTTTGTGTACGAGCTGACGACAAAGGAAGAGCCGGATTACCAGATCGGTGTTCTGACGGAAACCAAGTTTTCGGACGAGGCCGCCGCCGTGCTGGAGCAAAAGATTGCCCGGTACGGGGAGGATCTGAACGGGGATGGCCGCGTGATCGTGCGCGTGAATCCCTATTTCATCGTCATGGAAGAAGGGAAGGAAGTCAGCGATCCCTCTTTACAGATGGCGAGTGTGGCCAAGTTTCTGTCGGATTTGGAAACAGGCGACAGCATGATCTTTCTGACAGATGACACGAGCTTTCAGGGGCACCAGAAATCCCGGGAGATGTTCTCGAATCTGGACGGTACTGTGCCGGAAGTCGGAAAAGAAAGCGAAACCGCCATGCGGCTGCCCTGGAAGGACGCAAAGCCGCTGTCCTCTCTTGTCACCGAAGCGGATTTGAGTATGCTGGACGTTGACAGCCGCCAAAAGGTGATGCAGCAGCTCGACGGGCTGGGCATTTCCCTGCGGGTCTTCAGCGGAACTCCCCTGGAGCAGAATCCGGAGAAGGAATCCTATTACACTGCCAGCCGTACTTTGTTCGACCGGCTGGTGTATGGAAAATAAATTTAGAGTTCTTTCAGTAAAGAACCGTTTCGTTTCTCCGCCGGAGGCGAGGAGACGGAACGACTGTCATTTGCTGATGGATGGAAGATTCATAATCAGGCACTTTTAGGAGGGAAAACACAATGAGAAGCGATTTAATGAAAGAAGGCGCCGCACGTGCCCCGCACCGCTCTTTGCTGTACGCGCTGGGACTAACGGAAAACGAAATGAAACGCCCCTTTATTGCGGTGGTCAATTCCGCCAGCGATTACATCCCGGGCCATCGTCATCTAAAGGACATCAGTGAGGCAGTCAAGGCCGGAATTCGCAACGCGGGCGGTGTTCCGTTTGAGTTCAATACCATCGGCGTCTGCGACGGGCTTTCCATGAACCACAAGGGCATGAAATATTCCCTGTGCTCCCGCGAGCTGATCGCCGACTCCATTGAAGTGATGCTCACTGCGCATCCGCTGGATGCCGTCGTGTTTATCCCCAACTGCGACAAGGTGGTGCCCGGCATGCTGCTGGCCGCCTGCCGCCTGAACCTGCCCAGCATCTTTGTCAGCGGCGGCCCCATGCTGCCGGGCCTGCACAACGGCGTCCGCTTCGGCCTTTCTGAAATGTTTGAGGCCGTGGGCAGCTTTGCCGCCGGCAAGATTGATGAAGCCGAGCTGACCGCGCTGGAAAAATCCGCGTGCCCCACCTGCGGTTCGTGTTCCGGTATGTACACGGCGAACTCCATGAACTGTCTTACCGAGGCGATCGGTCTGGCCCTGCCCGGCAACGGCAGCATCCCGGCCGTGATGTCCGACCGCATCCAGTTGGCGAAAACCGCCGGTGAGCGCATTCTGGAGCTGTACCATGAAGACTTGCGCCCGAGCGACATCCTGACGGAAAAATCCTTTGAGAACGCCCTCCGCTCCGAAATGGCGCTCGGCTGCTCCACCAACTCGGTGCTGCACCTGACCGCCATCGCCTATGAGCGCGGCGTTAAGCTCGATATTACCGATATTGACCGCATCAGCCGCGACACCCCGCAGCTGTGCAAGCTGAACCCGGCCAGCCAGGTGTTTATCACCGACCTGAATCAGGTAGGCGGCATCCCCGCCGTGATGAAGGAGCTGGCGCGCGGCGGCAAGCTCAACACCGACTGCAAGACCGTTCTCGGTACCGTAGAGGATCGCATCAGCGCCGCGCCCAACGCGGACGGCGAGATCATCCGCAAGCTGGAAGACCCGTTCCGCAAGGACGGGGGCATCGCCGTGCTGCAGGGCAACATCGCCCCTGACGGCGCGGTGGTCAAGCAGGGTGCGGTTGCTCCCGAAATGATGCAGCACACCGGCCCGGCACGCTGCTTTGACTGCGAAGAGGACGCCTCAGAAGCGATCCTCTCCGGCAAGATCAACGCGGGCGACGTTGTCGTGATCCGTTATGAGGGCCCGAAGGGCGGCCCCGGCATGCGCGAGATGCTGACTCCCACCTCTGCCCTGACGGGGATGGGTCTGGGCTCCAGCGTGGCGCTCATCACCGACGGGCGCTTCTCCGGCGCAACGCGCGGCGCGGCAGTCGGCCATGTTTCCCCTGAAGCCGCTGTGGGCGGCCCCATCGCGCTGATCCGCGAGGGAGATATCGTCGATGTGGATATTACAAACCGCGTGCTGAACCTGCATGTGGATGCTGCGGAGCTGGAAAGACGCCGCAAGCAGTGGAAGGCGCCCGAGAAGGAGCTTTCCGGGTACATTAAGCGCTATGCGCAGCACGTGACCTCCGGTTCACGCGGCGCGGTATTTGAAAAATAAAAGATAAAATAAAAGGAAGATCGTTTCCCCGCGCAGAGGAAACAGTCTTCCTTTTTTATGATTCAAGAAAGAGGTGGAAAAATGCCGCAGATTCAAAAAATGGTTCAGCATGGGGAGGGTGGGTACGCAATGTATCGGGTTCCCGGGCTGATTGTGACGAAAAGAGGCACGCTGCTTGTCTATTACGAGGGACGGCAGGAGGATTTGCAGCGGCGAACCCTGTTGTGCAGAAGAAGTGAGGATGGCGGAAAAACGTTTGCCCCTCAGCAGATTTTAAAGGACAGCGAGAATAGCCGAATGGTACATAATCCGCTGATGCTGACCGCTCCGGATGGAAGAATCTTATTCTTCTGGATGGAGGATTATAAGCGTCTTTTTGTTCAGGAAAGCTTTGATGATGGAAAAAGCTTTGGATCTTGCCGGGAACTCACTTGTCTGGTGGAGCAGTGGAAGCCGGAGTACCCGTGGAATGTATTTGCGGTGGCGCCTGGCCATGCAATTTGTACCCAAAACGGGCAGCTTGTGGTACCTCTGTGGATGAGCCGGGGGGTCAACGCGCACCGCCCCGCATGCTTTGCCTGCCTGTACAGCGATAATAACGGTCTTATCTGGCAAAGGGGAGACATGGTAGACGGCTCACCGGAGATCACCGACCCCACGGAGGCCAGTGTGACAGAATGTTCTGACGGGACCCTGCTGGCGACAATGCGCCATGGAACCCTCGGTGTGCGGCAGCGCGCGTTTGTACGCGGTACAGCAGACTGCTGGCAAAAAGCGCAGCTGAACCCCGGCCTTCCCGACCCGATCTGCGCCGGGGCGCTGGCGCGTCTGGAGGATGGCAGACTGCTGTTTTCCAACTGTGCCTATGGGGATGCTCCGGCCGTTGAACTGGAAAAGTCCGGGGATACCATCCAATGGAGCCGCGACGCCCGACAGAATCTGATCCTCCGATTCAGCGCGGACGACGGTGTAACCTGGTCTGGCGGCGTGCTGATCGAACAGCAGGCGGGCTATTCCGATCTGGCGGTATCTGTGGATCAGCAAATGATATTTTGCTTTTTTGAGAGCGGGTGGATTGACGGCGACTGTATTTATAATGAATCCCTGGCCCTGGCGCGAATTGCGGTTGAGGAGCTGAGTTAGCCGATTTATAGTGCATAACAAAAAGGCTGTTATTCAAAGTGATTTGTTCACGGCGAAGAACGACCTTTTTTGTTTCGCTCGATTGCCGTAAGGATGATTTCAGATATTTCTTCCGGGGCGGGCCGCTCTTCCATCTGGAGCCATTCAGACAGGATATTCCAAAGCGCGCCCGCGCTGGCCAGCAGAGCAATTTTCTTTTCCAGCGGAGTTTGATAAATGCCCTGATCACCGCGCACCATGTCGTGAATGACAGGCAGGATCAGGTTGAATTGCTCCAGCAGATAATAAAGAAGATGATTTTTTTGCAGCAGCCTTAAAAAATCAATATGCTTCTCGCAGAAAGTAAAAAAGATTTCGATGATCTCTTTCAGCGAATAAGAGGTGCTCTTGTTGAAACAAGAGACATATTCGTTGGAGATAGTCAAAAAGTATTGCTCCAGCAATTCTTCTTTTGAATTGAAAATACGGTAAAATGTCCTTCTGGATAATTGCGCGTGTTCGGCGATTTCGGTTACGGTGATTTCGCTGTATTCCTTTTTGCTCATTAAGTCTAATAAAGATTGAATCAGCCACTGCCGGGATTGCTCGGCAATGGGATTTTTCAGTGGATTCATGGCTTCCTCCCCTTTCTTTGTCACACTTTTTGGAACATGTAGCACTTGTGCCGAAACGATTGACGTTGGTGCTTAAAATTATTATACTGAAAACAAACAAGTGTCGCAAGTGTGACAGTTTAGAAAGGAGACGATAATTTGTTTACCATAAATGCGATCATCTGGTTGTTTCCGGTTCTGTTTATGCTGCACGATTTTGAGGAAATTATTGTTGTGGAGGCCTGGAAAAATCGCTATCAGGCACAGCGGATAGCAACAAAAATGAAAAAGCCGCCCTTTGAGGATTTAAGGAGCAGCGCATCGTTTTCAATTGCCGTTGCAATCGAGTTCATTGTGATTTGCGGAATTTCTTTGCTGTCTGTCCTGATGAATTGGTACCTGCTGTGGTATGGTCTGTTTTTCGGCTTTACTGTGCATTTACTTGTGCATGGCGTTTTATGCCTGCGTTTTCGGCATTATGTACCCGGCATTGTGACATCAATTCCGTTTTTCCCGATTTGCGTTTATTTGCTGTATGTGTCGAGTACGCTTTTTACGTTCACCGGAATGGGAATTTCCCTTTTCTGTGTACTGGGCGTTGTTGCGATGTTGCTGATAGTGATTGGCCTGCACCGGGCGATGGGGGCTTTCGAAAGGCTGGTAACGGCGTTTGCCAGGGAAGGATAGTGATTTTAAAAGACTGCCCTCTGCCAAAAGGGAAGCAGGATTTTGCGAAAAGGGAAGTGCTTTCAACCATTTGTTAACAAGCGGTTGAAAACACTTCCCTTTTTACTGATTGTAGATATTTCGATTGTGTATTTAGAGGATGAGCTCCAGGAGCATTCGGTTTAAACGACAGTAACCTTTCCAAATTGAACAGGACGGCTCAAACGTCCCAGTCGGATTCGGGATTCTCCGTCACGGTAATTCTCCCACATGCTGGCCATGTGAATCTGTGAATTCTCATACGTTTTAAAATAATACTCGCAGGTCTTGGTGTTCAAAAATACCGTGTACCGTGTGTAATCAAATGTCTCGCGGTTGCTGATCACCGCGCCCTTCGGGATGGATACGCTCTCCATCACATGGAAGCAGGACATTACCGTTTCTTCCTTGGTCTGTGGGACGGGCAGGTGTGTTTTCAGGTAGGCCGCGCGCGCAAAGCGCTCCGGGGAGGTGTATCCGCCGGGTAAAAGCGAGGTTCCCGCCCCCTGGCCGAACGGCTTTAACGTGAGGTTACCCCACTGGCTCTCCGTCGCCTGCCGGGGCGATACCTGCGCGTAGGTTTTTAAATTCGTCATGTGCCACGGGAATTCCGGGCTGTTTGCCATCACGCCGATGGGGTTTGGGTATACCCGTGTGCCCTGCTCTGTGCGCTCGACGACAACGCTTTTCCCGCTGCGGTCTGTGGCGATCCAGTGAAGCGGGGCGGCCGTATTTGTCACCGGGTCCGGCACGCCGATGATCGAAACCTGTGAAACCAGTTTTTCCACATCCTCCACAGAGGTGCAGTTTGCCAGCATGTAATGGAGAAAGTCCATCGAGGCTACGGGCATTTTCCCCGGCATCGGTTTTGTTTCGTATGCCGCGTACCCGGCAAAATACAAAGAAGCTGCGGCGAAGCCCTTTTCATTCACGCCGTCATAAAAAGCCATCAGGGGGCCATCCTCCTGCCCTACGCCAATAATGGCATACAGATTGTGCATTCTCTGACCGCCACAGGCGCCGTTCCACACATAATTTCGCGGCAGCACATACAGCTCCGGCTCAATATCGTAAGAAAAATCCATGGTTCGTCCAAAAAAGTTTTCTCCCTGCGCATTCAGCAGTGTGATCGATGTACACATATCGGCTTTCCATCCTCTCGTCAATCAGATAAAAATCACAGCCTGCAAATGGCAGGCTGCTGGTTGGTGTTTTTTCAATGATTATGGGTTTCCTGATGTTATTATAATCCGCGGGCGGAATTTATGTGAAGCCTCATCCGCCGGCTTTGGCATCCCGGTGATTATTCTGTTCCATCTTTTGCGGGGGATTTCGGTTCTGAGGCCTTTTTCACAGCCCGCTGGTCGCGCAGCCGCTGAAAGAATTCTGTGAGAACTTCGCCGCATTCCTCGCGCAGAACACCGGATACCAGCTGGGGATGGTGGTTGTACGGCAGATCAAACAGATTGACAATGGAGCCGCAGGAACCGGCTTTGGGGTCGCTGGCGCCGAAGATTACCCGGGCAATTCGGGCGTTCAGAATCGCGCCCGTGCACATGGGGCATGGCTCTAAGGTGACATAAAGATCGCATTCCCACAGCCGCCAGCCATGAAGCGCGCGGCACGCGGCGTCAATCGCCTCAATCTCCGCATGGCAAAGGGCGTTTTTGCGGGTTTCCCGGCGGTTCCGGCCCTCCGCAATGATTTCATCCCCCCGCGCAACAACGGCGCCGACGGGGACTTCGCCCTCCAGTGCAGCCTGCCGCGCCAGCTCGAGCGCGCGGCGCATCATTTTTTCATCGCGTTCCAGATTTGTCATGTCAATAGGTCTCCAGAACGTAAACTGCGCTGACCAGCGAAAGCAGAATCAGGGCGACGGCGCCCGGGTTCCACAGCGTGGTGACAAATTTCTGCGAGGTTGACAGCGCGGAGTTGTGGTTATCCAGCCGGAACAAGCTTTTGTTGCGGCGGGACAGAAGAATCAGCGCCCCGACACCCGCCAAGGCTGAGCCGATAAAGTAAATGGTGTAAGCGGTGGAGGCGGTCGCCTGATCGGTATAAAACTGAGAAAGCTGGAACAGAACCGAGGTTCCGTTATTGATGAAATGGATCAAAACCGCCACCCACAGGTTGCCGGTTTTGACGACGGCGAATGCCAGCACCAGGCCGCACGGGAACGCAAACACCATCTGAGCGAAATTGCCATGGTAGAGCGCGAACAGAAACGCAGAGCCGAAAATTGCCGCTGTATCGCCAAACTGACGCAGTCCGCTTAAAATTGCGCCGCGGAAGATCAGTTCCTCTGTAAGGGGAGGAATCACCGCCAGCGTCAGAAAAAACAGTACCTGAATGAAGGGATCCTCATTCAGGGGAAGATCGGGTATGTTGCCGCTGTACCCCATGGACTTGAAGAAGGATACCACCATGCTGGAGGGGATATTCGCGGTGGTGCAGACCCCTACGCCGAACAGAATCATCCAGAAGGCGGCCATGGGCCGAACCGGCTCAAATGGCAAAGCTTGTACGGGTGAAATACGGCGAATTCCCCAATATAGGAGCACCGGCAGCGTGAGGCCAACAAGATACAAAGACGCATAGGACAAAAAGTACAGGATGGGAGGAACTCCCTGAAACGCATCGAGCGGGTAACCCATGAGGCCCAGCTCGCGCAGATAAATTCGTGACAGCAGTGATAAAACCGCCACAAGTGCCTGAATCGCAATTAAAACAATGCAAAGGCGGTTCGCCTCCCAGCGAAGAGCCTTCTTTTCCTGCCCGGCGGAGTACCGGCTGAAATCGGTGGGGAAGCCGGTGGCTGGTTGATTCATGCTAACTCTCCTTTAATATGCAAAACACCCCGCGGCGGGGTGAATAGCTGACCCGACGTGAAAACAGTACCCGGGATCGATATCAGTAAAATGATGCTATCATCAATAATCAAACCGATTGATGAAAATTCTACCCGGATTTCTGAGACGACTCAACCACCCAAGGCTTTGCCTTGATTTGCGGTGTGAGGTCGTTATAACATCCTATGGCCGTTTCTTCTTTCTTAGAGTGAGACAAAATATGATTCCCTCTAAGGTGGATGTTTCAATGTTCTCTCAGCTGACCGAAGCTCCGCTTCGGCGTGCAGTGTGAAATTATTATAACATATAAAAAAGCAAATTGGAACCGCAGCGGTGAAATTTGAGGGCGCAGCCGCGGCTGCTATAAACCGTGCCCACAGATGCAAAAGGTGCGGTATGCGGATGACAGCACGGGGCGTCTCTTATGACTGCTCGATTTCATCCAATAGCGAAAGCGCGCTCACGCGAACGTCGGCACAGGCGTAAATGCCCCGCTGGGCGCGTTCTGCTGCCAGGCGCGCGTGCGTGGCGGCAGATACATATTCGTGGTGCTGCGCAAACTGTCGCGCCAGCATCAGGTGGGCCCGGGCTGCAATCGCGTCGCTTTCGTCGTGCAGATCGTAAATGAAATCCCCCACAAGGGAAAGAGCGCGTTCCGCCTGCCCCTGCGCCAGGGCAGTTTTCGCCTGCGTCAGCGTTTCAATGGGGTCGTCCCCCGGAACGAGCTGGCTCATCGGAACAGACAGAACCTTAGACAAATACTCCAGTGTTTTCATGGAGGGGGTTGCCGCGCCGCTTTCGATTTGGCTGAGCATATTGCGTGTAATAAAGTCGCCGACCACCTCGCTCTGCGTCAAGCGCTTGGCAAGGCGGGCTTCCCGTATCTTTCGGCCAAGTTTCTGTGCATCCATCCCAGTCACCTCTGTGCTGCGTACGTAAATTTTATTTACATCAGTATAGCAATCTTTTTACGGTTTTTCAACTGAATATCTCAAAAAATCCGAAAAGGTCTGCTGTGAATAACGGTAAAATCAATTGACACATATTTACCGGAGTGGTATACTAAAAGTAAATTAAATTTACGTTGAGGTGAGGAATATGCAGGAGTGGTGGGGAACTCTGGATTTGCTTTCGCAGGTATTATACTGCATTGCCGTGCCGTCGAGCGTTATTTTATTGATCCAGATCGTGATGACGATTGTCGGCTTTGGCCAAAGCGGCCCGGGGATCAATCCGGATGACCTTTCCGGCCTTGACAGCCTTGGGGATTCGGTCGATTTCGATCTGGACATCAGCGGGGATGCGGGGCTGGATTCTGCTGACCCCGGCACGGGGGACGGCGGAAGTCCCGGCGATTTGGGCGCGCTGCACCTGTTTACGCTGGAAGGGATCGTGGCGTTTCTCGCTGTTTTCAGCTGGACGGCAATTCTTGCGTATCAGTCTGGCGTAGCAGGGACGCTTTCCGTGTTCATTGGTGCTGTTTTGGGTGCGCTTGCCATGTATGGCGTGGCAAAGATCATTCAGCTGACGGCGCGCCTGGCCTCGAACGGGACGCTGCAAATGCGCAACGCCCTGGGGCAGACGGCGACGGTGTATCTGATGATTCCGGCGCGGGGAGCCGGGCAGGGAAAGGTAAATCTGACGGTGCAGGAGCGTTTTATCGAAGCCTCCGCCATCACGGACGGAGCGGTCAGTTTGCCGAGCGGGGCGTTTGTGCGGGTAGTGGATGTTCGCGCGGACAATGTTCTTGTTGTGGAGCAGGAGGAGGAAGAGCCCTCTGATCCTGCGCAATGACAGGAACAATATGAAAATATAGAAATCGGGAGGTCTTTTTATGGGAATTGAAATTATTGTAGCAATTACGATCATTGTGGTTGTGCTTTTCGCCGCTTTGATCGGTGTGCTCTCACGCTACCGCAAATGCCCGTCCGACAAGGTTCTGGTCATTTACGGAAAGGTTGGGAACGACACGTCGGGGCAGATGCGGTCCGCGAAATGTATTCACGGCGGCGCGGCTTTCATCATCCCCATCATTCAGGCGTACCAGTATATGGATTTGACGCCGATCTCCATTAATGTTGACCTGAAGAACGCTCTGTCCAAGCAGAACATCCGGGTGGATGTGCCTTCGCGCTTTACCGTCGGCATTTCCACAGAGCCGGGGATCATGCAAAACGCGGCGGAGCGGCTTTTGGGACTGAAGCTGGTGGAGATTCAGGAGCTGGCGAAGGATATTATTTTCGGTCAGCTGCGTCTGATCATCGCGACAATGGACATAGAAGAGATCAATACCGACCGCGACAAGTTTTTGCTTGCGGTGTCGAATAACGTAGAGATCGAGCTGAAGAAAATCGGCCTGAGGCTCATCAACGTGAACGTGACGGATATCAACGATGAATCCGGCTATATTGATGCGCTGGGCAAGGAAGCGGCGGCCAAAGCCATTAACGACGCGAAAAAGAGCGTGGCGGAAAAGAATCGCGACGGTGAAATCGGCCATGCAAACGCCCTCAAGGATCAGCGCATTCAGGTGGCTGCGGCGGATGCCACTGCCATTCAGGGTGAAAACGACGCAAAAATAGAGGTTGCCCAATCGGATGCAAACCGGCGCGAAAAGGAAGCCGAGGCACTGCGCCAGGCAACGGCTGCGGAAAAGGTGCAGGCGGCTATGGCGCTGCAGGAGGCTTACGGTGCGCAGCAGCGCGCGGAGCAGCAGCGCGCCGAGCTGGTTCGGGCTTCTCAGCAGGCAGATATCGTCGTAAAGGCCGAAATCGACAAGCAGCAGAAGGAAATTGCGGCCGAAGCAGAGGCAGAGGTAACCCGCCGTAAGGCCAGAGGTGAGGCGGATGCCATCTATGCCAGAATGGAGGCGCAGGCAAGAGGCGTTGAGGAAATCCTGACCAAACAGGCAGCCGGTATGCAGCAGCTTGTCAGTGCGGCAGGCGGTGATCCGGATGCGGCGGTCAAGTTTATCATCGCCGACAAGCTGGAGCAGCTGGTGCAGCTTCAGGTGGATGCCATCAAGAATATCAAGATCGACAAGGTCACCGTGTGGGACAGCATGGGCGGGGAAAACGGCTCCCCGACCACGGCCAATTTTCTCTCCGGTATGCTGAAATCCATTCCGCCGATGAACGAACTGTTCCAGCAGGCGGGTATGACATTGCCGAACTTCCTCGGCACAGATTCTACGCCGGCCGGCGTAGCCGCTCCGGCTGCTCCGGAAGAAAAAGAGATGGAAAAAACGGATTCCCCATCCTGAAACAGACAGACAAATTGCGCAGTGGTGGATTTGCGTCAATGAAAAGGGTGAAAGGGGCTTGAATAGAACATGTGGAGCAGTGAGATTTTAAAAAGTAATGCGAAAACAGCAATTCGCGGAAAAACGTACTGGACTGCGTTTTTATTAATGGCTGTTTTTACACTGGTGCCGACTGTTCTGGAAAAGGTTACCGGTTATGAGAAAATTAACGACGCGCTGATTGAAGCTGTAGTTTATGGTTTTCCTATGCCGGATCTGGGGCAGGCATTGGGGTACAATTTTGCCTTTATCCTATTTGCTCTGTTGGTTCTGACTCCGATTTTGGTTGGACTGTGCGGCTTTTTTGTTCGCAACCACTTTAATGCGGGTAAGCCTTCCGACTTGTTTTTGGCATTTCGCGGCGGATATGGCAATGTTGTTCTTGTCGCCTTTGTGACGAACCTGTTGATTGGCCTATGGTCGCTGCTGCTGATTGTACCCGGCATGATAAAGGGAATTCAGTACAGTATGGTTCCGTTTTTGCTGTCAGATAATCCAAGGCTTTCCGGCAGGAGGGCCAGAGAGATCAGCCGGAAAATGACGGACGGGCAAAAAAGTGAAATTTTTGTGCTGATGCTCACATTTATTGGGTGGTTTTTTCTTCCAATTGTCATTGTCCTGTTTATTACTTTTACAGCGATTGCCACGCCGGGACTGGATATCATTTCACAAGTTATTGTTGAAGTAGGTACTGCAATGGTCATGGTATATTTTCACGCGACTTTTGCCGAGCTATATATTTTTCTGCGTGACCGCGCGATTCAAACCGGCATGGCACAGCCCGAGGAGCTGTGCCTGTAGAGGGTTTTCTTCGGGAAAGATACGGAATACGAAACAAAACCGGCGCAGCTTATGCTGTGCCGGTTTTGTTTCGTAAAAAAGACCGCCGGGCTCTTGCCAAGATAGGGGTACCGGCAAGAGGCCCGGCGATCCGGCTGCGGGATCAGTCTGCACGCGTCAGCATCCAGTTTAGCCGCGCGGCGGTTAAAACAAGGGGAGTGGCAGCTGACGTACCGCAGGGTAATCGGTTATTTTTTCTCGTTCATGGAGTCCAGGATCGCATCCACCAGGGTATCCAGCTCTACTTCCTTATCCTCGCCAAGGGCAGACGCCATGCTGACGCGCTCATTGAGTACGGTCATATCCTTCATTTCTTCCGTGAGGAACTTCTGCATCAGATCGCCGGACTTGCAGGCCCACGAACCATTTTCAACGATGGCAACGGTGCGCTTCTGCACGTTCAGAGCCTTCATATCCAGCAGGTAGTTGTGCATGGCAGGGTAAATACCCAGGTTATAGGTGACGGAGGCCAGAACCAGATGGCTGTATTTAAAGGTTTCAGAAATCAGCTGAGACACGTTGGTAGAAGAAACGTCGTACAGCGCGACGTTTGTCATGCCCTTGTCGCACAGCCTTGCGGCCAGCGCCTGCGCGGCAGATTCGGTGTTGCCGTACATGGAGGCATAGACGACCAGAATGCCTTTCTCCTCCGGCTCATAGCGGCTCCAGGTATCGTATTTCTGAATAAAGTACATCAAATCCTTACGCCACACGGGGCCGTGCAGCGGGCAGATGTATTTGATCTGGTCGAGAATCCCGCCAGCCTTTTTCAGCAGCAGCTGAATGTGCGGGCCGTATTTGCCGACGATGTTCGTCAGGTACCGGCGGGCGTCGTCCAGCCAGTCGCGGTCAAAGTTGACCTCGTCCGCGAAGAGCTTTCCGTCCAGAGTGCCGAAGGTGCCGAACGCGTCGGCGGAGAACAGGACGCCGTTGGTGGTATCGAACGTGACCATGACCTCGGGCCAGTGCACCATAGGCGCGAATACAAAGGTGACGGTGTGCTTGCCGAAGCTGAAGGTGTCGCCTTCGTTTACCTCGATGATCTTGTGGGAATCCACGTGGAACCCGAACTGACGCATCAGCATGAACGCCTTTTCGTTGCTGATCAAAGTTACTTCCGGCCAGCGGAGCAGGATTTCATCGATGGAAGCGGCGTGGTCCGGCTCCAGATGGTTGATGACGAGGTAATCCAGCGGGCGGCCGTTCAGCACATGCTGCGCATTTTCTACCAGCTGGCGGCAGGCGGACCAGTCCACCGTATCGAACATCACGGTTTTTTCATCCAGCAGAAGGTACGAATTGTAGGTAACGCCTCTGGGGATGGGATATGCATTTTCAAACAGGGCGAGCCGGTGATCGTTGGCCCCGACCCAGTATAAATCTTCGGTTACATTTCTGACGCAATACATAAATTTTTCCTCCCTCTGACATTATGCCTCAATAAACTGATCCTTCGGCTCGGCGCACTCGGGGCAGACCCAATCCTCCGGCAGATTCTGGAACAGGGTGCCGGGTGCGATTTCGCTTTCCTCATCGCCCAGCTCCGGCACATACTCGTAGCCGCAGCCGCTGCAGACGTAGCGGGGACCGATGGGTTCGGGTCTTGGCATTTGCGGGCGCTTCATTTTTACCATGGGCGGGGCCGGCTGCTTTTCAGCGGTGCCGAGGGCCTCGGCCAGCAGGGGCAGGATCTCGTTGACATCGCCAACGATGCCGTAGTCGCAGTTTTTGAAAATGGGAGCGTTGGCGTTCTTGTTGATCGCCACAATGATCGAGGCGTCTTTGATGCCCTTCAGGTGCTGAGTCGCGCCTGAAATGCCGCAGGCAATGTACAGGTTGCCGGTGAACTTCTGGCCGGACATGCCGACATAGCGGTTGAGCGGAACATATTTGAGCGTTTCCGCGACCGGGCGGGAAGAACCGACGGCGGCTCCCGCGGCCCTGGCCAGGTTTTCAATCAGCTTCATGTTCTTCTTGTCGCCGATGCCCTTGCCGGCGGAAACAACGCGCTCCGCTCTGGCAATGGGGGTATCCATCGGAATGCCGACTGTAAAGTCGAAGCCGTCCTTTTTCAGGGCTTCCGCCAACGCCTGCACCTGCTCTTTGGAGTCGCCCTCGCGGAACAGTACCTTTTTGCGCACGCCGGTGATGGGAGCAGGCTTCTGCATGCGGCGGTCGGCCCCGCCGGCTTTTTTCGGCGGTTTACCCAGAATGTGGGACGCGATGACGACGCGCTGAATCTCGTTGGTACCCTCGTAAATAGTGGTGATCTTGGCATCGCGGTACATCCGCTCCACTTCCATCCCCTTCAGGTAGCCGGTGCCGCCGAAAATCTGGAGCGCGTCGTTTGTGACTTCAAGCGCAATATCGGAGGCATATTGCTTGGCCATGGCCGACTCCATGCCGTAAGGCTCGTGGTTTTCCTTCATTTCTGCGGCGGAGTATATCAGCAGCCGCGCACAGCGCAGCTTGGTCGCCATATCAGAAAGCTTGAAAGAGATGGCCTGCTGGAAGCCGATGGGCTTGCCGAACTGCACGCGCTCTTTGGCGTAATCCACCGCCTGCTCGAACGCGCCCTGCGCGATGCCAAGCGCCTGAGAGGCGATGCCGATACGGCCGCCGTCGAGCGTGGCCATCGCGATTTTAAAGCCGTCGCCCTCTTTGCCAAGCAGGTTCTCTTTGGGAACCTTTACGTCGTTGAAAATCAGCTCAGCGGTGGAGGAGGAGCGGATGCCCATCTTGTCGTAATGATCGCCGAATTCAAAGCCCTTCCAGCCCTTTTCTACAATGAAGGCCGAAATTCCGTGTGTACCAATGTCGGGGGTGGTCACTGCAAAGACCACGTAAGTATCTGCCTTGGGGGCGTTCGTGATGAAAATCTTGCCGCCGTTGAGCAGGTAATAATCGCCCTTGTCTACGGCGGTGGTTTCCGTTCCGCCGGCATCCGAGCCCGCGTTCGGCTCTGTGAGTCCGAAGGCGCCGAGCTTTTCGCCCTTACATAACGGGATTAAGTACTTTTTCTTCTGGGCTTCGGTGCCGAAGGCGAAGATAGGCCATGTGCCTAAAGAGGTATGTGCCGAAAGAATGACTCCGGTTCCGCCGTCTATGCGGGAGAGCTCTTCTACGGCGATGGCATAGCTGATGATATCCAGTCCCAGGCCGCCCCATTCCTTGGGGTAAGGGATGCCCAGCAGTCCCATTTTTCCCAGCTCGGCGACTGCTTCCGCCGGGAATTCATTTTCCTTGTCCAGCAGGAAGGTCAGGGGTTTGACTTTTTCCTCTGCAAAGTTCCGGACTTTCGCCCGGAGTTCCTCGTGCTGCTGTGTGGTCTTGAATAACATATTGCTTCCTCCTTTTGCGACTGTGTATCGTTAGAGTTTTGCTGACGGTAAGAGAGGGAAGGGTCAGTTGCCAAATAAAATATCCTGCAGGGCATGGGAATCCAGTTCGCGGTTGATTGCCTGCTGAATCTGCGCAAGATGGATGTGTGCCTTGCAGATCTCGCCCCCGTGCGCGCGCCGCCACTGGCACTCGTAGCCGGGAGCGGTGCAGGCGCTCACGGTGGCGTCCCGTTCCATTGCACGGATGAGCTGGAACAGCGTGACGCTGCTGAGGTTGGCGTCCAGGGTACAGCCGCCGTCGGCCCCGCGCGCGATTTGAACAAAGCCCGCTTTGTGGAGCTTTTTCAATATTTTATAGGCAAACTGTTGGGGAATCTGCTCATTTGCGGCCAGCTCTGAGGCAGTCAGACGATCGCCGCCTGCCAATGCGCGCAGAATTCGCAGTGCATAGTCGGTCTCTTTTGTGATGAGCAAGGTGCCACCTCCACTTTCTGTCTGCATTCTAGCAAACTGGATAATTTTTGTCAAGATTAATTTAAGGAAAAAGCTGTTTTTGCAGATATCATTCCCCGAAATTTTATCTATTTATTACAAATAAAGCAATATGTGTGTCCTTTCCGGGAAAATGGATCCCCGTATTTCAAGAATATTGGCAGGAATCGGGGTGAGAAAATGGGGATCAGGGAAAGGAGGCGCACAGCGATTTGCAAAAAATGCCGGCCGGCCCCATTTTGAATGAGACCGGCCGGCATTAGGAAGAACTCAGTGCGGCGGTTCAGCGGAAGATGGAACTTTCCTCACCGCTGTTCCCGCGTTACGGGGTAACAAGCCGGGTTGGGAAGTCGTTGGTATTGTAGGCCATCGTGACAGATGCACCGGAGGCTTTTGTGATTTTTACCATCAGGCGCTGGCCGGAGAATGTAGTTTTGCCGACGTTGCTGAAGGTGTATTGAGATGGATGGTTTCCGGTGCCTGTAAGGGAGACATCCTTGGTCTGTGAACCGATCAGTGTGGCGTTCCCGCCGTTGAGATCTGTCTTATACAGTTCCACGGTTACATTGGAGGCACCCGCAGGCGCGGAGCTCCAAAGGGTGAAGTCCCAGTTTCCGGCAGCATACGTGCCGTTTAACTCGGGGCTGTACCAATAAGCGGGAGCAGAGGTGATTTCACGGATCGGCTGCCAGCCGGTGAGTCCGCTGTTGGTGGTCTGCAGGTTCTGGCCGCTGGGCGAAGTGCTGCTGACGTTCTGGTTGTACAGATACCAGGTCGCGCTGGGCAGATCGGGAGAGGTGCCGCCGCCGGATTTGGTGAAGGGAATGGAGGCGACGAGCAGAACCTGATTGGAGGAATCCTTCAGCTCAAGCTGGTAGGTGTAGCTTCCGGCCGCGATGTTGTTTAAATCAGCGTTTGCGGTCAGCGTCTGTGCATTGTTTGCCTGAGCGGTAAAAGTGGTGTCCAGAAGAGTGTAATTGGTGCTGCCGATCAGCTTCATTGTCGCGCGGATCGTTTTCCCCGGAAGGGTAGTGTTGACCTTTGCGTCGAAGGTGGCCTGCGTGCCCGAGGTGCTCTTGGTCAGGTAAGCCGCAGCGTTCTGATTCGCCTTGGTAACCTGGCTGAGCCCTACGGTAGGAGTATAATATTCTGTCCACTCTTTTTCCTCAAGGGGCTGCAGGGTTGCGTCGGCAAAGAACTCAAAGGAGTTGCCGCCCCACAGTTCGATATAAGGACGTGCGGAATTGCCATAAGAGGTTTCCGGGTTGACGGCGTAGCTCTGGTCATGTCCCCAGGTCCAGAGTTTCATGCCGGGTGTGGCGTTGGCATTGTCGGCGATGCGCAGGATTCCCTGCTCATTATCGTGGTTGATGACGCCCCACCAGTTGTCGGAAAGATCGTTCGCATAGGCAATGCCCATGTCGTCCCAATTCGAGAAATGCGCGAGGTTGTCAAAATTAAAGATGTGATTCGAAGCGTCTACCGCATCGTCCACGGTAGCCATCCAGGGCCACCAGTCATCTTTGCTCTTTACCTCGGTCATCGGGGCTACGATCTCCATGGAGGAGGAGCCGACGGTGTTGCCGGGGGTGGAACCTGGCGCCAGCGTGTTGCAGGTCCAGTATTCATATTTGACAGCCTGATTCTTGTTGTTCTTCAGATTGATCTTCATTTCCACGGTCGGCTTGTCCGCGTAAACCGTATACGTTACCTTGCAGGTGATGCCGGTCGCGCCGTTATCGAACTTGCCGGGGGTCGCTGCAAAATTAACATCGTCGGTTTTTGTCATCTGAATCGAAATTTTTTCGGAATCCTGTGCGACGACCTGGTAGCTCCAGGGAGTCAGCCAGTATTTCCCGTGCTCAGGCTCCGAGAAGGTCGGCATGATTCCGCCGTAAACCATCAGCCAGTTGTAGTAGAAATTGTATTCGTTGATCCCATAAGGCGTTCCGACGGGGTTCTGGTACAAAAGCTCTTTCCCGGTCGGCTTGTAAATCAGGGAAATCAGCCTCGCGCCGTAATCCGGCAGGAACGTAGCCTTAATATAGGAGTTCTCAATGACTTTGGTGTTCAAAACCTGGTTGACAATGCTGGAAGGATTCCCTGTCTGAAAGGAGTTGTCAGCGTTCAATGTAAAGTCAAAATGGCGGAAAGTGGTGGTGGAATCATATAGCGTCAGAGAAGAGCTTTCTTTGGCATCAGCAGCGAGAGCCACACTTGTGGTGGAAAACACCATCGTCAGGGCGACTGCTAAAACAGACAGTTTTTTAAGCCACGATTTCATGATTTTTCACGCTTCCTTTCTTTTGTCTCTAGCTTCATTCAACTAGGCGTCCCTGAGTTTACAAGAAGTTAGCACATGGGTATCACCTCCTTACTGTTCAGGATAAATATAAAATATTTACATTTATGGTATTTTTTGTAAATTTTTCTGATTTCAGTATACCTCATTTTTTCACATTGTAAAGTACGCACATTTTTGTAACTATCACACTAACAAAAATGTGCGTACTTTACATTCGCTTCAAGAGGATTATAATAATATTAAAAACAAAACGGTAATTTTTTTAGTAAATATAACAAATTGCGTGCGTGCTTGTGTTTTGGGGGAAAGGAGGCAGAATCTTGGAGGACAGGTATCGTGTCCGGATGGAAGGGATCAAAAAAAGTTTTGGAGGCGTAAAAGCGCTGAGCGGCGTAAGCCTTGCGGTAAGGCCCGGTGAAATTCATGCTCTGGTGGGCGAAAACGGAGCCGGAAAATCTACGCTGATGAAAATTCTGTCCGGCGCTTATCAGAAAGACGAGGGAACGATTGAGATTGACGGCGTACCGGTGGAAATCGGTTCCCCGCGCCGGGGAAAAGAGCTGGGGGTCGGGATCATTTACCAGGAATTTGAACTGGCCGGCGATTTGACGGTGGCCGAAAACATTTTTCTGGACCGGCTGAGCAGCGGCAAGCTGATCGACTGGAAACGCCTTTACGAAAAGGCTGAAGCTGTTTTACATAGTCTGAATTTCGACATTAACGTGAAAAGCCGTGTGCAGGATTTGAGCGTCGCGTACCAGCAGGTGGTCGAAATCGCAAAGGTGCTTTCGCAGAACGCAAAAATTCTGATTCTGGATGAGCCGACCGCCGTACTGAGCCCGAAGGAGACCGCGGCGCTGTTTGAAACGCTGAACAAGCTGCGCAGCGAAGGGGTCAGCATCATCTACATTTCTCACCGGATGGAAGAAATTTTTCAGGTCGCCGATTCCATTACGATCATGCGCGACGGTGAGGTGACCGGCACGGGCCGGCGCGATCAAATGGAGATGAACCAGGTGATCGAGCTGATGATCGGCCGTAAGCTTTCCACCATGTTCCCGCCGCGCGCAGTAGAGATGGGCGAAGAAATTCTGCGGGTGGAGGAGTTGGAGGGCGAGGTCTTTCGCCGGATCAGCTTTTCTGTGCGCCGGGGCGAGGTGCTTGGCATTTCGGGCCTGGTAGGCAGCGGCAGAAGCGAGATTGTGCGCGCGATTTTCGGCGCGGACAGGAAAAAATCCGGAAAAGTGTATTTGAACGGACAAGAGGTCACGATCCATTCCCCGAAGGACGCCGTGAGGCTCGGGATCGGTCTCATCCCCGAAAACCGCAAGGAGCAGGGACTGGTGCTGGATTTTGCCATCAAACACAACATCACCATGCCGAATATCCGCAGCGTTCGGGGGTTTCTTGGCGTCATCCGGCAGGGGCAGGAGAACCGTCTTGCACAGTCGCTTGTGGAAAAGCTGACGGTGAAAACAGACAGCATCGATGCGGCGGTGCATCAGCTCAGCGGCGGCAATCAGCAGAAGGTGGTGCTGGCCAAATGGTTCAACACCGATTCTCAGGTGATTATTTTCGACGAGCCGACGCGCGGGGTGGATGTCGGGGCCAAAATCGAAATCTATAATCTGATCAACGAGTTTGCCAAACGCAATCTGGGTGTGATCATCATTTCCTCTGAGCTGAACGAGATCATCGGCATGTGTGACCGAACGATTGTGATCGACAACGGCGAAAAAAAGGGAGAATTGAAAAAGGAAGAGCTTTCTGAGCTGAACATTATGAAACTAGCGGTTGGAGGGAATGCGAAATGAACCATTCTGCAGGCGACGATTTGAAGCTGCAAGGAGGACTGCGGGGAAAATTCACGGGGCAGGAACGTGCCTCCGAGCTTTTTAAGAAATACATAGCTCTTGTGGTGCTTTTGCTGCTGATCATCATTTCAAGTACGATATCGGACGCGTTTTTTACACAGAAAAACCTTTCGAACCTGCTGCGGCAGCTTTCGGGTACCACCATTGTCAGCATGGGAATGCTGCTGGTGATTCTGACCGGAGGAATCGATCTTTCGGTCGGATCGGTCGTTGCGCTTAGCGGCGTTCTGTTTGCTTATTTTGCAACCTTTACCAGCTTGCCGGTCGCGCTGCTGCTGACCTTCTTTTTCGCGGCGCTGTGCGGCATGATTTCCGGTTATTTTTCGGCGTTTCAGAACATGGCGCCGTTCGTGGTTACGCTGGCGATGATGTCCGCCGCGCGCGGCATCGCCTATATCGTTTCGAGGGGTACGCCGATCCCGATTCAGAGCCGGGCGGTTTCTATTTTCGGTCAGGGCTCCCTGTACTCCATCCCGTTTCCGGTGATCACGGCGCTTCTGGTATTTGTGGTGATCGCGTTTTTGCTCCGGTACACCAGCTTCGGCCGGTTTGTGCAGGCGATTGGCAGCAACGAAACAGCGGTGCGCCTCTCCGGTATCCGGGTGAACTATTATAAGTGGATGGTCTATACCATTTCGGGCTTTCTGTGCGCGTTTGCAGGGATCATCAGCGACGGGCGCACCGGGGTGGGCTCGCCCACCATCGGCAGCGGAATGGAAATGGACGCGATCGCAGCCTGCGTGATCGGCGGCGCAAGCCTTTCCGGCGGGCGCGGTACGGCGATCAATACGCTGGTAGGCGTTCTGATCCTCGGGCTGATCGGCAACATCATGAACCTGATGAACGTGGCGGGTTACCCGCAGCAGGTCATCAAGGGAATCATCATTATTGTTGCGGTACTGCTGCAGGGCAGCCGTAAAAAGAATTAGCATGGCATTGGCAGGGGTTCGGCGAGTAGTGCCGCCGTTCAAATACCTGGATTCCCCTGCAAAGGGATAAAAACGCCCCTCGCACTACCAAGGCGTTTTTCCCGGAGCGGGGATTCTGCGACAAACAAAACAGGTGTGAATCATTTGATAGGGAGGATTGTAGTAATGAAAAACAGGAAAAAGGTGGCGGGTGTGCTGCTCGCAGCCTGCATGATGGGAACATCCTTATTCGGCTGCGCGGGCGCAGTTTCGACGGGAGAAAAGCCGGCGGAGACTCCGTCGAGCGGAACTTCCTCTTCGGCGGAAACGAAAAAGGACGTAAAAGAGCTGAAAATCGGCCTTTCAATGCAAACGCTGGGCGGCGCGTATTTTGCCACGCAGGAAAGTTCCTTTAAAGAAGCCTGCGCCAAACAGGGAATCACCTGCTTTACGGCGAACGCCGACGGTGATATGACGAAGCAGCAGGCCGACATTGAGGACCTGATCGCAAAGGGCTGCGACGTGATTGTAATTAACCCCAAAGACCCCAAGGGTGTGATTCCCGCAACACAGGAAGCGACCAAGGCCGGAATTGCGGTGTTTATTATGGATAACACGGCTGACCCCACGGCGGATTACATTGCGATGATCCAGTCGAACAACTACGAGCTGGGTAACAAGGTCGGCATCGACGTAGCCGAGCACTTCGGCGATAAGGAAATCAAGATCGGCCTGCTCAGCGGCAATCAGGGCAACGCGCTGGGGGTAGACAGAAGAATGGGCGTAATGAAGGGCATTCTTGAAACGCAGCTTGGCAAATCCAATAAAACCAGCGTGCAGGTTCTGACACAGGGCTGGGGCAACTGGAACCAGGAGGGCGGCCTTTCCGCGGCGGAGGATATGCTGATGGCAGCCCCTTCCATTAACTGCATCGTCGCCGAAAACGACGATATGGCGCTGGGCGCGCTCAAAGCGGTTCAGGCGGCAAAGAGAAACGACATCGTGATCGTCGGCGCAGACGGCCAGAAGGAAATGTACCGCCTGATCAAAGAGGGCGGCCAGATTTTGGCTACCGGCAGAAACGACCCCAAGGAATGCGCAACGCTGACTCTGGAAACTGTGCTGAAATGGTACGGCGGCGAGAGCATTTCCAGAACGATTTATCTGGATCCGGTCAGCGTCAGCAAGAAGAACGTGGATAAGTATTACGACCCGAACGCTTCCTTCTGATCCCGCACAAAATTCAACAGACAGGTGAGGTGTCTTACATTGAAAATGTTTATCAATGGAGAACGCGTCGACGCAGGGGATGCGGCCACCGCAGATGTTCTGAATTCCGCAACGCAGGAATTTCTTGACACGATTCCGGTGGCAACTGCGGAGGATGTTCAGCGTGCGGTCGACGCAGCGCAGACTGGCAAGCGGGTTTGGGCGGCGACTCCCGTTCACGAGCGTTCGAGGATTCTGACAAAATGTGCGGATGCAATCGATGCCCGCAGGGAAGAGTTCGCTGTGAGCCTCTCTACCGAAATGGGCAAAATCATCCGCGAAGCGCGCGGCGAGATCCGCGTTTGCGCACAGATTTTCCGCGGTTTTGCGGAGGCCGCAAACCACCATTATGGAAAAACCATGACGGATTATCAGGTCGGTACGGAAAACGACATGATCTTTACCCAGCGGGAGCCGCTCGGCGTGGTCGCCTGTATCTCCCCATTCAATTACCCGGTGGAGCTCTGCTCGCAGAAAGCAGCAGCGGCTCTGGCGGCGGGGAACGCAGTCATTATTAAACCGGCCACAGATAATCCCCTGACGATTATGAAGATTGTGGAGCTTTGCCTTGAGTGCGGCGTTCCCGGCAATGTGCTGCAGCTGGTCACAGGCGGCGGTGCCGTGGTGGGCGATATGCTGGTCAACAGCGACGGGATCAACGCAATCAGCCTGACCGGTAGCACCGCGGTTGGCAGAGGCATCGCCAAAGCCGGAGCGGAAACCCTCAAGCGCATTTTCCTGGAGCTGGGCGGCAACGACCCCTTTATCGTGTTTGAAGATGCCGACATGGAGCTGGCTGTAGCCGATGCGGTGCAGGGACGTGTGCAGAATGCGGGCCAGACCTGCTGCGCGCCGAAGCGCTTTCTGGTGCAGAACTCCGTTAAGGAGGAGTTTATCCGCCGTGTGATCGAAAAGCTGGAAAATCTGAAGCTGGGAAGCCCGCTCGACGAGGCGACCGAGCTCGGCTCGCTGATCAGCCCCAAGGCCGCGCGGGAAGTAAAACGGCAGGTGGATCTCACGGTGGCGCAGGGAGCAAAGCTTCTGTATGGCGGCGACCTTTATGATGAATCGTACTTTGAGCCGACCGTCCTCGATCAGGTGACACCCGAGATGGAGGTAGCCTGCAACATGGAAATTTTCGGCCCTGTGCTCCCGATCATCGGGTTTGACACGGAAGAGGAAGCAGTCCGGATTGCGAATCATACCATTTTCGGTTTGCAGGCCGGTGTGATGAGCCGCGACATGAAGAGGGTGATGCGCGTTGCATCGCAGCTAGAGTGCGGCGGCGTGGTCATCAACGGTTCGGGCAATTACCGCCATACCGACCAGCCCTTCGGCGGGTGGAAAATGAGCGGAATCGGCCGGGAAGGAATCAGCGTTACGCTGGATGAAATGACACAGGAAAAATCCTATATCCTGAAAAACATTTTACGCGCATAAGCCTCCTGAGTGATAGCATAGATTGGACAAATGCCAAATAAGGCTCATTACAAATAGTAATGGGTCTTGTTTGGCATTCCTGCTTTAAAATATTCAGATAACCCGCCTTATTTTTATTTACTTTTTCATAAAATTGCCTTATACTGGTAATACGGATTTTGAAAAAGGATGAAGACCAAAGATCTTCAGAAAAAGGGAGGCCATTGTTTTGGTACTGACGCTAAGGCAGAGTCTTCAAAAGCGGCTTTTAAACGGAGAGTATAACTGCGAAAAAGAGCTTACGCTCTCACTGATGAGCGGCAAGTGGAAAATTGTGATTTTGTGGCACCTTGGGCACGAGGGTCCGCTTCGGTACGGCGAGCTGTTCCGGCTGTTTAAGAACATCAGCAACCGGATTCTGACCAAGCAGCTGCGCGAGCTGGAGCAGGACGGAATTATTTACCGGAATGTATTTGATGAGGTTCCCCCCAGAGTCGAGTACCACCTGACGGAGCTTGGAAGAACGCTGGTTCCGATTGTGGATGAGATGTTTGAATGGGGAAAGACGAACATGCAGTATTATGCTGAGCTGGCCAGGAAGAATGTTCAGAGCGATCCCGGCTGTGAGGAAACGGAGGACGACGAAGAAGAGGACTGACAGACGTTTTTTGTTCTTTCGGTCGAATCCGGCAATCAGAGATTGCTGTATCATAAAATCAACAACAGAAAAAGTGCCGGAAAGAAACTCTTTCCGGCACTTTTTTTGTGGCAAGGCAGGGGGAACGGTAGATGCGATGTGAGGGCCATAGGCTGCTCATCATCCCTGATTTCAAGTTTTTCCGCATATTCCCGTTGATGAAAATGTGAAAGCCACATGATTTTAATTGCCTTGAACACGCTTGGCTTTGACCAGTTCGATCGCCTCTTTGCCGCTGACGTACTCAATCGTAAGCTCGATCATGCACAGGATGTGAAATTCCTTTTCAATTGCCTGCAGGCGGCGGCTTTCTTCATGACTGGGAGCATATCTTTCGGCCAGCATATCGATGGCGTTTCTTTTTTCTGCTTCCTCTTCTAAGATACGAGCTTTGCCAAAAACAATAACGCTTCGAAAATAGCTGGTATATTCGTCCGGTACCACCTGATCCTGATCAATCACGCAAAACGATACTTTTGCATTTTTAGCAATCGCATCCAGCTTGTGCCCTGCTTTGGCACAATGAAAGAAAATCTTGTTGTGGCGATATACATAGCTGAGCGGAACAGCGTAGGCATAATCATCGTCCCCGGATACCGCTAACACACCTGACGTTCCCCGATTCAACACCTGAATGCATTCTTCTAAAGATAAAGCCTGTTTTTTACGACGCATTTCTCTAAACATATCGGCACCTCTTTCTGGTATAAAAAATAAAACGCCTGACACTCATTCCTTCAATGGCCTAATGGAATGAATGAAAGACGTTTACCCGGCGGCAAATTCAATATGAAATATACCATAATCCCAGGTCTTTTTCAACTGTAAATCGATAACAGCGCAGATGGGATCGATCGCTTTGCATTTTATGAGGCTCAGGAATAGGGAAAGCAAATTCTTCTGTATTTGGATTTTCCAGTCTTTCTGTTTTTGAATATTAAATTTTTCTCTCTTGACAAACATATCATCATGATATATCATTTCGATAGGTTAAGAAAAGCAGGTGTATATTGTGAAAGAGAATACAGGAATATCGAAATATGTCATGCTGGGGATGCTTGCGCGCATGCCGCAGACTGGTTACACGATTAAAAAATGGATAGAGAACGAATACAGTCATTTCTGGCAGGAGAGCTTCGGTCAGATCTATCCCACGCTTAAGAAGCTGGTTGCAGAGGGGCTTGCCGTCAGCTCTGATCGTACACAGCCCGAAAACGGACGCGGGCAGATCGCATACAGCATTACCGACGCAGGCAGAAAAGAGCTTTCTGATTGGCTGCAAAAGGAGCCTGAAATCGAGAAGCTGCGGTACGAAATCTTACTCAAGATTTCCTTTGGGCAAAACACGGAGCCAGAGGTGCTACTTGGGCATTTGGACAGTTTCATCGGGCGGAATGAAAAGCTGGTCAAGGATATGAACGGATATATCGAGCTGTTCAAGGAGTTAAAGGAGAAAGAGGTTGACTGCTTTTACAGTCAGCTAACCGCACTCTGCGGCGTGTATATCTATTCCGCAATGAGGGACTGGGCAGTTGAAGCGAAGAAAATCATTTCTGAGAGGGGAGCTGATTCCTAACATGAGACAAAGGGCCCGCAAAGGCATCCTTGCTTTTTCCGCACTCATGTTTCCGCTGACCTTTTTCTTTTTGTCGCCGTTTGTGATTGTTCTGTCCGCTGCAAGTGGCATAGTGAACGGAAGCGCAATGGTTTTCGGACTGCTCCTGCTGTTTTCCATTTTTGGCAGCCGTATTTTCTGCGGCTGGCTCTGTCCCGGCGGAGCATGGCAGGACTATATTTCTGGTGCAAATAACCGCAAATGGAACGGCAAAGGGAGGAACCTCTCCAAATACATCATCTGGGCGGTGTGGATTTCATTCATCGTGTTCCTCTGGTTCCAAAATCGCCCGCTCAAGGGGAATTTTATGTATCTTGTGGATATCGATAAGCATTATATCATGATATACGCGATCGTCATGTCCATCATATACCTGTTCACACTCCTAACCGGCCGGCGCGGCATGTGCCACAGCCTTTGCTGGATGGCCCCGTTTATGGTAACGGGCGAGAAGCTTTCGGACCTTCTCCACATCCCGAGATTCAGACTGATGCCTGCCCCCGACACTTGTGTTTCCTGCGGGAAATGCAGCAGCGTGTGTCCGATGGGTCTGAATGCGGCTGAGATGGTGAAATCCGGCCATATGGATTCCCCCGAATGTATCAACTGCCTTGAATGCGTCGACAGCTGTCCTAAAAAAGCCATCCGCTTCGGAATGTATCCGAAACAGAGATAACATACGGAAAAGGAGAATGACTATGAGCACTCTGGTGGTATATTTTTCGTTTAACGGCAACACAAAAATGATTGCGGAAAAGATTGCTGAGACAATAAACGCCGATGTCGTCGAGCTAAAAACAAGCAAGGAGTACCCGACAGAGGGATTCCGCAAATATTTTTGGGGAGGGAAGAGCGTTATTTTCGGTGAGGAGCCGGAACTGACAAACGAACACATTGATTTCAGCCGCTATGATACAATGATCATCGGAACGCCTGTTTGGGCCGGATCATTTGCGCCGCCAATCAAAAGCTTTATCAGCCAATCGAAAATCTCTGGAAAGCGAATCGCTCTGTTCGCCAGCCATGGAGGGGGCGGAGCCGAAAAGTGCTTTACCAAGCTGAAGAAAGCGCTTCCCGGGAACGAGTTTCTAGGTGAAATTGATTTTGTTGAGCCAAAGAGAAAGCCAGAGGAAAACTCTTTAAGAGCTGCCGAGTGGGCCGAGGGACTGGCGATTTAACCCGCCGTGCCCGATTGTCTGCTGCAAGTCTGCTGCTGGCTGTTTTTCGCTTATACACTGACGGAATGATTCTGTGATTCATGAAAAAAGCCGGCCCTCTTTCAGGGCCGGCTTTTTATAGTTAGGATTACAAGTTTAGATATCAATACCGATGTGCGCGGATCTAATATCCGCGGGTGTTTCTGCACCCGGATCCGACAAATACTTTCGGATAAATCCCAAATTCAATTGTTGATGTCTTTATCATGATACAGGACAATCTGGTTTTCAGTCAGCACGGTCTGCAAAGAATCGAGCATCTCGATCGATTGCGGAGCGGTTCTGCGCCCAAGCTCCTGCACTAACGCTTCGATCACCAGCATGGACGGAAGCCGCCCTGCGCGCGAGCTGACCACATTCGTTGAAATCGTGGCGTCGGCGTATTTTGCCATGGGGCTAAGCAACGTATTGGTAACCAGTACGATCGGAATCCCGTTTTTGTGACATAAATACGCAAAGTCTACCGTTTTTTGTGTGCACGGCCATTCCGAGATCACAAACAAAACGTCCGTCGGCTTCATGTGCAAAATATAGTCGTATAAGTATTCCTGTGTATCAGAAAGCTGCATGACCTTTCTGGAGAAAATGTGCACGGAGTCTTCAAAATATTTGGCGACCGCATAACTGCTGCGAAAACCCAACAGAAAAATATGCTCTGCGTCCAGCAGCATTTGAACGGACTTTTCAAACTGCTGCGTGTTTACGCTGCCCATCAAGTCGGATGCAATGCGGTTGAGCATCTGCATGATAGTAGTCAGCGTGTTTTTTTCATTTTTAGGGTGTGCAAGCAGGGACTGCTTCATATTGGAATAAATTTCGGTGGTGCGGATAATGGTATCTTCCACAAGCGCTTTTTTGAATTCCTGATAGGATTCGTAATTCAGCTCTTTGATCAGGCGCATAACCGTTGTGGTTCCTACGCCTGCATTTTTCGCTAACTCCGCTACGGACATCGTAATGACCTGATTGTAGTTTAATACGATATATTCACAAAGCACACGCTGCTTTTTGGAAAGACGGTCTTTTACTCGAATAATCTGATTAAGGGCAGATTCTTCCATATATTTACACCTTATCCATAATCTGTATGATATCCTTTATTTTATAATTGATGTTCTATTTTGTCAATCGAATAACATGAAATCAACTTGTGGAATAGCAAGATTCAATTGTGTGGAAACGATAGATTTGCATGAACGGCAAAGGGGATAACAATCATATTCGAATGAAAACTTATGATTTTTAGAAACAGGAATTCCTGAGCGAGTGAGGCAGCTGGAATATTCCGTAACAAAAAGGGCCGTGAAGCAAAGGGGGGCTTTGCAGGCCTTTTAGAGCAATAGTGAATAAGATTTTTTGAAGAATGCCTTCATCAAAGCGAAATTTCAATTTTCAACCGGTAACTTGCCGGTTGTTTATTTTATCTATCTGCACTCTCAGGTACTGATTAAATTCCTTCATGAATTGGAGTACTCTGTTCAGCTCTTCTGCCGAATGGTGTTGAAAGAATTCCGTATCTCTCTGCTCCCAGAGCCTGTGCCTGTTTTCATGCTCCTGATATAATTTCCATCCTGCCCCCGTTAGTCTGAAATACACCTCTTTTTTGTTTGTATCCAGGGAATACTTTTCAACCAGCTTTGCTCTGATCTGCCTTTTCGTCATCTTACTGATTGCGCTTCTGGTCATCTTCATCCGTTCTGCAATCTTAGAAGCAGTTGGATTTTCCATCTCTCCGATCATACCAATACAGTGGATTTCCGCATAACTGTATCCGTGCAGAAAATCCGCCTCAGTCAGTCTTGAAAGCATTTCCTGCTTCTCTAAGTATTCGGCGAACTGATCCAGTAATTCACGATACCCTTCCGGCAACATTTACACCTCCAAAACAACCCTGCATGGAAGGCCTGTCATTTCCGCATAATTTACCGGGAAGGTATATGCAGTCATTTTAACCTGTGCTTCATTACGCAAAGCTTCCCCGAGATTGCACAGGTTCTCGATAATAAAAACTCCTCTGTCCGCACAATACTGATCCTTGGGCGTATGCTCTTTTCCTCTGCGGACCCCTGCAAAGTCAATGCCGATCATAGATACCTTTTTTTTCAGAAGAACATCAATTAATTCATCTGAAAGCTGTGGATGCTCTTTGAAATATTTTTCTGTACCATACCCTTCGTCTTCTATGAATCCGGTATGGAAAATGACGAACATCTGCTCTTGAATCTGTTCCAGATCGATATCCTTTGTACTGATATCTCTTTCTCTCACACTTCTTACATCAAAAATAACCGCTGTCTTCTTCAGATATTCCAGCGGAAATTCTTTATTCATGACGTCAAAATGCGTTCCAAGATGACCGGTCAGGGCCTTCATTTCGTTCCCCTGCGCATCTTTGATTATTTTTGGTGTTATTTTTGTTGTAATATCGATATACATATTGTCACACTCCTTTTGTGTCCTGGGACATGATTATAATAACATCGTTTTGTGTCCGTGTCAACAAAAAGGGACAAGCTATAACGCGTGAATAGAACAAAACGCTCCCCACCAAGGTGAGGAGCGCGATTTGGGTGCAGCATCATGCTGCTGGCGTCCCCGGCGCGATTTGAACGCACGGCCTTTCGCTTAGGAGGCGAACGCTCTATCCAGCTGAGCTACGGGGACAAATATGAAATTATCCGCTCTGTCCTGCGGGGCAATTAGCTGCTTTATTTTACAGCAGGACAGAGCGTTTGTCAACATTATTCCAGCCGATCGAACGAGTAGAGGAGTACACGCCCCAGCCGCTGCCGCGCCTTTTTCAGGTGCCGGCTAACAGTTGATTCGTGAATGCAAAGCTCCTGTGCCGCCTGACGCGCGGTAAGGCCCTCAAAAAAACAGAGCTGTACGCACTGGCGCTGGCGGTCGGTGAGCTCGCCCTCCATGGCGCGGCGCAGTGTATGCAGCATGCGGCGGTATTCCGCATCTGTCGATTCCCCCTGGCGAAGGTACTCCTGAACCCCGGCAAGGCCCTCTGTGAACTGGTCAAGAGATAAGCGTTTTCTTTTCATGGCGCGCCCCCCTTTCTTTTGCGAAGCTTTGCAGCAGCCGCCCGGTTTCGCGGCAGTCTAAATACATCGAATACATCAGCGTGATGCGTTCATTCAGTTCTTTGGCCTCATTGGGAGTAGCGTTTTTCAGCTGCTTGCGCGAATAGTCGACTCTGGCTTTGAGCGCTCGCGCCTCCTCCAGGTATTCTTCTCCCCAACTCATATAATCCATGTCATTTCTCCTTTTTATACACAAATCGTGTAGTTTGAATGACAAAGCGCGGCAGAGTGGAATGGAATTACCGGGGCTTGTCAGGCTTCATCATATCATAGCAATACCCGAACTTCAATAGAAATATAAAACAAATGTTCGATAAAATGATCACAGGGAGATAAATGGGACAGTGACAGCAGGCGGGGCGAAAATTTGAAAACTTGCTCTTGAAAAAACACGGAGTGTGTGGTAGAATGGCCGCATCAAAGCTTCCGGCCGCAAACGGCTTTGCCGTTTGCGCGGTCGGCGTGCCGCCTGCCTGGTGCAGGTGCGTCCCGCTGGGACGGGGTGAAATTGGGGGATGGGTGAGCGTTATGTTTTCGGTGGAACTGAAAAAACTACGGACAGAATACGGTCTGACCCAGGCAGAGCTGGCAAAGCGTCTGGGTATTTCCGCCTCGGCAGTGGGAATGTATGAGCAGGGCCGGCGCGAGCCGGACAGCGAGCTTTTGGCCCGTTTGGCCCGCATGTTCCATGTCAGCACGGATGTGCTGCTCGGCATCCGGGAGGAACCGCAGGCTCAGCAGGAGGTCAATACCGTCATTGACCGCTTTACGAATATCCTGAAAAATCAGCAGGGGCTGATGTTTAACGGCGCACCTCTTTCCGAGGCGGACCGTGAAAAAATCGTGAATGCAATCCGGGTGGCGGCGGCGATCGCCATTCCGGAGGAGGGAGAAAATGACGAATCAAAGGATTGACCGGCTGGTTCGCTCACTTAGGCTGCGGTTTGGCGGCGGCGACGTTTTTGAGCTGTGCGATCATTTGGGCATCCCCGTGTTGTGGCAGGATCTGCCCCTGTCGGTGAACGGCTTCTGCCTTTGCTTTCAGCTGCGTTTTACCATTGTGCTGAATCTCAGCGTTCCGCCGGAGCTGCGCGCGTATGTGTGTGCACATGAGCTGGGGCACGTGCTGCTGCACGGGAAAACGAATGCGGTTGAGCTCGCGGAAACGACAAACCTGTGCATGCCGCGGCTGGAGAATCAGGCGGATTATTTTGCGGCCTGCCTTTTGCTGCAGGATAGGCTGCCGGATTGGCGCGAGTGGTACAGCCCGCTGACCGTGGAGTGTGTGGCACAGCTTTCCGGCCTGCCTGCGCGGGTGGTAAACCTTTGCGTGGGCGACGGCCATGCCCTGGTTTCCTGAAAAGAGGTTTCTAAAAATAAATTCACAAAAATTTTCTGTTATTCCGAGGCCTTTTGCGATATAATAAGGGCAGCAATTGAAAAAATTTGCCGTTCTGGCCGGGCCACCGGTAAATCAAACGGAACGGTGCAGCGGATAAAGGAGAAGCTATGAAAATTTTATCTTCCGTCGCATCCAATGTGACAAAAGCGATTGATTTTGTAGTGGAAGCCAACCGAAAGAACGCGCTGATTAACCGGATCAAGGCTGTGGTACGTTGTGAGGAAAAGAACATCGACCGCGCGTATATTGCTCTGGGAAAATACTATTTTAACAATCTGCGTGACAAAAACCTTGAGGAGACTGAGCGCCACTGTTTGGCCCTGGAAAATTCCCGCCGCCGTCTGGATCGTGCTTTGACCCGTCTGGAGGAGCTGACCGACGAGGAAGAGGATGAGTACGACGAGTACGAGGACTATGAGGACTGCTACGCCTGCCAGGCACACGACGCAGAGTTCGACAGCTACGATGACGATATGTACGAGGATGAGCGTGATTTGCGCCGGGTTGACGGAGTTGGGGGAACCCATTCTCACGGCGCCTCGGAGTATGATGAGGAGTTCAGCACTTCCGAAACAAAAACCTCCGGTGAAGCGGCCGACGAGACAGACGGCAGTGTGATTCCTCCCACAGAAGAATAAGGGAGCGCCGGCATGAAACCATTGATCGTCTGCTTTTCCCAGACAGGGAAAACAAAAAAGCTGTGCGGCTGCATGGCAAAATCGCTGGACGCCGATTTTGTGGAGCTGAGGGAAATTGCCCACCGGGGTCTGGTCAGCGCGTATACACTGGGCGTGTATGACGCAATCCGCCGTAAAAGCGGCGATATTCTTCCCGTGGATTCCGATATTGCCGAATATGAAACGCTGATCGTGGCGTCGCCGGTCTGGGCCGGCAACATCACGCCCGCGATGAACGATTTTATCCGGGAATACGATTTGCGAGGAAAGACGGTATACGGATTCGTTACTCACGCCGGCGGCGCCGGCGAGGCTTTGAATCTGATGCGCCAGGAGCTGGAGCAGGCCGGAGCGGTTTGCCCCCATATACTGGACTTGCAGGCAACGCGGGAGCTGATCTACGATGTTAAGGCGGAGCGAAAAGCGTTCCGCCTGACAGACGACGGAAAGCTGGAGCTGCGCGAACAGGACGGAGACAAGAAAGCATGAGCAAAAAAATACTGCTGGGAATGAGCGGCGGGGTGGATAGCTCTGTCGCTGCTCTTTTGCTGCAGAGGCAGGGGTATGAGGTAACAGGGGTGACGATGCGTCTGCGCCCGGACGAGTACATGTGCAGCAGCCAGAGCGGTGGCTGCTGTTCTTTGGATGACATAGATGACGCGCGCCGCGTTTGCTATCGGCTGGGGATTGAGCATTTGGTGATGAATTTCACCGAGGAGTTCGAGCGCGATGTGATCGAACCCTTTGCCAAAGACTATCAGGCCGGGCGCACGCCGAACCCCTGCATCAACTGCAACCGGTATTTAAAGTTTGAAGAAATGCTGCGCCGTGCGCAGCAGCTCGGCTTTGACGCTGTCGCTACCGGGCATTATGCAATTGTGCGGCAGAATCAAAACGGCCGTTGGCTGCTGTACCGTTCCCCTGCAGGGAAGGATCAGAGTTACGTGCTGTATTCTATGACGCAGCATCAGCTCGCGCATACGCTGTTCCCGCTGGGCGAGATGGAAAAGCCTGAGGTGCGCCGCATCGCGCAGGAGGCTGGGCTCCCCGTGGCAAAAAAGCCCGACAGTCAGGAAATCTGCTTTGTGGAAAACAAGGATTACGCGGGCTTCATCCACCGATATACGGGCAAAGAGCTGCCCGAGGGCGATTTTGTGGATGCCGAAGGCCGTGTGCTCGGCCGCCACAAGGGGATTACCCATTATACCGTAGGCCAGCGCAAGGGCCTTGGCATCAGTTTTCCGCAGCCGATGTATGTGAATGCGATCGACGCTAAGCACAACCGGATCGTTCTGGGGCCGGAGGGCAGCCAGTACGCTTCGGAGCTGATTGCCGGCGATCTGAACTGGATCGCCTTTGACGAGCCGCCGGCCGAGCTGCATGTGCAGGCCAAGGTTCGCTACCAGGCAAGGCCTGCGGCCGCGCGGGTGCTGCCCGATGAAAAAGGAAAGGTGCGCGTGCTGTTCGATGAGCCGCAGCGCGCCGTTACACCGGGACAAGCTGTCGTGTTCTACCAGGATGATCTGGTAATCGGCGGCGGAACGATTTTATAAGAAGCGACGGAGGTGTTATTGTGGCAGCCTGCATCACCAAAGAGCTCAGCTGCCCCGGCTGCGGGGCGGTGAACAAAAGCCGCATGTGGGTCGAGATCGACGCGTCGGCCGATCCGGAGCAGCGGGAGCAGATTTTAAACGAGACCCTGTTTTACTGGGAATGCCCGGACTGCGATTATCATGCGCAGATGGTGTACCCCTGCCTTTATCACGACAAGGAGCGCGGTTTTTTGATCTGCCTTTCACCGGCGGGGCGCACTCAGCAGGTGATTGAGGCGGAGCAGCGGCATCCGGCCCTTGCCGGGCTGAAAAAGCGGCTGGTGCTCACGCCCGCCGAACTGAAAGAAAAAGTGATGATCTTTGAAAGCGGCCTGAATGACGTGGCGCTGGAGATGGTCAAGCTGGCGCTGCAGGAGCTGACCGAGCGTAAGCAGCAAACTAGGGTGGAAAAAGCATTCTTTTTAACAGAGAGCGAAGAGCTGGACTACCTGGGCTTTTCCATGTTCCTGCGGGGAGAGGAAAAGCCGGTGTATCAGGGAGTGCGGCTGGAGGTATATGAAAAATCGCTTCGCGCCGCGGAGCGTGTAGATTTTCAGGAATCAGGCTTTCAGCTGGTGGATTTGGCGCTGGCCAGAACGCTGCTGGAGCAATAGGCGGAGAAGGATGTTACTGAAAGAATGATATCTGTGTCTTTTCCCCGTCGAAGGTGGGGAAAAGACACATCAGTATCCCTCGCGAGGAAACACTTTCAACCGGAGAAGGGGAACAAATCAGATTATGTGTGGAATATGCGGATTTACAGGCGAAATCATTGACAGGGAGGCCGTGCTGAAAAGCATGACCGATAAAATCACGCACCGTGGGCCGGACAGCAGCGGCGCCTTTCAGACGGACGATATCTCAATGGGATTTCGCCGCCTGAGCATCATCGACGTGTCGTCTACGGGCGATCAGCCGATTTTCAACGAGGATAAAACGCTGGTGCTCACCTTCAACGGCGAGATTTATAACTATCAGAAGCTGCGCGCGGAGCTGATCGAAAGAGGGCATGTATTTACGACGCAAACGGATTCGGAGGTGCTGATCCACGGATTCGAGGAATGGCATGAAGACTTGCTGAACCGCCTGCGCGGCATGTTCACGTTTGCGATCTGGAATACGCAGGACAATTCCCTGTTTATCGCGCGGGATTTCTTCGGCATTAAGCCGCTGCATTACACCATGGTCAACGACCACTTTGTGTACGGCTCAGAGATCAAGAGCATTCTGGAGTTCCCGGGCTTTGAGAAGCGCCTGGATTACGATACGCTGAACAACTACCTGTCGTTTCAGTACGCTGTTCCGCCCAAGACGTTCTTTGAGGGCGTTTCCTGCCTGCTGCCTGCCCATTACCTGTGGTTCCGCGACGGCAAGGTAACCACCACCCGTTACTGGGAGCCTCGCTTTGACCCGGACGAGTCCCTTTCGGAAGAGGAAGCGATCGACCGGATTGAAAAAGTGTTCGAGGAATCGGTCGAGTGCCACAAGATCAGCGATGTAGAGGTGGGCTGCTTCCTGTCGAGCGGCGTGGATTCGAGCTATGTGGCGACGTATTTCCCGGGACAGAAAACTTTTACCGTCGGCTTTGATTTCGGCGAAAAATACAATGAAATCGACTGGGCTGAAAATCTTTCAAAAGAGATCGGTGTGGAACACCATAAAAAGCTGATCACCTCGGAGGAATTCTGGGGCAACATCAAAAAGGTTCAGTACCATATGGATCAGCCGCTGGCCGACCCGTCCTGTATTGCGCTGTTCTTTGTTTCGAAGCTTGCGAGCGAGTATGTCAAGGTCGTTTTGTCCGGTGAGGGTGCTGACGAGCTGTTCGGCGGCTACACCGTTTACAACGAGCCGGACGTATTCCGAAATTATCATAAGCTGCCTCAGTGGCTGCGCACGTTCCTGCGCCGCGTGGTGCAGAAGGTGCCGTGGCACTTTGTCGGGCAGGGCTTTATCACGCGCGGCGAGCTCCCCACGAACGAGAGCTTTATCGGCAACGCTAAAATGTTCGGCTATGAGGATAAGCTGCGCCTGCTCAGGGATCCGTCCATCGCGACGCGCCCGCAGACGCTGACAAAGCCGTATTACGACCGCGTGAAGGACTTGGACGACGTAACCCGCATGCAGTATCTCGACATCAACCTGTGGATGGTGGGCGATATCCTGCTCAAAGCCGACCGGATGAGCATGGCGAACTCTTTGGAGCTGCGCGTGCCGTTCCTGGATAAAGAGGTGTTCCGTGTGGCGTCGGCGATTCCGAAGAGCCTGCGCCTGAAAAACGACACTACCAAATACGCCATGCGTCAGGCGGCGCTGCGGCATCTGCCCGCACGCACCGCAGAGAAGAAGAAGCTGGGTTTCCCGGTGCCTACCCGTGTGTGGCTGCGCGACGAGCGGTACTATAAAATCGTGAAGGACGCGTTTTCGTCTGATCTGGCGAAGCAGTTCTTCCACACGGAGGAGCTTCTGCGGTATCTGGAGGATCACTTTAAGGGCCGCCGCGATTACAGCCGCCGTATATGGACGGTGTTTGTGTTCCTGCTGTGGTACCAGGTCTATTTTGAGGGAGCTGGCCACGAAGAAGGCGATATGCCCAACTTTGCAGACTGATACAGGCGGCACGTCAGAAAGAAAGCGCCGGATGATGGAAGCATTTGCTGGCGGAAATGGAATCAAAAAAGAGTGCAGCAACATCGCACTCTTTTTTGTGTTTTGAGCGGAAAATCAGTGTGAAGCAAACACGCTGACCCGCGTATCACGGGCGGCGAGAATCGGCGCGGGCTGTTCCTTTGCCTTGACGCAGAGTTAGATTTTATATATAATGAGAGGGAAAAACAGGAAATTTGTGATAAAATCTGATCGGTTACATAAAAACGCCTGCGGGGAGTGGGCATGAATGCAGGGAGGAGCAAAGCCATGAAAAAAGCGTCGAAGAAATGGATCGCGGCAGTGTTGTCGCTGGGGCTGATGTGGACTGCAGTACCTTTTCAGACAGCCCAGGCCGCGACAGACGAGGAGACCGTAGATATTGATATAACGAGCACTTCCAGTTTTAAATTTGATGCCGCGAAGCTTTCGGAGATTGAATATATCCTGACAAACGACCGCGATAACGTAAGGGTTCAACTGAATTTTGAATCCGCTACCTCGAAGGCCGTGCAGGATATGAGCTCGATCACCCTGCCGAAATCTACGCTGCAGGCGATTGAGAAAAGCGGCAGAAAGGCCACATTCGAGATTTACTCCAAAGAGGGCGACATGGAGTACGCTTGGGAATTTACCAGCGGCAAAATGGACACCCTTACGGACATCAATCTGGCGCTCAAGATGGCTTCCATTTCTACTGTAACGATCTCGGACCCCATCACGATCAACAGCGCGGTGCTGCAGATGAAATACACGTCGGCCCTGCCGAAAAACACGTCGCTGATCCTCCCTGTGGATAAGGGCGACGATGCCAAAATCACATACCCCGTCTTTTACGATCTGGAGAACGCGGAGAAGAATTCCTTTTACCTGTATAAGCTCTCCGGTTCCAAGCTTTCTTATGTGACGGGCTCAAAGTATAAACTGAATGACGATGATCAGTTTAAGATCGGCTTTTCCAACGGCGGCTCTTATGTACTGACCCCCACCAATCTGGGGCTTTCCGGCTCCGGCAGCAACAGTGGATCCGGCACCACGGATTCCGTGCAGCTGAGCAGCTATTCCGGCACGGTAGCGGTGGGCGGAACGGCTTCTATTTTCATTCAGAGGCCTACCTCCGGCACGTTTACGGTGACGTCCGGCAATCCCAATGTCGCGCAGGTGCTGGGATCGGGCACCGCGGTAAATGGCGGTACCCAATACCAGGTGCAGGGTCTCTCCGCGGGAACTTCTGTGTTTACGGTGAAATCTTCAAATGGAACCACCACCAGCTATACGCTGACGGTCACATCAAGCTCTACACCGACGAACAAAAGCGGGTGGGTGATGATCGATACCGTGAGCTATGAGCTCGCGCCGGGCAACATTTATGATTATAAGGTGACGCTTTCCGGCGCTTCCGCCAACGAGATACAGACGGCTTCCAGCCGTTCGCATATCGCGTCCGTGAAGGAGCTGCGCCGTGTGACCAGAAGCGACGGGCTGGTGGATGTGTATTACCGCATTACTGCCCTGAGGGCCAGCGCAGACCCGACCACCGTGAGTTCCTCGGTGCGCGGCACGCATTCCTCCATCCGGGTGCTGGTAACGGCCGGGGTGAAGCAGCATGGCGTAGCCGCCCGCAACCTGAGCTATTTTACGAGCTGAGCCGATAACGTGCGCAGGCTCAATCTGCAAAAAACAGCGCCGTTCCTTTTGAGGAACGGCGCTTTCGGCCTGAATGGTCGGGTACCCGCACATGGGCGATGTGTGCGGGAAGGATTCTCTTACAGACAAGGGCGGCAGGGCCGGAATTGGCGATGAACTGCGAACATCGCGTTTCAGCATGAGATTCGGGGGAGAATGTTCATGAAAAAATTCTTCGGCCCGTGCCGGGGCTTGCCTGTAAGGCAACAAAAAAGCGCGTGTTACGGAATCCCCAAAATGGGATGCTTCCATAAACACAGCGCCTAAATCACCAAGTGCAATACACAACTCCCGCGTTGGTGGGATTCTCATTCTTGCTGCAGCCCCTATACAAAAGGGGAAAAATGAGTTATACTGTGTCTGCATAGTGCGGCTTTGCCGTTGCTTATGGAGGGCCTATCTCCGTAGGCAGGGGACGGGGTGTTCCCGCACTCCGTTCCTGCTTTGCACTTTAATCATGCCTTACATGGGTATCCTACCATTATTTGGAATTTTTTGCAAGATAAAATATAGATATGAGAAAAATTGTCACATTGGAATAGGATGCGCCGGATTTTTAATAATCCGGCGCTTTTTTTGTAAGGCGGGTTGACCCCGCATACATATCGCGGCAGGTTAAATCTGCACGTAGGCTGCGGGGGAGTACTTAGAAGAACTTCTGCTTCGTGCTCCGTTTGTCGCGCGTGCGCTGGTTGTTTTTACACGCAGACGGCTTTCCATTGTAATCATTGTTTTTGTCTTTATGGGTTCCCCGTGTGGATTCTGCTGACGCAGAGCTTGCCCTTCGTGCCGGAGCGAGTCTTCTTCCATTTGACAGAGGTCTTTCGTTCGCGAGAGAGATGCTTTTCTCCGCGGGATTTCTCGCTATGTGCGTACAGACTCTGTCTGCTGGCGCAGGCATGCCCCTCAGGCCGGGGCGGGCCCTTCCTTTCTTGACGAGGCGGATTAAAATAAGAAGTGCAACAGAGTAAAAAGGGCCCATAAGAGAGGCCGTTGTGATACAGTAGGAATGGATAAGACTACTACTGGAAAGGCGGCGCCCCTTATGAGCTACCATCATCTTACGCTGAACGAGCGAAAAAAGCTATCCCTCATGTGGCGGGAAAAGAAAAATATCCGGCAAATAGCCATGGCATTAAAACGAAGCCCCAGCACAGTCAGCCGTGAATTGAAACGGAACATTTCTCATGACAGAGATAGACTGGTCTATCGGCCGGTTAGTGCAAACAGAAAGTATCAACGTCGCAAAAGGCAGGAGCGAAAGGGAAAATACCAGAATGTCAGATTATGCGAATATGTGCAGGAAAAGCTGTTGTTAACTTGGTCGCCCGAGCAGGTTTCAAACCGGGTTCGGCAGGATTATCCCGCTGAACCGCTCATGCGTATCTCTCACACGACGATCTACCGATGGCTTCATAAAGAGCGTTTGGCTCAGTCGGCCAGCATTCACCTACGGCATGAAGGGCGCCAGCATGGAGAACGCCGCGGAAAGCTTCTTGGAATCCGAACCTTGAAACAGCGTGGCCGAGAGATTTGGCGCAGGGAACGGATCGGGGATTGGGAGCTGGATACGATTATCTCCAGCAGCAAACAGAGCCAAGCGGGGATTTTGACCATGTGCGACAGGAAGAGTCGATTCTGTATTTTGGTTCTTTTGGAACGGTGCCACAGCCAAAGCCATGTTTTCAAAGTGCTGTCCAGCGTAGTTAGCTCTTTTCCCTGTCATTCCTTCACAGCCGACCAGGGCACCGAATTTCGCTGTTATGCCAAAGTGGAAAACGAGTTGGATCTGCCCATGTATTTCTGTTCACCCTCCAGCCCATGGCAAAAAGGTTCTGTGGAAAATCTGAATGGGTTGGTTCGCGAATTTTTCCCAAAAGGAACCAACTTTGTTGATGTTTCCTCTAAACAGGTCGCCCATGCCATGTTCCTGCTTAACAATCGTCCCCGTAAATGTCTCAACTGGCTCACTCCTGCTGAAGCTATTGCTGCTGCTTTTTGAACCTGTTGCACTTCACTTGACAATCCGCCATTCGCCAAGAGGGGAGTTTCGATTCTCTCCCCCTTGGAACTCCCTCTCAACGACCAAAGGCTCTGCCT
>OFCQ01000068.1_pt1 | contig 76821 bp, 72 predicted proteins | sample 1520861 | NCBI WGS metagenome assembly OFCQ01 (sample SAMEA2699036, study PRJEB24076) | metagenome | biome: Human gut stool | place: Spain | collected 2012-11-21 | reverse complement strand
TTAATGATGATTTTGATATAATCCACAATAGATGTCCAATCGTTTATCCTAACAAAGGATAACTGGTTCAATAGATTCCTTAAAATTATAGGAGGTAGAAGAATGAGTCATAAGTATGTGTACCTGTTTTCGGAAGGAAACGGCAGCATGAAAAACCTGCTGGGCGGCAAAGGAGCCAACCTGGCAGAAATGACGGTACTGGGAATGCCCGTACCGCAGGGTTTTACGATTACAACGGAAGCCTGCACCCAGTATTATAATGACGGAAGACAGATCAATGAGGAAATTCAGGGGCAGATTTCTGAATATTTGGCCAAGATGGAAGAAATCTGCGGCAAAAAATTCGGCGATGTCAAAAACCCGCTGTTGGTTTCCGTGCGTTCCGGCGCCCGTGCTTCCATGCCCGGCATGATGGATACCATTCTCAACCTGGGTCTCAATGATACCGTGGTGGAGGGTCTGGCCGCACTGACCAGCAATCCCCGCTTTGCTTACGACTCCTACCGCCGATTCATCCAGATGTTCTCCGACGTTGTGATGGAGATCCCAAAGAGCGACTTTGAGCGCGTGATCGACGCGAAGAAGGAAGAGAAGGGTGTCAAGCAGGACACCGAGCTCGACACCGAGGACATGAAGGACCTGGTCGTTCGCTTTAAGGCTTTGTACCGCGAGAGAAAGGGAACCGATTTCCCCACTGAGCCCCGCGTACAGCTGATGGAAGCTGTAAAGGCCGTGTTCCGTTCCTGGGACAACCCCCGTGCGAACGTATACCGCCGCATCAACGAAATTCCGTATGACTGGGGCACCGCGGTCAACGTGCAGTCCATGGTGTTCGGCAACATGGGCAATACCTCCGGCACCGGCGTTGCGTTCACCCGCAACCCTGCTACCGGCGAGCGCAAGCTGTTCGGTGAGTACCTGATCAACGCACAGGGCGAAGACGTTGTGGCCGGTATCCGCACTCCCGAGCCGATCGACCACCTGAAGGACACTCTGCCCGAGGTTTACACCCAGTTCGCAGAGACTGCTCAGCGTCTGGAAGACCACTACACCGACATGCAGGACATGGAGTTCACCATTGAAAACGGCAAGCTGTATATGCTGCAGACCAGAAACGGCAAGCGCACCGCGGCCGCTGCTCTGAAAATCGCCGTAGACCTGGTGGAAGAGGGCAAGATCAGCACCGAAGAAGCGGTTTTGCGCGTAGAGCCCAAGCAGCTCGATTCGCTGCTGCATCCCCAGTTTGATCCCGCCGAGCTGAAGAAGGCTCAGGCGATCGGCAAGGGCCTGGCAGCATCCCCCGGAGCGGCCTGCGGCCGTGTGGTGTTCAGCGCCGAAGACGCCAAGGCGTGGAGCGACAAGGGCGAAAAAGTTGTTCTCGTTCGTCTGGAAACCTCCCCTGAGGATATTGAGGGTATGGCAGTTGCACAGGGCATTCTGACCGTTCGCGGCGGCATGACCTCTCACGCGGCGGTTGTTGCGCGCGGCATGGGAACCTGCTGCGTATCTGGCTGCGGTGAGATCGCCATGCACGAGGCAGAGAAATACTTCACCTTGGGCGGCCAGACCATCCGCGAGGGCGACTATATCTCCATCGACGGCAGCACCGGCAGCATCTACGGCCAGGCGATGCCCACCGTGGAAGCCTCCATCTCCGGCGACTTTGACAAATATATGCACTGGGCGGATCAGGTACGCCGTCTGCAGGTTTACACCAATGCCGATACCCCCCACGACGCAGCTCAGGGCAAGGCGTTCGGCGCGCAGGGCATCGGCCTGTGCCGTACCGAGCACATGTTCTTTGAGGGCGACCGCATCAAGGCGATGCGCGAGATGATCGTTGCCAAAACCACGGATGCCCGCCGCAAGGCGCTGGCAAAGCTTCTGCCCTACCAGCAGAGCGACTTTGAGGGCATTTTCGACGTGATGGAAGAGCTGCCGGTCGTCATCCGCTTCATCGACCCGCCTCTGCATGAGTTCCTGCCCACCAAGGAAGAGGATATCAAAGAGATTTCCGAGGAGCTTGGCCTGACTGTTGAAGAGCTCAAAGAGGTTATCGCGAGCCTGCACGAGTTCAACCCGATGATGGGCCACCGCGGATGCCGCCTGACGGTTTCCTATCCGGAAATCGCAGAGATGCAGACCACCGCTGTGATCACCGCGGCGATCAATATTTCCCGCAAGAAGAACATCAACATCGTTCCCGAGATCATGATCCCGCTCGTCGGCGAGGTCAAAGAGCTCAAGTTCGTAAAGGACGTCGTTACCTCCACCGCGGATAAGCTCATCGCGGAGTCCGGCATTTCGATGAAGTATGAGGTCGGCACCATGATCGAGATTCCCCGCGCCGCTCTGACTGCGGACGAGATCGCGAAGGAAGCGGACTTCTTCAGCTTCGGTACCAACGACCTGACCCAGATGACCTTCGGCTTCAGCCGTGACGACGCCGGTAAGTTCCTCGATTACTACTACGAGAATAAGATTTACGAGTCCGATCCCTTTGCTCATATCGACCAGAAGGGCGTTGGCAAGCTCGTGGAAATGGCCACCGAGAAGGGCCGCGCGGCAAACCCGCACCTGCATGTCGGCATTTGCGGCGAGCACGGCGGCGATCCCACGTCTGTGGAATTCTGCCACCGCACCGGTCTCGACTATGTTTCCTGCTCCCCCTTCCGTGTTCCGATCGCTCGCCTGGCTGCTGCTCAGGCTGCGATCAAGGAAAAGAGAGCCGCTGCGAAATAAAAATAAAAAAATGCGGTCAGCAGCGCCTTTGCGGCGCCAATGACTCTTGCATTACTCTGCATCCGTAATATCAACGAACAGGGCGTGTGCCTCAGAAGCTTCGGCTTTTAGGGTACGCGCCCTGTTTTTTCCTTTGCGCAGAACCAAAAATCCGCGGCAAAAAGGGCGGGATACGGGAAGGCGCCAAATGTGCTTTTTGGAATAAAATGGGGAAACGCCATCCTTTTCCAGTCGCTTACCCGCGATTTGCCAGAATGATTACAGTTCCGTTATTCTCATTGACTTTTCATTTTTGTTCCCGTAATATATCGTCATATTATACAAGCAGCTTTGTTAATACCGGGAAGAAGGTGTTCAGATATGACGAATATCCGTCGTTGTTTGGCTGTAACACTTGTCGCATTTTGCACTTTTGTGTCAATGACGGCAGGCTGTTCTCCGAATCAAAAATCAGTGGGAGTGATCGAGGTATCCAATGCGCAGGAAGCCCCGCAGACCGTGGTAAAGCCGGCCGGTCAAAGCATAGGGAAGCGCTTTGCCGCAAAGCCCGCAAAAAAGCCCCTGATGGACCGCGGAAGCTTCAGCACGTCTTTTTTGACCCTTCAAAAAATGTACGATCTCGCCGCTGTTCCCACGTATGACGGATATAATCAGGCCACGCATCCCAAGATTCTGTATTTCCCCAAGCGCTGGAACGGGTATGAATACTGGATGTCTGTTACACCGTACCCTTTTGGAAATGATGATTATGAAAACCCCTGCATTGTCACCTCAAATGACGGGAAAACTTGGGTAACGCCCGCCGGGCTGAAAAACCCGATTACAGGAGTCCCCTCCGATGTGAAGATCGGCGCGCACTATTCCGATTCCCACCTGGTGATGTGCGGCAATAAAATGGAGATGTGGTACCGCTATAATAAGGGAAACCCAAAGACGAATCGTGCAGACTCCAGCACGGATTATTATTACCGCACCGTCAGCAAAGACGGGCTGAACTGGTCCGTACCGCAGCTGATGCAGAAATCCAACAAGGGCCTGATCAGCCTTGCCGTCAGCTATGAGGATAAAAAGTATGAGTTCTGGTATACCACAGCTCAAAAACGGCTGATGCATGCGGAAAGCGTTGACGGGGCGACGTGGAGTGATCCGCAGCAATGCTCCATCGAGCTGCCGGAAGGATACCTGCCGTGGCATCAGGATATGATCCACTATCAGAGCGTTTATTATCTGCTCCAGACAGGCATTCGGCAGAGGGATTATTCTTTCGCGCTGTTCTTGTCCAAATCCACCGATGGAATCCACTTTACAAAGGGTGTGCTGTTCTACCCGAGCGACAACCCGGTGATCCTGCAAAAAACCTGGCTGTACCGCAGCACCGTATACGCGGACGGCGACACGCTGCGCATGATGATCTCGTACCGTCTGCCGCAGAAAAAATGGTACATGGCCGCAGCCTCTGTTTCCGTTCAACAGTGGAACGATGCGTGCGATTTGCAGAAGCCTTTGATTCTGCCGGACCCCACAATGAAAGCGCCCGCTCAGAAAAAAGCGGAGGAAAAGACCCCGCAAAAGATCGTTCCAAGTCTGGCCGCACAGATGGCGTCGAAAAAAATTCTTGCATAAACTCTTCCCCGCCCGGAATGTCGGAACATTTTATTGTTTCGGCGTCCCGGGCGGGGTTTTCTTTTGGATACACAATATGGTATAATCTAGTAAATTCTGCGGAAAAAGTCGAATTACCGCGAATGTGTTGAGCGAAAGGGGAGTTACCATGCTCTGGAAAGAAAAATATATGCTTGGGGTTCCGCTGATCGACGAGCAGCATCAGGAGCTGTTTCGGCGTGTGACCGATTTTGTTGAGATCGTCAGAAAGCCGGTTCCATGGGAGCAAAAGACCGAACAGGTCAATCAGACCTTGGATTTTATGAAGGATTATGTGGTTACGCATTTTCGCGATGAGGAAAACCTGCAGCGCGAGCTGGGGTATCCCGAGCTGCCGTTGCACAGAAAGCTGCATCAGGAGATGGTGGCCTATGTGCTGGACATTTCGCGCCAATATGAGGAAAACGGCTATCAGGAGCAGCTGATGCAGCAGTTCGCGGGGCGTCTGTTGGCCTGGCTGATCAACCACGTGGCCTCTGAGGATCAGAAGATCGCGAATTTTGCCAAAAGGAAGGAGCAGGAAGCTCATGAATAACACACTGCACCTTTCTTTTTTTGAAGCAACCCGCGAGGTGTTCGAGCTGATGCTCGATCTGCAGAAGATTTCGGAAAGCGCCATTGCGCCCGGGGAGGATGCCTGCGGCAACCTGACTATTTCCATCGGCGTGACCGGCGATTTAACGGGGGATATTCTGTACACGTTCCCGAAAGAAACGATGCTTGAAATGGTGCGCATCATGACCGGCGGGATGGAAGTGAATGAGGTGGACGACTTTGTCACCTCTGCAATCGGTGAGATTTCCAATATCATCAGCGGCAAGGCGATGATCGCCTTGTCAGAAAAGAATGTCACCTGCGATATTCTTCCGCCGAAGGTCATTAAAAGCGAAGAGGGCGTATGTGCTTATCCGGTGGATTCCAACACGAAGATCAATACCGAGATCGGCAGCGTCGGCCTTGAGGTTCGCCTGCAGAGCAAATAACAACATATTATACAGAACAAAGCACCCTGAGCCGAGGATACGAACCGGCTCAGGGTGCTGTTTTTATGTTATTCGGATGTGTTCGGCTCCTCTTGGTCTTCCTGTGACGCAATAGAAGGAATGTGTATGTTGAAGTACAGGCTCAACATCCGGATACTCACCGTAAGGAGTACACTGAGCAGCACGGCAACAGACTGCGGGACCTGCGTCCGGGCTAAGTAATACAGCAGTCCGCCCGCCACAGAGGCCAGAGCGTAGATTTCGCGTCGCAGGATCACGGGAATCCGCTGTACCAGAATGTCGCGGATCATGCCGCCGCCCACACCGGTGAGCATAGCGACAAAGATGCACAGGAAGGCTTCTTTTTCATACCCGGCAGAAATCGCGGCGTCCACACCGATTACGGTGAATACCGCCAGGCCCAGGGCATCGGAGATATAGTAGCTCCAGGTGTAGATGGGGCTTCCGCCGCTCACAAACCGGCGGAAGCGGCCGAGCGCCAGCAGAAGGAATGTAGTGATCGATGCAACGATTAAGTAAATGGGATTCACCAGTCCGACGGGGGGAGACACCCCCAGAATGATATCGCGCAAAACGCCGCCGCCGATCGAAGTGGTGACGGCCAGCAAAAAAATCCCGAAATAATCCAGCTTGTGCTGCATGGCAATAATGGCGCCCGAAATCGCGAAAGCCACTGTGCCGATGACTTCAAACACAAGCAAAAGAGCGGTTGGCATATCGTTTCCCCCTCAGCGCAGGCGGCGCATCCGTCTGATCGCTATGTTATGCGTTAATTGAAAGCGGTGTTCCTTCCCCAGACGTCAGGAAAGCCGCGCAGCCGCAAAATCGTTTGATTCGCGGGACGCGTACTTTGGTCAGATTAGGCCCAGATGCCGCAGGCCTTTTTCAATTCCGCCGCAGAGCATGGAATCCGTGATATAATCGGCAACGGCTTTGGCTTCGGGCACACCGTTTTCCATGGCCACGCCGATCCCTACGGTTTTCAGCATGGTCACGTCGTTCGTACCGTCGCCAAAGGCTATTGTATCTTTCAGGTCGATTCCGGTATGCTGGCAGAAAAAGCGGATGGCCTCGGCCTTGTCCTGATTCGGGAAGGACAGATCGCCCGAGTGGCCGCCCGGGTGCAGATTCAGCACCATCGAACCAGTAAACGCCGGGCGGCACCTCTCATAGTGACCCTGATCGGTAAAGATGCAGTCCACAGCGCCAGCCTGTACCTGCTCCGGTTCCCAGTCGGTGACGATGTAATCCCCCAGATTGTAAACCCGGTTCAAAAGCGCGGTCATTTCAAGGGTTAAATTCCGGCCCCAGCCGTGGCGCATGCCGACAAAATTATAGGAAACGCCGAATGAATCAAAATGCTCCATGATTTCGAGCACGCGCTCGGGTGGGAAGAATTTTTGCAGAATCGTTTCTCCCTCGTATACCACATGGGTGCCGTTCATCGCAATGTAACTTGTAAAAAAGTCCCCGAACATCTTTCGGATGAACGGTTCCTGCCGGCCGGAGCAGATGGCCACCCCGTGCCCGTTTTGCTTTGCAAGCTCAATGGCCTGCAGTGTTCCGTCCGGCACAAAATATCCCTCTTTGCCGGAGGCAAGCAGGGTTCCGTCTATGTCAAAAAAGATCATTTTTTTCAGTGGAATCACTCCTTACGGTGAATTTTATCGCGCTGTTATCATGATACTACCAGAAAAACAGCATCGATTGTTCTCCGCAGAAAAGGCGGGAAGAAAACGCTGCTTTTGGCAGGGGGCTTGTTCGGCTGCTTCGCGATACATAATTGCAGGGCACGGCGGAAACAATAGACCTTGAAAAATCGGAAAGGATCTGAATCCATGGAATATATCAAGGCTTTTGTGGTAGGCGGTCTGATCTGCGTGGTCGGTCAGATATTGATCGACAGAACAAAGCTGACCCCCGCCCGGATTTTGGTGATGTTTGTCACGCTCGGCGTCATTTTAACGGCGGTTGGCTTGTACGAGCCGCTGGTGCAGTTCGCCGGTGCCGGGGCCACAGTGCCGCTGTCCGGGTTTGGCTACGCGATGGCCAAGGGGACGGAAGAAGCGGTGCGCGAGCATGGCCTGCTTGGCGCGCTGATGGGCGGCGTTACCTCCAGCGCTGCGGGAATCGCGGCCGCGGTATTCTTCGGTTACCTTGCGGCGCTCATTGCAAAGCCGGGCGATAAGTCGTAACAAAACAAAACGGGCAGGAACGGGAACAAAAGCTCCTGTTACCCTGCCCGATTTTTTGCTTTCACTTACTGGATGGAGTAATCCAAATAATGCTCCAGCTCTTCTTCGTCCTTTTTCTTCTTTTCAAGGAACAGAAGCGTGGTCGTGACGATAGCAGCTACCGCAACGGCAGCGGAAACAATTCCAAGGATCAGTGCCAACGTATTGTTTTTCCTCATTACAAAACGCCTCCAAAAACAAATTAAGCTTCCCTGTGTTCATTCAATTCATCCGTTTGTCTTTATGATACCCAAAAATCACGCAAAAGTCAATTCACACGCAATCCGTAATGAAAAAGTAAAAAATACCACTCTCTTCCCGCCGAAGCAGGAAAAAATCCAGTCATCCTTCACGGTTTGTGATGGATTCGAATCACAAGGGAAGTGGACGAATGTGAAAAGCGGTATTCTGAAAGTAAAAAAAGCAGAGCACAAAGCTCTGCTTTTCAATACAAAGATTTAGAAAACAACCTGCATCAGGACGCACTGGTTGTGTTCAGTTTGCGGGCAAGGGCAGACTTCCTTCTGGCGGCGGTTTTTTTGTGAAGGATTCCTTTAGCAGCAGCTTGGTCAATCTTCTTTATCGCAATACGAACAGCCTCCGCCTTGTCCTCAGCCTGAGCCTCAAGAGCAAGATTGGCCTTCTTAATCTCTGTTTTCAAAGCAGAATTGATCGCTTTGTTCTGAAGAGTCTTAGTCGCGATTACCTTAACGCGCTTCTTGGCTGATTTAATATTCGGCATAGTCACACCTCCTTTGTCGCATCTGTCATGTAACAGAAATCTTAGCATAAAAAAAGAAAAAATGCAAGAATTTTTTCTTACTTTTCGCAAAGCCTTAATAACTTAATGAGTATATCACAAGAGAGGAGAAAATGCAATGATTTTTCGCACGGATTTGGCGATTGAAGCCACCGAAACGATTACGCATCCGTTCCCGGATATTTCACAGACCGAGGAGCAGCACGGCAGTTGTAAAATTACGCGCATCCGCGTAGAGGGGCCGGAGGGAGCAAAGCAACTGAACAAGGAAATGGGAAATTATGTTACTCTTGAAATGCCCCCGATTTCAGACACGGTAGATCTGGAGGATGAGTGTCAGGAGCTTTTGCGCAAGGAAATTTCGGCTCTGCTGCCGGAGGAGGGCCTTGTGCTGGTGGCGGGGCTCGGCAACCGGCAGATTACGCCGGATGCGCTCGGCCCGCAGACGACGGCGCGGGTGCTTGCCACACGGCATATTAAAGGCGAGCTTGCGCGGGTAACGGGGCTGACCGGCCTGCGCGGCGCAGCGGTGATCACTCCCGGCGTGCTGGGCGATACCGGCCTTGAAACGGTGGAGTTTTTGCAGGGAATCTGCAAGCAGCTGCATCCGAGCGCAGTTGTGGTGATCGATGCACTTGCCGCACGCAGTCTGGCCAGGCTTGGCTGTACCGTGCAGCTGAGCGATACCGGTATTTCCCCCGGTGAGGGAGTGGGAAACCTGCGCCCGCGCATCGACCAGCACACGATGAGCGTACCGGTGATCGGCATCGGCGTTCCCACCGTGGTGGATGTGGAAACACTGGCGCTCGATTTGTTTGGGGGCGACCGCATCCGCACAGAGCGGAGCGAAGAAAAGCTGACGCCGCGCGGCGCGCGTATGGTGGTCACGCCCAGAGAGATCGATCTGCTGGTATCCAGAGCCGCCCAAATGCTGGCCATGGGAATCAACCGCGCGCTGAATCCGAGCCTTTCTGTAGAGGATCTGACAATGCTGACCGCACCGTAAGCGAAAGGTATATCCCCAAGCGTTGACGCATACCAATAGATAGAGTCTGTTTGGGGAGAAGCATATGAAGATTATCAATTTCAAAAAGAAAAAAAGAGGCGGAAGCTCGCCGCTGCGCAATGCGGCGGCTCTGGTGGTTGCCGTGATTTCCGTCGCCTGTTTTATCTCACGTCTTGGGCCGCAGGTGCTGGCCCAAAGAGAAGCGGCAGCGCTGGCTGCCGCCGGATTCATTATGCCCGACGGAGCGACGGCGCTTTTGCGTACAGGCCTTACGGAAGAGGACATCGATCAAAATCCTGAAACGGAGCACAACCAGCCGGAGGAATCCTCCGAAGCGGTGCGCGACCCGGCAGAGGTTCAGAGCTCCTCTCCCTCTTCTTCAGCGCAGGAAAGCAGCTCGCAGACCTCGTCGGCACAAAGCCAGGCGCCCGCGGTCAGCGGCTCCGGCGCACCGATTCAAGAGCTGGCGATTCAGAACTCCGGCGTGCAGTATGAGAATATTTTTGTAAAGAACACCAACCAAAATCACAAAATTGACATTAAAGCTGAATTAGGAAAACAACCTGCGGTCAAAATACAAACAGACAGCAAGCCGCAGGTGCTGATTTATCACACGCATACGACGGAGGCTTATTTGCTGCAGGAAGCCACTTCGGTTCCGCCCGGGGCAGAAAGCAGAAGCACAGACACCACCCGCAGTGTGGTAATGGTGGGCAACGCGATCGCGGCACAGCTGAAAGCGGTGGGAATCGGTGTGGTGCACGATACGACCATCCACGATTCCCCGGCATACAATGGCTCCTATAACCGTTCGAAGCAGACCATGGCCAAAAATTTGAAGCAGTATCCCAGCATTCAGGTCACTCTGGATATTCATCGCGACGCCATGACGGCCTCGAACGGAACGCGGTATAAGCCCACGGCAGTGATCAACGGAAAAAAAGCGGCGCAGGTCATGATTTTATCAGGCTGTGACGACGACGGTACTCTCGGGTTCCCGGACTGGGAATACAATCTGCGCTTGGGCGTGCGGATTCAGAAGCAGCTGTCGGATTTGTATCCCGGGTTGGCTCGGCCCCTCAATTTCTGTCCGCGTCAATACAATCTGAATATGACAAAGGGGTCTTTGCTGGTCGAAGTTGGTACCGAGGTCAACACGGTGGACGAAGCGGTTTATTCCGGCGAGCTGTTCGGCGCGGCCCTTGCCAAAACGCTTTTGGGGCTGAAGTAAATCCTCTGTCTTATATTGTATAACCGGTCATTTCTTCCTCTTCTTCGGCAGGGGAAGAAATGACGTCTTTTCAAGTGGTATTTCGAAGTAAAAGGAGAAGCAATCGTGAAGGATGTGAAAGAAAGGCGCTGCTTTTGGGCGTCATTTTTTACAACACTCTGCCTGATCATGTTGGTGTGCGGAATTATTACCGTAGATTACCAGACCGCGCGGGTCGGTTTTGGGCAGAGTCAGCCGCTGATTCAGGTACTGGTGAGCGAAGAGAAAACCAGCCTGAGCATCCATGTTCTGGGAGCGGGCGGAGAATGGGATATTACCGCGCTGGACCAGTGGGTTCAGAACGCGGAAAACGTGGTGATAACGGCTGTGGAAGAGGGGCAGAAGCTCTTGGAACAGATTCCGTTACAAAAAGCTTACAAATAAGTTCAAAGATTGCTTTTTACGACGATTTTTGCTATACTGATTCGTGTAAAAAAGATAGCAGGCTTTGGAATACAGGACCAGTGTAGGAATAATCGATGGAGGAATCGCGCATGTTCAGAAGAAAACAGGTAATGGTGTCTATGCTGACGCTGATACTGGGCTTTTCCCTCATTTGTACACCAGTTCTGGCGACCTCAACGGAGCCGGCCACAAGTGGACAAGGCCAGTCTCAGACAAATCCGGGTGACACGGGCTCCGTACCGGGCAGCACGCCGGGGCAGCAAAGCTCTTCGGCACCGGCCAGCAGCGCGCCGCCAGCTCAGGAATCTTCTTCCGCTGTAAGCAGCAAACCGGCAAGCTCGTCTTCCTCTCTGGCGTCCTCCAAGACGACGTCGTCCCGCAGTACCTCCTCCAAATCGACGAAGAAAAAGGTCGTGTCGTCGCAGGCTTCTTCCTCTGAGATTTCCAGCAGTGAGATCGGGGAGTTCTGGGGCGTTTCTGAGGTTTCTTCTTCCGGCATTTCTCTGCCGCCGGCCGGTTCAGTCAGCGAGGTGGATAATCTGATCGCCTCAGGCGTGGAGGTTCAAACGCCGAAAACCATGAACTGGTGGGGGGTTCTCTCCTGGGCACTGATCGGCCTTGGGATTCTCATCGTCGTGATCGTATTGCTCAGCACTCTTCGCAGACCGCCTCCGGGTGGGCCGGGCCGCAAGCGCTATCGCCGCCATCCGTTCCCAACGAAGAAAAAGCGTCTGCTCAACGATAAATACTATCGTAATAAATACTATTAATGAAAACGCCTCCGGCTGGTTCCGGAGGCGCCTTTTTGTTCTGTTTTTCAGAAAAAAACACCTTTCGTCTGAATAGAGGGGGCGATTTTCTGTAAAGCAAATCCCTTGCCGCGGGAAGGGGTTCCGGCAGTTTTACTGAGTCAAACGGTAAAAACCAACAGGGAAAGCAAAACTGGGGCTTCCTCTATCTGTAAAGTGGAAATACTTACCAATTAGAAATAGCCTATTTTCCTGCCTTTTGCCTGTTTTTGATTTTTCTATTTGTCAGAGCAAAGAAAAAGGGGAATCCGCCACAGGCGGATTCCCCTTACTTACAATTCCAGTTCTGCGCGGAACACGATCACGGCACTTCCCGAAATCCGGATTTCCACCGGCTCCTTGTTTTGCAGGTCGACTTCTACCGTAATGATTCCGGCCCGGCCGATGGCCTTGCCCTGCAGTACGGAAAAACGCAGCTGCCCGTCTGTCGGCTGCTGGAATCCGTAGTGGGCCAGATACCCGCCCAGCGGCCCGTTTGCGTTGCCGGTAACGGGGTCCTCGCGCACGCCGCTGATGGGTGCAAACATTCTGCCGCAGTACAGGTAGTCGGCGTTTTGCGGCGACGGTGCGAATACATAATAGCCGTTGCAGCCGATTTTTTCGCTCAGGCGGCAGAGCGCGTCCCAATCCGGCTCCAGATTGTCGAGAACCTCCTCGTCCAGAATCGGAACCATGATTTTGCCGAACCCGGTAGAAACCTCCTGAATCGGCCAGCCCTCGCGCAGCTGGTCGGGGGAAAGGCGAAGCGCAGCACAAAGCTCCTGCTTTTGCGCCTCATCAAACGGAAGCCCCAGGCGGAAAAGCCCCTGTGTCATCGCAATACGGATGGAATCATTCTCGCGCACAATATCAACGGGCAGGATTCCCGCGCCGATTTTCTGCATGATCCGCCCGGACGGCAGGTTCTGTTCCAGTGCGCGCACATAGTGGGCTGCAACCGTGGCGTGGCCGCACATGGGTACCTCGCGTACCGGTGTGAAGAAGCGCACCTCTACGTCATACTCCGGGGAGTCGGAGGAAAAAACAAAGGCCGTTTCCGAATTGTTCAGCTCCCTTGCGATCTCCTGCATTTGAAATTCCGTCAGACCATCCGCGTCCAGCACAACACCAGCGGGATTCCCACGGAACCGCTGTTCGGTGAAGGCATCAACCTGATACAAATGGTATTTTTTTGACATGTTTTTCCCTCCTGTAATAAATTCCGTCTCTTTTTTGAAGGCTTATGCTGAAATTCAGCGAACCGTACCGGAGTGGCTCCGGCGCGGAAAGCGTAAAAAACACCTGTTTTGGGAGTGTGACTCTGCCTGTTTTCGGTCGAAATCGTTCGAAGAAACCACACGCAGCGGAAAAATATGAGATAAAAGGATAGGAAGCTGCTGATTTTGATAAAAATAAAATACAATATGTATATTGCATTAGAAATTATCCGATCAGTAACATAGATTGTCCGGTTTTGCAGAGCCGGGGCGAAAAACAAAGAAACCCGCAGGCTATATTTCAGAAATGGCTCAGAGCACACGGGTTTTTCCGCCATCCGGCAGTATCTGTTTTTTGTATTGGTAAGTCTATAAATTTCTTAAAAAGTATTATTTGTGTTACGTTCTGTATATTTTATAGAAAGTTATCCTATTTGGATACAATTGATCTTACTTTGGAGAATTATGAGGGCAGAACGATGTCGTATGCCACCTTGCAGAACAGAAGAACCAAAGAAACGATCAGCATTGGTCGAATCACCTTGGTGTTATAGCGCAGAGCCAATCCGGAGCCGATGTAATTACCCAGAATGCCGAACAGCGCGCCCGGCAGACCCAGAACAAATATAACCTTACCGGCCAGCGCAAAGGTTAACAGTGAAGAGATGTTGGACATCAGGTTGACCACCTTCGCATTTCCAGAGGCTGTGGTGGAATCAAAACGGGTCAGCCCGGTGAACAGAAAGATCAAAAACGTACCGGTGCCGGGGCCGAAAAATCCGTCGTAGGTACCGATCACAAAGCCGATGCCCATGGACAGCGCCGTCAGCAGCGAGGGATTGAGCAGGGTGTGTTCATCTGTTTCACCATGATTTTTTTTCTTCTTTTTCAATGTAATGAAAGCGATAACAGGTAGGACGCCAAGCAGCAGGTAGCGCAGATATTCTTCGTTCAGCACCATGTTCAGCCGCGCCCCAAGCACCGCGCCGAACAGCGCCATCACGCCCGCAACCCCTGCCGTGCGCAGGTGGATTTTTCCGCCCCGAAGGTAGCGGATGGTCGCCGTGAGTGTACCGGCTGTGGAAGACAGCTTGTTTGTTCCCATCGCAAGGTGAGGGGGCAGGCCAATGGCAAGATATGCAGGAAGTGTAATCAGCCCGCCACCGCCGGAGATGGAATCAATAAATCCCCCCAGAAACGTGCAGGTACACACAACGATAATTTGCAGCAGTAAGTCATCCATGTCATTCGCTCCTTTTGGCTGTTCCGCATAGGCCCTTGGCCATATGATTCAGATTATAGCATAAATATCGATGCAGGCCCCAAAACTGCCTGAAATATTCAATGTGAAAGTTTCGCTCCGGTTCGCGGCGTGAGATGATGATATCATCCAATCAGAAATAAGCGTTTAGCAGTTCCGCTTGTTTTAGAAATCACCAAGCTGATGATTCAATGTTCTCTCAGTCGCCCGAAGCTTTGCTTCGGTTTGCGACGTGAGGTTATTATAGCGGAATTCGCCGGGGACTACAATAGAAAATTGCTTTTGGTGAAATATAAAAAATCATAAGAGATCATAGAGAAAAATGATGGGTGTACCAAGGTGTGAAAATAAGCGTTTCTTTTAAAGGTATGTGGCACTCTTGAGCTTGGTGAATGAGAGAATAGAAAGAAAGAATCGGCGCAAAAATTCCCGCCGCAGCAACATGCGGCGGGAAAGCAGCGTATTCAGGAATTCCTGATCTGGCCGTCCCAATAGATTTCTACCTCGTCTCCGTCTTTGAGCGGCTCCAGATAACCGGCTTCGTGCCCATTGACGCGCAGAACGATCGATCCCTGCGGCGTAGTGAGGTCGACATCCACCAGGTTCAGCGTGTCGATCAGGCAATAGGAGGAGCGGTCTGTTTTTCCGTCCAGCCGAACGGCACGCCCATTCAGAATCACAAGGACGGGCGGTGTCGTCGGCGGCGGCGCTTGCTCCTGCGGCGGAGCAGGGTTTTCTTCTGCGGCCTGTTCGTCGGAATGGGGCTGCGGCGGTTCTGGCAACAGCCCGACAGTGCTCGGTACCTGTGGTTCCGGCGCCTTTTTCTGCGCAAGGCGCATGGCTTCCTGTGCGAGCAGATCCGCCAGATCCGGCTGCATTGCGGTTGTCTGCGGCTTCACCGGCTCGGCAGGAGCAAAAACGGACTGCGGCTCCTCGGGCAGAGATTCCGTTTCTTCCGGTAAGGATGTTTCGGATTTCTCCCACTTTATGGGTTCTATCCGGTCGCCGGACCGCAGCGGCGTGTGCGGGGGAACCGCATCTCCGTTCACCAGGAAAGGCATTCCCTCCGGCACACCGGCAAAGGATAACAACTGCTCCAGTGTGCTGACGGGCCGGGTGCGCACCCGGTCGCGGGCGTGGATGGCCTGCGCCGGTGTGCCGGGCTGGCCGTTGACCATGGCGCGCAGACCGAGGGCGATCTCTTCACCGCCCAGAAAAACCGTTCCGGGAGAGTGCAGGTCGATCACCTCGCCCAGCGTGAGCGCGGCATCCCTGCCGTTCTGCGCCGGTTCAAAAAGAATGGAATCTCCCGCCCGCACTGTGTCGGAGAGGGACGCATCCTTTCCGTTGAGCTGTATTTTGGCCAGCGTAGGGTGTTCGCCGTAAATCACTTTGTTTTCTCCGTCGAGCTCAAATACCAGGCTTTTACCGGAGCGCCCCATCATCTGATCGTGCCGCCAGCCGTTCATGAGAAGAACGTCCAGCACCGAAAGGCTGTTGCTGCGGAACAGCTTGGCCCTTGCGCCGTTGAGAAGGATCGTAAAGCTGTCGCTGATCAGATTCAGCGCGGAGGAAACAGCGATCCCCAGCGGCGTTGCAAACTCGGGGGTCGTCAGCGACGGATCGGCCTTGGTCAGGTAAGTGGAAAAATTCCGTCCGCCCAGCGCGACGCGGGCAGGGGGAAGCTCCAAAAGCTCCGCCACGCAAGCGCACAGACCCGGCAGCTTACTGCCGCCGCCCACCAGAAACACGGCGCTCGGCGCTTCGCCGTTCGCTTTCAGAATCTGCTGGCTGATTTCTTCCGCCAAACGCCGCAGTACAGGGGCAACCTTTTCTTTCAGTTCCGCCATTGAAACCTGCTGTTCCAGACCCAGAATATCCTGAAACGAAACGTCTTCCTCCTGCCCCAGCTTCATCTTGATTTTCTCCGCAGTGGGGAAATCCACCAGGTATTCCCGCATCAGCGCTTCGGTGATCTCGTCGCCCGCGATGGTAGCCATCGTGTAGCCCACCACGCCGCCGTCCTTTGACACGGCAATATCCGAGGTTCCCGCGCCGATATCGACCAAAGCGAGGTTTAAAAGGCGAAGGCTCTGCGGAATCGCCGCGTTCATGGCGGCGATCGGCTCCAGCGTCAGGCTTGCAACCTCAAGGCCGCACTTCTGCATGGCGGAGTACAGGCTGTCCACCACCTCGCGCGGCAGAAATGTCGCGATCACGTCCGCCGCAAGCTGCTGGCCGCGGTGGTCGAGCAGACTTGCCAGGGGGTAGTTGTCCAGCAGGTAGCGCGACACGGAATACCCCACCAGATAAAACACGGAGCGGCTGTCCTCTTCGAAAGGGGGTGAAAATTCCTGCTCCGCCTGCTGTACTGCCCCGGCCTCAAGCCGGCACAGAATTTCGGGAGTGATCACCTGCGGGCTTTGCAGATCCAGCTCAAAATGCACCTCGCAGGTGCGCAGAGCGCGGCCGGCCGCCGCCACGCAGACGCGCTTTAACGGGTAGCCCACCCGGGCCTCAAGCCGGCTTTTGACCAGCCCCGCCACACGGCTCACCTGCTCAATATCTTCGATCTGCCCGTCGATCATCGCGCGCTTTTCATGCTCTGCGATTTCCACGGCACAAACCTCAAGCCGCTCGCCCCGGGGCAGGCCCACAATGCCGATGACGCTGCGGGTGCCGATATCCAGCGCAAACACATAGTTTTCCGGCGGGATTTTCTCTCCGGAATCCGTGGCCGGCAGACCCGCCTGGTTTTCTTTTTGCATGAAAAAGACCTCCGCTTCTTCTGTGTTCGCTAAATTTAGACCAAATCATACCATATATATTACAATAAGAAAGGGAAAAATGCAATTATTCCGGGTCTGGAATGCCCCGTCGAATCAGCAAAAAAACAAAACTCCACAGATGCTGGACAGAATACGACAAAGATGATATGATGGTGCTGTTATCAGGCGGAAAGCCCCGGGCGCGGCGCAGTTTTGCGTATTGCTTTGGGGCGGTTATTTGTTTTGGTTGATTGTTGATTCGAAAGAACCGGAGGGAAAGTCATTGAATATTTTGGTGGTGGGCTGCGGGCGTCTTGGCTCCGCACTGGCCGAACAGCTTGACAAGGAGGGCCACGACGTAGCCGTGGTGGACGGGCAGGAGGAAAACCTGCTGCGTTTGTCCGAAACCTTCAGCGGCGTCAAGGTGACCGGCATGCCCATGGATCAGAGTGTGCTGCAGGCGGCGGGGGTCGAAAACTGCGATGCGGTTGCGGTCGTCACCCCGGACGATAATCTGAACATAACGGTCGCGCAGATCGTCAAGAATTTTTTTGGGGTAGGGAACGTGGTGGCCCGGATTTCAGATCCCCGGCGGGAAAGCGTGTTCCACCGGTTCGGGCTGCGTACCGTCTGCCCGACGAACCTGGCGGCGGACGCCATGAACACGGTGCTCACTTCGCCCTGGGAGCCGGTGCAGATGACGTTTGAAACGGCTTCGGTCACCTTTCGCGTCAAAGAGGTGGACGAACAATATATTGGAAAGAGCATTTCTGCCGTTCCAATGGAAGACGGCTGGATGCCGTTCGGCGTGATTCACTCCAACTTTGAATCCGAACTGTACGACCACCGCAACGATATTGTGCTGCGGGCGGGTGAAAAGCTGATGCAGGCGCATGTCAGCGATTAATACTGAATCAATGATTCAAAACGAAAAAAGAGTTCTCGCTCCCATGCCAAGAACAAGGGAGAGAGAACCAGTTTCCTGCACGGTATGAAATGGAAGATCGGTATAAAGGGAGAAATACAATGAAGATAGTAATTATGGGGGGCGGCAAGCTCGGGTATAACGTGGCCCGCAATATGCTCGACCGCAAATATCAGGTGCACCTGATTGAAAGGGAATACGCCAAGTGCGTCAAGATCGCGAACGATCTGGGCGTTGAGGTGACCTGCGGAGACGGCACTGAGCTCTCCATTCTGGAAAATGCCTCCACAAAGGACGCGGACGCCTTTATCGCGGTGACCGGTAGCGATCAGGATAACCTGGTGGCGGCCCAGCTCGCCAAAATGGAGTTTGGGGCCAAAAAGGTGATCGTGCGCGCGAACAATCCCCGCAATCTGGAGGTTCTGCGGACGATGGGGCCGGATATCGCCGTGTCCAGCACAGAGATCATCACCAATATGATCGAGCAGGAGGTCGACCTGTCAGAAATGCATCTGCTGGCAACCCTGAACAAGGGCCGCGCGGGCATCTGCAGCATGGTTCTGCCGGCCGATACCTCTTTGCACGGTGTGCGCCTGATGGATGTTTCGCTGCCGGAAAACACGCTGATCGTTTCCGTCATGCGCGGCGGGCAGATGATCATCCCCAACGGCCGATCGGTCCTCCACGCGGGGGATCAGGTGGTCGCGGTGTGCGAAAATAAAAATCAGAAAAAACTGCTTCATATCCTCGGCGAACGGATTCACTGACAGAGCTATATCGCTTCAGGCCTGCGAAGCATCACGCGATCGCAAAGCTTTCTTCCCAATTTGTTGCTGCGCTGCTGTGTGCCCGCAGGGGGACTTCACCTGCGGATTTCAGTTGTATAGAATGCGTATGCTTTTTCATTTGCGGCGTTTGCCGCTTTTCAGTTTTCGGTGGCCTGCATTTTCAGCAATTTTAAAGCGCTGTTATCCGAGTATAAAAATAGGGAAAGTGAATTGCATTTTTCGAAGAAAAGGAGTATTCTATATTCCATGCCCAAAGGGCATAGTCAGTCGCAAGATCCTGACTTAAAATAAAACTACGGAGGAATGAAAAAATGAAAACATCTGTATCCCGGCGCACCGCATTTTTAGTGCAGGGCGCCATGATCGCCGCCCTTTACGTGGTGCTGACGTTCCTGTCGTCGGCCATGGGGCTTGCCTACGGGCCGGTTCAGTTCCGGCTGTCGGAAGCGCTCACGATTCTGCCGGTGTTCACGCCGGCGGCGATTCCCGGTCTTGCGATCGGGTGCCTGCTTTCGAATCTGGGCAGCCCGTATGGTGTGGTGGACATTGTGTGCGGCACCGGCGCCACTTTGCTGGCGGCGGCCGTTTCTTATCAGCTGCGCCGCTTCCGCCTTCACGGCCTTCCGGTTTTGTCCGCTTTGTCTCCCATTCTCTGCAACGCGCTGGTTGTCGGCGCGGAGCTGGCCTTCTTTTTGCCGTCCGGCTTTACAATGGCCGGATTTTTTGCGGCGGCGGTTTCCGTCGGCGCGGGCGAGCTGGTTGTGCTTGCGGTACTGGGGCTGCCACTGGCGGCGATTCTTGAAAAATCCGGAACGGCACAGAAGATGTTCGGCCAGTCGGGATACTGATTGAAATTTTGAGGGAGTAAGGGAATCCATGGGCCTTGGCACAGTTCTGAGCAAAAAAATGAGAACCACCCCGCCGGTTCGGTTTGTAGTGATCAGCTTTTTGATTCTGATTTTAATCGGCGGGCTGGTTTTAGCGCTGCCGATTTGTTCCCGCAGCGGGCAGGGCACGCGTCTGCCGGACGCCCTGTTCACATCCGTGTCTGCGGTGTGTGTTACGGGCTTGAGCAAGTTTGATACCTGGGTGCACTGGAGTGCGTTCGGCCAGGTGGTGATCTTGCTTCTGATTCAGCTTGGCGGGCTTGGGATCATCACCTTTACCACGGGCTTTACGCTTCTGTTCCGTCAGAAGCTGGGGCTGCGTGAGCTTTCTCTTGCTGCGCGTGAAAATCTGCAGGGGGAGAATCTGAATGTTTCCCAGCTGCTGCGCATGATTCTCACCGTCACGTTTGTGGCGGAGGGCGCGGGCGCTCTTTTGATGGCGCTGCGCTTTGTGCCGCAGTTTGGGCTTTACGGCCTTTGGCTGGCGGTGTTTCATGCCGTTTCGGCTTACTGCAACGCCGGGTTCGATATTATGGGCTTTCTGCAGCCTTATGGCAGCCTGATACCGTACGCGGGCGATCCTCTTGTGATGGTTCCGACCTATGCGCTGATGCTGGTGGGCGGCCTCGGCTTTGTCGTGATCAGCGACGTGTACTACAACAAAATATACCGCCGCATCAAGGGGCAGAAGCCCTCGCCGCTGAGCTTTCACTCCGCGGTAGTGCTGATCAGCGAGCTGGTTCTGCTCGCCCTGGGCATGCTGGCCTTTTTGTCTTTGGAATATGACAATACGCTGCGCGGCATGAACTGGGGAGATAAAATCATTACCGCGTGGTTTCAGTCGAATACCGTGCGCACTGCCGGTTTTACGGCGGTAGATGTGACACAGCAGCGGGACGTGACCACACTGTTCTCGCTGGTGCTGAGCTTTATCGGAACCGCGCCCTGCTCTACCGGCGGCGGTATCCGTACCACCACCTTGGTTGTGCTGGGCGCGACGGTGATCAGTGTGCTGCGCGGACGCGAGGAAACGGTCATCCGCCACCATATGATCAGCCACACAGCGGTATACCGCGCGCTGACGATTTTTATCGGCAACGTGGTGACGGTGCTGGTTACGGCCGGCGTGGTGCTTCTGTGCAATTCCGAAAAGCATGTCGGCGCGATGGTCGCCTTGCAGGAAGCCGTTGCGGCGTGCAGTACCATCGGTATCAGTCCCAGCCTGACTCCGCTTTTGGACGATCCTTCTCTGATCGCACTTTCCATAGCGATGTTCATCGGCCGTGTGGGGCTGGTGTCGTTCGGGCTTTCTGTTTCCGTCCGCCATATGGGCAAGCCGGGCTGTGTGATGCCGGAGGCCCGCATTATCGTGGGCTGATGAAACTGTTCCCTCAAAATGAAATTTATCCCGATGAAAACAAAGAGCTGCTGCGAAACTTTCGTTTCGCAGCAGCTCTTTTTTATTTTTGCAATCGGCAAACCAATTCGTCCGCCGGTTTTTTACATGGGGTACAAATACCCCGCCACTTCTTTTGCCGGTGTAATTGCGGTAACGGTGATCTGCGGCTCCGGTGAGCCCTGGTAATCCTCATAATGGAGGGTTCCCTCCGCCGTGATCCAGCTGTCGGCTTTCAGCTCGCCGGTTTGATCGTACTGGCACAACAGGCCGACCGGCGTCAAATCCGCGACACAGCAGGTCATCATCAGCCGGGCCGGAACAAATTCGTTGTCCTTCATCTGCGTGGAATCGCGGAAGACAAAGCCGGTCATGCGAATGTGATAGCCGTCGTATTTGTCCGGGTTTTCATACAGAGCGGAAATCCACAGGTAAAATTCGCTGTCGCTCACCGTGATGGTTTTGTTCGCTTCGTCCAGTCCCGTCAAGGCGCCGTAGGCAGGCTCCTCCGACTGGCTCGGGAGCTGCTGTGCCTGCTGGGTGGTGGTTCCGGGATTGGTCGCCCCCACATAGCCGGAGGGAAGCGACGAGGAAGTCACCGCGCTGTGCGGGAGCAGCAGAAGCAGAATCGGGATGGCAAGGGTCAGACAGTGCGCCGCACGCATTTTCTGCACGGAGCGGGTACGGCGCAGCAGGCCAAAGATGCCCCATATTGCCATTACGCCAACGGTAAAATACAGGTATGGCAGCGTCTTGGGCGTGACGTACTGCAAGTAGCCGCCGGTGACTGCCAGGTAGAGAATCATGGCGGCAAATGATAAGCAGCAGGCGGCCTCCAGCAGGGCCTGCGGGCTGTGTGTTCTTTTTTCCATAGCCAATCAGCCTCCTACAAAAAAGCGTGCGGTGGTGTATACGACCACAAAGCAGACGGCAAAGCAGACAAAAAGCAGTTTTGCCACGAAACGGCGGGAGAATCCGCCGGACAGCATCAGAACGTTCTTGATATCCATCATCGGGCCGAATACGAGAAAGCCCATCACCGGCGCCAGCGGGAAGCGGGCCGCAAAGCTCTTCGCGACAACGGCGTCGGAGGAAGAGCAGAGCGACAGCAAAAACGCCAGTGCCATCATCAACAGCAGAGAGAGGGCAAAATCCGTAGGGGTCTGCAGCAGCAGAGAGTTCGTTACGGCCACCTGGAAGATCGCGGCGAGAAACGCGCCGACGGTCAGGTATTTTGCCACGCTGAAGAACTCGGCCTGCGAATGCCGCAGCAAGAGCGAAACCTTCTCTCCCGCGGTGGAGGCGTCCCCGGCCCCACCGTAGCAGCCGCACGAGCACATGATACGGTCGTACCCGGCGGAAAGGGCGGGCAGCTTGCCGGGTCGCAGCGCGAACCAGCAGCCGATCAGCACCGCCGAGAGAATCCCCATGCCCACCCGCCCCAGCATGACCGAAAGGTTGCCGTTAAAGGCCGCATAGGTCGAGAGCATTACAACAGGGTTGATCACCGGGGTGGCGGTCATAAAGGTGACCGCGGCGGGCAGCGGTACGCCCTTTCGCACCAGACTGCGGAAGATCGGGATGGAAGCGCAGTCGCACACCGGCAGGCAGAAGCCCGCCAGAATGGCGACCAGCATCCCGCCCGCCAGATTTTTCGGGAAGAGCCGTTCAATGGTCCGCTGCGGGATCAGCACCTGAATCGCCGAAGAGATCAGCACGCCGATCAGCAGAAAGGGGATGGCCTGCAGCATGATGCCGAGAAAGATGTTGATCACCGTGTTCACACGGGTCTGTGACAGCTGGAACATCGCCTCCGCGCAAAGATACAGTGTGGCAAAGGCGAGAATCGACATTGCAAACACCGCGGCGGGGTTTGTTTTCCTGCGGGTAGCCCGCGCCAGAATTTCTTCACGGGAATCGTCGTTCACAACGCGCACGCCGGGGTTGATCTCGCGCAGGAGCCGCCGCGCCTTGCGGAATTCGGCATCTGTAAAAGCGCCCCGCAGCACCGCAAAATCGCACGCGGCAATCTGTTCGGGCAAAGCGGAGCCGGTTCGGCCCAACAGCTGGTCGAGTGTTTGCGCGTCCGCCAGATGGATCATTCGTTGGATCCGGCAGCCGGAAAGCTCCGGATGCGAAAACAGCGCGTACAGCTCCGTAAGCGGCGTTACGCCGTTCCATTCCACCCAGATTTCCTCCGGTGGGGTTTCCGCTACGTAATGGCCGATGCTCATGGCGGTCTTTTCCGGGGAGTCCTCCAGAACGCGCTTGGGCACGATCATCACGTCGCAGCCGGTCTTGTTCGAGATTTCCTCGACCCCCGACTCAAACTGAACGATCAGGCGGCGCATTTTCGGTTCCTGCTGGAAGAGATGGTTCAGCAGGGTCGTTTTACCGGACTCCAGAAAGCCCGTAAGCACATAAACGGGAATTGCCACGCGATCACTCCTTCCCGAAGATCCTTTTGAGCTCCTGTTCGTGCAGGTTGCTGCCGATCAGACACAGAGAGCCGGGCCGCAAAGCACACGGAGTCAGATTCAGTTCGCCGGGCAGGTACTGTACCGTGGCAGGGCCCTTCGGCGTGCTGACAACGCCCTTGGCGCGCAGGATACTGCCCGGTCTGTCTGCTTCGGCGGCGCGGAATGCCGCCTCCAGCTCCTGCCGGGTGACCGTGCGGGAGAGAGAAAGCGCAACGGTATCAAACGCCTCGTGGGCCGAATGGTCATGGTCGCATTCCCCGTCGTGGTGGTGATGCTCGTGAGGATGGTCGTGGCGGCAGTCTTCTTCATGGCAATCCGCCGCGTGCGCGGCAGAGCCGCCAAGCAGAGAGGGGAGATCAAGGGATTTCCAGGCTCCGGCGAAAAGCTGCGCCTTGGGGGCCATAGCGGTCAAAAGCGTTTTGGCGCGGCTGACCTTATCGGGGTTCTGTTCGGTGCGGCTGAGCAGGATCGCGTCCGCATGCCGGATCTGATCCTCATAAAATTCCCCGAAATTGTCTAAGTACATGCGGCAGCGCACAACGTCCGCCACAGTGATCTTGCGCCGTATCTGTGCCATATCCGCGATTTTTGCGGAGCGGCAGGCGATTTCAATGTCGGATAGCTTCCCGACGCCGGACGGCTCAATGAGAATCTGCTTTGGGGAAAATTCCCGCAGCACCTCCAGAATCGCCGCCTGAAAATCGCCGGTCAGGCTGCAGCAGATACATCCGGCGCTCAGCTCCTTGACGGCAAAGCCGCCGGAGCGGATCAGCGAGGTGTCGAGGCTGACCTCGCCAAAGTCGTTCTCGATCACCACGGTTTCCCGCGGGTCGAATACCTCCCGCAGCAAACGGTCGATCAGTGTGGTTTTTCCGGCGCCCAAAAAGCCGGAAATGATGTAAATGTCAGTTTTCATTGGATTCTCCTTATGTGGGGTCACGCGCCGGCGCGCCCCCTGGCTCCAAACAGACTTTTTGCGAGCAGAATGACCACCAGCACGACAACGCCGATCAGAACGATCGTCGCGCCGGGCCGCAGCCGGGCATAGTACGACAGAAACAAGCCCGAAACGGTGAACAGCAGTGCAAACACGATCGACCAAAGCACCGTCTGGCGGTAGCTTCTGGCGATCTGCATCGCACAGGTGACGGGGATCACCATCAGGGAAGAGATGATCAGCGCGCCAACGGTGCGGGCTGCCACCGAGACGGTAACGGCGGTCAGAATTGTAAAAATAAAGTTGACGGTTTTTACCGGAACGCCTGCCAGCCGTGCGGTGCGCTCATCCAGGGTGATCAAAAACAGCTCCCGGTACAGCACCAGAAAGCATACCAGCACCGCCGCGCTGATGCAGCAGACGAGGATCAGCTCAAAGTCGCTGATGGCGACGATGCTGCCGAACAAAAAGCTGTTGAAATTTGCGGCGCTTTTGACAAAGCTCGATAAAACACCGGCCAGCCCGACCCCGGCCGACAGGATGATGGCGATGGAAAGCTCGGAGTATTTGGGGATTTTTTTGCGGATGGCTTCAATGCTCAGCGCAGCGGCGATGCACGCCGCAACCGCGCCCAGGATCGGGTTGATCCCCAGCACCAGACCGGCGGCAACACCCGCAAGGCTGGTATGGGACAGCGCGTCGCCCATCATTGAAAGACGCTTTAACACCACAACAATGCCAATGCAGGGGACAGTGGCCGCCAGCAGGATGCCGACCAGAAAGGCCCGCTGCATAAACTCATAGTCCAAAATGGACACCAAAACCATTCCTTTCAGTGGGGAAGTCTCAAAAACGCAGGATGCCCGCCCTGACCGGACAAGCTGGCCAGAGCGGGAAGAGCGGCATGTTGCCGCTTAAACAGAATACGTTCGATTGGTTTGTTTTGGGGGAATGGGGTGCTTGTGCCGATGCTTCATCTCGTCCAGCAGCTGGGCGTGATTCAGTTCGACCAAAGAGCCGTCCTCCAGGCACAGCACCCGGCTGACGGTATCCATCGCTCCGGCAATGTCGTGCGTAATCATAATAATGGTCAGGCCGGTTTCGCGGTTCAGGCGCCCCAGCAGCTCATACAGAGACTGCACGGTCTGGGCGTCCACCCCGGTGGTTGGCTCATCCAGAAGCATCATCCGCGGGCTTGCCGCCAGCACTCTGGCCAGCATCACCCGCTGCTGCTGCCCGCCCGAAAGCTCGCTGAGCATTCGCTTTGCGTACGGCAGCATATTCACCGATTCCAAAGCCTGGCGGGTCTGCTCGCGCTGGCGCTTTCCGCCAAGGCGCAGAAACCCGGTTTGGGAATACAGGTTCGCACGCACGATTTCCTCCGCGGTGGCGGGGAAATTCTCGCTGGCCGCCGCACCGTTCTGCGGTACATAGCCGATCTTCGGCCAGTCGCGGAAGTGCGAAAGCGCCTGTCCGAACAGCGTGATTTCCCCCTGCTGAGGAGAAAGCTCGGCTAACAGCAGCTTCATCAGCGTGCTCTTGCCCGCGCCGTTTACGCCGATGATCGCCGCGAAATCGCCGCGCTTCAATGAAAAGCTGACATCGGATAGAATCGGCTGCGAGCCGTAGGCAAAGCTGAGATGTTTGACTTCAAGAATCGTGTCCATTCTGTTCGCTCTTTTCTATTGGCTTTCTGCCGGGCCCGGCGGTAAATCAGCCGCCGTTTGCCTCGCGGATGGCCTCGAGGTTTTTCTCCATGATCGAGAAATAGTCCAGCCCCTTGGCCTTGTTTTCATCACTGAGTCCCTCTACGGGGTCCAGCACGGCGGTTTTGGCGCCGGTCGCTTTCGCGATGGTCTGCGCCACCTTCGGGTTCACCAGCTCTTCAAAAAAGATGGTAGTGATTTTGTGTTCCTTGGCGAACTCGATGATCTCCGCCATTCTGGCGGCATCCGGCTCGGAATCGGCGGAAAGTCCCTCGATCGCGACCTGATTCAGACCGTATTCCTTGCAAAGGTAGCCGAAAGCCTGGTGCGCAACGATCAGATCCTTATTTTTCAGCTCACCCGTCATTTTGCGGAACTGGCTGTCCAGCTCATCAGCTTGTGCCGCATATTTGCTGTAGTTCGCCTCGTAGGTTTCCTGATTGGCGGGATCGGCCTGCACGAACGCATTTTTGATGTTCTCCATCTCTTTCTTTGCGTTCAGCGGGCTGAGCCATACGTGCGGGTCGGTTGAGGATTCCTCCTCTTCGGCGCTTTCGCCGGCAGGACTTTCCTCATCCTCATGCTCGCTCGCTCCCTCGAGCAGAGAAATCCCGGAAGAAGCCTCTACCGCAACAAGCTTGTCATTCTGCAGGGAGTCCAGCACGCTGTCCGCCCAATGCTCCATTCCCGCGCCGTTATAAATAAAAACATTTGCATTTTCCAGCCCGACAATGTCGTTTGGCTGGGGCTCCCAGTCGTGCGGCTCCGTCCCCGGGGGAACCAGATTTGTCACTGTCACTTTATCTCCGCCGATTTTTTCGGCGAAATCCTGCATGGTGTAAAAGCTGGTGTAGACCGAAAGCTTTTGGCCTTTTCCCGCACCGGGTGCGCTTTCAACCGCAGAGCTTACAGAGCCCGTACCGCTGGCACAACCAGCCAGCAGCGCGGCGCAAAGCGCTGCGCTTACGAACCCCAGCATCCTTTTTTTCATGAAGTACCTCCTGCTGAAATCAATCGCAAATGAAATTCACTTGCATTTAGAATACGGCTATTATACCCCTCTCATCAGCAGGATGTCAAGAAAAAAAGCGGAAAAAGACATGAGAAAATACGGTTCAGATCGGCTTTACCGCTCGCAGGGGTAGCAAATTCCCCAGTCGGCCCGGATGGAATCCATCAGGCGCAGAATACGGAGCGTTTCCGCGTGGGGCATTTCAGGGCACTCAGTCTGTCCGTGCTCGATCGCATTCAAGCACGAGCGCACCTCATATTCCATACCGCTGATCTGCTCGGGACGGCGGTAAATGCCGACAGAGCAGCGCTTTTCGTCAAACACCTCGATCTGCTCGGGGTTGTTCAGGTTGTCGATGGTCAGAAAGCCCTGGCTGCCGTATACATATGCTCTGCGGTCGCTGACGGCCAGCATGGTGCCGCTGAGTACCGCGAGCTTCTGCCCGGGATGAATCAGGGACAGGCAGTTTTGAATGTCGATCCCATCGGCAGAACGGATGACGCTGGTCGAAACGCTTTCCACTTCGGTACCGAATACCAGCGCGTCCATCGTGAGCAGGTATACGCCGATGTCGAGCAGCGCGCCGCCGCCAAGGGCAGGGTCTTTCAGCCGAGGAAGGGGAGCCAGCGCGCTCATGCTGGCCTGCATTAAAAATGGCTCGCCGATGGTGCCGTCCCGGAGCAATTGGCAAAGCTGTAGGGAAAGCGGCATATACCGCGTCCAGAGCGCCTCGGTGACAAGGAGTTTCTTCTCCGTAGCCTTGGCGAATACCTCTATAGCTTCGCTCTCATTGATGGTAAAGGGCTTTTCGCACAGCACGTGCTTACCGTGTTTCAGACAAAGCAGGGCGTGTTCCCGGTGGCAATTGTTTGGGGTGGCGATGTAAATCAGGTCGATGTCCGGGTCCTGGGCCAGAGCAAGGTAAGAGCCGTAGGCTTTCGGCGCGTCATGCCGTTGTGCAAACGCGCGGGCCCGTTCCTCGTCCCGCGCCGCCGCCGCGAGCAGGCGGACCTCCGGCATACGGCTCAGGGTCAGGGCCATTTTTTCAGCGATGCCTCCGGTGCCGAGAATTCCAATGTTCCATTGGCGCATAGTTAAGTTCCTTTCCGCGCAAGGCTGTTGTAAGCCGCTTAACAATAAACGGTGTTTCGTTTTCCCGGGCTTAGCCGGGAAAGGATGGCTGCTTTGAAAGAAATCATATTTTCATTATATCATGAAACATCAAGCAAGCTGACAAACACGTAAACCGCAGATTCTGAAACCACCAAACTGATGATTCAATGCTCTCTCAGGCATCGAAAGCTTTGCTTTCGCTAATGCCGTGAGGTTATTATATCATAAATGATAAGACAAGCTTCTGAAAATGCTGTCCAAGCTCTCATAAGTACTAAGCTGATGATTCAATGCTCTCTCAGCCGTCCGAAGCTTCGTTTCGGCTTTGCGGTGTGAGGTTATTATATCATAAATGATCCGACAAATTTATGAAAATTCCAGGCGGATTTCGGAATCAATCAGACGGATGATTTCATGCTCTTTCAGACGTCCGAAGCTTTGCTTTCGCTTATTATATAGGGATAAAAGACGCTTTGCAAGGATCGGATTTTCCCTCCCGGAAATTTCCATCCATTTTCTTTTGGGGAATCACAGCGCAGGCGAAAAGAGGAGAAGCTGACCTTGTGAAATGAACGGTTGATTTGTGAATGATTGGATAAAAGAACATTAAAAAAACACATGTCCAATTGGTATTTGCATAAAAATTCTAGACAGAAACGAATTTCTCTACTATAATAGTAACATTAGAACGTCTTTTTTTAAACAAAGTATTGCTAATAAATCTCTTTTTTGTGTCGGTTTACCTCGGAAAAGCACCGGAAAAGCCCCTCTTTTTGATCTGCGGTGCGTCTTTTTATGCTTCAAAGACGGTGAAAGATTCAAAAATGCGGGACGCAGGGGAAAAAAATTCAAAAATGGAACGAAATTTTTAAAAAAGCACTGGACAAATAATGTCTAATGAGAGATAATAGATTTTGTAACAGGAATTGGATTCATATTGTGGGGAATGACTGTGCAATATGGGCTCCAGCCACATTTTTTTTCGGGATTGCTGCCTGGCGCTCCCGTCTTTTTGTTTGATTTGACACTTTTTTCGGGGGGAAGAACGCTGTTATTTTTCAAACAAAGACGGCCGCTTTTTTTGACGGAAGGGTAATGCTGTCCTGCAATTACCGGGAAGGCACGAACCGGCTGACCTGATTGACTGCGGTCAAAATCAAAATTATTGGAGGTTGACATCTAGGAATGAATTGGCACGCTGAAGCTCTAGAAAAAATTCAGGAAACCCTGAAAACGGACTTCAAGCTTGGTCTGACCACTGCGGAAGCGGATTCCCGCCTGCAGAAATATGGTCTAAATAAGCTGAACGAAAAGCCGCCCCGTACTTTCTTCCAGCGTTTTATGGATCAGATGAAGGATGTTATGATTATCATCCTGATGATCGCGGCGCTCATCTCTGTTGTTTTGAGTATTTACAACACAATGAATGGCCACGAGGCTGAGTGGATCGAGCCTATCGTTATCGTACTGATCGTCGTGCTCAACGGCGTGATGGGTGTCGTTCAGGAGAGTAAGGCGGAAGCTGCTCTGGAAGCGCTGAAAAACATGACGGCCCCCAATGCTAAGGTGCTCCGTGATGGTAAGATGCAGTCCATTCCTTCTGCTCATCTGGTTCCCGGCGACGTGATCGAACTGGAGGCAGGTGACTTTGTTCCCGCTGACTGCCGTTTGATCCGCAGCTCCAGCCTCAAGTGTGATGAAGCAGCTCTTACCGGTGAATCTGTTCCCGCAGATAAAGCAGCGACAGACGACATAAAAGAGGACGCTCCTCTGGGCGACCGCTTTAATATGGTACATTCCGGCTGCGCGGTTTCTTATGGTACGGCGAAGGCGCTTGTCATCGGCACCGGTATGGAAACCGAAATGGGCAAGATCGCCGCTCTGCTGGACGAAGAAGAGAAGGGCATGACCCCGCTGCAGCAGAAGCTGGCACAGCTTGGTAAATACCTTGGTATCCTCACTCTGGTGATCTGTGCGATCGTATTCGTTGTCGGTCTGGTTGACGTTGTCGGCCCGCTGGACGGCGAAGATGCGGTAGCCGGAATTCTTGAAATGTTTATGACGGCTGTTTCGCTGGCCGTTGCGGCAATCCCTGAAGGTCTGCCGGCGATCGTTACCATCGTGCTCGCTCTCGGCGTGCAGCGCATGGTTGAGAAAAACGCGATTGTCCGTCAGCTGCCCGCAGTTGAGACCCTGGGCTGCACTTCGGTCATTTGCTCCGATAAAACAGGTACCCTGACCCAGAACCGTATGACTCTGGTGAAGGCGTATACCGAAAAGCAGGGCGTTGTTCCGCTGGACGGCGATCTTTCTGAAGAGACCCTTTCTCTGCTGCGCCTTGGTACTCTGTGCACAGACGGTATTGTGCGCATTGAGGAAGATGGCACAGAGAAACATCTGGGCGACCCGACTGAAACCGCTATCGTAGCCTGCGCCATGCGCAACGATATCCACCGCGCAGAACTGGATTGCTCTGCACCCAGAATCGGCGAGGTTCCGTTTGACTCCGACCGTAAGCTGATGACGACCGTCGTAAAAACCGACGGCAAGATCATTGTTATCGTCAAGGGCGCTCCGGATATTCTGTTCGGCCGCTGCACCTCCGGCGATATTGAGGCGGCGACCCACGCCAACGAACAGATGGCACAGGGAGCGCTGCGCGTTCTGGCAATCGGCAGCAAGGTGATCGATGAAGAGCCCCGGCAGTACACTGCCGAAGAGTTGGAAAAGGATTTGTCCCTCGTCGGCCTGGTCGGTATGATCGATCCGCCCAGACAGGAAGTAAAGTCCTCCATCGCCGAGTGCTACGACGCCGGCATCCAGACCATCATGATCACCGGCGACCATGTAGCGACGGCTTCCGCGATTGCGAAGGATCTGGGAATCCTGCGTGAGGGCGATCAGGCCATCACCGGCGCACAGCTGCAGGCGATGAGCGACGAAGAGCTGTCCGAAAACATCAAGCATTACAAGGTCTACGCCCGTGTTACTCCGTCGGATAAGATCCGCATCGTAAAGGCGTGGCAGAATGAAGACCAGGTTGTTGCCATGACCGGCGACGGCGTAAACGATGCCCCTGCCCTGAAGGCGGCGGATATCGGCTGCGCAATGGGTATTACCGGCACCGACGTAGCGAAGGGCGCTGCCGCCATGACCCTGACTGACGATAACTTCTCTACGATCGTTACGGCAGTCAAAGAAGGCCGCGGTATTTATGACAATATCCGCAAGGCGGTTCACTTCCTGCTGTCGTGTAACCTTGGCGAGGTCGTGACCGTATTCGTCGCGATGCTGCTGTGGAAGGAATCCCCACTGATGCCCGTTCAGCTGCTGTGGATCAACCTCGTAACAGACAGCCTGCCGGCGCTTGCGCTGGGCATGGAGCCTGTTGAGTTCGACGTTATGAACCGTAAGCCGCGCTCCAAGTCCGAGAGCATTTTTGCCCACGGTGTAGGCGCTATGGCGATCGTTCAGGGCTTGATTATCGGTACGATCACGCTGGTTGCATACTATCTCGGCAGCCGTGTTATCACCCCGATCACCCCGAACGCACAGGGAATCGATATTGTACTGGGCGAGAGCATGGCGTTTGCCGTACTGGCAATCTCTCAGCTGATCCACGCGTTCAACATCCGTTCCAGCCATTCTCTGTTCAAGGTTGGTTTCTTCACCAACAAGTACATGAATGGTGCGTTCCTGGCGTCTCTGGCTTTGATGCTGGTGGTTCTGCTGGTTCCGTCCCTTAACGACGTTTTCAATGTAGACTTTATGCATATGCAGGCGTGGTCGATCGTGATCGGTTTGGCCTTTGTACCGCTGGTAGCAGTGGAAATCATCAAGGCGATTCAGCGTGCGTTTGTCAAAAAGGATTAAGCAGGATTCGTTCTATTACAATGAATCAAGAAGCTGGGTTCCATCCGGAATCCAGCTTCTTTTTTTGGAATTGAGCTCTTTCTCTAAGAAACGGGAAAGGAACAGAAAACCGTGAAAGGATTTTTAAAAAGTATTCCAATAAAAACGGTTGGCGTAAGGAAAAATATGCTATATAATAGCCTCAGCAGGCTGAGCCTGCATGCATCTTGCGGGACAGCCGAAACAGCTTCCCTATCATGAAGGGAAGCATTTTCATAAATAGTGTCTGGTATAAGCAAAAGCAAAGTTTTCTATACCAAACGGGGCATGGAATCATCGGCTGAGTGGCCGCGAGAATTTAGATGGAATTTTCGCAGGCCTGTTTGATGATTTATGATATAATAACTTCACTGCACAAACCGGAAACAAAATTTCGTGCGGTTGAAAGAGCGTGGTCCTCGGTTTAGTGGTGCCGAGCACCTGGGTGGAATTTTTATCAGCATGTTTCATATTTTATGATATAATTATCTCACGCCACAGGCAAAAGCAAAGCTTTTGCTTTCTGAGAGCATGGAATCATCAGTTTGGTGGCTGTGGAAAATTGGCGGAATTTTTTGAAGCGATTCAATTGTTTATGATATAATAACCTCACGCCGCAAACAAAAGCAATGCTTTTGGCGGCTGAGAGAGCATTGAATCATCAGTTTTATTATCTAAATATCTCAGGCGGCTTTTTGTAAGCCCATATCGGAATTTATGATATAATCACCTCACGCCGCAAACAAAAGCAAAGCTTTTGGCGGCTGAGAGAACATTAAATCATCCGCTTTGGGATTCCGGTTATTTGAGTGGTGTTTTATGAAGTTAGCTCCAAATTTATGCTATAATGAAAGATGATCCAATTTGCCCGCCAAGGCGGAAGGAGTGGAAATGATGAAAGCGTTGATTACAGGCGCCAGCTCGGGAATCGGCCGCGATATGGCCAGAATTCTGAGCCGCCGGGGGTATGATCTGATTCTGGTAGCCCGCCGCAGAGAGCGGCTGGAGGAGCTGCAGCATCAGCTTCCTTCACAGGTAAAGATCATCTGTGCCGATTTGGGACAGGAACAAGCCTGCTTTGATCTGTACGAGCAGACCAAAGAAGAGAATATTGATATTCTGATCAACAATGCCGGCTTTGGCCTTTTTGGTTCCTTTGTGGAAACAGATCTGCATCGGGAGCTGGAGCTGCTGGATGTCAATGTTCGCGCGGTGCATATCCTGACAAAGCTGTTCCTGCGTGATTTTCTCGATCGGGATTCGGGATATATCCTCAATGTGGCGTCGACTGCGGCGTTTTTGCCCGGTCCGCTGCTTTCCTCCTATTACGCGTCCAAGGCGTATGTGCTGCGGCTGACGCAGGCCATAGGGGAAGAGCTGCGCCGCCGGGGAAGCCATGTGTATATCGGGGCGCTCTGCCCCGGCCCGGTGAACACGGAGTTTGACCAGGTAGCGGATGTGCACTTCAGCGTTCGCAGCATGTCGAGCCAGCGCGTGGCGATGATCGCGATTCAGCAGATGTTCTCCCGCCAGCCGGTGATCATACCCGGCAGTACAATGAAAGCTGTGAAGGTATTGGTGCGGGCGATACCGGATGCGCTTCTGCTCCGGATATCTTATCATTTGCAGAAGAGAAAGCAGGGGCCGAAATCGAATCAGGCAGAAAGGAGTGGCGCGCCTGCCGCGCCGAAACAGGAAGTATGAAAGCAAGAGTAGCACAAGAGGTGGTCTTACTGTACCGCCTGACAGAAGATACAGAGTTGGGGAAAAGCGCGATTGAGGCATTTTCCCGGGCAGGGATTCCCTGTCGGCATGTGGCGCAGGAGCAGCTGGGCGAGACCGTCGGCGCACTTGCGTCTGCGTCGCCTGAGGGGAAAAGTTACGACGGAGAGGTTCCCGAGCGCAGCGCGATGGTGTTTTCGGGCTTTACCTCTAACCGGCTGGATCAGGTGCTCAACCGCCTGCATTCGGTCGACCCGCGGAATCAGGCGATGAAGGCGGTGGTCACCGAAACAAACCGCACCTGGGCGTTTGGGGAGCTTTTGCACGAGCTGACCCGGGAGCGCGAAGCAATCCGCCTCCAGCTGCAGGAGCAGCAGGACAAAGCCAAGGCCGAGCAGGAACAGAGCGAATAAAACCAGAACGAAAAGCATTTTAAGAAGAACAGTATGACGATTCTTTCGGTGAGAAGAGAGTCGAATGATGCGCAGACAGCCATCGCCTATTTTCAAAAGCATTGGGCAAGCGAAGAGAGCAAAATGGTGTATGAGGATTGCATTTTGAACTGTCTCAATTCAGAATCCCCCTTATCGCAATGGTATTTGCTCTATGATGGGGAAAAGCTGATTGGCTGTGCGGGAATGATTCCAAATGATTTTATCAGCAGGATGGATCTGTATCCATGGTTATGTGCCTTGTATATTGAGGAAGAGTACCGCGGTCATTCCTATGGCTCTTTGCTGATTGAGCAAATCAAAACGGATGCCGCAGAATTGGGGTACAAGCATTTATATCTTTGCACCGATCATGTAGGCTACTATGAGCATTACGGGTTTGAGTACATTGCGCAGGGGTACCATCCTTGGGGAGAAAGCGCAAGGATCTATCAGTGCGGACTATAACGGCCGTCGGTCTGTTGATACCATAAAAGAATGGACAGGGCCGTGTAGAATTACCTCTTCTACACGGCTCTGTTTTCTTACTACTCTTTTATTTTACTTCAAAAACGTACGTAATTTTTAAGGCCGCAGAAAAGATGGAGCCGCTGCGGACGCAATCGGCTGCGGGCAGGCCAAATGATCGAGCAGAGCGCAGAGCTGCTGTTCGTCAAAGACACAGTAATCGGCGTTGTCGCGCGCGGCGGGCGCAATCGGACGCGATCCGCCAAAGCCAATCCCTACGCTGGCCAAATGCAGCATTTCGGCGTCACTGGCGCCGTCGCCGACGGCCACAAGAGGAGTGGGGAAATGGCCGACAATCTCTTTTTTGTTCAGATAATAGGAAATCCGGTCTATGTATCCGTTTCTCATGATGGTTTTGGAAGAAAAGCAGCGGCCTTCCATTTGAAGACGCTGCAGCAGCGTCTGTGTCCATACGTCAGGGTTTTCTGTTGCCAGAAAGCAGCGTTCGCGATGAGCGCGGATCCAGGCCACCAGGCGATCATTCAGAGCGATTTCTCCGGCGATCTTTTGGGCGTCCTCCACAGGGATTTGGCGCAGCAGTTCAATCTGCAGCCGAAAGCTTTCTTCAAAGGGGAGCAGGCCGCGTCTGGCCTGCTCGGTAATCTCGGTCGATTTTTCTTCCATTCCGATCTGCCGTGCCAATAGCGGCAGCAGTTCTTCCTGAGTAACGGTTGAATCCAGATCAAATATAAAATAAGGTTCCTGCATGAACGAAAGTCCCTCCTACGGTTGATTCTTTCATTATAGCGGAAAGAATCGGCCGAGAAAAGCGAAATGCCAGAAGATACAGCTTTTAACATTATTTACAAGCCAAAGCACCGATCCGCTGGCTCTGGGGGCACTTTCAGGCAGTTTTTTCAAAATAAAATTCCGTAAATACAGGTCGCTTGACGCCGCTTTTTGGGCGCTGTTTTTGGGCCTGCGCAATTCCGGAAAGAAAGCTGGAAGAATTTACAGCTTGCAATGAGTTACAAAAGTGTTACAATTATGACAACTTATTACAAGCTTTTTCAAGGAGGTACATAGTATGAAACTACGTAAGTTATACGTCGCCGTATTAGCGGTTGCAATTGGTTCCACCGCTACAGTATCCGCGGTTGCTTATCAGCAGCAAGCCGTACCGACCTCGGGTGGAGTAAAATCCTGCCCCACCAGCACGGTTACAAAGAATACAACTACACCTTCCAGTGCAGTAGAAAAGGCGGTCAGCCAGGCGCTCGCATCTGCCGGAAAGAGCACATCCTGCCCGCAGACCACAGTAAGCACCGCAGCCGCCAAGACTACCGCAGCGGCCAAGGCTTCCTCCGGTTCCTCTAACTGCAGCAACACTGCGGTGAAGGCACAGACCACCAGCACCTGCCCGACATCCTCCACGATTCCGGATCTCTCCGCTGTTTTGGATAAGGTCTCCTGCAAGCAGGCAGAAGCTGCAAAAACCACTACTGCCGGCAGCACGATCAACGTGCCCAACTGCTTCCGTCAGCTGCTGGAGCGCTGCGGTGTTTCGGTGCCCGACAGCCTGACTTCTCAGAAGAACTGTGGCAACTCCGGCTCTTCTTCCAGCAGCAAGCCGTCCTCCAGCAAGCCTGCTGATTCTTCCAGCAGCCAGTCCACATCCAGCACGCCTTCTTCGAGCACTCCGGCTTCCAGCAAGCCCTCTTCCAGCACACCTTCCTCTAGTACACCTTCCTCCAGCCAGTCGAGTTCCAGCGCGGTTTCTTCCGCAAAGCCCTCCGACACGCTGACTTATGAGGAGCGCGTTGTTGAGCTGGTCAATCAGGAGCGTGCCAAGGTAGGCCTGAAGCCCCTGACCATGAACCTGAAACTGTCTGAGGTTGCAAGAGCAAAATCTCAGGATATGCACGATAAAAACTACTTCTCGCACACCAGCCCCACCTACGGTTCTCCGTTTGACATGATGAAGCAGTTCGGGATTACCTACCGCACCGCGGGCGAGAACATCGCCATGGGCTACCGTACTCCTGAAGCCGTCATGGAAGGCTGGATGAATTCTCCCGGACACAAAGCCAACATTCTGAACAGCTCTTATACCGAGATCGGTGTGGGCTACGTTTCTGATGGCAGCTATTGGACTCAGGAGTTCATCGGCTGATTTTCGCCAAAGGTTCGATGACGGATCAGAACCGGCCGAATCCGGTACGGTTCGCCTGAGAAAGCAAAGAACAAGTTCATCCTTTTCAAATGATAGAGGCCGCGAAGATTTTCTTCGCGGCCTCTTTTGATCAATATACAATTGCGCCGTATTTGGCGGCGGTGCGTTCGATCAGCTCCAGGTCGATCTGACAGTTGGTGTCTACGATCAGCCGACCCTGTACGTAGCGCAGAGCCGCCTCCAAAATTGTGCGGCTGTCTGTGTGCACAGCCAGCGGCAGGCGGGTAACGGAGCCGAATTGGGAGAGCAGCATCACGTCGTCCAGCGTGTTCAGTTCGATCAGCGCGGCGTTCACCTGCTCGTCGTCCAGATCGATCAAATCCTCCTCCAGAGCGATGGAGCATTCGATCGGTTCGCTCAGGGTGATGTCACTGCCAAGGAAAAAGGCTTCGGTCTCCGTTGCGGACGCGTAGCAGTCCGCGTCGGCGTAATCCGATTCAAAAGAAAACGGCTCCTGCGCGCATTGGTGCAGCGCGCGCCAATGTTCGGGGGTCTGGTCACCGCCGATGCCGAGTACCGGAACCCCGGCGCGCAGCAGGGCCCGTGCCTGGTCTGCAAACTCCTCGGGCGAGAGACCGTCGGAAGAGGGAATCGCGCACAGCGGAACCGATGCGTGAGGCATTACCTCCTTCAGCAGCGGGAGCATCTCGAGCGGAGACATCGAGCCGCCGAGACCGATGGCCTCCACACCCATGGCCTGCAGGGTGATCACAGCGGGTAAAAGCGAGCCGCCGGTGAGCGTTTTGCCGCTTTCGTCCACCGAAAGCGTGACACAGACCGGGAAATCGGAGGTGCGCGAGGCGAGTACCGCCGCCCGCATGTCTGCCATGGAGGACTGGTTCTCGATTAGCACAAACTCCGCGCCGCTTTGCTCCAGTACGCGAATCTGATCGCGGTAGCCGTTGTAAATGTCATCAAAGTCCGCCTGCCCATAAGGGGGCACAAACAGCCCGCTGCTGCCGACCCGGGCGCCTACCGGAACCCCGAAACGCTGCGCGGCGCTGCGGGTGATCTCCAAAAGCCCCGCGTTCAGCAGGCGCACCTGCTCGCGCAAAGCTTCGCGGTGGTCGGGGCAAAAGGCGTGAGAAAAGGCGGTGGGAGCACACAGACCGCCGATTCCGGCAGCAAGCCACTCCTCCTGCTTTTTCCGCAGAAGCTCACCGTTCTGAAGCAGCCATTGCTCTGCACTCAGATCGTCGCCGGCGGAAGAAACGTGAAAATCTTCCGCGGCAGGGCCGCCCAAAAGGAAGGGCAGCCTCCAAGGAACATTCATGATGACATCCTCCTGAAATTGATCCGAACTTTTATGGTAAAAAGCGCACCATAAAAATAAAATTTAAAAGTATTTGTTTTTCAGCGTTACATCGATTCAGGCGCTGAAATTTTAAACATGGAAAGCACATTGCGAATTACGGTGGAAACCGCCGTACAAAGGGCCAGCCGGGCCGCCGTCAGGCTTTCCTCCTCGCCGCGCACGCGGCAGGTGTTGTAGAATTTGTGGAACAGCGTCGCCAGTGTGATCACATAGCGGTTGATGCGCGCCGGATCGTAATCCTTGGCCGCCTGCACGATCTCTTCCGTGAACGACGACAGATGCCGGATCAGCTCCAGCTCCTCGGGTGCGGTCAGCAGGGCCAGCTCGCTGTCGGTGCAGGCGCGCGGGGCGATGCCGTCGCCCTCCAGATTCCGCAGGATGCTGCAGATTCTGGCGTTGGCGTACTGCACATAGTATACGGGATTCTGGGAATCCTGCTGCACGGCCAGATCGAGATCGAATTCCATCTGCGAATTCGGCTCGCGCATATTAAACAGGAAGCGCGCCGCGTCTACGGGTACCTCGTCGAGCAGGTCGGCCAGCTGAATCGCTTTGCCGGTGCGCTTGCTCATGCGAACGACCTGACCGTCGCGGGTGAGCTTGACGAGCTGCATCAGCACAACGTCGAGCTGCTTGCCCGAAAGGCCGATGGCGTCGAGAGCGCCTTTCAAACGGGCCACATGACCGTGATGGTCGGCGCCCCATACGTCGATGCACAGGTCGTAGCCGCGCTTTTCAATCTTGTTGCGGTGGTACGCGATGTCCGCCGCAAAATAGGTGGGGTTGCCGTTCTGACGGACGAGAACCTCATCCTTCTCCGCGCCGAAATCGGTGGCGCGGTACCACAGTGCGCCATCCTTTTCATACGTGAAGCCGCGCTGGGTCAGCAGATCGAGCGCTTCCTTCAGCTCGCCATTGTTGTGCAGCGTGCTTTCCAAAAACCACTGGTCATATTCGATGCGGTATTTTTTCAGGTCATCCTGCATCTTCTGAATGTTGCGGGGCAGTACATATTCCACCAGCTCGCTGCGGCGGGTTTCTTCATCGCACTGCATCAGCTTGTCGCCGAACGCATCTGCGTATAACTTCGCGTTATCCTTAATATCCTCGCCCTGGTAGCCGTCTTCGGGGAATTCCACGGCATCCTCGCCCAAAAACAGCTGCTGGTACCGTGCGGAAAGAGAGGAACCGAATTTTTCAATCTGATTGCCGGCGTCGTTGACGTAGAACTCGCGCCATACCTCAAAGCCCGCCATGTCCAGAACAGCGGCAAGGCAGTCGCCGAGCGCGCCGCCGCGGGCGTTGCCCATATGCATGGGGCCGGTGGGGTTGGCGGAAACAAATTCCACCATCACACGCTTGCGCTTGCCGTAATCGCTGCGGCCGTAGTCGCTGCCCAGCGCGGTAACGTCCTTCAGCACATCCACATAAAAGCGGGAAGAGAAGAAGAAATTCAGAAAGCCCGGGCCAGCGATTTCAAAGCGGTCGAAATAGGTGCCGTCAAGCACCAGGTGCTTTGTGATCAGCTCGGCAATTTTGCGCGGGGGCAGACGGAACGCGCGGGCCGAGACCAGCGCGGCGTTGGCGGACCAGTCCCCGTGGGCGCGGTCGGCCGGGATTTCGAGCGTAAAGGCGGGCATCGGTTCTGCGGGCAGTTCTCCCGCGGCAACCGCGCGCCCCACGGCGTTCAGAATGGCTTCTCTCAGCTCATCAGTGGCTTGCTGTACTAGTTTCGACATCTTTCTGTTCTGCCTCCTTGATGGTTATCAGGATTTCATTGATGCTGGACAAATCCGCATTGATGTCCAGCGTATAATTCACGGCCAGCTCGCCGCCCTTGTCATGAAGGCGGGAATCCACTTCGCTGGTGAACACACCGACCAGCAGCGCGCCAAAGCCGGTATCGTACTGACACTGGTGGCGCTTCCCCTTTTCGAGGATCAGCCGGGTGTTTCCGCCGCCGCGCATCAGGGTAACGGTATTGCCGCCGTCTACCTTCAGCACAGAGGTGGTGGCCGCATTGTTGCGGTCCGGGTCGTATTCCTTATAGACGATAAAGCGGGTATCGCCCTTGGTCACGTAAGAGCCGAGCGTTGTGAGCGTCACTTCACCCACATCATCGTCAATCTTCTGCCGGCCGACGATATTGATCCAATAATTTTCCCTCATGGAACGTCCTCTCCTTCCGGTATCCTCCGGCAAACCGGAAGTACCGCGGTTAGAAATACACTTTCTCAAACGCCAGCTGAATCAGGCGGTCCAGCAGCTCGGGGTAAGAAAGGCCGGAGGCCTCCCAGAGCTTCGGGTACATGCTGATGCTGGTAAAGCCGGGCAGGGTATTCAGCTCGTTGAGCAGAACGGCGCCGTCACTCTTACGAACGAAAAAGTCTACGCGCGCAAGACCGCTGCAGCCGAGCATGCGGTAAGCCCGCAGCGCGTTTTCCCGCACCTCTTCGGCGGTTTCCTCCGGAATGTGGGCGGGGATGAACAGCTTTGCCGCTCCGTTTTTATATTTGTCGTCATAATCATAGAATTCCGCGCCGGAGGCGATTTCACCCACGATCGAGGCTTCGGGCCGCGAAAGGCCCAGAACGGCGCACTCGACCTCCTGCCCGACGATAGCCTCCTCCACGACGACCTTGATATCCTCGCGGGCTGCGCGCTGAATGGCGGCGTCCAGATCCTCGGGGCGGGTGACCTTGCTGACACCAACGGAGGAGCCGGAGTTCGCAGGCTTTACGAATACGGGATAACCAAGACGCGCTTCGATCTTCCCCCGGATCTTCTCCGCGCCGGTGAGGTAGTTATCGGTAAAGAACCACAGGTAATGCGCCTGGGGGATTCCGGCGGTTTCAAGCAGGCTGTTGGTGATCGCCTTATCCATGCATACCGCAGAAACGAGCGACGAGCAGCCGACAAACGGAATGCCCGCCATCTGCAGCAGACCCTGCAGCGTGCCGTCCTCGCCGTTTTTGCCGTGCAGCACCGGGAACACCACATCCACGGGGATGGTTTCAAGGCCGGTTTCGGTCTGGGCCAGAATGCCGTGAACCGTGCGGTCGGGCGAAATGAAAGCGGGGCGGTTTGCGGGATTTTGTTCCCAGCTTCCGTCGGGCAGCTCGGCAGTCTCGCCGGAAAACAGCAGCCATCGGCCTTCCCTGGTAATTCCGACTGGAACGACGTCATATTTGTCCTGCGGGATATTTTGAATCACAGAGGCCGCCGAAACACGCGAGACCTCATGCTCGGTAGAGCAGCCGCCAAACAGAACGGCGACAGTTGTTTTTGACATGATATTCCCTCCGTATCCTTGCAAAATCGCGTGGCGCTCCGAATAAGTGCGTATGGTATATATGATACGCCGGCGGAAGCGCGGTTCATGCACTGCGGTAAGATACAATATTTCAAATATATATCATAGCACAAGTGGGGTGCGGGCGCAATGCGAAATTCGCGGGATTCGGGAGCGGATTATTCCCGGTATTCGCCGCTCAGAATTTTGGGGATGCGCGACGCGGTAAAGGCGAGCAAAGCAAACCAGCTGAGGCAGATTAAAAAATATTGGGCCGCAAAAATCACGGCCATATCGCTGCTGGGGTAAGAAAACATCCGGTCAAACACCAAATCCGGTATTTTAGTGGCCAGCAGTAACAGCAGGGCAATCAAAACATCACCCAATATTTTTTTCCAATGATAATAAATATGCTCTTTCATGTAGTTTCCTCACTTTCTGCAGATGCTTGTTATGTGGAACTAACACAGGCCTTCAGAACCGCACATTTTACAGCGCGGCTCCCGGGCTGTTTTCGGTGCTGCGGTATTTTCTGTTTTATTATCATTTATCATATCACGTATGGTCTGCTCCGTCTATCCGCTCGGATAAAACGGCGTTTGGCATCCCCGCTGAAATTTACAGACATGCCCTAGTGACAATCTGTGAAAAGTAGTGTATACTAAACTATGTATTTTCAAAGCAGAACCATCCACGGGCTGCGCCCGGGCGAATCATAAGCAGGAGTGATGATAGTTGGAACAAAAAGCATTTGACCTGATTGCCGAAAAGGTGCGTTCCGTTCTTTTGGAGCAAGGATTCGAAAGAAAGGGGGACGTGCGGGAGGAACAGGGACAAGCTGCGATATATCTTGGTGAGGATGCAGCATACAGTGTACTGTATGAGCGCAAAGCAGGGCTGTTTCATCTGCGCACCTGTGGGGTAGCCGACGGCAAGCCGGACAACCAGTGGAAGAAGCTTTCCACATGGGCGTTTGACCCCGAATCCGACAGTGCGGCCTATGCGTCGAGCATTGCGGAGGATTTTGCGGAAACACTGGGCGGCAGCGACCGCAAGGCGCTGGTACGCCAGCAGAAAAAGAAAAAGAAAAAGGACGAGGACGCGGCGATTGATCCTCAGTTCCTCTTCAACCGTCTGGCCGGTATTTTCCCGGAGCTGCGCGCCGAGCTCGCGCAGGAGAAGGGAACCTACGAAGCCGTGCGCAGCGTTACTTTTACGCGCGAGCATGTGGTAGGCCGCGTAGAGCAGCTCGCCAAAGCCCATCCGGACAGCGAGCCTTTTAAAAAGCTGTGCAATGTTCTCAATGATATGTACAAGAACGGCGATATGGACGTTCGTTCGATCATTACCATTGTTTTGCTCAACGGGATCAACGACCAGCAGGCGCTTGAGAACCTGAGCAAAAACTTCAGCGAGGATCTTTCCAAGGTGTACGCCAAGGCCAAAGCGCTGAAAGGCAAGAAAGTCCGGCCCGAAAAGAAGAAAAAGAAGCCGAAGTACAGCGGCGAAATGCTCCAGACACTGGATGATCATGTATAAGCATCAAAACCGGGTGTGCCCTGCCGCCGGCCGAGCGGTCGGGCAGGCGCGCTCCGCTTTTCAGTATGTGAAAAAAACAGTTGACCGCCGGATGAATCTATGTTACAATATATAATACCTCAATAAGGGGTTATTTTTTTGCGCCCTTTTAGAGGGAGGCCGTGGTCCTTTACGGATCCAATAATTTTCCGTGAAACGGGAGGTGCCGTCATGAGAGTAAAAGTCACATTAGCCTGCACAGAGTGCAAACAGCGTAACTATGACACAATGAAGAACAAGAAGAACGACCCGGACAGGCTTGAGATGAATAAGTACTGCAGATTCTGCAAGAAGCATACTGTTCATAAGGAAACGAAGTAAGTCGGAGGGAGAAAACAGATGGCTGAGAAGAAACCGAACGCTCTCGTCAGATTTGGCCAGGGCGCGGCAAAGTTTTTCCGCGACTGCAAAAGCGAACTCAAGAAGATTGTCTGGCCTACCCCGAAGTCGGTGTTTAAAAATACCGGCGTGGTTCTGGCAATGATTCTGATTATCGGCCTGTTCATTTTCGGCCTGGATACCGTTTTTATGAATCTGCTGGGACTGTTTATGAATATTGCGAAGTGAGTATGCGGAGGAAATAACTATGCCGGAAGACGTCAGGTGGTACGTGATTCATACCTATTCCGGGTATGAGAACAAAGTGGCATCCAACCTGGAAAAAACGGTGGAGAATCGTCAGCTTCAGGATTTGATTCAGGAAATCCGCGTTCCGACCGAGATGATTACAGAAATCAAGGACGGGAAAAAACGTGAAGTGGAGCGCAAGATTTACCCCAGCTATGTTTTGGTGAAGATGGCCCTGACCGATGAATCCTGGTATGTGGTTCGCAATATCCGCGGTTGTACCGGTTTTGTAGGCCCTACGTCTAAGCCGATCCCGCTTACCGATGAGGAAGTGGCTCGCATGGGCGTGGAGAAGAAAACCGTAGAGGTATCGTACCAGGTGGGCGACTCTGTCCATATTGTGGACGGCCCGCTGGAAGGATTTGTCGGTACAGTCGAAGAAGTGGATCTGGACAAAAACCGTGTTCGTGTCACGGTATCGATGTTCGGACGTGAGACCCCGGTAGAGCTTGAGCTTGATCAGGCGGAGCTGGTGTCTGAGTAAACAATTGGTATAATAAGCGGAACTTCCGCTCATTATGAGGGGCTTGCCCCTGTGGGAGGGACGGCGCAATCGCTGCTGTTCCGCCATCTACCACGAATTTTGGAGGTGCAACAAAATGGCTCAAAAGGTAACGGGCTTTATTAAGCTCCAGATACCCGCTGGCAAGGCAACCCCGGCTCCCCCGGTAGGTCCGGCTCTTGGTCAGCATGGTGTCAACATCATGGCATTTACAAAGGAATTCAATGAGCGCACAAAGAACGACGTTGGTCTGATCATCCCCGTGGTGATTACGGTTTACGCAGACCGTTCTTTCTCGTTCATTACCAAAACTCCACCCGCCGCGATTCTCATCAAGAAGGCTTGCGGGATCGAGAGTGGTTCGGGTGTTCCGAACAAAACGAAAGTTGCAAAGATTACCCGTGAGCAGGTCAAGAAGATTGCGGAACAGAAGATGCCCGATCTGAATGCTTCCAGCGTAGAGTCTGCCATGAGCATGGTAGCGGGAACCGCTCGCAGCATGGGCATTGAAGTCGTAGATTGATCACCCGGGTGGGAGGAATAATCCGATTTTACCACTCAATAGGGAGGAAAACCAATGAAACACGGTAAGAAATATGTAGACGGTGCCAAACTGGTCGACCGCGCAAAGCTGTATGATCCCCAAGAAGCTCTGGAGCTGTGCGTAAAGACCGGCACCGCAAAGTTTGACGAAACAGTTGAAGTCCATGTAAAGCTGGGCGTAGACGGCCGCCATGCGGACCAGCAGGTTCGCGGTGCGATCGTTCTGCCGAACGGCACCGGCAAGCAGGTTCGCGTTCTGGCAATCTGCAAGGGCGACAATCAGAAGCTGGCTGAGGAAGCCGGTGCTGAGTTTGTCGGCGCGGAAGACATGGTTCAGAAGATCCAGGCTGAAAACTGGATGGATTTTGACGTACTGATCACCACACCCGACATGATGGGTCTGGTTGGCCGTCTTGGTAAGGTTCTGGGCCCGCGCGGCCTGATGCCGAACCCGAAGGCCGGTACCGTTACCCCCGATATCGCGAAAGCGGTAAAAGAGGCTAAGGCCGGTAAGATCGAGTACCGTCTTGATAAAACCAACATCATTCACTGCCCCATCGGCAAGGTTTCTTTCGGTACCGAAAAGCTGCAGGAGAACTTCTCCGCTCTGCTCGGCGCCATTGTAAAGGCTAAGCCCGCCGCTTCCAAGGGTCAGTATGTAAAATCCTGCGTTGTGGCTTCCACCATGGGCCCCGGCGTCAGAATCAACCCCAGCAAGGTTGGCGGAATGTAATTTTCTGCCCTACTTGCCTGAACGGTTTTTTCTTGACAAGCTTTCCTAAAAATGATATAGTATATAAAGCTGTTCTTTATCCAAAGACAGCAGGTGCGTATGCTTAATGGAACTGTTCTTTCGGTTTCGGCCTGCCGAGGAAAGAGCCGTTCACTTTATTTGTCTAGTGATTAGTCAAGTGACGCCTTTCCTGCGCCTGCAGGAAAGGCTTTTTTATTGGAATACGCACGATTCCTTTGGATCGATGGAGGTGAATACATTTGCCAAGTGAGAAGATTTTAGCGGAAAAGCAGCAGTATGTTGCTGAACTGAAAGAAAGCCTCAAGTCCGCTTGCGTCGGTGTGATCGTCAGCTATAAGGGCATCACAGTGGCGGAGGACACCAAGCTCAGAAAAGATCTGCGTGAGGCTGGCGATACCTACCGCGTGGTAAAGAACACCCTGTTGTCCCGTGCGCTGAAAGACGCAGGGATCGAGGGTCTGGATCAGGTACTGGAAGGCACAACCGCAATTGCTTACAGCAATGATAACTATGTATCCGGTGCAAAGATTCTGTCTGCGTTTGCAGATAAGAGCAAGACTTTTGAGATCAAAGCGGGTTTTGTTGACGGCGGCGCCGTTGATGCTGCTGCGGTCAAAGAGCTGGCGGAGCTGCCCTCGAAAGAGGTTCTGGTTGCGAAGGCTCTGGGCGGCCTGAATGCCCCCATCACCGGTTTTGTCACTGTGCTGAACGGAACCATGAAAGGCCTCGTCGTCGCGCTCAACGCGATCGCCGAGAAGCAGGCTGCGAATGCCTGATTTCTAAAAATTATTTAAATTTTGATTTGGAGGTTTCATCATGTCTGATAAAGTTGTTAAGTTGATTGAAGATGTTAAGGCTCTGACCGTTCTCGAGCTGTCCGAGCTCGTTAAGGCTCTGGAAGAGGAGTTTGGCGTTTCCGCTGCTGCTCCGGTTGCTGTTGCTGCTGCTCCGGCTACTGCCGCTGCTCCCGCTGCTGAAGAGAAGACCGAGTTTGACGTTGTGCTGAAGGCTGCCGGCGCCAACAAGATCCAGGTTATCAAGGTTGTTCGCGAGATCACCGGCCTGGGCCTGAAGGAAGCGAAAGAGCTCGTTGACGGCGCTCCCAAGAACGTAAAAGAGGGTGCTTCCAAGGACGACGCTGAGGCTATCAAAGCAAAGCTGACCGAGGCTGGCGCAGAAGTCGAAGTGAAATAAGTTTTTTCACAATCAAAAGGATGCTGTGGATTTTCCGCGGCATCCTTTTTTCTTATGTTCAATGAAGATTCAGCTTTCCTTCTCTCGGAAAAATTTTACAAAATGGTTGACAATAACGGGATGGCCTGCTAGGGTTAGGGGAGAAACTTTGGCAGTGTTTTCAGAGCGATCTCTGTTTCAAAACAGCCGGAGTGTGGGGAATAAAGCATCAAAAATCATGATTACAAAGGGAGTGAAGCCATGTCGGCTAGGTATATGAAAAAATCAATAAGAGTGAGCAGACTTTGGATCTTGATCTGCGTTGTGCTGGCTCTGGTTGTGGGGACGATCGCATACTTTTGGGTGACACAGGGGCGTTTTCCCCTGGCCCCGGCAGCATCTCAGGCGGGGAGCGAACCGGTCAGCTCTCAGCAGAACAGCACTGCGGGAATTTCCTCCGCTTTGGAGTCCTCTGCCTCTGCGGATTCCGGGAGCTCATCTTCCGCAGTGATGAACGCGCTGACTTACACCAACAAGGAATATGGCTTTACCTTTGCTCTGCCGCAGGATTTTGAGGGATACACCATCCTGAACGAAGAGTGGGAGGGGACCGACATCAAAAATACCGCCAGCAAGGCGCGGGTGTTCAAGGGCCCGCAGATTACCATCCGTGATCCGCGGTGGACCAGCCAGGTTCCGCGTCAGGATATCCCGATCATGATTTTGACGGTGGATCAGTGGAACCAGCTGCAGAACGGAGAATTCTCCATCGGAGCGGCGCCGGTCAATCCCAGCGAGCTGGGCCAGAATTCCAAATATGTCTTTGCGCTGCCCGCCCGGTATAACTATGCGTTCCCAGAGGGCTACGAAGAGGTGCAGACGATTCTGGATGGTAGCCCTCTTGCTGCCTTTGAGCCGACTTCAAAGAAATAGGCTTGATTTCATTCAAGAGTCTGGTGAAAGGGGGCTGGTTTTATGAACGATTTGAAATGGGAGCCCCTTTCTGTAAACCATGCGGAAGAGTTGCTGGCCCTGTGGGGAGACAGCGATGTCATCCGTTACACTGCGATTCCGGCCCCCTGTTCATTGGAGCAGATACGCAGCAGAATTGATTCCCTGTCCGCTTTTGACGTGTTTGTGATTCGGATGGAAGGCGAGGCAATGGGCGTTGTTGGCTGTATCCGCATGAATGGGCCGGAAGAACGGTATGGAGTTTTTTACCAGCTGAAAAAGATTTTCTGGGGAAAAGGGCTTGCGACTCGCGCGGTGGAGCAGCTGCTGATGAAAATGAAGGAAAAATCCCCGTCCGCCGTTTTTTACGCGGATGTTGTTGCCGATAATATTGCCAGCGAGAAAATATTGCAGCACTTCCATTTTCATTGCATCTCCGTTGAAGAAGACGAATTTGAACGGGATGGTATCAAGCGGGCCGTGCGAAAGTATAAACTATAATGAGAAAGTGCAGAAGAACTGCTTTCTGCACAATGAAAACAGAGAGGCCAAACCCATTTGGGCTGGCCTCTCTGTTTTGTTGCGGCACGGCCGCGGCGCTGTTCTTTATTTTTTCACAACGGGAATCCATACCTCATACTGAGCGTTCTGCGGATCGGGGCTGAAATATACTTCAACGTCCGGTCCGTTGTCATACTCATATCCCGAGGTAGGGAGCCACTCCGTCATAATTCTCTGTTCAAGCTCCTGGATCGCCTGCGGGCATTGGCCTGCGCCGGAAAAGATCGCCCAGGTAAACGATGGTACGGTGTATTCCTCCAGTGTATCGCCTGCCGCCTGCGTGCTTGCGGCCGCAATCCAGTATCTCCACTCCTCTGTGCAGCCGCATACGCTGATTCCCAGGATTCCTTTCGGCTCGCTGTCCATCATAGATGCCAGGCGCTGTACTGTGCCGTCTGTGGCGGCCTTTTGCCACATCTGCGGTACGATATCAAAGTTTTTCTCAATTTCACTGTACAGCGGCTGTGAGACCCCTACAATGCGGAATGCCTCTTTCTGTTCAATTCGGTAGTTCATTTCTTCCACTCCTTTGATCGTGATGGTAAAGCTGATCGGAGGGAATGACTTGATCTCTGCGCCCCGCTCCCGGATCAGGGAAGGGGCGATTCCATGAACGCTCTGAAAAGCCCGGTTAAACGCAGTTGGGGAAGTATAGCCGTATTTCATCGCGATGTCTATGATTTTTGCTTCCTTGTCCTGCAGATCGACCGCTGCCAGCGACATTCGTCTTCTGCGGATGTATTCGGACAGCGGAACCTCCGCCATGTAGGCGAACATCCTCTGAAAGTGATACGGCGAGCAGCAGACGATTTGGGCGAGCTGCTCATAATCGATTTCCTCTGTCAAATGCTCTTCCATATAACGGATGGTCTTGTTTAACCGGTTGATCCATTCCATGTCATTCTCTCTCCTTGTCATAAAGTATAATGAGAATTCGATGTGCCGTCCTCTCTTTTCCTGCACGAATCGGCGAGGGAGTGGATAACGGCACTACAAAAAGTGGCGCCTGATAGACGATGGATATTTTTTTGTTTGTCCAATATTTATTTCAAATTTAGTACATATTAATGGAGGAAGCAGTAAATGGCATAGGAGCAATAAATTATCAAGACCCTGCTGTTTTCATGGGGTCACGAGCAGTCTGATATGATTGAAAGGAGTCATTGTTATGGATGACAAATTGCTGCAGGAGCTTGAATTGATCGATGTTCAGTTAAATACGATTATCAAGAATCAGGTGTTGATCTACCAAAAAATCGAGGAGCTGGAGATGCAGCAGCGCGAAAAAGCGGCAGCCTTATCTCCCGGCCAAGGCTGAGTACTGCCAGTAATTCCCTTTGTTCTCTTTTCCCGATTTTGATATAATTTTACAGAAGTCAAAAAATGGAGGAAAAGGGATGGAACAGTGGAATGTCCTGGTAAATGGCAGGACACATGAAATTATTTTTGAAGGCGGCACTCTTTTGGGGAAAGGAAAGTTTAGGATTGACGATCAGCAGGTGCGCGGTTCGGCTGTTTTGGTAAAAAAGGTTGGAATGTTTTATCCCATAGAAATCGAAAACAGCGAGCTGTTTTTAAAATGCGATCTGAAAAACCATCCGGTGGATATGATCCAGGACGGCCGGTACCTGACGGCCGGCACTCCGCTTGAGGAGGAGATACGGGACACGCTGCAGCAATCCGTAGAGGCACGGGATCCGCTGACAGCAAAGGATCGATCCGCTATGGGTTCACTTCTAACCTTCACTGTACTTACATATGTCAATATGGTTCTTTTTTTGATAGATGCTTCCGTCACGTTCCCGTTTAGCGCAATCGTTCCGGAGATCGTGCTCGAACTGGTTTCCATTGCAGAGGTTCCGTTTGCCTTTCCGATGGCTGTCGGCGTTTTGGTTTCTGTGGCTCTTGCTTCTGTGTATTTGTTCCTGTATTGGAGAGCCCGAAAAAACAACAGCCTTTGGCCTGTCATTGTCTCTCTGATTCTGGTGGCGATGGATACATTGGTGGTTCTTTTTTTAGCGTTGGACGATTTTTCGTATTATATGGTCGATATCGCATTCCATCTGTGGATGCTCTGGTCTTTGGCTCAATTGTGGCGCGTGCGCAGCAAAAAGAGAAAAGAGCTTCTCTTTGAGGAAAATCCCGTGGAATATCCGTCTATGAAATAACAGCAGGAAGAAAGTTAACAAGATACATCCCCGCCCCGAATTGTTTTCGGTGCGGGGCTTTTCATATCATTTTCACACGTTTGCTGCTTTTTACAATACTGCCCGCAATCTTTTTACAAGTGGCAGACGGAATTCCTGCCTGGTTGCTTCGATTCAGTTGGCTGTTTTTTAGGTAAGAATCGATTTATAGGGAAGAGACAAAGAGCAGGAAAGGTAAAAGGCCGTCATAACCTGCATCATGTTTTTAGGTTTGCGTCTTTTGTTTCCGATATTTTCCAGGGGTGCAACCCATCGTCTCACGAAATGTTTTTGTAAAATAACTGGTGTCCGGAAAACCGCATTCTGCACCGATCGCTCCCACTTTTTTATTTGTGGTTAATAACAGGTCAGCGGCTTTTTGAATGCGCAGTTGTTTTACATACTGAATCGGCGGAATCCCAATCATATGATGGAAACAGCGCAAGCACTCGCTTTCGCTTACCATGATGCTTTTTGCTATTCGCGATGTATTCAATTCCTCCGGATAATGCTCTTGTATGTATTGAAGCATGGTTTTCATTCTGTCTGCATTCCGAAACTCTTTGTCAGAGGGGCGGCTTTGAACAGAAGGACAGTTGCTGTTGAGCAGAAAGATCAATTGCGACAAAGCGTTTCGCACTTGTAATTCATATCCTGCATTCTCCGTCAAGGTACTTTCCCATGCCGTTTCAATGGTGCAGATGATTTCCTGATGCCAGAGAGCAGAGTGGTCAAAATGGCTGCATTTCAGCGCTGCGTTTTGCAGCAAAGGCTGAATGTAGTTCTGCCAAAAGATACTGTCGATACTTCCCCCTACCAAACGGGGGTGAAATACAATGGAATGAAGACGGCACCCAACTGATTTCTGCATATACACGGCGTGGAGGATCCCCGCATTGATGAAAAACCCCTCTCCCTGTTTTACAATGAATTGTTCGGAACCCGCAGAAATCATGGCACAGCCTTCCGTTATGACGATTGCTTCCAGTTCGTCGTGCCAATGCCAGGGAACTGGGTCAGAGGAAAGATCTTCATCATAACAAGCAATCGGAAAAAGCGCAGAGCCGTGGTCATTTATCTCTCTGCCCTGCTTATTTGTTTTCAGGTTGCATTTTAATAAGACCATATATCCCTCCAAATTGAAGGTATTCTCATATAAAATAGGAGATATATTGATACATCTCCATCGATAATGATGATATAATCATATCGTAAAATGCGGAGGAATACAATATGGTTCATCTATTGCTGTTCGTTATCTATTTGGCCTTTATCAGTCTTGGATTGCCTGATTCTTTGCTTGGTTCAGCATGGCCGTCAATGTATGGCGAATTCGGCGTCCCTGTTTCTTATGCAGGCATCATTTCAATGATCATTGCGGTTGGAACAATTATTTCCAGTTTGCAAAGCGACAGGCTTACTCGGAAACTTGGAACAGGAAAGATTGCTGCAATCAGTGTAGCAATGACTGCAACTGCATTATTTGGTTTCTCTATCAGTCATTCTTTTTGGAGTTTGTGTTTATGGGCGATTCCATATGGTCTGGGGGCCGGAAGCGTCGATGCGGCACTGAACAATTATGTAGCTTTGCACTACGCAAGCCGTCATATGAGCTGGCTTCATTGTATGTGGGGCGTTGGTGCATCTTTAGGCCCATACATTATGGGGTATGCTTTGACTGGCGGACAAAGTTGGAGTATGGGGTATCGATATATTGCAATTCTGCAAATTGTACTCACTGCTATTTTGCTGTTTAGTCTGTCCCTTTGGAAAGGCAGGGCTGCAGCGGAAGAAAGGAAAAGCGGTCAGGGTACGGAAAAGGCCCTCTCTTTGCAGCAGATTGTGAGGATTCCCGGTGCAAAAGAAGTGATGTTCACATTCTTTTGTTACTGTGCCATAGAGCAGACAGTCGGTTTATGGGCAAGCAGCTATCTGGTGCTTTACAAAGGGGTTTCGGCAGAAACAGCAGCAGGTTTTGCCGGCCTGTTCTTTATCGGGATTACCATTGGTCGGGGATTATCCGGCTTTCTCACGATGAAGCTTCATGATGTGAGCATGGTGCGTTCGGGTGAGTGTATTATTTTAATTGGGATCACTGCTTTACTGCTGCCATTCAACGAAAATGGCACACTGATCGGGCTGATTTTGATCGGTCTTGGCTGTGCGCCGATTTATCCCTGCATCATTCATGCCACCCCTGCAAACTTTGGTGCGGATAGGTCACAGGCCATTATTGGCGCACAAATGGCCAGTGCTTATGTAGGAACTTGTTTCATGCCGCCGCTGTTTGGGGTGATCGCAAATAATATCAGTGTGGCGTTGCTGCCACTGTATCTGCTTGTGATATTGGCTCTGATGTTTGTGATGCACGAGCTGCTGTTGAAAAGGGTAAAACAGGAAAGAACATTGACGGTTGATTTGCAGATACACAGCGAATATAGCGAAGAGGGAGAGTAGCACAACGGAGTATGTGCGGCAAAGCCATAGTATCCGGTGTGGATTTCTCCTCTTGTTCTCTTTTGCTACTTTTTCTGGGCTCGATTTCCCGGCATATAAAAAGGCCGGCCCCGAGGGACAGTGAGGACTTTTAATTTACAGGCGTGGGAATCATTGTGCACCTGGTTTGGTTGTTGACAAAGACCTGTGCCAACTAATTTGATAATTTATGCTCGCTTGGTTAACTGAATTGATGTAACGATCCTCCATAGTTTAAATAAATTGAGTTACGGTTTTTTTGTTTGAGCGTAATTCAAATTTTTAAATTTATTTAGGCGAGGCGCAACTAATTGATTATTGGTAAAGCGTTCGGCATAAAGAGCCCTTATCTTCCGGTTATGGATAAGGACGTAGATTTTTGACTTGCATTTTGATTTGTATCTTTTTCATTTTTTATCATTTTTAAATATGACTTACTATGAAATGAGTATAAATAAAACCGTATCAAACTACCGAAAAACGGCGGTCTGATGCGGTTTTTTTATTGGAGCAATAGTGCAAAAAAGATTTTCGGCTATGCAGAAATTTTTTAATATCTATTCTACAAATTACAATTTTATCTCGTGTCACGTTCGTTCCGTCAAAATGGTTCTTTCAATTTGTTCAATTAGTTTTGGCTGAATAAGAGGATATGTCCATTCGCAGGGTAATTCGTTTAACAATACCACTTTTTCAATTTCCAGAGCTGGTAAAGTCCCCAATTTATATATGTCAGCGTAATACAGCATTCCGTACGTTTCATTTTCATCATCACATACGGAATAAACGCTGATTTGCCGCAAATCAAAATCAGCGGCTCCTGTTTCTTCCCATAATTCTCTTTTTGCTGTATCATCTATATTTTCATTTGGTTCGCGATGTCCACCGGGGCATTCATAGGTATCACGATCTTTATGCTTACAAAACACCCATTGTCCATTATACTTTGAAACGATGACCGCAAATTTCAGTAGCCTGTCTTCTACATTTTCATAGAATTTAACTTGTAGCATATTCGTACCTCTCAAATAAATCACAATCGCCTCTATCTACAGGATGCAATCTTCTGAGTCCAGAATATCATATGTCTCTACATAAAGAAAGACATACCTTCCCCTTGACGGAAGCTATGTCTTTTTGGAGCGGATGATGGGAATCGAACCCACACGGTCAGCTTGGGAAGCTGAAGTTCTGCCACTAAACTACATCCGCAAATAGACGATTCAATTTGTCCTAGAACTCTTGAATTTTATCATATTCCCATTTTGATTTCAAGGTATTTTTTGAAAATATTCACTCCTTTTTGCTTTACTTAACATAATATTTTTAAGAAAACGAACGATTTCCTTTTTATTCCACACTTTCCACAGAGTTTTCCACAAACAAGCATGGACAACATGGGAAATCAGGCTCTTTTACTCCGTTTTCCCCATCAGTTATTCACACGGCAGGTGGAAAGCTGCATTATTTATTGGTTTACATAATTTAAAAAACGTGAAATAAAAAAGTGAAGCCCGGCGGGAATCCTGCCAGGCTTCACTGAAATGCTGAGGGAATAAAAGGAAAATTTTGCCAATAAACTGATTATTTCGCCTTGGTACGAACTTCTTCCACCGCTTTTGCGATGAAATCCGACAAAGGCATGGTGCCGATGTCACCGTCGCGGCGGCTGCGCACAGCCACAACGCCGTTTTCCACTTCCTTGTCCCCAATGACGAGCATATAGGGAATCTTTTCGAGCTGTGCCTCACGGATCTTATAGCCGATCTTCTCGCTGCGGTGGTCGCAGGTGACTTCAAGTCCGGCCTCTTCGAGCTGGCGCTTGATCTCATCGGCCTGATCGTGCAGGCGCTCACTGATTGGCAGCACACGAACCTGCTCGGGCATCAGCCACATGGGCAGGGCGCCGGCGTATTTTTCAATCAGCAGGGCCAAGGTGCGCTCGTAGCAGCCGAGAGAAGTGCGGTGGATGATATAGGGGTTCTTCTTCACGCCGTCCTTATCCACAAATTCCATGCCGAATTTCTCGGCCAGCATCTGGTCGATCTGGATGGTGATGAGAGTGTCTTCCTTGCCGTGTACGTTGCGGATCTGAATGTCGAGCTTCGGGCCGTAGAACGCAGCTTCGCCGACACCGATGGAATATTTCAGGCCTAGATGGTTCAGAATGCGCTCCATCACGCCCTGCGCTTCGTCCCACTGTTCGGGAGTGCCGATATATTTCACGCGGTCATTCGGATCCCACTGTGAGAAGCGGTAGCTGACGTCTTCATCCAGACCGAGGGTTTTCAGCATGAAGTTAGCCAGCTCCACACAGTCTCTGAATTCGTCCTCCAGCTGTTCGGGGGTGCAGATCAGGTGGCCTTCGGAAATGGTGAACTGGCGTACGCGGATCAGGCCGTGCATCTCGCCGGAATCCTCGTTGCGGAACAGGGTAGAGGTTTCACCCAGACGCATCGGCAGGTCGCGGTAAGAGCGCTGGCGATTCAGAAAGACCTGATACTGGAACGGGCAGGTCATCGGGCGCAGGGCGAATACTTCCTTGTCCTTCGATTCGTCACCCATCACGAACATGCCTTCGCGGTAGTGATCCCAGTGGCCAGAGATCTTATACAGATCGCTCTTTGCCATCAGCGGAGTTTTGGTCAGCAGATAACCGCGCTTTTTCTCGGTATCCTCTACAAAACGCTGGAGGGTTTGCAGAACACGCGCGCCCTTCGGCAGCATGATCGGCAGGCCCTGGCCGATATAATCGACGGTGGTGAAGTATTCGAGCTGGCGGCCCAGCACATTATGGTCGCGCTTTCTGGCTTCCTCCACCTTCGCCAGGTATTCCTCCAGCTCCGATGCCTTGGGGAATGAAATGCCGTACACGCGCTGCAGCGCCTTGTTTTTGGAATCGCCGCGCCAGTAGGCGGAGGTTGCGGCAGTCAGCTTGACCGCCTTGATGCCGCCGGTGGAAAGCAGGTGCGGGCCTGCGCACAGATCAACGAATTCACCCTGACGGTAGAACGAGATATCCTCGCCCTTGCCTGCGTGTTCTTCAATCAGCTCCACCTTGTAGGGCTGCTCCTGCTCCTCCATCAGCTTTTTTGCTTCGGCAGGGGAAAGAAGGAACCGCTCGATCGGCAGGTTCTCTTTGATGATCTTTTTCATCTCCGCCTCAATTTTCGGCAGATCCTCGGGGGTCAGGGTGCGGGGCAGATCAAAGTCATAATAAAAGCCGCGCTCGATCGACGGGCCGATGGCGAATTTCGCTTCGGGGAACAGGCGTTTCACGGCCTGTGCCATAATGTGAGAGGTGGTGTGCCAGTAGGCCTGCTTGCCCTCCTCCTGCTCAAAGGTCAGGATTTCGACGGAACAGTCCTCGCTGAGCGGAGTGCGCAGATCAACGACCTTGCCGTCTACACGCCCGGCACAGGCAGCCTTGTAAAGGCCCGCGCCAAGGGATTTCGCCACTTCCGCAACGGTAATCCCGGATTCATATTCTCTGACATCGTCTTTCAGTGCTATTTTAATCATGGTGCTTCCTCCTGAATCGGTTCATTTTGGATATAAAAAAAGCCCCGCCCCAAATTCCTGGGGCGAGACTTGTGATCCCGCGGTTCCACCCGGTTCGGCAAAACGAATTGCTTTGCCCTCCTTGCGGCCGATAACGGTGCCTGCCGTCACGCCTTAAACCGAAAAACAGTTATTCGACGCACGCTCCAAGACGGTAATCCAAATTCCCTTTGCCGCACCCGCTTTCAGCCGACGACGGGCGCTCTCTGCTGCAAAGTACTGAATCGGATCTTCTTTTCAACGCTTTTCTGTATATCTGACTCCATACTACCACCCGGCGGCGGCCTTGTCAAGGGAACGACTTCGTGATATTTCACGATTTTGTCCGGCTCCCGCATCAAATTTCTTGACAGAGGGGCTGTAAAAGTAATACAATTAGAAATAAGATGCGCCTGACGGCACATCTATGGGATTGACGCACCCAGCCTAAATTAATTTGAACTAAAAAATATGAAAAAATTCACAGCAAGGAGGTGTCCGTAATTTGAATGTTCCCCTATGGTTATGTTTGATAATAGCGCTCGGTTGCGCTGTTATTTTTGGAATAGTTGCTTTTTTCGTAGGGATAGGCCATAGAAAGAAAGTCGCGGAGTCCGTGATCGGTTCGGCCGAGCAGGAAGCCAAGCGCATCGTAAGCGATGCCATCAAAGCGGCTGAAGCGAAGAAAAAGGAAACGATTCTTGAGGGTAAAGACGAGATTCACAGGCAAAGAACGGAATCGGAGAGAGAACTGAACGAACGCAGAAAAGAAGTCCAGCGGCAGGAACGCAGAATTCAGCAGAAGGAAGAAACCTTAGACAAAAAGCTAGAGGGGCTTGAGTCGAAGGAGAACGCGATCAACACCAAGAACAAAAAAGCGGATGAAAGGCTTGCCGAAGCGGAGGCTGTCAAAAAGAGCCAGTTTGATATGCTGGAACGCATTTCCGGCTTCACCGTAGAGCAGGCCAAGGAATATATGCTGAAAAGCCTTGAGGACAAGTTGACGCACGAAAAGGCCGTTAAAATACGGGAGTTTGAACAGCAGGCCAGAGAAGAAGCGGAAAATAACGCCCGCGAGATCATCTCGCTGGCGATTCAGCGCTGTGCCGCCGACCATGTGGCAGAGGCAACCATTTCTGTGGTGCCGCTGCCCAACGACGATATGAAGGGCCGCATCATCGGCCGAGAGGGACGCAATATCCGCGCCATTGAAACGATGACCGGTGTTGACCTGATTATCGACGACACGCCGGAAGCGATCACGCTGTCCTGCTTTGAGCCGGTGCGCCGCGAGGTTGCCCGCATCGCTTTGGAGCGTTTGATTTCCGACGGTCGGATTCATCCTGCCCGCATTGAAGAAACCATTGAAAAAGCCCGCCGAGAGGTGGATGCGACCATCAAGCAGGAGGGCGAACGCGCCGTCATCGAAGCCGGCGTGAACGGAATCCATCCCGAACTGATTAAGCTGCTGGGACGGCTGCGTTACCGCACCAGCTATGGTCAGAACGTGCTGAACCACTCTCTTGAGGTGGCGTATCTCTGCGGCATCATGGCGTCGGAGCTGGGGCTGGACCCCACACTGGCGCGCAGAGCCGGTTTGCTGCACGACATCGGCAAGGCGCTCGACCACGAAATCGAGGGCTCGCATGTTGATATCGGCGTAGACGTAGCGAGAAAGTATAAAGAAAGCGAAGCAGTTGTCCACGCGATTCAGGCCCATCACGGCGACGTGGAGGCGAAAACCATTATCGCCTGCCTGGTACAGGCGGCCGACGCGATTTCCGCCGCGCGCCCCGGCGCCCGCCGCGAAAATCTGGAAAACTACATCAAGAGGCTGGAAAAACTGGAAGCTGTGGCCTCCTCCTTCAACGGGGTGGAGCGCTGCTATGCGATTCAGGCAGGCCGAGAGATTCGCATTATGGTAAAGCCCGACGTGGTCAATGATGACCGCATGGTGCTGCTGGCCCGCGAGATCTGTGACAAGATCGAGCAGGACTTGGAGTACCCCGGGCAGATCAAGGTCAATATTATCCGCGAAAGCCGGGCGATCGAGTACGCGAAGTAACCGGCCTGCGGCAAAAAGGGAGAGGGAACAGTTTTGTTCCCTCTCTTTATTATATGCAGCGGGATTTTCTTCGCTGCCCCTTGTGTTATTTTCTGCGGATGGTGTAAAATAGAATACAAGAGATCTTTTTACACATTCAAACCGGCGGTTCTTCCTGAAGCTTTGAAGCGGCAGAATCGCCATACTTTTCAACAGATAGAAAGAGTGAAATGAATGAATATTCTGGCAATAGGCGACGTTGTGGGCAGCATCGGCTGTCGTTTTCTGCGCGAACAGCTGCCCCGCCTGAAAAAGGATAGGCAGATCGATCTGGTGATTGTCAACGGTGAAAACTCTGCGGACGGCAACGGCATTACTCCTGCTTCGGCAGAATTTTTGTTTTCCAGCGGGGTGGATGTGATCACGACCGGCAATCACAGCTTTCGCCGTAAAGAAAGCTACGAGCTGTACGACCAGTGCGAAACCCTGCTGCGCCCCGCGAATTTTCCCAGCGGCGTGCCCGGGCACGGTGTGTGCGTGGTAGACCTTGGCCGCGTGCAGATAGCGGTGATCAACCTGATGGGCACCTCCTACATGGACAGCCTCGATTGCCCTTTTGCAACCATGGACCGGATTCTCAGCGATCCGGACCTGCCGCCGATCCGCCTGGTAGATTTTCATGCGGAGGCCACCGGGGAAAAGGGCGCGATGGGGTATTATCTGGACGGTCGGGTGACCGCGGTATTCGGCACGCATACGCATGTGCAGACCGCCGATGAGCAGCTTTTGCCGCAGGGAACCGCGTTCCTTTCCGATCTTGGCATGACAGGCCCGATTCGTTCCGTGCTTGGCGTAAAGCCCGAGCTTGTGATCCAAAAGCTGCGCACGCACATGCCGGTTCGCTTCGATGTCGCCGACGGTCCCTGTCGAATGGAGGGCGCAATTTTCTCTGTAGATGTTCGAAAAGGAAACGCAATTTCTGTTGAAAGGGTGCAAATCAAGACATATTCGACAAATATTGAATAGTGTTATAATTTTTTCTGATTTATTTTAACAAAAAATCTCTTGCCAAATACTAGTTTTTGTTTTATGATAGAGGTGTAACTTAGAGGCGGGAGGTTATGAAAATGGAAGTATTAAAAGTATCATCAAAATCCTCACCCAATTCCGTAGCTGGGGCTATTGCAGGTGTCATTCGTGAAAGCGGTGCTGTAGAGGTACAGGCGGTAGGGGCTGGAGCCTCCAATCAGGCAATCAAGGCAATTGCGATTGCGCGTGGTTATCTTGCGCCGTCCGGGATCGACATTGTATGTATCCCCGCCTTTGCCAGCATCAGCATTGATGGTGACGAACGAACCGCTATTAAGCTGATCGTAGAGCCGCGGTAATGGCTTTGCTGCCAAATCAATCGGCGGCGCCGAAAGTTGATCAAAACATAGAAGCGGATTCGGGCTTTCGTTTTATCCGGCCCGGTCACATTCCGTTTTAGATCTGCCACAGGATGCTTCTGTCGTCCCGTGGCATTTCTTTTATGCCGTCGCCGCCCGGTTTTTTGAGTGCCGCCGCGCCTTCAGGGAATAAATGGATTGAATCCGTGCCAACAATATGTTATAATGTACCAAGCACCGGCTCGTTATGGATTCCGGTGTTCTGCTACCCTGCGGACCGCACAGGCGGCCCCGCAGTTTTCCATTTTGTATTCATTTTGAATTTACGGGACTGCAGTGCCTTTTCAGGCAGTTCCCTTTTTACAAATTTTCAATTGAAGAGGAGATGCGACACATTGATCAATGGAGCTGAATTAAAGCGCGCCATCTTATCCGGCGCCAACCATATTGTCAGGAACAAGGCTCTGGTAGATGGGTTGAATATTTTCCCCGTTCCGGATGGGGATACCGGCACCAATATGTCTATGACGATTTCAGCGGCGGCCAGAGAGCTGGAAAAGTCGGATGGAGCCCCGGGAATCGGCGCTGTTGCCCACACGGTCGCTTCTGCCATGCTGCGGGGCGCGCGCGGAAATTCCGGCGTGATCCTTTCGCTGCTGTTCCGCGGTTTTTCCAAAGGGCTTGAGGGCCTGGAGCAGGCGACGGGCGCTGATCTGTGCAAGGCACTGGGTCTTGGTGTGGATGCCGCCTACAAGGCGGTGATGAAGCCTACCGAGGGAACGATTTTGACGGTGTCGCGCGTGGCATTTGAAAAGGGACAGGCTGCCGCCGAACTCGATGACGACGCTGTGAGCGTATGGTCTGCGATTTGCAAGGGTGCCAACGAAGCGCTGGAAACAACGCCCGAGCTGCTGCCCGTGCTGAAGAAGGCCGGCGTTGTGGATGCCGGAGGAAAGGGGCTGTGCCTGATTTTTGAGGGAATGCTTTCCGTCTTTCAGGACGGCGTGATTCTGGACAGCGAACAGAATGCGTCCGGCACCGGAACAGGGGTTGCGGGCGTTCAGAGCGCGGCAGAGGAATTCCACCGCAACGTGGCGGCGGAGTTTGACCAGGAGATCACATTTACCTATTGCACAGAATTTATCGTGGGCCGTGATCCTGAGATCGAAATCGATCCGCAGACGGATTTGCGCCCGTTCCTTGAGGGAATCGGCGACTGCGTCGTGGTGGTGGATGACGAAGAGATCATCAAGGTGCACGTGCATACCGAAAATCCCGGCAACGCTCTGCAGAAGGCGCTGGAATACGGCCAGCTGCTGACGGTAAAGATCGAGAACATGAAGGAGCAGCATCGCGTCGCCGCTGAAAACAATCAGGCGGCTCCGGCTCCTGTGGCAGAGCGTCCCGCGGCGCCGGAAGTCGCGGAGCCCGAGGAAGAGATCGGCTTTGTTGCGGTCGCCGCCGGCGACGGCCTGCGTTCTCTGTTTATGGACCTCGGCTGCTCACAGGTGGTGAGCGGCGGTCAGACCATGAACCCCAGCACCCAGGATATTATGGCTGCCGTGCTGGCTACTCCGGCCAAGACGGTCATGGTGCTGCCAAATAATAAGAATATTGTTATGGCGGCGGGGCAGACGATTCCGCTCGTCAAAGACCGCAAGGTGGTTGTTCTGCCCACCCGTACCATCCCGCAGGGTCTTTCTGCCATGCTGGCATATGACCCCGAGGTATCTGTTGAGCGCAGCACGGTCATCATGATGGAGGCTGCCGGCTCTGTTGCGACCGGTCAGGTCACCTTTGCCGCCCGCGATTCCGAATTCGGCGGACACCGCATCAAAGAGGGCGACATCCTCGGCCTGAAAAACGGTAAGCTCGATATGATCGAGAAGGACCCGGTGCATACTGTTGTGAAGCTGACCCGTTCCATGATCAGCCGCACCACCTCGTTCGTAACGCTGATCTACGGCAAGGATATCACCGAAAGCCAGGCGCAGGACGCGTATAACCGCATTAAGTCGAAGATCAGCGGCGACGTAGAGGTCACGCTGGTAGACGGCGGTCAGCCGGTGTATTACTTTATCGTTTCCGTGGAATAACTTCCGTCTGGAGAAGATTTGCCATGGCATCGTTGTTTCAGAAAAACATTCAAGAATTAAAGGGCGTCGGCGAAAAGCGCTCCCGGCTGTTTGCAAAGCTGGGGGCGCCTACTGTCGGCGCTCTTCTGCGCACGTATCCCCGCGATTACGAGGATTGGGGCCATCCCGTCCCGCTGGCGGAGGTTCCGGCAGAGCAGGTGTGCGTTGTCCGCGTTACGGTGGTGTCGCCGGTATCGGAGCAGCGCATCCGTTCGGGGATGACGCTGTATAAGCTGCGCGCCACCGACGGGCGGCACGACGTGCAGATCACCTTTTTTAATAACCCGTATACTAAGAATCTGTTGCTGGAGGGCAAGGAGTATCTGCTGCGCGGCAAGGTGACCGGGTCGTTCCTGCGCCGCGAGATGGCCTCGCCCGATTTTATGCCCGCAGATCGCCTGTTGCCGCTGCGTCCCGTTTACCGGCAGACGGCGGGGCTGACCTCGCGCCAGATTTCCGCCGCGGTGCGCGCCGCGTTGGGGATGCTCCCGAATCCCCTGCCGGACCCGCTGCCCGAGCCGATGCGCCGCGCCTGCCATCTGTGCAGTCTGCGCTTTGCGCTGGAAAACATCCATTTTCCGAGGGACCGCGAATCGCTGGAGCAGGCGCGCCGCAGGCTGATTTTTGAGGAGCTTCTGGTGCTGCAGCTCGGTTTGCTGCGCCTGAAAAGCCGCGGGCGGCAGCAAACCTCCCTGCGGCTGGAGGTAGACGCTTCGGCAGAGTTTTTCCGCTCGCTGCCTTTTACGCCCACGAACGCGCAGAAGCGGGCCGTAGCGGAGTGCATTGTGAATATGCAGGGGGATTATCCGATGAACCGGCTGCTGCAGGGCGATGTCGGCAGCGGCAAAACCGCCGTGGCCGCTGCGCTTTGCCACAGCGCGATCGCCTCGGGGATGCAGGCGGCGTTCATGGCGCCCACAGAGATTCTGGCCCGTCAGCACTATGAAACCATGCGGCAATTTTTAGAGCCGTTTCATTTGAACGTGGCGCTGCTCACCGGTTCTGTTCCGGTGGCAAAGCGCCGTGAGCTGCTTTCGCAGCTGAAAGAGGGGAGCATCCACCTGCTGGTAGGAACGCACGCCCTCCTGAACGAAACGGTCGAGTTCCGGCAGCTGGGGCTTGTTGTGACGGATGAGCAGCATCGGTTCGGGGTAGCGCAGCGCGCCGCCCTTACCCAAAAGGGAGATCATCCGCATATCCTTGTCATGTCCGCCACGCCGATCCCGCGTACGCTGGCGCTGATGATCTACGGTGATCTGGAGCTTTCGGTGCTCGACGAGCTGCCGCCGGGGCGGCAGAAAACTGAAACGTATGTGATCGACAGCACAAAACGCGCCCGCTCGTTCGGGTTTATCCGCAAAAAGATCGACGCCGGGCGGCAGTGTTATATCATCTGCCCGCTGATCGAAGACAGCGAGAGCGATATGGCGTCCGTCACGCAATATGCGAGGGATTTGCAGGAGAAGTGGTTCTTCGCCAACACGGTCGGCGTTCTTCACGGCAGACTGCGCCCTGCGGAAAAGGATCGCGCCATGGAGGAATTTGCCGCCGGGCGCACGGATATCCTCGTTTCCACAACAGTGGTGGAGGTTGGCGTAGACGTGCCGAACGCCGTTGTGATGTTGATTGAAAACGCGGAGCGGTACGGCCTTTCGCAGCTGCATCAGCTGCGCGGGCGCATTGGGCGCGGCACGGAAAAATCCACCTGTATTCTGGTATCGGACGCACAGAATGAAGAGGCGCAGAAGCGTCTGCGCGTGATGTGCGAGACAACCGACGGCTTCCGAATTGCGGATGAGGACCTTCGCCTGCGCGGCCCGGGCGATTTCTTCGGCGCGCGGCAGCATGGTCTGCCGGAGCTGAGAATCGCGGACATGAGCGCCGATTTTGCGCTGCTGCAGCTTGCGCAGGGAGAAGCCAAAGAACTGCTGGCCCACGACCCGGCGATGGAGCTGCCGGAGCATCGCGGCCTGCGGGCTGAGGTACGCCAGCTGTTTTCCGCTCTGGAATAAGCATGTGATGATCTATATAAAACTGCCGCCGGAACGCGCTGTGCGCTCCGGCGGCAGTTTTATAGTGTCAGTATTGCTTTTACCCTCGCCACGGGCTAAGGTGAAAGACGGACTCTAATATTCTTACGGAAAACAATTGCCTGCTTCGCTCAAAACGCAGGCAGGCAATCTTTTTCTTTTTACATATCACGGTATTTTTTTACCTTGCGCAGGCGCTTGCGCTTCTTGTTGTACAGCAACGCCAGAACGAGGTAGACAATCACCAACGCGACAATGATTCCAGCTATCACGAGGAACCAGACCGAGGTCACGATCTTTTTGACGACATCCGCGGAATGCAGCAGTTCGCTGCGTTCCACCGATTCGGAAGCCACAAGATTGATCGTCGTCAGTTCCTGGTTGGCGTAACTGAGCACCGCCGTTCCCACAACCTGTCCTTTTTTTACGGGGGCTTCTACGCTTTCGGGGAGCTTCGGCGTAATCAAAACGCTTGAGGCAGAAACGCCCTTCGGCAGAATGGTGGCGTAGCTTTTTTCGGCGACCAGCAGCAGCTTATCCTTGTTCCAGGCGTAATCAAGCTTTACCTCGCCCACGCTGGCGCCGCTTTCTACCACGGTTTTGATCTGCAGGCTGTCGAAGGCCCACTCATACAGCTTCTTGGAATCGATCATTTCGCCGCGGGTGGTGATGGACTTTCCGGTGGAATCGATTTTCGGCGCGTGCAGCGCGATCGCCATGTAGCTGTATCCATCCCTGATTGCGGTAGAAACCAGGCAGTAGCCCGCCTGGTCGTGCGAGCCGGTCTTGATGCCCTTGGCGTATTTGTAAAAATAGTCGCCGCCGATGTAACGGTCGGTCAGGTAATTGGTCGTTACCAGAGTGCGGGGCTTGGGGTATTTGTTGGTTGCGGGCAGCTCATACCGGGTCTGCGAGGTGATGTCGGTAAAGTACGGCAGCGTCATGGCGTATTTTGTAATGGTGTACAGGTCGCGCGCCGTAGTGTAGTGCTGGTCGTCGTGCAGGCCGTGCGGGTTTGCGAAGTGCGTGTTTTTGCAGCCCAGCTCCTTCGCCTTTTCATTCATCAGATCCACAAACTTGCTGATGTCGCCGCCGCCGATGTAATCGGCCAATACCATGGCGGCGTCATTGCCGGAGGGAACCATCAGACAGTTGAGAAGCTGCAGCGCGGTCAGCTCCTCACCCTCCAGCACGCCGGAAAGCGAGCTGCCGGTACCCTGAAGCTGGTCGAGCACCGATTTTTTTGCCGTAATTTTTGTTCCGCTTAAATCTTTTATCTGTTCCGACGCCACAATAAACGTCATGATTTTCGTTGTGGAGGCGGGCTCCATTTTTTTGTCGGCATTCTGCTCGAACACAACGGTGCTGGTATCGAGATTGACCAGCAGAGCTGCTTCAGAATTCAGGGTAAAATCTATGTTGTATGCCGCCGCAGAGACCGGAGCCGACGAGAATATCACGCAAATAGTCAGCAAAAAAGTCAATACGGGCGTTAAGCATTTTTTCATGGAAAAATGGCCTCCAATGTGATATGATAGAAAAGCAAAATGACAGATCAAAGCAGATGATTTTCCCGGCAAAAACAGGGGACAATCATCCTTTCACCTGATTCCAATTAAGTATAACAGTTAAATATGAAAAGATAAAGAATGATCCAAAAAAAACATAAATTTTTAAGAGATAGGCGGGAGCAGTCTTGATTTATCTAACAGGAGATACCCATGGTGAACTGGAGCGGTTCCAGTCGCCTGCGGTGCGGCGCCTGCGGCGCGGAGACAGCCTGATTGTATGCGGCGATTTCGGCTTTTTGTGGAACGGCGGTGCCGCCGAAGAGAAAATCCTGAAAAAGCTGGGATCGAAAAAATATAACATCCTGTTTGTGGACGGCGCGCATGAGAATTACGAGCTTCTTGAAAAATACCCGGTCACCGAGTGGAACGGGGGAAAGGTGCAGCAGATCAGCGGCAATCTGTACCACCTGATGCGCGGACAGGTATTTACGCTGGAGGGCAAAACGTTCTTTACCTTTGGCGGCGGCGAAAGCAAGGAGCGGCAGATGTACAAGGACGTTGGCCGCTGGTGGCCGCAGGAGATGCCGAGCCGTGAGGAGATGGAAGAGGGGGTTGCGAACCTGCGTGAACGTCAGATGCAGGTGGACTACATCATTACCCATGAGCCGTCGCCGCGCATGAGAACGCTGATCGACGAAGAACACCAGATCAGCCCGCTCGAGATGTACTTTGAGGGTCTGCTCCGTTCGGTCAAATTCCAGAAATGGTTTTTCGGTTCGCTGCACATCAACCGCAGCATCACAGGCAGCCATGTCTGTCTGTTTGATCGGGTGGAAAAGGTCGATGGCCGAAGCGGGGCCTTGCACTATAGATAATTTTGCTCTGAAAAGCCGCTGATTCCGTCCCCTGTCCTTTGTCGGGGAACGGAATGGTTGCTTTTATGGAACGAAACATTTCAAGTGGCCGATCATGAAATGCGGTGAGCTCAGGCTTATCACACAAAAAATACGAAAGGGAAACGGTGATCGCTCCGTTTCCCTTTCGTATTTTTATGCTCATGGAAAGTTTGGGAGAAGTCCCGTTATTTCCCGTCGTAGGTGTAGTTTTCAATCTCTACCTTGTCAACCTCCTGATACGGGGCCAGGGTAGAAACCATTTTCACCGGTTTGTCGTAATTATTGATACAGTAGTGCGTTTCATGGGGCTCAATATGGATAAACTGGCCGGGCGTCAGGTGATGCACCACGCCGTCCACCACAATGTCGATTTCTCCCTCAATGATATAGAAGTTCTCCTCCATAATGTTGTGCAGATGGGCCTTAAAGTCCTGACCGGGCAGGAACTGTACCAGAGCAAAGTTCATGCGGGGGCCTTTCATCAGGTATTTGGGTCCATGATCGCCGAAGCGGTATTCCTTATCGTTTTCATCAATGATATACATAATCTGATTCATCCTTTCTTGAGTCAATGGTCACACGCCGGGAGCGCTCCACATTGGTTTGGTCAGCTTTTCACGGCACAGCTCCAGCTGTGCTGCATATACCTTGCGCCAGGATTCGTACATCCGCAGGTAAAGAGCATGGTTTTCCGCATTCGGCTGATATTCGCGGTCCCATTTGACCAGCTTCTGTGCGGCCTCGGCGGCGTCACTGTAAATGCCGACGCCCACGCCGGCCAGAACAGCCGCGCCCAGAGCGGTGGCTTCTTTTACCACAGGAACCTTTACCGGCAACCCCAGTACATCGGAAAGAATTTGGCACCACAGCGGACTCTTCGACGCGCCGCCGGCAAAGATGATTTCCGTCGGCATGTTCTGGGTGGCTTCCCGTACCAGGTCAAGATGGCCTTTTGTCACCATCGCCGTATTCTCCAGAATGGAGCGGTAGAATGTATAGCGGTTGAACTTCTGCGGGTCAAGCTCAAAGTTGGTGAAGGTAGGGGCCGCGTGCTGCCAGCGGATGAAATTCATCACGTCCGAAAACGCGCACATCATGCCGTAGCATCCGGCAGGCACCTCGGCGGCCTTTTTGTCCGTCAGGTAATAGGGGTCATTTCCGCTTTTCTCGCCCTGCTGCTTTTCCAGCTCGCAGAAGCCGTCGCGGAACCAGCGCATGACAAGGCCGGGCTTGAAAGCCAGCGCCTCGTACTGCCAGACACCGGGAATCGCGTGGCAGTTGACCCTCACGCGGCAGCCGGGGTCTGTTTTGCCGTTTGCGGTGTTGAACTCGTACTGCCAGAAGCTGCCGCCGAATACCGCGGCCTGCCCTGGGCTGACCACGCCGACGCCGACGCAGCCGAGCTGCGCGTCGCCGCCGCCCGATACAACGGGAATTCCTGCCGCGAGGCCGGTCTGCTTTGCGGCCTCCTCGCTGACGGAGCCAACCACCTTGCCGCATTCCGTTACCGCGGGGAAGATATCGGTGCGCAGCCCGCATTTTTTCGCAATGGAAGGGTCCCAGTCTCGTTTTTGTAAATCGAAAATGCCGGTCGTCGAACCGTTGCTCGGCTCCACGGCCAGAACGCCCGTCAGCTTGTAGATCAGCCAGTCATTGAACATGCCGACCGCCGCGGTTTTTTCGTACAGCTCCGGCACCTTGTTTTTCAGCCACAGTAAACGGGGCAGGGCGCTAAGCGCGTAGGTCTGCCCGGATTCCAGATAGATTTCCTTTTCCATCTCCGGGTTTTGCCGGATCAGCTCCACCACTTCATCCTCACTGCGGGCGTCCACATTGGCGCAGGCCCAGATTTCCTGTCCTGCGGCATTGTAAAGGACAATGCCTTCCCGCATACAGGTGGTGGAAATTGCCGCCAGCTCCTTCGGGTCGATCCCGGCCTTTTCCAAAACGCCGCGAATGCAGCCAGAGGCCAACTCCCAGTTGTGAACCCAGTCAAAATCCATGCTGCCGGGGTATCTGGGGTCTTCCTTGTGATCCCATTCCTGCTGCACGACGTCAACCTGGTTTCCTTCCAGATCAAACAGCACAGCTCTTACGCTGCCGGTACCGGCATCTACCGCCATCAGATAGTTGCGCGCCATGTTCGATTTCCTCCCGTCTAAACGTTTTTTCAATACAAAAAACCTTTGAGAGCCTTTATTCTTCTGTCTCGCCGTCGATTAACGCCTGTGCGGTTTCTTCGTCGGTGATGAGAATGTCCAGATATTTTCCGCGCAGCGCCGCGCGGATGCCCTCTACCTTGTCGTGCCCGGCGGCTACGCCCACCACGTTGTCCAGCTGGCGCAGAGTGTCCAGCGGCGTGCTGATCAGGCGGTCTTCAATGCCCGTGTGAACCGGGTTGCCGTTTTTGTCGATGAAATGGCTGAGCACGTCGCCGACTGCGCCGCGCATGGAAAGATAAAAGAAATCATTTTTGCTGACGATTCCGTTTGTCAGAATGGTTGCGTTGTCGGCCATGCCGCCGATGCCGATCAGCGTCATGGAGGCAAGGCGAACCATACGCATGATTTCGGTTACCGAGGGTTCCTGCATCATCGCTTTCACCATTTCGGGGGAAGAGACGAGCAGGGGGGCCGGCAAAAGATAAAGCTTCGCATTAAAAATGTGAGACTGTGTGTTCGGAAGGTAATAATTGACGCCGCCGGTAAGCGAAACGACCGAAACGGGGAATTCGCTCAGGGTCGCCAGGTGGTTCAGCACGCGGCTGAGCGTATCGCCGTAGCCCATGTTGATAAACGAATGCTCGGTGATCCTGTCGCTCACGTACATCGAGGCCGCCTGCGCAATGGTCTTATTCACATCGGTAGCATCCGGCGGAGTAGGCACAATAAAGGTATCTTTCAGATTCCATGTTTCCGAAAGCTGGCGCTCCAGCTCCATCCGCTGAACGCCGTCCTGATGTATTTTAAACTGGATCACGCCGTCCTGCCGGGCTTTTTCCAACAATTTAATCACACGCATGCGCGAGATTCCCAGCCGTTCCGAAATTTTCTGCTGGGTCATGTTTTCTACATAATAGTACCAGGCCGTTTTGACCACGAGAACATCTTCATAATTCAAATGAGGCACCTCCAGAGTTGGTTTCCGTTTCCTTTATCACATATCATACCATTCCCGGCGGGGGGAGCGTCAAGAGCCTCTCCCCCCCGGGAGGAATTCCGGGATTGGCCCGCCCTGTGAGAAGTGGTGTTACATCTGTATGGAATCGAAACAAATGTTATAATACGAATCATTTGTTTTCGATTTCAAGTATATCAGCAAAATGTTTTGCTGTCAATTGATATTTTTTATTCGAACTAAAACTTTTTGAAACGGGAATATCTGGAACCTGTTTTGTGCGATTTGTTGTTTTTATCGCTTAAAATTGAAAGGAATAAGCAAAAATAAAATGAATTTTATCTAATAAATTTCGTTTGTGAAAGAAAAATCCCGTTGACAATAGGGAAAAAATATCGTATGATAAACACGCAAATAAAAATTCACTTTAAAAACAATTGTATTGATTTCGGGCAAAACGGTTGTTTGTGAAGAAAGCTTATGAGTCTATGGTGTATGGAGGGGGAAAAATGGCGCAATCCCAAACGGAGCGTTCCGGCCAATCTTTGCTGAGTGTTCGGGGAATCTGCAAAATGTTCAGCCTGAACCAGGTGCTCAAGGGGATCGACCTCGATATTCACCCTGGTGAGATTCTGGCCCTGATCGGCGGAAACGGAGCGGGAAAAAGCACCTTAATGAAAATCATTATGGGCATTTATCAGCCGGACCAGGGCGAAATTGAGATCCGGGGCGAAAAAGTGTCGCTGACAAAGCCATCTGTCGCTCTGACGCACGGCATTTATATGGTGCCCCAGGAACCGATGCTTTTCCCCAACATGACGGTAGAAGAGAATATCCTCGTCGGCGTCGGGTTCGACGCATCCGGCGCGGAGCTGCGCCGGCGGCTGACGCAGCTGATGGACGACATCGGCTGGCATCTGGATCTGACCAGAAAGGCGAGCAGCCTTTCGATTGCCGAGCAGCAGCTGGTAGAGATTCTTCGCGGCCTGCTGCGCAACGCGGAGCTGCTGATCTTTGATGAGCCGACCAGCGCTCTAACCTTCGATGAGGTGGAAAGCCTGTTTCGCTGCATCCGCGATCTGCAGAAAAAGGGAATTGGCATGATTTACATCACGCACCGCCTGACGGAGGTGTTCGATATCGCCACCCACGTCGCGATCATGTGCGACGGCGTGATCACGCTGCACGGGCCGATCGGCGACTTTACCCGTGAGATGCTCGTCAAGGGGCTTCTGCCCCCCAACATGCAGGATCAGGAGATCAAAGGCACCGCCGGCACTGCTGTGGTGGATTACAAGGATGCAAAACCAATTCTTGAGCTGCAAAATTATTCGGGCTACGGCTTCCGCGGGATCAACCTGAAGATCTATCCCGGCGAGATTCTCGGCGTTGCGGGCGTAGTCGGTGCAGGCCGCACTGAACTGGCCACAACGATTTTTGGCAAGGACAAGGTTTTGGGCGGCAAAGCGATTCTGGACGGCAGGGACATCACGGGGCTTTCCACAAAGAAGGTTTTGGAGGCCGGCGTGAATTATGTTCCCGAAGACCGGCACCTGAACGGGCTGTTCAAAATCAGCGACGTCGCGGCCAACACCACCTCTGCGATTCTGAACCGCATGGTGATGGGCAAGGTTTTCCTCAACCGCAAGGCGGAGCATGATCTGACGCAGGAATATGTGGAACATTTCCGCATTAAGGTGACGGGGCAGGATCAGCTGACCGGCAGTCTTTCCGGCGGCAACCAGCAGAAGGTGGTTATCGCAAGGGCGCTTTCCACAGGGCCGAAGCTGGTGATTCTGGATGAGCCGACCCGCGGCATCGATGCCGTGGCGCGCGGCGAAGTCTATTCCATCATCCACCAGCTCAAGGAGCAGGGGGTGGCGGTGATGCTGATTTCTTCCGATATGGAGGAGATCGTCGAGCTGTCTGATCGCGCGGTGACGGTGTATCAGGGACGAATCAACGGCGAGTTCCAAAAAGAAGAAATCAATCAGGATAATCTGATGGCCGCCGCGTTTGACGTGATTTCGAGAGAGCAGGTGGTTTCATGACGCTGTTGAAAAAAGTGGGCAAGGTAAGAGAAATCAGCAGCCTTTTCTTTCTGATTTTTCTGTTTGGCCTGGTGGGTCTCGTCAACAGCGACTTTCTGACACCCACGAGCCTGTTCAACTGCTTTAACGACAGCGTGGTGTTTACCATGCTGGCCGTGGGAATCGCTTTCGTCATCCTGACCGGTGAGATCGACGTTTCCATCGGCGCCACGCTCGGGCTTTCCGCGGCGGTCGCTTCCACGATCCTGCGCGACGGCGGCAGCGGGATCTTCGCTGTTCTGGCGGCAGTACTGGTCGGCTGTCTGGTCGGCCTCTTCAACGGATTTGGAATTGCGAAGCTGGGCATTCCTTCTTTGATCTTTACCCTTGGTACCAACGGTTTGGTGCGCGGTCTGGTTTATGTATATACCGGCGGTGCGTGGGTAGAAAACCTGCCGGCCGGATTTACCAAGATGGCGAACATAAAGCTCATCGGCGAGCTGACCACTTTTTACGCAGCGGCGCTGGTGCTGGTGATCGCCGCACATCTGATCCTGACCAAAACACGGCGCGGCAAATATTTCATCACAGTCGGCGATAACCCGGCGGGCGCAACGATGGTCGGTATCCCGACCATGCAGACCAAGATCATGGCCTATGTGCTGTGCGGTCTGTTTGCCTCGGTGGCCGGTGTGCTGTATTCCTCGCGCATTGGTTTTATCACCCCTACGGCGGGCAGCGGTTACGAGATGAAGGCCATCGCGGCCTGTGTGCTCGGCGGCGTCAGCCTTTCCGGCGGCCTGGGCAGCCTGATCGGCGCGTCCATCGGCGCGGTGATCATGTCTTCTATCAGCCGTATTCTGGTGTTCCTCGGCTTCTCCTCCGATTATGACAATACCATCACTGGTATTCTTTTGATCGTGATCGTGGTCGTCGACGCGGTGGCGCAGAACCGGGCCGCTGTCAAAACCCGGCATGCGCGTCTGGCCTCACGGTCCGGCCCGCTGGAAGAGGAACCCGGGGATAGGAGGGCTGCATCATGAAACAAAGCTTGTTTGGGCGCCTTGGCCAGAAAGCGAAAAGCTGGGAATTTGTCCTGCTTTTGATTTTGATTCTGGAGTTTATCATTTTCGGCGCGAAAAACCCCAAATTCCTGATGCCGAACGTCCTTTTGGGCAGCATCAACGATATTATCTCCATCTGCATTATTTCTCTGTTCGTCACGTTTGTCATGATCACGGGCGGCATCGATATTCAGGTGGCTTCCATTGTGGGCCTTACGTCTATAGTGGTGGGCGTTACCTGGCAGGATTTTGGCGTAAATATCTGGGCGGCCTGTATCATCGCCATCATCGCCGCCGCTCTGTGCGGTGCGCTTTCCGGATTCTTCGTGGCGTACTGCGGCGTTCAGCCCATGGTGGTTACGCTCGGCGGCAGCTTTCTTTACAGCGGCATTGCCCTTCTGATTTCGAAGCTTTCCGCAACGCAGAGCTATAAAGGCATCAGCGGTTTCCCCGACGGCTTTACCCAGATCGCTTCGTTTAAGCTGTTCGGCGTGATCCCCAGTCAGGTATTGATTTTTGCGGGTCTTACGGTGATTGCGTATTTGCTGCTTCACCGGTCGAAATATGGCCGCAAGGTATTCCTGATCGGCATCAATCCCAGAGCCGCGGAATACTCCGGCCTCAACAGCCGCCTGATCATCCTGAGCACCTATGTGCTTTCGGCGATCAGTGCCGCGATCGCCGGCATTGTACTTACGTCGTATCTGGGTACGGCCAAGAGCGACATCGGCATGACGTTCACCCTGCCGATCATTACCGCAGTTGTGCTGGGCGGTACTCTCAGCACCGGCGGCAGGGGCAGCGTGATCGGCACTGCGCTGGCCGCGCTGGTCATCGGCATCCTGCGTTTCGGCCTGCCGCTGTGCTTCAAGATCAATACGCAGTATCTCGATATTCCCGTGGGGCTCCTGCTGCTGATCGTGATCACCGGCCGTGCGCTTTCCGCCAATCCCAAGGTCATCAAGCTGATGGCCGGCAGATTTCCCCGCCTATCGGGGCTGAAGAGTTGAGTGTTCCTTTTTATTCCGGTGCGTTTTGGCAATTATAAGCCATGCAAATAAAAAATTAGGAGGCTCTTTTTTATGAAAAAGGTACTTGCATTTGTCCTTGCGGCGGCAATGGCGTCGTTACCGCTTGCGGGCTGCGGCAGCAGCGAGAAACCTGCTGCGTCCAGCGGGGCGCCCGCTTCTCAGGCAGCGTCCACCGCAGATTCCGGAACCAAAAGTGTGGAAGGCAAAACAGTGGTGTTTATCCCGAAGCTGACCGGCAATGCGTTCTTCGAGTCCGCAAACGCCGGCGCACAGAAATACTCCAAGGATTGGGGCTTTACCGTCAGCTATCAAGGCAGCCCGAGTGCCGCTGTTGCTGATCAGGTACAGGTCGTGAACAACGCCATCGCCAGCGGAGCGGATGCCATCTGCATCTCTTCCGTTGATGCCACCGGTCTCGATTCTGTATTGAAAAAGGCGAAGGATGCCGGCATCACCGTAGCGACATGGGACTCCGACGTTTCTTCCGACGCCCGTACGCTGATGGTTTCTCAGGGCACACCTGACATCCTCGGCAAAATGCTGGTTGACATGGGCGCCGATTCTCTGACCAAGAGAGGCAAGGATGTCAAGAAAGATGCGATCAAGTATTGCTGGCACTATTCTCAGGCGACTGTGGCCGACCAGAACTCCTGGCAGGTAGCGGGCGAGGCTTACATTAAAGAGAACTATCCCAACTGGGAAAACGTAGCCCCCAGCAACTACTATTCCGAGCAGGATGCGGAAAAGGCCGTTTCCATCGGTTCCTCCATCCTCGAAGCGCACAAGGATATCGACCTGATCATTTGCAACGACTCCACTGCTCTGCCCGGCCAGCTGAAGGCCGCTCAGAACAAGGGTCTGACCAAGGATAAAGTGACGATCACCGGTTTTGCTTCCCCGAACTCCATCCGTGACTATGCGAAGGCAAACGTCATCGAGCAGTGGGGCCTGTGGGATTGCGGAATCCAGGGCGCGATGGGCTGCTACCTGGCTGCTTACCTGGCCGCCGGCAACACCGTTAAGGTGGGCGACACCATCGACATCCCGAACATCGGCAAAGTAGAAGTGCAGCCCAACGACAGTCTGGTATCCGGCGCGAAAACCGGCGACAGCGACAACGGCGTGGTTCTGCTGCCCGAGCGCGTGGTTTTCACCACCGCCAACGTGGACAATTACAACTTCTAAACAACCGGGTTTCGGTTCCCGGCCCGGCGAATGAATGGAAGACGGTAATTTAACTGCGAGTTTTCCGTAAACAGTGAAGTCAGGACTGTTGTCCCTCCCCGCCGCAGGCAGGGAGGGACAACAGAGACTTCGCTTTTGATCGGAAATTCGTGTTCTTTCAGACTTTTAATGGATAAAGGAGATCAATGATTATGGCTGACAAAGACGGCAACAAAGTTGCAAAGGATTATCATGTGGAAGTGCCTTTCGCCAATCAGGGCGGTTTTCATGTGAAAGGCTCAAACAGTTTGGATTGGGGTATGAAGAAGCATCTTGGCAACATTTTCGACTCCAAAAGCGGAAACACGGTGATGTTCGCCTTTGACCATGGCTATTTCATGGGCTCCACCGCCGGCCTGGAACGACTGGACCTGCTGATTCCCGAACTTTTGCCCTATGTGGATGTGCTGATGGGCACACGCGGTGCGCTGCGCACGTGCGTTCCCCCGGAGTGCCGCAAGGCGATTGCGCTGCGCACCACCTCCGGTTCCTCCATGCTCAACGACGATCTTTCTCACGAAGTGATCGCCGTGGACATCGAGGACTGCATCCGAATGAACGCGGACTGCATGGCCGTGCAGACTTTCGTCGGTGCGGACGGACAGCTCTCCAGCCTGGACAATTTGTCCCGTACCATCAACGCGGGCCTGCGCTACGGCATCCCTACCATGGGTGTTGTCGCGGTCGGCAAGCAGATGGAGCGGACCGATCGGTTCTTTAAGCTGGCGACCCGCCTTTTGGCAGAGCTGGGAGCAAACATCATCAAAACGTATTACTGCGAGAACTTTGAAGAGATCGTTTCGGCCTGCCCGGTTCCGATCGTAGTTGCAGGCGGCAAGAAGCTGCCGGAGGACGAGGCTCTGACGCTGGCGTATCGTTCGATCAGTGAAGGCGCACGCGGCCTGGATATGGGACGCAACATCTTCCAGAGCGAGAATCCTGCTGCTATGGCAGAAGCGGTCGGCAAGATCGTACACCATGGCTTTACAGACAAACAGGCCTTCGAGTTCTACCAGGACGCGATCCATCAGTAAAACAGTATTTTCTCCCCGCCACCAGATCCGGCGGCGGGGAAAACGCGACGAAGCCGTATGCCCTTATCCTGTTTTGGATAGGGGCTTTCGGTGTTTTCCATACCGTAAAATGGGGTGAAATATATGATTGAAAAGAAAAAATTCCATACCATTGAAGAACTTCAGCGGCTCCAGTATTTTGCAACAAAATGTTCTTGCGACGTGGGTCTGCATTCTTTGGACGGCAGCATCATTGTCGATGCGAAAAGCTACATCGGCATTTATGCGCTGAATTTTAAGGAGCCGATTCTGGTTGTGAGCGAATCCAAGGAATTCTTCGACATGATTGAGGGCATCGGTGAAACGCTGGAATAAGCAGGCTGAGCCTGCACATAGATCGTAGAGAGATTCTCCTTATAGGATAATGAAGAGTTTTAGCAAGATTCCCTGACTGGAAATTTCTGCTGGCGCAGGATATGCCCTTCATGCCTTCTGTTTTGACGCGGAGAACCTTTCGCCAGACTGCCGCAAAAACATCTGCGCGCTGACGAGAGCGCTCTGAAAATGCCTGCCGACAGACGGAATCATAAGACTATTTTTCGATGGAACTCGGAGAGTGGGCATTTTCATTGGAGCGCCTTTTCAGCAGTTTTCGGTGGTGTATTCAGGAACTGTTCCCCAAACGGATTCCAAAGGTGTCCTTTGGCGAGTCTTTGCTTACTTTCGCCTCGTAGC
>OFCQ01000064.1_pt1 | contig 78953 bp, 74 predicted proteins | sample 1520861 | NCBI WGS metagenome assembly OFCQ01 (sample SAMEA2699036, study PRJEB24076) | metagenome | biome: Human gut stool | place: Spain | collected 2012-11-21 | reverse complement strand
GCAAAATGATTCAGCAGCTCAAAGAATACTTCCATCGCAATAGCCTGACTTTTCAACCGATATCCGACAGGATGCATCACGTACATCGGCGGCAAGCCTTTTAACATCTCACATATTTTTAAATATGCCTCCAACTGTTCTTTTTTTAATTTTTCCCTAGTACAGAAAAAACGATATTTTTCTATATCTGAAACATAGTTTTTCATACTGTTTCTTGAAAAATGAATTACCACCATCATTGACGCATTTGCTGCCTTAACTTCATGCATCTGGTTAGAATCCAGCACTACAAAATCACCCGCAACAACCAGATATTCTTTTCCATCTATCATGATCGACCCATTTCCATTTAATACGTATATAAGTTCTATTGCAGAATGCCAATGTACCGGATTATATTTTCCTTTTCCTGTATAATAATGAATCTGTACTCCCGTTCGTTCCAACTTGAATAATGGTTCATATATCATCCTTTATTGCTCCCTTTAAATCCCAGTTCTCTGTATATCTTTCAAACAGTATTATTATATTAACATATGACACATACATTTTCACGCTTAAAGTTCTTAAAATTCATACGAAATTCATTTTCAAAAATACTTGCCATCTAGTTTTTAATACTATATAATAGCTATATTGAGGTGATAAAATGACAATAGATTCCAATGATATCTTAAACAGTATTTTAAATAGTATTTCACGCATTGATTATATCCACTCTACTGAGATTCCGAATATGAATCTGTACATGGATCAGGTTACTACTTTAATGGAAGAAGGTCTTTCTTCTACCAAGCGTTATGATGACGACAAGATTTTAACAAAGACAATGATCAACAATTACACAAAGAATAATCTTCTGCCTCCACCGGATAAGAAGAAATATTCCAAAGAACATGTCTTAGTATTGATCTTTATCTACTATTTTAAAAATATTCTTTCTATTAAAGATATTGAAACTTTATTAAAACCTATTACAGAAAAGTATTTTCATACTGACGAGAATTTATCTATGACAGACATTTATGAAGAAATCTGCTCTGTCCAGAAGTCACGAATCGATTCTCTGCAGGAAGAGTTAAAAACAGCTTTTGCTCGTTCTGAAGGTTCTTTTTCTAAAGTTCACGATGAAGACAAAGAGCAGCTACAGCTATTTTCTCTACTGTGCGATCTCAGTTTTGATGTATATGTCAAAAAGCAAATCATCGAAAAATTGCTGGATGAAGTACATCCACACGAATAAAAAGAAACGAGAACTGCTATGCACTGAACAGTTCTCGTTTTTCTTTTGTCTTTAGTTTTCTTTTTTACTCTCAAGTCGTCTGAACACCATATCATATCCGTCATTTCCATAATTCAATGACCGGTTCACTCGACTGATCGTAGCTGTAGAAGCACCTGTCTTTTCCGCAATCTCAAGATATGTCTTTTTCTCTCTCAGCATCTTCGCAACCTCGAATCTTTGTGAAAGAGACAACAACTCATTAATTGTGCAAATGTCTTCAAAAAATGTGTAGCATTCCTCTTTATCCTGCAAGCTCAAAATTGCATCAAACAAATAGTCTACTGCCTCTGTTCTTATTTTTTTACTCATATGCCGTACTCCTTTGTTACTCAAAGACTATCTAATATTTTAACACATTAAATTCATAAAATCCACTGTTTTATCATAATAAAATTCTAAAGATGCAAATATTTTAAATATTTTCTTTGAAATACAATTCCGCATTTCGACAATTAACCATACTTTTTTCACAATTTTTTCAAAATAACACCTATTTTAACATTGTTCTTGCTTTCATAAAATGTTATAATGTTCATGTTGTAAAAATTTATAAAAAATAAGGAGTATACATATGAAGTGTCCATTATGTGGAAAAGATGTTATATTACAGCAGAAACAAGTTGGAACCAATGAGAATGGTGAGCCAATTATGAATCAGTATGCGATTTGCAAAGACTGTAAAAAGCAGTGGAATTTAGATAAACAACGTGCAAAGAAAATGGCAGCTAAGAAAGCGGTTGAAGATGCAAAACAGGCTGAACCTACTCGCTCAGACGAAGAGAAAAAAGCTGTTAAAAAGTCTCGCCCTGTTAACGGAGAGGACGCACCTAGGAAACGTCGTCCTGTCAATGAAGACGGAACTCCTACGAAACGCCGCACGACTGACGGAGAAGCCACTCCTAAAAAGCGCCGTCCTGTCAACGAAGACGGAACTCCTAAGAAACGCCGCACGGCTGATGGAGAAACCACTCCTAAGAAGCGCCGTCCTGTCAATGAAGACGGAACTCCTAAGAAACGTCGCACGGCTGATGGAGAAGTTGCTCCTAAAAAGCGCCGTCCTATTGAAGAAGAGGCAGCTCTCTCTTCTGCTTCTGAAACTACAGAAGAGCAAAAATATGGTAATATTCCACCTCAGCATGTTCGTGCAAAACGAGAACATGCAATGCGCAAAGGTTACGAGGATATGCTTTCAACCGATCCATCCTACAAATCAAACAAGATTTCTAACACGGATGATCTTTCCGATCTGAAGCAGCGTACAATGAATGCATATGATGATATGAATGATGATGATGACTGGGATGATGAATACGAACCAAAAGCCAGATTCCGTGTCTTACGTGTTCTTTTAGGAATTCTCTCTATCGGAGGTTTTGGTTTCTGTGTTTATTCTGCACTAATGGCAGGTCTGGACGGTATTCTATCCGGTGATACAGCTTCTGCCGGTATGACTTATGCCATTCTTGCAGCATGTATGTTTGTATCTGCACTGTTATTATTAATTATGCAGAAGTCGAATTCTGTTTTTGCTTTCATTCTACCAATGATTTTATATCTTGGTGGCGGTGTATATGCATTTATGAAACGCCAAGGAGAAGCCAACCTTTTGTATTGTGCAATTGCAGGGCTTGTTCTTGCAGTAATTTTCTTGATTCTTACAATTGCATCCAGAGGAGATTCTGATGATTACGACCCGTCAGATGACTACGATGATCCATTTGAAGATGATTTTGATAATTAATTTCTAATACAAAAAATCCCATTAGCTATGTAGTTTTACAATTCCATAGTTAAATGGGATTTTTGTGTCTTTTATATATCTTTTCCCCTATTTTTCAATTTTTTTTGGTATTTTTTCTCAAATTATATGGTATTTTCTGTCTTTTCATAGTATAATATATTTATCTTATGAAAAAGCAATATGGGAGGATACTCAATGAAACAAAATAATATGCTTGCTATGATTTTAGCTGGTGGACGCGGCAGTCGTCTTCATGATCTGACAAACAAAGTCGCTAAGCCGGCAGTATCTTATGGGGGAAAATACCGAATCATTGACTTTCCACTTAGTAACTGTGCGAACAGTGGAATCGATACTGTAGGAGTGCTTACCCAGTATGAATCAATTCTTTTGAATAGTTATGTTGCTGCTGGAAGACGTTGGGGTCTGGATGCAAAAAACAGTGGTGTTTATGTACTTCCACCACGTGAGAAAGCAGACACTGATCTGGATGTTTATCGTGGAACTGCAGATGCCATTTCACAGAACATTGATTTTATTAACAATTATAATCCGGAATATGTTCTTATCCTTTCCGGAGACCACATTTATAAGATGAATTATGCAAAGATGTTGGATTATCATATCAAATCCAATGCTGATGCTACAATTGCCGTTATTGAAGTTCCAATGAAAGAAGCCAGCCGTTTTGGTATTATGAACGCTAACGAAGACGGACGTATTGTTGAATTCGAAGAGAAACCAGAACATCCAAAGAGCAACCTTGCTTCTATGGGAATTTATATTTTCAACTGGAAACTGCTTCGTAAGATGTTGCAGGCTGATATGAAGGATGCTAATTCGAGCCATGACTTCGGTAAAGATATCATTCCGCAGATGCTTGCAGATGAAAAACGTCTCTTTGCATATAAATTTAAAGGCTACTGGAAAGATGTAGGTACAATTGATTCTTTATGGGAAGCTAACATGGACTTGCTTGATCCTAAGAATGAATTAGACCTCAATGATCCTTCATGGAAAATTTATACAGAGGATTCTACTACTCTTCCTCATATTTTAGGACCAAATGCTAACATTAACAAAGCATTTATTACTCAGGGATGCGATGTCGATGGTGAGATTACAAACTCTGTATTATTTACGAGTGCAAAAGTAGCAACCGGTGCAAAAGTTATTGACAGTGTACTGATGCCTGGTGTTGTTGTTGAAGAAGGTGCCGTTGTAACCCGTGCCCTTGTCGCAGATGGTGTCCGCATTGGTAAAGATGCCGTTGTTGGAAGCGCAGACAGCGAAAATATTGAACTTGTAGCAAAACGCGTAAAGGGGGCAGAATAATATGTGTGACGCATTAGGAATCATTAATTTCTCCAGAAGTCAGATTCATGTGAAAGGACTTCAGGATTACCGTTCAATCGGAGCATTTTCTTTCTTAGGAAGATATAGAATGATTGATTTTCCACTTTCAAATATGACAAACAGTGGAATGGATCAAATCAAAGTTTTTCTTAACAAACAACCACGTTCTTTAGTAGAACACCTTGGTACAGGTCGTCATTATAATATCAATTCAAAACGTGGACATCTTCATATACTATTTTCTGAAGGTGAACGAAAGAATTCATTGTATGACACTGATATTGCAACATATTTAGATAACTTAGCTTACATAGAAGAAAATCCTTTTGACTACGTGATCATTGCTCCTAGCCACATGATATTTAAGCAGGATTTCGATGAGCTTATGAATAAACATGTTGAATCCGGAGCAGATATCACATTGCTTTATCATACAGTAGATAATGCAAATGAGAGCTTTTTCAATTGCGATATTTTAAATTTGAATAAACAAAAAGGTGTCCTTTCTATTGAAAAGAATCGTGCAACTGCAAAGAACCGCAATATTTTCATGGATACTTATGTTATGAGAAAAGATTTGTTCATCGATTTACTTAAGAAAGGAGCATCACATTCTGCATTGTATACACTTCCTCAGGTAGTTAATCATGCTTGCCAGGACTTTGATGTACGTGGAATTTCACATCGTGGATACTTTGCCGCTGTTACTGACTTAAAGAGTTATTTCGATGCAAACCTCTCTTTACTGGATGCAAAAACAAGAAATCTTCTTTTCGAAGAGGATTGGCCAATTTATACAAGAACTAGTGATTCTTGCCCAACAAAATATTTAGAAACAGCCAGTGCCCGCTCTTCTATCATCTCAAACGGATGTACTATTGAAGGAGATATTGAAAACAGCATTATCGGACGTGGATGTAATATTAAGAAAGGGGCTGTATTAAAGAACTGTGTTGTACTTCCAAATGTAACAATCGGTGAAGATGTACATGCCGAAAATCTGATCATTGATAAGTACGCTAAACTGATTCATGCAAAAGAAGTAATTTGCACACCGGAACAGCCTGGATATATTAAGAGAAGCGATTGTATCTAACCATTATATTACATTTTTCTAAGACAAAAAGAGAAGCGATTAATTCCGCTTCTCTTTTTGTTCGTATTGATAGAAGAATTCACTGAGTCCATTTAATGTTTTAACAAGAACTCCTATCTCTTCTTCATTTAATTGTCTCATTACTGCATCTGTCATCTGCTCATGATATTCTGCATGATGATGATATGCTTTTCTTCCTTTTTCAGTCAGATAAATATTTACAACACGACGATCTTTCTCTCCTCGTTTTCGTTCAGTATATCCTTTATTTACAAGCCCGTTCATAGAAGTCGTCAAGGAACCAACTGTTACTTTTAACTTTGCCGCAATAGAGGACATATTTCCTCCGTCAAGTCCAACCGCCTCAATGATGTGCATATCATTATTGGTGATATCTTTATATTCTTCTGTAATAATTGCCTCTTCTTCCAGCTGCAATATCTCATTAAATAAATGTACAAGAACATCGTTTATTATCTTTCGGTTATCCACAGCGTTCTCTCCTGTCTTTTCTATTGTTTAAGACATATTTCTTTTAAACACTTCGCTTTTGTTTTAATATGTCTTATCTTCTCCAATCCAATATAGTATAACACGTTGACAAGATTGAAACCACTATTTTTTAGATATTGCGAAATCGTTTATATCGGTGTTGAACCAATTCTTGTTTTGACAATGCTTTATATTTTTTCAGAAAACAATTTATTTTCTCATCCATGTTATCTTCAAGCTGCATCATATTTTCTCTGGTGAGCGGTTCTTCTTCTCGGATAACCTGTTCAATAATTCCGAGAGCTTTTAAATCCTGTGCTGTCATCTTCATCACATCCGCCGCTTCTTTTGCTCGTTTACTGTCCTTCCACAAAATAGAAGCGAAGCCTTCCGGTGACAAAATAGAATAAATTGCATGCTCCATCATCCAAACTTCATCTGCGACTGCAAATGCAAGAGCTCCACCACTTCCGCCTTCACCGATTACAACAGATAATACCGGAACTTTCAATCCTGACAATTCATATAAGTTTCTGGCAATTGCTTCTCCTTGTCCATTTTCTTCCGCTTCAAGTCCACAGAACGCACCCGGTGTATCAACAAAACAAATTACCGGACGATTAAATTTTTCAGCCTGTTTCATTAAACGAAGAGATTTTCTATATCCTTCCGGAGACATCATTCCAAAACGGTGTGCAATATTTTCTTTTGTGCCATGCCCTTTTTCCTGAACTAATATCGTTACCGGCTCTCCATGGAATTTTGCAACTCCTCCTATTACCGCCGGATCATCTCGATACAATCTGTCTCCATGCATTTCCACAAAATCTGAAAAAAGTAGTTGAATATAATCTTTTCCTGTCGGTCTGTTTTTATCTCTTGCAAGCTGCACATGATCCCATGCACTCATTTTATCCTGACATTCTAAGTCTTTTTCCGCTGCCGTTTGCATCTGTTCTTTATTTTTTACAAATTCAGTATTTTGTTCTGTTTTTGTTATATGCATATCTAAGATTTTTGATAAAGTAGAGCGCATTTCTTTTCTCTCTACGATTGCATCAATAAATCCATGCTCTAATAAAAACTCTGAACGTTGAAATCCTTCCGGCAGCTTTTGCCCAATTGTCTGCTCAATCACGCGCGGCCCGGCAAAACCAATCAAAGCACCTGGTTCTGCTAAAATAATATCTCCAAGCATTGCAAAGCTTGCTGTCACTCCACCCGTCGTAGGATCTGTCAGGACACTGATGTATAAAAGGCCTTCATCACTATGCCGTTTTAATGCAGCTGAGGTCTTTGCCATCTGCATCAAAGATACAATCCCCTCTTGCATTCTGGCGCCTCCTGAACACGCAAAAATAATAATCGGAAGTTTTTCTTCTGTCGCTTTCTCAACCGCGCGTGTGATCTTTTCTCCCACAACTTCTCCCATACTCGCCATCATAAAACGACCGTCACATACAGCAACTACTGTAGGTATTCCGTTAATATTTAATTTACCTGTAACAACAGCCTCATCCAGGCCTGTTTTTTCTTTTAATTTATCCAGCTTTTCTTCATAGCCTTTAAACTGTAACGGATTTCTTGTCTGCAATCCTTTATCCCATTCCTCAAAACTATCCGGATCTGCAATCATTTGAATTCTACGATATGCATGCATACGGAAATAGTTCTGGCAATGTGGACAAATATAATTATTTTGCTTAACCTCTTCTACAAATACTGCGGTTTTACAAGCATTACATTTTTTCATCAAACCATCCGGTACTTCTGGTTTTCGTGCTGAAAATCTGGTTTTCTTCTCATTTACTGCATCATTTTTCACAGCAGTTCTTTTAAACATGTGCTTAAATTTCATTGATATTTACTCCTGCAATTACATGCGTATTTAAAAATTCAATGTCAAAATTACCTGCCTGATAATCTGGATTTTGTAGTATCTCAAACTGATAATCGACATTTGTATCAATTCCCTCTATAATAACTTCGCCAAGAGCACTCTGCATTTTCGCAATGGCATCTTCTCTCGTTTTACCGCAGACAATTAACTTTGCCAGCATGGAATCATAATATGGTGAAATATGATAGCCACTGTAAATATCCGTATCTACACGGATTCCCTGACCTCCCGGTAAATGTAGCTCTGTAATCTGTCCCGGAGAAGGCCGAAAATGTTTCATTGGATTTTCTGCATTGATTCTGCATTCAATTGCATGTCCCTGGATTTTAACATCTTTCTGTGTGATTGAAAGTGGTTCTCCTGACGCGATTTTTATCTGTTCTTTGATGAGATCCAAGCCTGTCACACACTCTGTTACCGGATGTTCCACTTGTATACGAGTATTCATTTCCATAAAATAAAATTTTTCATTTTTCTCTAATAAGAATTCAATCGTTCCGGCATTTTCATAATGAGCCGCTTTCGCTGCTTTCACTGCTGCTTCTCCCATTTTCTGTCTTAATTCTTCAGAAACCGCTGCCGAAGGAGATTCTTCTATCATCTTCTGATGATTTCTTTGGATAGAACAATCACGCTCTCCAAGATGAATTACATTTCCTTTTGAATCAGCCAGAATCTGAAATTCAATGTGTCGCGGATGTTCTACAAAATGCTCTATATACATGGTTTCATCTGCAAATGCCATCTTTGCTTCCTTTTGTGCTGTCTGAAATGCTTTTGTAAATTCATTTTCTGAATATGCAACACGCATTCCTTTTCCGCCGCCTCCAAGAGCTGCTTTGATAATAACCGGATAACCGATTCTTTCTGCCTCTTTTAACCCTGTTTCCACATCCAGCACAGACTCATCTGTTCCCGGAATGACAGGCACACCTGCACGTGTCATTGTGTTTCTGGCTTCCTGCTTATTTCCAAGACATTGGATTACGGAAGAATTTGGTCCTACAAAGGTGATTCCACATTGTTCACACAACTGAGCAAATTTTGCATTTTCAGACAAAAATCCAAATCCAGGATGAATTGCATCTGCACCTGTCACCATCGCCGCACTGATAATACTTTCCATATTTAAATAACTCTCTGATGAAGCACTCGGTCCTATACAGACTGCTTCATCTGCCAGCTGTGTATGGAGGCTTTCCTGATCTGCCTCTGAATAAACAGCTACAGACTCTATCCCCATTTCTCTGCATGCACGAATAATACGCACCGCGATTTCTCCTCTGTTGGCAATCAATAATTTCTGAATCATACTTCAACACCTTATCCAATCATAAATGTCAATTCTGCTTTTACTGCAACTTTTCCATCAACAGTCGCAATTGCTTCTCCAATACCTACCGGTCCTTTTTGTTTAATAATTTTTGTTTCCAGACGAAGCTTGTCTCCCGGAACGACCTTTCTTTTAAAACGGCATTTATCAATTCCTCCAAAGAACGCAATCTTCCCTTTATTTTCTTCCTGCGAAAGAATTGCAACTGCTCCGGTTTGCGCCAGTGCTTCTACGATCAAGACACCTGGCATTACCGGCTGCTGTGGAAAATGTCCTTTAAAAAAATCTTCACGAAATGTTACGCATTTATATCCGACAGCATATTCCCCCGGTACATAATCTTCAATATAATCCACTAATAAAAATGGATGTCTATGAGGAATGATTTCCTCAATCTGTTTTACATCTAAATGATTCATCTACATTTCCTCCATCTGCCATTTATCAAGACCTCTACTCAACGCAAAATAACGGCTGTCCATATTCTACCGCATCTCCATTTTCCACATAAATTTCGACTATTTTTCCATCAAAATCGCTTTCAATATCATTCATCAGCTTCATTGCCTCAACAATCGCAACGACCTGTCCTTTTTTTACCGTATCTCCAACACTTACAAATGCAGGTGCATCTTCGGCAGGGGCTGCATAGAATGTTCCAACCAGTGGAGATTTAATGATTTTTCCTTCTGGTTCTACTTTCTTCTCTTGCTGTCCTGTTGTTACTGTGTCTTCTTTTAAAATAATCGGTTCTACATTTTTTTCTGTTGTATTTGTCCCTAATACAACTTTTTTCCCTGCCTTCATTGAAATCTTTGTATCTCCATTTTCATAATGAAAAGAAGACAATTCTGAAGCAGAGACATGATCTATTAATTCTATAATCTGTTCAAAATCCATGTTTATCCCCTTACATATTACTCTGTATATACTATATGAAATGAATTTTTATGCTTCATATTTTTTTATCAATATACTTCCATTATGCCCGCCAAATCCAAGTGAATTACTCATTGCATATGTAATTTCCTGTTCTGCCGGTGCTCCAACCATATAATTCAAATCAAGTTCCTCATCCACTTCTTGAGTTCCGACTGTCTGGTGGATAAATCCGTCTAAAATAGATTTTACACAGACAATAAATTCTACTGCTCCTGCTGCTCCGAGCAGATGACCAATCATAGACTTTGTAGAATTGATTTTTAAATTTGATGCTGCATCACCAAAAGCTACTTTCACTGCACGTGTTTCAAACAAATCATTATGGTGTGTACTTGTACCATGTGCATTGACGTATTCAATCTGTTCCGGCTTTACATCCGCCTCTTTCATTGCATCCACCATAGCCCTTGCTGCACCGCTTCCATCTTCTGCCGGTGATGTAATGTGGAAAGCATCTGCTGTGGCACCGTATCCTACAACTTCTGCAAGAATTTGTGCCCCTCTTGAAACTGCATGCTCTAATTCCTCCAGAACTACAATTCCTGCACCTTCGCCCATAACAAATCCGTCTCTGTCTTTATCAAATGGAATTGATGCTCTCATTGGATCATTGCTTACTGACAATGCTGTCAGGCTGGTAAATCCAGCTACCCCAATTGGACAAATGGAACTTTCTGTTCCTCCTGCCAACATCACATCCGCATCGCCATACTGGATTGCACGAAATGCATCACCAATACAGTGTGTACCTGTCGCACATGCTGTTGCTACATTTGTACATTTTCCACGTGCACCTACAGCGATAGATACATTTCCTGCTGCCATATTTGTAATCATTTTAGGAACGATTAACGGGTCCACTCTCGATGGTCCTTTTGTCAGGATTTTCTCCACCCCGGCTTCTGCTGCCTGCAGGCTTCCCACTCCGGAGCCAACGATTACGCCGACACGAAACGGATCTTCTTTTTCCATATCAAGACCTGCATCTTTTACAGCTTCCATTGCTGCTGCAACTGCATATTGCGAGAACAATTCCATTCTCTTTGCTGTTCTAAATCCAAGGATATCTTTTCCCGAAAAATCTTTTACTTCCGCAGCTATTTTTACTTTGTAATCTGTTGTATCAAATCGTGTGATTTCACTGATTCCAACATGTCCTGCTTTGATGCCACTCCAAAAAGATTCTACATCATTTCCAATTGGTGTAATCGCACCAAGCCCTGTTACTACTACTCTTCTTTTCATAATGCCTCCATCTATTGTTCGTACTCTTCTACATTGCCATTCCGCCATCTACACACAGCACTTGCCCTGTAATATATCCGGCTTCCTCAGATGCCAGAAATGCTACTGCTTTTGCTACGTCTTCCGGTCGTCCAAATGTTCCCATTGGAATCTGTGTCTTCGTTAATTCTTTTACTTTTTCAGAAAGTACCGCTGTCATATCTGTCTGAATAAATCCCGGCGCAATTGCATTGACTGTAATATGTCTGGATGCAAGCTCTTTTGCCGCAGATTTTGTCATGCCGATAATTCCTGCTTTTGATGCCGCATAATTTACCTGTCCTGCATTTCCGTGTAAAGCAACTACCGATGCAAGATTGATGATCCTTCCTGATTTCTGCTTCAACATTGGACGTGCCACATGATGAATACAGTGGAACGTTCCTTTCAGATTGATATCGACTACCTCAGAAAAATCAGCCTCGCTCATACGCATCAGCAGACCGTCTTTTGTAATTCCGGCATTATTTACAAGAATGTCAATCCTTCCATAAGTTGATACAATATCCTCTATAAATGTCTTGCATGCCTCGAAATCAGCCACATTACACTGATAAATCACTCCATCTCCACCCTCATTTTGGATAGTTCTCAACGTTTCCTCTGCTTTTTCTTTTGAACCATTGTAATTTATAACAACAAAAATGCCCTGTCTTGCAAGTTCTAAGGCAATTGCTTTTCCTATTCCTCTAGATGCTCCTGTTACAATTGCAATTTTCTTTTCTGACATAGTCTGTAACCTCTCTATTTTCTACTACATTCTTGTACAACTTTCTCGATATCCTCTACCGTCTGTACATTGTATACTTTTACATTACGATTAATTTTTCTCATAAACCCTGCAAGTGTTTTTCCTGGTCCGATTTCTATAAAAGTATCCACACCTTCTGCTATCATCGCTTCTACACTTTGCTGCCATTTTACAGGTGATGAAATCTGTTTTGCCAGAAGACTTCTGATTTTCTGATGATTCTTTACAAATTCTGCTGTTACATTTGTAACGTACGGGATTTGTAATTCAGAAATTGTCACTTTTTCTAATACATCTGCGAGTTTCTCACCCGCTTCTTCAAGCATTGCTGAATGAAATGGTCCGCTTACATTTAACGGAACTACCCTTTTTGCCCCTGCTTCCTGCAATTTTTCGCTGGCTTCTTCTACGGATTCTTTTTTCCCTGTGATTACAATTTGTCCCGGACAGTTATAATTCGCTACACTAACATCCGAAATTGCGTCGACTACTTCATCAATTTCTTCCGCTGTCATACCAAGAACCGCTGCCATTGCTCCTTGCCCCGCCGGAACTGCCTGCTCCATAAGGATTCCTCGTTTTCTTACAGTCGTAATCGCATCTTTCACGCTGATTGCCCCAGCTGTTGCAATAGCACAATACTCTCCAAGACTTAACCCTGCCGAAATATCCGGTTCAATTCCTTTATTTCGTAATACATCTGCCATCGCCAGACAAGTAGTTACTAATGCAGGCTGCGAATACTCTGTCAGATCCAGCTTATCATTTTCCTCAAAGCAAAGTGCTTTTATATCCAGGTCAAGCCATTCGCATGCACTGTCAAATATTTCTTTTACGTTATCAAATGTTTCATAGAAATCTTTACCCATGCCCACTTTTTGTGCTCCCTGGCCTGGAAAAATAAATGCAAGTTTATTCATGGATTTTCGTTCCTTTCAATAAATATTCTGCCTCATTGTTTAACTTTTGGATAAGCTGTGCACAGGTCATTTTTTCTTTTACCATACCGGCACTCTGACCTGCCATTACGCTTCCTGTCGTAACGTCTCCTTCAACAACAGCTTTTCTAAGACCACCCAGTGTCATTAATTCCAGTTCTTCAAAAGATGCTCCTGCTGCTTCTTTCTTTAAGTATTCTCTTGTCATCTGATTGCGAAGTGCACGCACCGGATGACCTGTTGTTCTTCCTGTAACCTTAGTATCGATGTCTTTCGCTTTCAGAATACGCTCTTTATAATTTTCATGAACCTGTGACTCTTCTGTAACAACAAAATGAGTTCCTACCTGAACAGCTTTCGCACCGAGCATAAATGCTGCCGCTACACCACGGCCGTCTGCTATTCCACCTGCTGCAATAACTGGAATGGAAACTGCATCCGCTACCTGTGGAACAAGCACCATCGTTGTAGATTCTCCGATATGACCTCCGGCTTCACAGCCTTCACAAACAACAGCATCTGCTCCACATCGTTCCATACGGACTGCCTGCGCTACGGAAGCAACCACCGGAATCACCTTCACACCAGCTGCTTTCCACATCTCCATATATTTTTCCGGATTTCCTGCACCTGTTGTAACAACCTGTACGCCTTCTTCAACGATTACTTTTGCAACTTCATCGGCATTTGGATTGAGCAACATAATATTTACTCCAAATGGTTTATCTGTCAGTTTCTTTGCCTCTCTTACCTGCTCGCGTACCCAGTCTGCCGGTGCACTAGATGCACCGATAATGCCAAGTCCGCCTGCCTCAGATACTGCTGCGGCAAGGTGATATTCTGCCACCCATGCCATTCCGCCTTGAATGATTGGATATTCAATTCCAAGTAATTCGGTAACTTCCGTTTTCATATAATTAATTGCCTCCCGTATGTCTGCGCTCTTACTTTGCATCAATCAAATTTTCTATGCCTGCAATTTTTCTACTTCTTTTTCGATATCTCCAAGTGTCTTAATATTTTCTAATTCTTCTGTCTCGATTTTTACGTCGAACTCTTCTTCGATTGCCATTACCATTTCAAACAGATCAAGTGAATCTGCTTCTAAATCCTCTTTAAATCTTGTCTCTGCTGTCAATGAATCTACATCTACTCCTAATGAATCTGCTACGATTTCTTTAATTCTTTCCATCATGATTTTAATCTCCTTTTTATTTCCATTTTGTTTTAAATTTGATAGTCTTATTTATCTACTACCACTGGATCAGGCTTGCTCCATATGACAGCCCTGCTCCAAATCCTGCAAGAACAAGATAGGTTCCTCTTTTTAGTCTTCCGCTTCGATTCAACTCATCCAATAGAATCGGGATACTGGCCGATGACGTGTTTCCATATTCTTCCATATTTGTTGGGAAATATTTTATGTCCACTTTCATTCGTTTTGAAACAGATTGCACAATCCGCTTATTGGCCTGATGTAAGATAAATTGGGAAATATCCTCTACGTTTTTCTCTTCTTGTTTTAGCAGTTCTCCAATTGCCTCCGGTACTTTCGATACCGCAAATTTGAATACTTCACGTCCATCCATCTGGATAAATGTTTCTTCTGCACAAGGCTGACTTTCATATTGTTTTTGATTGCGGCAATCAACCGTTAAAACTTCTCCATCACATCCTATAGACTGTGTATACTGTGCGTATCTTCCTTCTTCTGATGCCTCTAACACAACTGCACCGGCTCCATCACCAAACAAGATACATGTACCCCTGTCTTTCCAATTCACCAGATTTGATAAGCTCTCTGTACCAATTACCAAGACTTTAGAATAAATTCCCTGTTTGATGTAAGCTTGGGCGGTATTCAGCGCAAATAAGAATCCTGTACATGCTGCATTCAGATCAAAACACGTAGCGCGTTTTGCCTCTATCATTGCCTGTACTTCACATGATGTACTCGGCATAATCCTTCCGGGCGAAATCGTTGCAACCAAGATTAAGTCAATCTCTTGTGCTGAGACATTGGCATCTTCCAGTGCCCTCTTTGCTGCTTCTGCTGCCATATATGCAGTTGTTTCATTTTTTCCTGCTATGTGGCGTCTCGCCACACCAGTACGTTCCTGTATCCACTCATCACTGGTATCAACCAATTGAGTTAAGACTTGGTTATCCCACACTTCTTTTGGAATATAGGAACCTGTTCCGCTTATTCTTCCTACCATAGTCCTCTTCCTGTTGCCGGTCATAATTATCTGATTAGCTCATTTATTAACAGCAACTTCTTTCCGTCATTTATTTTTGTTTTAAAATATTTTGACTATCAAATTATATCATTATAAAAGTATTTGTCAATATGTTTTTGCGATATTTATGAAATTTAATAATCACTATCCGTGCGTCACACGATAAATTAAGAAGCATCTCATAACATCCGCACAAGCACTCTTAGCTCGATTCCGCTTCGTTTTATCTCGCTATACGTGCGTCGCACGATAAATTAAGAAACATCTCATAACATCCGCACAAGCACTCTTAGCTCGATTTCGCTTCGCTTCATCTCGCTATCCGTGCGTCGCACGATAAATATAAAAAAGAACCCTCGCTCACAAGTAAACTTGTGTCGAGGGTTCTTTTTTATATTTACCTTGCTTGTGCTAGACGCTTACATTCCAGCCTGTGCTGCAACTTCTGCTGCGAAGTCGTCAACTTTTTTCTCAAGACCTTCACCTGTCTCGAAACGAACGAATTTCTTAACTGTTACGTTAGCATTGTTCTCTTTAGCTACTTTTTCTACATATTTAGCAACTGACAGATCACTATCCTGAACGTATACCTGGTCAAGCAGGCAGATTTCTTTCATTTCTTTGTTAAGACGTCCAATGATCATCTTCTCAATGATGTTAGCTGGTTTCTCTGGATTCTCTTTCTGAGCCTGAGCAAGAAGGATTTCTTTCTCGTGGTTCATGAAGTCTTCAGATACTTCTGCACGTGATACATATTTTGGAGACATAGCTGCAACCTGCATTGCTACGTTTCTTAAGCAAGCTTTGATCTCATCGTTAATAACATCTGTATCAGCTTCAACTAAAACACCAATACGTCCGCCACCGTGGATATAAGATACTACACATCCGTCTGTTACAACTTTCTCAAATCTTCTGATGTTCAGATTTTCTCCGATTACAGCGATTTTCTCAACAAGAGCTTCTTTTACTGTCTTTGTTGTATCAGCTTCCCAAGCCTCAGCCATGAATGCATCCATATCTGCTGCATCTGAATCTGCTACCTGATTAGCTACTGCCTCAACAAATGCCTGGAAATCAGCATTCTTAGCAACGAAGTCTGTCTCAGAGTTAACTTCTACGATAGAAGCTACTTTATCATCTTTTACTACAGCTTTAACAATACCTTCTGCTGCAATTCTTCCTGCTTTTTTCTCAGCTTTAGCCTGTCCGTTCTTTCTCAGGTACTCTACTGCTGCATCCATATCACCATTTGTCTCACCAAGAGCTTTTTTGCAGTCCATCATTCCTGCACCTGTCATCTCTCTTAATTCTTTTACCATGCTTGCTGTAATTGCCATGATCTTATCCTCCATTTTTATACTTTTTAAGGAATACTAATTCTTTAGTTTCCATTATTAGATATGTTTGTCCATATAGTAAACCCACTTTTGCAAATTTTTTCTATATGAAACAATTCGGGAATGAAAAAACGCTTCAGCCTGATTAATCAGGCTGAAGCATTCGAGTCATCTTACTCTTCTACAGCCTCTTCAGCTACTGCTTCCTCAGCATCTTCATAATATGCTTCTTCTGCTGCTCCCTGGTTTGCTTCGATAACTGCATCAGCCATCTTAGAAACGATCAGTTTTACAGCTCTGATTGCATCATCATTACCTGGAATAACGTAATCCAGTTCTTCTGGATCACAGTTTGTATCAGCGATACCAATCAATGGAATTCCCAATGTGTGTGCTTCCTGTACGCAGATTCTTTCTTTCTTAGGATCTACGATAAAGATAGCGTCTGGGATTCTCTTCATCTCTTTGATTCCGCCAAGGTTTTTCTCAAGTTTAGCCCACTCTTTTTTCAGCTCAATAACTTCTTTCTTTGGCAGTACATCAAATGTTCCGTCTTCTGACATTGTCTCGATGTCTTTGAGTCTCTTAATACGGCTCTGGATTGTCTTGAAGTTTGTAAGCATACCTCCAAGCCATCTCTCATTTACATAGTACATTCCACAACGCTCTGCTTCTGTTTTGATAGCATCCTGAGCCTGTTTCTTTGTTCCTACGAAAAGTACTGTACCACCATTAGCTGCGATATCAGCAATTGCCTGATATGCATCGTCAACCATTCCTACTGATTTCTGCAGGTCGATGATATAGATACCATTTCTCTCTGTGTAGATGTATGGAGCCATCTTAGGGTTCCATCTTCTTGTCTGATGTCCAAAATGAACACCTGCTTCTAAAAGCTGTTTCATTGAAATAACGCTCATGTTACTTTCCTCCATTTGGTTTTAGTCTTCCGCATGTTTATCTTTATTCCCCAAGACCATCTCACATTTCGTGAAATTAGGCACCAGAAAGGGCAATCCACATGCGTGTTTTTTCGCAACGATAATAGTTTAGCATAAACACTTATGAATTGCAAGGCTTTTTTCACTTACTACCTATTAGGAGATTTTTCAAGAAAAGAAATCCCTTAAAACACTCTGTGTTTCAAGGGATTTCTTCTTACTTTTAATCTTTTATCATTCGTAATTTATATAAGTAATTATCTTTAGTAACGAACGTAAATCATACCGCCCTGAACAGGTCCTACAATAACGCCAACGCCTTCTGTTGCTGCATGAATCATCTGTCCACCACCGATATAAATACCACAATGGTTTGCATTAACGCAAACATCTCCCGGCTGTGGATCACTTACCTGTGTCCATCCAAGGAATGTATATGTAGTTCCAAGTCTTGTATAACTTCCTGTCAGACAGTAGCTTACGAATCCTGAACAGTCAAATGCTCCCGGTGAGCAAGCTCCCCATACATATGCTGCTCCAAGCTGGCTGTATGCACGGCTTACAACTGAACCTCCATCAACTGATGGTGCTGCCGGTGTTGGTGCCGGTGCTGGTGTAGGTACCGGTGTTGGCGTAGGTGTTGGTGCCGGTGTGACATTTGTTGTACCACCTGTATTTGTCGTACCACCCGTATTTGTTGTTCCGCTATTATTTGTAGTATTGCTTGCAACGGTTGTGCTTGATGCTGCGTTATTCTGTGCTGCTTTTTCTGCAGCTTTCTGCTCAGCTGCTGCTTTTTCTGCGGCTGCTTTCTCCAATGCAACTCTCGCTGCTTCCTGAATCATGCTGTCCAGATTGCTAATTTCCGCACTCTTGCTTTCAATTGTTGTATTCAGCTCATCAGACTGTGCCTGATATTCACCTTCCAGGTTCTGAAGTTTTGCCTGATCTTCTTCCAGACCACTCTTCAAGTCCGTTACCTGCTGTACTGTATTCTGGTATTCCTGCAACTGTGCTCTGTCATATGAATGCACTTTCTGTACATATTCAGCCTGAGTCAGAACTTCCGCGATACTTCCTGATGAGAGGATGCGTTCCATTGCTGAACCATCACCTTCTTCATACATGTATTTAATACGGAGTTTCAAATCTTCATACTGCTGCTGTTCTTTCTGCTGAGCCGCTTCCAGATCAACTTCTGCCTGCGAAATCTGCTGACCTTTTTCAATCAACTGTGTCTCAAGATCATTCATCTTTGTCATCAATGAATTTAACTGATCCTGCAAAGAACTTACTTCACTCTGCTTTTCAGCTTTCTCTGCTTCCAATGAAGACTGTTCTTCACTCTTTGGTGCTGCAAATACCGGAGTAGCCACCATTGAACAAGATAAAACAACTGCCAGTATTAAGCCTTGTACCTTCTTAAACTTCATCTTACCACCTATTCCTTATTTTATACTTTTATTCCCCTTCAAAATTATAATCCACTGTTCTCCGAACTGTTTCCGTCAAACATTTCAATTCTGGGAATTTTTTCATTTTCTTTATCATACTTTAATAAGTATAATACATCAGTGTCGATTATGCAATAGTTTTTAACAATTCCGTAACATTTGTTTTAATTATTATTTTTCACTCTGCATTTTCTGCTGAACTACTTCCATTGCTTTGTCCAACTGATTATCAGCAGTCGGATCATTTTCGTCTGCCTGATATTCAACTTCTACATCCGGAGTTACGCCTTTCTTATTAATGCTGCGTCCATTCGGTGTAAAATATTCTGCAATTGTAATTTTCATAGCTGTTCCATCGCCAAGATCAAGAATCTGTTGTACAACTCCTTTTCCGTATGTTGTAACTCCGACAATGTCCCCAATTCCATAATCTTGTATTGCTCCTGAAAAGATTTCTGATGCACTTGCACTATATTGATTTACAAGCACTGCTAATGGTTTTGTAAACTCGTGACTTCCGTCAGATTTATACTCTTCAACATTTCCTGCTTTGTCTTTCACAGATACGATTGTGCCTTTTGGAAGAAGCAATTTTAACATATCTGTTACAGTATCCAGATTTCCTCCTGGATTACTTCTCAGATCAATAATCAAGCCTTCCATTCCCTGACCGTCCAGATCATTCAATGCAGTCTCAAACTGCGAAAGTGTTACTTCGTCAAATTCACTGACTGCAATATAACCAACCTGATTTTCTTTCATTTCATACACAACTGTCGGAGTTTCAAGTTGTTTTCTTGTTGCCTTAAGTTCCAGTTGTTGTCCGTCACGCACAACATGAAGTGTTACATCTGTACCTTCTTCTCCTCGGATCCAGCTCACCACCTCATCGAGAGACTGGTCGGATATTGTATGGTCATCTACTTGGTAAATCACATCTCCTTCTTTTAATCCGGCCTCTTCTGCAGGTGAATCTTTATATACTTTAGAAATCACAACTTCATTACTGGTTGTATTCTGCAACAAAGCTGCTCCGATACCCGTATACGTTCCACTTACACTTTCCTGTAAAGCATCTGTTTCTTCTTCATTGTAATACACTGTATATTTATCACCCAAGGCATTTACATATCCTGCATAAATCCCCTGTTCCAAAGCATCCTGGTCAATCTCATCTTCATACAAATAATATTTATCAATAATTGCCTGTATTATCTGCAGTTTATTTTCTACCTGTTTTTTCTCTGATGAGGAAAATATATGTATACCTGATACAATTGCCGTACAAAAAATTCCGACTCCCACAGCCAAACATAACGTAACTGCCGCTCCGCAAAGAACGCCTTTCCAGAATTTTTTCTTTTCTCGTTTTTGTTCTTGTTCAATCTTTTCTTCTAGTTCTGTTTTTTCCTCTAATGGATTCATTATTCATATACCTCATTACAGATAATTCTGTGGATTTACTGCTGAACCATTCAATTCCACCTGGAAATGCAAATGAGCTCCAAATGAATTACCTGTATTTCCTACATATCCAATCTGTTGTCCTGCTGATACTGTCTGCCCCGCTGATACGCATAATGCAGAGTGATGCATATATTTTGTAACAAGACCATTTCCATGATTGATAACAACCCAGTTTCCTGCACTATTGCTCCATCCTGCAATCACTACAGTTCCCGATGCTGCTGCATATGTCGGTGTTCCCTCGCCTGCCGCAAGATCAAGTCCCTTGTGAAAAGCTCCATCAAAATCACGATAGCCAAAAGTACTTGATACATATGCACCTGGGCACGGATTTACAAATTGACCATTTCCCACCACTGTATTACTTGAACTTGGTGGAACATAAGTACTTCCGCCACTATTTGAATTACTATTTGTACTCTGAGCCGGTTTTTGTGCAGAAGCTGCGGCGGCTGCTGCGGCGGCTGCAGCTTCTTCCTGTTTTCTCTTTTCTTCTTCTGCCTGAGCAATCAACGCTTTCAACGTAGAAGCGTTCTCTCCAATCTGCTTTTCCAAATCTGCAAGCTCCACATTTGTATTATCCAGCATTGTCTGAACTTCTTCTTGCTTACTGATCAACTCATTCTGTAATACTTCCAACTCTGAATATTCTGTCTGTAATGCTGCTTCTTTTTCTTCAACATCTTTTACGATTGTCTGAAACTGATTTAGCATATCCCTGTCATAATTTGAAATTTGTGAAATGTATTCTGCTTTATTTAAAAAATCCCCAATATTCTCACTTTCAATCAAAATTTCAATTAACTGTGTATTGCCATTCTCATACATGAATTTAATGCGTTTTTTCATGCTATCATACTGATTATTTTCGTCAACCTTGGCATTTACCAGTTCCGTCTCCGCTGTCTCAATTTCTGACTGTTTAGCTGTCAGTTTTTCCTGTGCTTTTTCCATGTCTTCTACAATTCCAGACAGCTGTTCCGTGAGAGAATTCTTTTCTGCCTCTGTAGAGTTTTTTTGTGACTGTAGCTGGTCTGCTTTCTTCTGTGCCTCTTCAATGGTTGTCGCATGTACATTCACAGTCATCCCCATACTCATAGTCAGTGCCAAGGCCCCACTAATTACACGCTTTGTTTTTCTTTTCATATTTTCACCCATATTATTAGTGTACGATACCTATGGCATCGTACACCTTCATAAACTCTATGTAACTTTTATCAAACTTTCAAATGCTTACGCACTGTGAAACAACTTCCGATAAATCCAATTCCTACTCCTAAAAGTAATCCGATTGGCAATAAGTAACGATATACTGTTGTTACCGGAAGGAATTCGATAATATTATTTAAAATTGCAAATTTAGCTAAAATATATGAAACCGCTTTTCCATACAGTACGTATAATATTCCTAATGGAATAACAGCTCCGATAATTCCCATGATAAGACCTTCAATTACAAATGGAGAACGAACTACGAAGTCCTTTGCTCCGATATATTTCATAATTGCAATCTCTTCTTTACGAACTGTAATACCCATTGAAACTGTATTGCTGATCAGGAAAATAGAAACTCCAAATAAAATCAGGATAATCGCAATAGATATATATGCCACCAACACATTCACACTGGAAAGTGTATTTGCAACAACATCTGACTTATTTACCTTACGAACTCCATCCAGACCTTTTGCAAAGTCAACCAGCTCTTTCTGTGTTGCTGCAAGTGATTTACTTTTTGCAATTAAATCTTGTCCTTTATCATCTACCGTTTTCATATATACTTCGTAGTTATCTGAACCTGCAAGCGGGTTATCATTTTTAAATCCATCTGCCAGATCTTTATTATCTGCAAAGTATTCATCTTTAAACTTATCCCATGCATCGTCTGCCGACACATATTTCACTTCAAGAACATCATCCTTGCTCTCAAGCTGTTTACCAATATTACTAATCTGATCCTCTGTTGCATCTTCGTTAAAGAAAACTGTGATTGCTACACCTTCTTCAGCTGTTTTAATAATATACTGAAAATTCAGCAAAATTGATGCAAATAATCCAAAAAGGAAGATACATGCCGACATTGTTGCGATAGCGGCAATTGAAAACATCTTGTTTCTTCCGATATTCTTCACACCTTGTTTTCCAACATATCCTAATGTACTAATCCTCATCTATATACCCACCTTTTTGTTCATCACTTACGATCACACCTTGTTTCATTGTGATAACTCGCTCGTTCATCTCGTTTACGATTTCCTGGTTATGTGTAACAACAAGTACTGTTGTTCCACGCTCGTTAGCCTCTTTCAGCAAACTCATAATCTCCCATGAGTTTGTCGGATCCAGGTTACCAGTCGGCTCGTCCGCTAACAAAATTGCAGGTTCATTTACAATTGCTCTTGCAATCGCAACTCTCTGCTGTTCTCCACCTGACAGTTCTTTTGGATAGGATTTGTATTTCTGTGCAAGACCTACCAGTGATAATGCAGCCGGTACTTTTCTCTTAATCACTCGTGTCGGTGTCTCAGTAACTCGCAATGCAAAGGCAATATTCTCGTAGATATTACGATCCTTTAACAAACGGAAATCCTGAAAGACAACTCCAAGTCCTCTTCTGTATTTTGCAATGTTACGATGTTTCATACGATTCAGATTCTGTCCGTTAACAATAATTGTACCGTTGGTTGGATCAAGTTCTTTCATGATCAGACGAATCAGTGTTGATTTTCCTGAACCGCTGTCTCCTACAATGAAAACGAACTCGCCACGTTCGATCTTAACAGATACACCATTAAGAGCTGCATTTCCCTTCGTGTACTCTTTCGTTACATTCTTTAATTCAATCATATGCTCCTCCTAATTATTTCTACTCCTTTGTATTCCCCAATACATTTAATACTCTAATGTTTCCATATATTTCATATACTTCACTACCATCAGCGCAATCTTAAATGTGATTGCATCTTCAAAGACACGCAAATCCAGACCGGTACTTTTCTGAAGCTTGTCCAGACGATATACCAATGTATTTCTATGGATATACAATTGTCGAGATGTCTCTGACACATTCAGGCTGTTCTCAAAGAACTTATTGATCGTAGCCAATGTTTCTTCGTCAAATTCATCCGGTGATTTCCCCTCAAAAATTTCTTTGATAAACATCTTGCAAAGTGGAAGTGGTAACTGATAGATCAAACGACCGATTCCAAGTGTACTGTATGCAACAATATCTTTCTCATCAAAGAATATCTTACCGACATCCAATGCCATCTTAGCCTCTTTGTAAGACTTAGATACTTCTTTGATGTCATTCACAACAGTACCATATGCAATATGGATATGTTCATCTCCCGTATCCTCTTTCAGAATACTCAACATATCTTTTGCCATCTTATCCATCTCTTTACTTCCATCTTTTTCAGACAGTTCTTTCACAACAATAATATTCTTTTCATCTACAGCTGTGATGAAGTCTCTTGATTTTCCTCCTAAAATGCTTCTGACATTATCCAATGCTGCACTGTCTTTTTCTCTCGATGTTTCAATAATAAAGATAACACGTTTTGCATCTGTGTCAATATGTAATTTTTTGGCGCGGTTATAAACATCCACCAATAACCGGTTCACCAAGCGCAGATTTTTTATAAAATTATCCTTGTCAAAACGCTCTTTGTAAGCGATTAATAAATTCTGAATTTGGAAGGCGGCAATCTTTCCAACCATGTATACATCTTCATTCTCTCCATCTGCAAGAAGAATGTATTCTAACTGCTGCTCATCAAATATCTTAAAAAATTGGCATCCTTGAATTACCTGGCTGTCTGCCGGTGATTCCCCGAACGACAGTACCACATCTTCATAGTTATGCCCGTTGTCTGATGTAGTAGCCAAAACTTTGCCCTCCACATCAAACACACAAAAATCAATTCTGGAAATTCCTTTTAATCCTTCAATTGTATTTAGAAGTATTTGATTTGTTATCATCTTTTTTCCTCCACTGGCTCATTCATATTCATGTGCAGTTTTCACAAACTTTTTTCTAGTCATTCGCACTCTGTAAGTCTATATATTTTATATACTAATGCAAAACTGCAAAAAAATAAAGACAAAATCCTTATTTTTTATGCATTTCCTCATATTTATTTACAATTTTTTAATTTTTTCAACCTATACAGAGTTCACAAATCAGCCTTTCTGTGTTTTTCCTACTTGATAGCGAAATAATCTTTTCAGAATAAAATATTTGAATTTTCCACTTGCCTTTTCCTCTTTTTTTTGTTGGTTCAACAAGAAAGTGCACCCAAACCATACTCTTGCGTTTAAAAGTGCTTTACTCTCTGCAATAAATTTTTCCTGCCATGGATAAGATAATCCCGATAATATGCAGTCCGGCTCTACACCATTAATCATATTAATCACTGCTTCTTTACTTCCACTTTGAGCCGAGATTACTGCTTCTCCAACAAATTGTATTCCTTTTCGGTAAGTTTCGATTTGTTCTTTTAATAATTTGCTCGCTTTTTCATCTTCTGTAAGCAAAAAAACTTTCTTTTTATTTTTCACTAAATACCTAAAAAACAATCTGACGAATGTGTTATTCTCCAAATCCTGTATTGCATTCTGATCCGTCACCTCTGCGCTTTCTAAAATTTCACGCTCTGACGGAAGTAATAAATCGACAGACTGTAATGCTTGTTTCCATTCAGCATCATCTTGTCCTTTTAACAATACTTCCATTGGAATAAGTTCAATTGTACTGACACTTTCCCCTCCCATATACCGCATCACTTGCCTCATTGCCTTTTTTGCAGTCAGCAGGTTCAGTTCAATGTCAAAAACATTTATCTTTTCTTCCATTTTCCCACCTATTTTTTCAAGTCAAACGCATGTGATTCCTCACAAAGCGATTATCTCAGTCGTACAATTGTACCAAAAACACTTTCCAATTTCAACTATTTTTATCAATTTTATCTCTTCAACGCAATATATTCATAGTTTTTTCATTTGATTTTCTTCAATTTTTCACATTTTCTTTTTACTTTTTATTTTCGTTCTTTTGCTTTTCTTCCCTTCTTCGCTTCGTGATCAAGCCACCAATTCTGCCTGTTTCTTTGGATGACAATGATTTCCATCCTGATTCCATTACTTTGTCTAGAAGGCCTAATTCTTCAGCAATTTCGTATTTCAGTTTTTCATCTTCTTCTAAGCATTTTAAATCTATCGTTTCTTTTTTCATCATGGATACTCCTTTCTTTTTTTCAGAGTATACCCATAAATGCAAAAAGACATTCTACATGAATGCCTTTTCTCATGATTCTATATTCTTTCTAGAAAGCAGACGGCTCATCTGGAATGATCACAGCTGCAATAAAATACGCTAATACACCTGTTCCGAAACTGCATGCAGCCAGAAGCACCATTCCTAATCGAACCAATGTTGGGTCGATATTAAAGTATTCTCCTATACCTCCACATACACCACATAACATTCTGCTTTTTTTTGAACGATATAATTTTTTCATGATATTTTCTCCTCTTCATATTATATTCTTTTCAAGTCGAACGTCCGTGAGACTTGGCGCGTGATTCTGGTCAGCAAAGCTGACATATTCCTCTCAGAATCACTTGCTACTTTTGAAATTCCACCTGAACCTGACCAATTCCACATTCTATATATAATTCTTTTTTTGCTCCATCACGAGAAATCTCTGTACCTGAACCAATTCCACCACATGACCTGCCTCCTACAGTAACTTCTCCCAGAGAGCTTTCCACTTGGTAGTTATATTCGTCCTCTCTTCCTTTTGCCTGATAAATGATACTTCCGACTCCACATTCAACTTCTGTTGATTCTGCTTCGCCTGCAATCTGCATTTCTCCTGCTCCACAATAAAATTCTGCACTATTTGAGACAAATTGTTCTATCTTTGCCTGACCGGCCCCCACTTCTACTTGTAATTCTTCAACTTGTATCTGACTGATATATAAGCTTCCGGCTCCCACCGAAATATCTGCTTCTTGTAATGAACGAGATGGAACTTTGATTCTTATCGTTGCCTTTGTATTATCTGACAATAATTTCTTAATTCTTTTTGAATCTTCCAATTCTATCTCTAATGAAGACTCGTCTGCTGTATAAGAGATTTCATTCAAAACATTGTCCGGAATATCAACCGTTTCTACTGTCAAATATCTTCCATCATACTCATCAATCTGTACATTCACCTGCGATACATCTACATTCAGCTCTTTTATTCCATAAAATGTCTGCTGTTCTTCTCCTTTTATTTCCAAGTCATTTTCCGCTTCAAAGGTTATATAATCAAAATCCCTATCTTTTACAATACTTCTAAAAAATGAGCCGCCTAATATCACACCGATAATACAGCAAGTCACTCCAATTACGGCAAGGCTACCACAAATTGCCCAGAATATCTTCCATTGCTTTTTCATACATTACCCACCGCCTTTCCTCGATAAAATGGCCATCTGCAAATATTAACAAAAATTCGAAATATTGCTGGATACATAACCATACACAATCTTACAGTTGCAACCGTTGCCACCAGACCAAGTGCCAACATAATCAATCCGACACCAACCATTATCATCGCCGATGGGAATCCAACTGCTGCCACGATTCCAAGTACAGCCACTGCGATTCCGGCTATTCCAATCCCCACTGATGCGACCACCAGACCTGCAAAGACTGCAAATGCCGCTATCACAAGTCCCAATACAGCAGCTACAATTCCTATTCCAACCGGAATTACAACCGGTGCACCAACCAGAACAATTGCAATGATCAAGATGATTTTTAATGTCTTGCTCGTCCATGGTTTCTGCCCTTGTCCCATGTTATTATAAGAACTATGATAATCCTGCTCTCCAAAAGCTTCATTATATGAATAGGTATCCCCTTCTTTTGTCCGTGGGCTTCTTGCGGCAGGTGTTGCTTTTTCCTCAAATCGTTCATCCTGAAATCCAGATTCTGTAAATTCACCATTCTGTTCACTTCCTGGTTCCAGATTCAGACATATAGTTGAGGCAACCTTCTGCGGAGTACCTAGTTCCTCTATTACCTGCTGCTCATTCTCAGCTCCTGCATCATCAAAATAATCTTCATAATATTGCAGTGCTTCTACTCTTTCTTCTTCTGATATTCCTATGAGCAGTTGGCTTAATTCTTCCATAAATTGTTTGCGGTTCATACTCCCACACCCCCTTCAAATATATCCTGTATCTTGCTAGAATAGTTCTTCCATTCAATTTTATATAAATTAAGCTGTGCCATCCCTTTTTCCGTTACTTTATAATAACGTCGGTTTCTTCCGTCATAACTCTTATCGTATACTTCCAGACATTCATCTTTCTGCAGTCTCCTAAGCACCGGATATAAAGTAGATTCCGATACATCAATTGCTTTACGCACATCTTGTGTAATCTTATAACCATAAGTACCATCAGTTTTTCTTGACACAACAGCAAGAACAATCGCGTCCAATAAGGCAGCGCCTGTATTAAATACCATTCCATCACCTCATTTATGTATCATATTATTCTATTTGTAATATTATTTCTTTTCCAATATTATATGTCATATAATATTGTTTGTCAACTAGGTTTGTTAATAAAAAAAACCTTTCCTATTCAAGAATGCCTCTGCATTCTTGCTGCGAGATGCGCGTCATGCAATGCATGACATACTTCTTCTGCGCATCTCTGCAATCCTGCCGGAGGCTATATCAGATGGGGGATTGACTCCCACCACTGATACTGATTTGTTACTCGCCACCTACAGAGGTGGGAGTCATCTCACATCTGATATATAAAAAGAGAACAACCTCCATCAAGAATATTCTTAACAGAAATTGCTCTCTTCTATATGCAGGATGTCCCTGTCACTTCATTTTATTTTGTCAAAAGCATCATAATCTCATTGCTTCTCTGTACAAATGCTGTCATCTCTTCCGGATTTAACGGCTTATGAGCCAGCATTGCCAGGTCATAGAGCTGTTTACAAATAATTGATACATTTTTGCTTCTCTTATGCTCTACAACAAATTTAACCAATGGATGATTTGCATTTAAAATCAGTGTTGCCTGTGTTCCAAACATACTTGGATCCATGCCACTCATTCCATACATCTTCATCATCTCTGCCATACGTCTGGATTCTTCTGACAGTACAGCCATCGATGCCACATTATCATCTTTGAGTTTTTCTACTTTAACATCCAGCTTATCATTTCCAAGCTCTTTACGGAAAATCTCTACAATACTGTCCGATGTCTTCTGGAACTCTTCTTTCTCGTCTTCAGATACTTCATCTTTCAAAGACTCATGTACATCGGCATCAATTCTCATAAATTTCACATCTTCATGTTTCTGCTCCAGATAAGTAATGAATGCAGAATCAATATTATGTGTCAGCAGAATCGCATCCTGTCCCTGTTCTTTAAACATGTTGATATACTGGCTCTGCTGTTGTTCGTCTGTTACATAATAAACAGTAGTTTTTTCTTTTTCAGCCTGTTCAGAATTCTCTGCTGCGTCAGTTCCTTCTGTTGTCTCAGTCTTTGTTTCTTCAGTTTCAGCATCTTCTTTTTTATTTGCCTTAATGCAATCTTCCAAAGTCAGATATTTGTGTTCCAAGTCTTTGTAAAGAATGGAATCTTTTACTTTACTACCGAATTTTTCATCTTTTAAGCATCCAAACTTGATGAATGGGCTGATATCATCCCAGTATTTCTCATAATTTTCTCTGTCAGTCTTGAACATTCCGTTCAGCTTATCTGCAACCTTCTTAGAAATGTAATCTGCGACTTTATTTACAAATCCGTCATTCTGCAGTGCACTACGCGATACGTTCAATGGTAAATCAGGACAATCAATCACACCCTTCAATACCATTAAGAATTCAGGAATCACTTCTTTAATATTATCTGCGATAAAGACCTGATTGTTATACAATTTGATCTTTCCTTCAATTGAGTCATACTCTGTATTAATCTTAGGGAAATACAAAATTCCTTTTAAGTTAAATGGATAATCCATATTCAAATGAATCCAGAATAATGGTTCTTTGTAATCCATAAATACTTTTCTATAGAAATCAATGTAATCTTCTTTTGTACATTCGCTTGGATTCTTTGTCCACAATGGGTGAATATCACTGATTGAAACAGGACGTTTTACAATTTTTGCTTTCTGTTTTGCTTCGCCCTCTTCCCCTTCTTTCGGCTCTTCTGTGATATGCTCAACTACTTCATCTGTGTCCAGAACATCCGCCTCATCGATTGTCTCGTACTCCGGTTCTGCATTCGCTTTGCTTAAGAAAATTTCTACCGGCATAAATGAACAGTATTTCTCCAACACTTCTCTTACGCGATATTCATTTGCAAATTCAAGACAATCTTCATTCAAAAACAGTGTGATCTCTGTTCCGACTTCCTGTTTATTTCCATCCTGCATCTCGTACTCTGTACCGCCTTCGCTTACCCAGTGTACGGCAGTTGCATCATTCTGATAAGAAAGTGTATCGATATGTACCTCATCTGCAACCATGAATGCTGAATAGAATCCCAGTCCAAAATGTCCGATCATCTCATCTTCTGTTGTTTTATCCTTATATTTCTCAAGGAATTGTGTAGCACCGGAAAATGCAATCTGTGTAATATATTTTTCAACTTCCTCAGCTGTCATACCAAGACCATTGTCAATAAATTTTAATGTTTTCTCTTCTGGATTTACAATCACTTGAATTTTTGCTTTATAATTATCTGGAAGTTCATATTCTCCCATCATATCAAGCTTTTTCAATTTTGTGATTGCATCGCATCCGTTCGACACAAGCTCACGCACAAAGATATCGTGATCTGAATATACCCATTTCTTTATAATCGGGAAAATATTTTCGCTGTCAATTGATAAACTACCTTTCTTCATTGTCATAGTAAACACTCCTCTTTTATAAATCATTTTACTGTTAATCTGAAGTTAATTGGATGATACCATCTACAATTCTTCTGTAAGCAGTATCATTTTTACCATCTAAAGAGTATTCTAATACGAGAATGACCAAAAGTCAACAACTTTTTAGCACTCGATTCAAACGAGTGCTAACATTTTCTATATTCAATTAATTCACACTATATTAACGGAACATATCCAGATTCGGTTTCTGGGAATCATCTGATTTATCAGACGGTTGTTCCGGTTTAAGACCTGTATCCATTTTCTGGATCATTGTGAACATCACAGCTGCCACAAATGTACATATAACAACGGTAACGCCGAGTATCTCCGGGCTTTTTGCAAAACCATTAAAGATTCCCGTGTTCGTTCCTATTACTGCCGTCAAATTGGCAATCATATGTGTAAACACCGGTGCTTTAAATGAACCATATTTATCATAAACATACGCTAAAACCAATCCCAACACAAGTGCATTTACCATCTGTATTGCATTGCTGTGCATAAACGAGAACAAAATGGCGGAAAACATTGCCGCCCTCAAAAATGGGGTTTTTGTCCGCATTCTTTTATAAATAATCCCACGGAATAACAATTCCTCCATAATTGGCACCAGAATACTCAATCCGACAATCTGAAGCCAAAATTTCGAATTATAAAATATCGCTGACGTATTTTGAAAACTACTATTTCCTGACACTAATTGTACCATATAAGATAAACAACTCACGCCAATATTATATGCAATTGCAAACACTAACAAAAATATATATTTAGACCAGGTTGCTTTCTCTGGCATCTGTGCATTTTCTTCTTTTTCCCGTTTACGATCTTTAAAATAGAAAACAGAGCAGGCAAAAATGGAACAGATTGCTTTTACACACTGTATCTCAAGTGCATATTTTAATTCTAACTTCAGGGCAAGTAATGAACACTGTTGCATTGCCATTGTCATAGCATCTGCACTCCCTGTATCAATTCCACTTAACACCTTCGCAAATTCATCTACATTTCCTATTACCAGCACACACGCTGTCCCAATACTAACACAGATTCCTACAATCCAGTAAACAAGCAGTGGGCCAAATACGTACCAAAACGGATTTTTTATCGGCTTATTATTCATTTCTCAAAGCCTCTCCTTTCTCTTGTATCCACCCTCTCAAGCTCTCTTCATCTCCAAATAGTGAACCTTGCACCATCTCTGGTTTTCCGCCGCCTCTTCCTCGAAACTGCGAATTCAGTTCTTTTACCAATAATCTCATATCCAATGTTTTGCTTCCAATCACATAGCGATATGACAACTTTCCTTCTTCTGATGTTTCCGGCTGTCTGTTAAACACAGCACAAATATCATGTTGTTTTTCTAATATCTGATTCATTAAAAATCGTGGTCCTTCCCCATCCAGACCTTCTTCGAATAAACAGACTATCTTCTGAGTCGAATCTACTTCTTTCACTTTGTACTCCAACAACATTTTTTTCTGTCTGTCCAACTCTTGTTTTAATGCATTATTTTCTTCTTTTAAATGTTCCACTGCCTCGGCCGTTTCATTCTCTTTTGCACAGAGACTTGCAGATATCTGCCTTGTTGCTGATAGTTTTTGCCTATAATCGCAAAGTGCCCGAAAACCACAGAGCATCGTAATTCTCACGCCGCCTTTATAACGCTGTGCATTTGTCAGTTTAATCTGTCCGATCTCTCCTGTTGTTTTTACATGTGGTGCACAACATGCACATACATCATATCCTGGTATCGTCACAATCCTAATCTGACCTTCAATTTCAATTTTACTTCGATAAGCAATATTTTCTAATTCTTCTTTTGATGGATATGTAACCTGTACTTCCAGATTTTTTACAACTGCTTCATTCGCTTTCCACTCAATTTCCGCCAGTTCCTCTTTTGAAATTTCCCCATCAAAATCCATCGTACAGGAATCATCTCCCAAATGAAATCCTACATTGTTATATCCAAATCTTGCATGCACAAGCCCGGATATAATATGTTCTCCTGTATGTTGCTGCATCTTTTCAAAACGTTCCTGCCAGTCAATTTTTCCTTCCACAACATCTCCCGCTTCAAACGGATGCGAAGTATAATGCCACACATCGCCTTGCTCTTCCTGAACATCATGCACTTCATATTCATTCAAAGTTCCATGGTCAGCATATTGTCCTCCGCCTTCCGGGAAAAATGCCGTGCGATCCAAACGGATTTTATAATTTTCTCCATCCTTGCAACACTCTTGTACAATTGCCTGAAACATCTGCATATGACTGTCTTTGTAAAATAATTTTTCCGTCATTCTTTTCTCCATTTCACAACAGCCCTTCCCATATATAGGAAAGGGCTGTTATTTGTTGTTTATAGAATTCGTTTATACAAACATTTTCTTCTTATTGTTTACATTCTTTCCGGTGCTTCAAAGCCTAATAAATCAATACATGTCTCCAGCACATCTTTTGTAAGCTTTAACAATGCGATATAGCCGGCTTTCTTCTGAGCATCTTCTTCTGCCAAAATCTTTGTCTCATGATAAAATTTATTAAATGCGTTTGCCACATCATAAATATATGCACAAATTTTATGTGGTGCGATTTCTGCATAAACATTGTTAATCATTTCATTGAATTTTGCAATCTCAAGCATCAAAGCTTTTTCAGACTCATTTGTTGCTTCCTGAAGTTTCAAATCTTCAATGATACCGCCATCCTGCTGATATTTACCAAGAATTGATTTAATACGTACAATCGTATACAAAATGTACGGACCAGTATTTCCCTCAAATGAAGTAAATCTATCCACATCAAACACATAGTCTTTAGAGGCCTGATTTGAGAGATCGCCATACTTGATTGCAGCAAGTCCTACTGTTTTTGCTGTATTTCTTGCCTCTTCTTCCTCAACAGTACGATTATCCATAATCTTCTTATACATCTCTTCATCAATCTCACGGATCAGATTCTCCAGACGCATAACTCCGCCTTCTCTTGTCTTAAATGGTTTTCCGTCTTTTCCATTCATTGTACCGAATCCAAGGAATTTCAGCCCCGTTTCCGGACGCACAATACCACATTTTTTAGCACAACGGAATACCTGGACAAAATGTAATTCCTGACGCTTATCTACGACATAAATCACTTCATCCGGTTTGTATAATTCTTCACGCTCTACCAATGTTGCGAGATCTGTTGTATCATAAAGAGCTGCTCCGTCTGATTTTAGGATCATACATGGTGGAATTTCTTTTTTATCTCCTTCTTCCTGAACATCAACGACTAATGCACCTTCATCTACATGTGCAAACCCTTTTTCTTTGAGCATCTCTACCATACCCGGAATATATTTCTGTGCGTCTGCCTCACCTTTCCAAAGGTCAAATTCAACATTCAGATTCTTATAATTCTTTTTCAAATCTGTAACTGATACGTTCATGATATGCTTCCAGATCGCACGATATCCTTTGTGTCCGTTCTGAAGCAGATAAGTAGCCTGTAATGCCTTCTCACGATACTCTTCGTGTTCTTTTGCATAACCGCTTGCAGTTGGATAAATTTCCTCCAGCTCTCCGATGGTAAATGGTGCCTCTTTTGGATATTCTCCCTCAAAGCTCTCATCGAAATATGGAAGATCCGACTGACGTTTCTCCAACTCTGTAATGATCAGACCCATCTGGTATCCCCAATCTCCAAGATGAATATCGCCTGTTACATCATTTCCTTTAAAACGCATAATACGTTTTACACTCTCTCCAATGATTGCTGAACGCAAATGTCCTACGTGCAATGGTTTTGCTACGTTTGGTCCGCCGTAATCAATTAAGATTGTCTTCGGATTAGCTTCTTTTTCCACACCAAGTGTGTCATCTCCTGCCATCTCATTTAAAAATGCTGTCACGAAAGATGATTTTAATTTCAGGTTGATGAATCCAGGATTCACTGCATCTACCTGAGCAAAACATTCACTGTCCTGTAAATTTGCAACGATATCATTCGCAATCATAATTGGTGCTTTCTTATATGTCTTAGCAGCTGCCATTGCTCCGTTGCACTGATACTCACACAGATCCGGACGATTTGATACTGTTACTTTTGCAAACTTCGCATCATATCCCGCTGCTGTAAATGCCTGTTCCATTTCTTTTGTAATTAATTCAGATAAGGTATTCACTATATTTTCACTCCGTTCCATTTTATACTACTTCCATTTAGCTATTCTATCATTTATAATGAGTTCTATCAAGAAATTTATCAAATCATTTTGGAGGAAATTATGCTAAAAATCGGATCACACGTAGGAATGAAAGGAAAAGAAATGTTGCTTGGCTCAGCAAAAGAAGCTGTTTCCTACGGCGCCAATACATTTATGTTCTATACAGGAGCCCCACAAAACACTCGCAGAAAAGATATATGTGAGTTAAATATTGACGCAGCATGGGAGTACATGGCGTCCCACAATATAGAAGAAATCATTGTTCATGCACCTTATATTATTAATCTGGGGAATGCCGTTAAGCCAGAAACTTTTGAACTTGCAACAGAATTTCTTGCGAAAGAAATTGAACGCACCATCGCCTGCCGAAGTCACACCTTGATTCTGCATCCCGGTTCTCATGTTGGTGAAGGTGTTGATATCGGAACTGCCCAGATTATAAAAGGCTTAAATGAAGTGCTCACACACGATACTGACTGCTATATTGCGCTGGAAACAATGGCCGGAAAAGGCTCTGAGATAGGACGTTCTTTCGAAGAACTCGCCCGTATCTATGATGGTGTTATATGTAACGAAAAACTTCGCGTTTGTTTTGATACCTGCCATACCAGCGATGCCGGTTATGATATTATCCATCACTTTGATGATGTTATCGATAAATTTGATCAAATATTGGGGAAGGAACAGATTGCTGTTTTTCACATCAACGACAGTAAAAATATACCTGGAGCTGCAAAGGATCGTCACGCTAATATTGGTTTTGGAGAGATTGGTTTTGATGCGTTGAATTATATTGTGCATCATAAAGATTTTGAAAATATCCCCAAAATCTTAGAAACTCCATATGTTCCAGATTTAGAAAATGCGAAAAAATCTTATCCGCCATACAAATACGAAATTGAAATGTTAAGAAACAATACTTTTAATCCGAATCTGCTTGATTTGATTCGAGAAATTTAAAGCAAAAAAAGAAAAGATGCCGTAAAATTATACGGCATCTTTTTACTCGCGTCTGGGCGGATTCGAACCGCCGCTCCTGCCTCCGGAGGGCAGCGCTCTATCCCCTGAGCTACAAACGCAAATTCTTATTCTTAGATTATTCCAAGAACACAAGCATTATTTTAACATACTTTTTTCTAAAAGTAAAGAGGATTTGGATACTGCCTGTCCGGAATACAGGCAGTATCGTTGCTGTTCACAGGTACTGTGAACAGTAACGCAGTATCCTCCTTGGCTTTAATCCATTTAACTCACTTTCTGTAAACAATTTTAATGAAAATATTTATATTTCACTCAAACACTTTCCCATCATCAATGTATGTGTGTTCTTTTCATAATAGTATGCATGATCACTCAAAACTTCCTCTTCTTGAACCTGAGTTTCATTGACTTCATTAATCATTTCATTTAAATCTTTTAAATCAGGGCTTTTCGATTTTGGAATCAAAATCACTTCATGGATACTGCTTGGTAGCAGATAGAAATCTTCACCGATAATTCGCGATGCCATTTCCAGAATATTTGGATAAGCAAGTACTGCAGCTCCAAATTGGTGAATTGAATTTGTCAGAATATACATAAACTCTTTATTCTCAGGTGGAAATTTTGCTTTCAACAAATCTTTTTCTTCCCCCTTTGATATGTCGCAAAGCTTTTCTATCACATGTTGCATACACATCAGTCTTGCAGGGATCAAACATTTTACATTAAGCTTTGCATCCTTATATAATTGTTCCACATTTACATTCCAGTTTTCGATATGTTCATTTCGAATCTGAATAGTTGCACTCCCCTTCTCATCTACATCAACTAAAATGTAAAAAACAATACTAAGATCCAGCAATGGAATATGTGGAACCTCTTTTAACATCTGCTGATTCTTTTCTGTATTCACCAGCTTAAATGCAACTTTCTTCTTTACATTCTCATACAACGATAATTGTGATACATCGTAGTCTTCTTCTACTTTTACTTTTTCATAAAATTCCAGAATCTCATTTACAATTCTATCAATTGACATTCCTTTTTGATATTGTTCAAAAAATTCTTCCAAATAGATTGCCGGTGCGATATTATATTCGTCGCTTTCCAGTATCATCCCTGTTTTTTCCATTCCATTATTTTTTACAACAGAATACTTCGACGCCTTCATTCCTCCTTCCAATTTTAAATTCAGTTTTTCTTCCACCATACATACAAATTTTTTGTATTCCATATATGCTCCTTTCTTTTTCGGTGGTTCATCTTTAAATTCAACTGAGAAATCCGCACGATTCGTGCATGAAATATTAGCGATTTGCTAATTGATTTGAAATATATTATGTAGGAAGATTATATCGAATCGCTCACTAAAAAGCAACTGTTTTTTTCAAAAAGGCACAAATTTCTTGCAATCATTTTCGTAAAAACTTCAAAGCTGTTCATATAACACAAAAGATCCCTTAGTTTTTTGCCGTACGTACATCAGAAAAAAAGCGCTGTAGAATCTCTATCTACAACGCTTCCCACAAAAGCATACCCTCTGTCTGCCTACTTTATTCTTTGTATCGATTATACTCGTGACAAGTATTCTCCTGTACGTGTATCAATCTTCAAAACGTCTCCCTGTTCTACGAACAATGGAACCATAACAGTAGCTCCTGTTTCAACGATTGCTGGTTTTGTAGCACCCTGTGCTGTATCACCCTTAAATCCTGGCTCTGTCTCTGTAATTGCAAGCTCTACAAACAATGGTGGCTCTACTGAGAATACATCGCCATTATGTGAACATACTTTTACAGTCTCGTTCTCTTTTACAAACTTCAATGCATCCCCTACAACATCTGAGTTCAATGCAATCTGATCGTATGTCTCAACATCCATAAAGTTGTAAAAGTACTGCATATCTTTTCTGTCGATATGAGCTTTTGGGAATTTTTCAGTTGGTCTGAAAGTTTTTTCAACTACTCCACCACTGATGATATTTTTTAATTTTGTTCTAACAAATGCTGCACCTTTTCCAGGTTTTACATGCTGGAACTCCAAAATCTGATAAATATTTCCATCGATTTCGACTGTTACACCATTCTTAAAATCTCCTGCTGAAATCATTTGTAATCCTCCTTAAAATTGCGCACAAATACGCCTAACTTTTAAACTAAGTATAATTCTATAATAATTTTACAGTTTTTTCAACCTTTTTTTATATTAAGAGCTCTTCTTTTGCTCTTTCTTGTAAAAAAACAACACAATTCTCTCTAAATATCGCTTCAAAACAATCTGGATTTCCTCTTTTGGATGAATTGGTTTTACAAGAATATTACGGATACCGGCACGTTTCGCTCCCCATACATCTGTAAAAAGCTGATCTCCGACAAAGAGCGTATTTTCTTTGTCTGTTCCCATCTTCTCCATTGCTTTTACATAATTTTTTGTTGATGGTTTATGTGCGTTATAAATATAATTTGTCTGAATATCTTGATTAAACATCTTCACTCTCGGTTCTTGATTGTTTGACAACAGACATGACTGAAAGCCTATCTTCTCAAGCCTTGCAAATAATTTTTTTGCTCTTTCATCAGCCGGTGCCCCATGTGGGACTAATGTATTGTCAATATCAAAAATCACTCCTCGATATCCTTCTTCAAATAATTTTTCAAATGAAATCACATATGTTGAAGCCATATATTCGTCCGGGAAAAATTTATTAAACATCTTTATCTATCTCCACTTACTTTGTACGCTATACTTTGTGTATTATAGCAAGTTTCTAACCACCTTGCAACACGAACAGCTTGTTCTATCGTTATTTTTGCTTTTCTTTTTGTAATGCCGCTCCCACATCTTCTTTAAATGTCTGCCACGCATCTTCATGTTCTACAAAATATTTCGGACATATTTTTCCTGTAACATCATAATGTCGGATCACATTTTCCTGTGTAAGTCCATATTTTTCACATAAAAAAGCAGTCAACTGTACTACTGATTTATATGTCTCGTCATTAAATTTCCCGGTTTCATCCGGATGACAGCATTCTATTGATACCGTATCATGATTTCTCTCATTTGAGGCATATGCAATCTCCCAAGTCGGCACACATTGTACAATTTCTCCCTCAAGCCCCACTACAAAATGACTGCTGACGGATGTTTCATGACTATCTTTTAATCCATTGAAATAATCCCGATTCTGCTGTGCCGTGCTCCCGGGGTTTGCTGTATAATGAATTACAATTCCAGTGATTGGATCTGACTCAATCCCCGGCCTGGAATATTCATTAATATCTAAAAGCTGTACATCAATATCTGGTTGAGATGCATCCACATCCAAATGTCCCTGTCGTTCCCTCCCATATCTTCTTTGCATGATTCCTATTCCTAGAATCACTATAAGTAAAATCACCCCGATGATCACCAGTTTTTTCGTTCGGTTTCTTCTAGATTTTCTATGATATTTTTTAATTGAATGATTTGATTTTCTTTTTTTCTTCTGCATGTACTTATCATAACACATTTTATGAGTTTTTCCTACAAATGAAAAAGGTCAGTATGATTTTAAAAACATTTCATACTGACCAATATTTAAACTTTATTATACTACTGTTCTACACTATAGTTTGGTGCTTCTTTTGTAATATGAATATCATGTGGATGACTTTCTTTTAATGAAGCAGCTGAAATCTTCACAAACTGTCCATTTTCTTTCAGTTCTTCAATTGTAGCAGTTCCGCAATATCCCATACCAGAACGAAGTCCGCCCATGAGCTGGAATACAGTATCTTCTACCAATCCTTTATATGCCACACGGCCTTCTACACCTTCTGGAACTAATTTCTTTGCATTCTCCTGGAAATAACGGTCTTTGCTTCCATTCTCCATAGCAGAAATAGAACCCATGCCACGATATACTTTATATTTTCTTCCCTGATATAATTCAAATGTTCCTGGGCTTTCATCACATCCGGCAAAGATGCTTCCCATCATACATACATTTGCTCCGGCTGCAATTGCTTTTGTCATATCTCCTGAGAACTTGATACCTCCGTCAGCAATAATCGGAACTCCGTATTCTTTTGCCACTTCGTAACAATCCATAACAGCAGTAATCTGTGGAACACCGATTCCCGCAACAACACGTGTTGTACAAATAGATCCAGGTCCGATACCAACTTTAACAGCATCTACACCAGCTTCGATTAATGCTCTTGTTGCTGCTCCTGTTGCAACATTACCTGCGATAACCTGAAGATCTGGATATTTTTCTTTAACCATACGAACTGTCTTGATTACGTTTGCAGAATGTCCGTGTGCTGAATCCATAACGATCACATCTACTTTTGCTTTCACAAGAGCCTCTACTCTCTCCAGGCAATTTGCTGTGATACCGATTGCAGCACCGCAAAGAAGTCTTCCCTGAGAATCTTTTGCTGATAATGGGTATTTAATCTGTTTTTCAATATCTTTAATTGTAACAAGTCCTTTCAGATTGCCCTCTGCATCTACAATTGGAAGTTTCTCTTTTCTTGCTTTTGCAAGGATTTTCTTTGCTTCCTCCAATGTAATTCCTTCTGGTGCTGTAACAAGACCTTCTGATGTCATAGACTCTTTAATCTTTTTAGAGAAGTCTTCTTCGAATTTTAAATCACGATTTGTAATAATACCTACAAGCTTTCTTCCTTCTGTAATTGGAACACCTGAAATACGGTATTTTGCCATCAGATCATTCGCATCTGCCAATGTATGTTCCGGTGAAAGATAAAATGGATCTGTAATAACTCCGTTCTCTGATCTCTTTACCTTATCAACCTCTTCTGCCTGCTGCTCAATGCTCATGTTCTTATGAATGATACCGATTCCTCCCTGACGAGCCATTGCAATTGCCATGCGATGTTCTGTAACAGTATCCATACCTGCACTCATCATTGGAATATTCAGTTTAATTTTTTTTGTTAAATATGTTGATAAATCTACTTGATTTGGAATCACTTCCGAGTATGCCGGAACCAGCAGCACATCATCAAATGTAATTCCTTCTCCAATAATTTTACCCATGATTATCTTCCTCTCTTTCTCCAAACGTAAATATTGTCGTAAATATTTATCTGATATACTACAAAAATTAAGTATACTTGTCAAGAGTAATCTCGCATCAAAATTTGAATTATTTGTTCTTTATTTTATACCCATTATTTTTGCTAATATTCTTTTATAACCCTATCTATTAAACCTGTCAAAATCACTTCCTGATATGCCGAAAAAGAGCCCGGTACGTTGTACCGGGCTCTTCTCTATTTTCAATAGAATGTTTATTACATCATACCCATTCCGCCTGCTCCACCAGCTGGCATTGCAGGAGTATCTTCTTTAATTGTTGAAACAACAGACTCTGTTGTTAATAATGTAGATGCTACACTTGTTGCATTCTGTAATGCACTTCTTGTAACTTTAGCTGGATCCAGAATTCCTTCTTTTACCATATCTACATACTCTTCTTTATATGCATCAAATCCAACTCCTGGCTCTGATTCTCTAACTTTATTAATTATAACAGATCCTTCCAGTCCTGCATTATGTGCAATGTGGAACAATGGTGCTTCCAGTGCTTTCAGAATAATCTGAGCACCTGTTTTCTCATCGCCTTCCAATTCATCGGCAAGTTTTGCAACTTCTTTTGAAGCGTGGATGTATGCAGAACCACCTCCTGCGATAATTCCCTCTTCAACAGCTGCTCTTGTCGCATTCAAAGCATCTTCCATACGAAGCTTTGCTTCTTTCATCTCTGTCTCTGTTGCAGCACCAACACGGATTACAGCTACTCCACCTGCCAGTTTTGCAAGTCTTTCCTGTAATTTTTCGCGATCGAAATCTGATGTTGTCTCATCGATTGCTTTCTTAATCTGTTCAACTCTTCCATTGATAGCTTCTTTATCTCCACAGCCATCTACGATAACTGTATTCTCTTTCTGAACTTTTACAGATTTTGCACGTCCAAGCTGATCCATTGTAGCCTCTTTAAGATCCATACCGAGTTCTTCTGAAATCACCTGACCACCTGTCAAAATAGCGATATCCTGAAGCATTTCTTTTCTTCTGTCACCATATCCCGGTGCTTTTACAGCTACTACATTAAATGTTCCACGCAATTTATTTACGATCAATGTTGTAAGTGCTTCTCCTTCGATATCTTCAGCAATGATCAAAAGTCTTGATCCTGACTGAACAATCTGTTCCAAAACAGGAAGGATATCCTGAATATTAGAAATCTTCTTGTCTGTAATTAAAATATATGGATCATCCAGAACTGCTTCCATCTTCTCCATATCTGTTGCCATGTAAGCTGAAATATAGCCACGGTCGAACTGCATACCTTCCACAAGATCAAGCTCTGTCTGCATTGTTTTAGATTCTTCGATTGTAATAACTCCATCGTTAGAAACTTTTTCCATTGCATCTGCTACCATCTGTCCGACAGACTCATCTCCTGAAGATACCGCTGCAACTCTTGCAATCTGCTCTTTGCTTGTTACTTTGCTGCTCATATCTGCAATTGCTTCTACAGCTTTGTCTGTTGCTTTTTTCATACCTTTACGAAGTACGATTGGGTTAGCACCTGCTGCCAGGTTCTTCATTCCTGCATTAACCATTGCCTGTGCGAGAACTGTTGCTGTTGTTGTACCATCTCCTGCCACATCATTTGTTTTCGAAGCAACTTCTCTGATAAGCTGTGCTCCCATGTTCTCAAATCCATCTTCAAGTTCAATTTCTTTTGCAATTGTAACACCATCATTCGTAATCAGTGGTGCTCCAAAAGATTTATCCAATACTACGTTTCTTCCTTTTGGTCCGATTGTTACTCTTACTGTATCAGCAAGTTTGTTCACACCTGCTTCTAATGCCGCTCTGGCTTCTGCACCATATTTAATTTCTTTTGCCATGATATAACTCCTCCAATTCTATCTTGCAAATTCTGCTTCTCATTTTAAAAAGCGGATACTGTTCTCCGCCTTTTTATTCTTCTATATTATGCCTCAACGATTGCTAAGATATCGCTCTGTTTTACAACGATATATTTCTCGCCTTCCAGCTCTACGTCTGTTCCTGCATATTTAGAGTAAATAACTTTATCTCCAACTTTCACCTGCATTGTTACTTCTTTTCCATCTATATTACCACCAGGTCCAACTGCGATTACTTCTGCTTCCTGTGGTTTTTCTTTTGCCTGTCCAGGTAATACAATACCAGACTTTGTTGTTTCCTCTGCTTCTAACTGCTTCAATACAATTTTATCACCTAATGGTACTAATTTCATTGTAATTCCTCCTTAAAAAGCTATTTATTAGCACTCATTTCTCTCGAGTGCTAACCCATAAATATAAAATAACACTCTGCTAACTATTTGTCAACAGAGTTTATAAATTTTTCTTTTTTTCTTTATCTATATTTATTTGTTCTTTCTGTCTAAAACATAAAACCCATTTTCAATCCGAAATACCAGTATATTACCGTTTTCTGACTGATAACGTTCTTTTACTACGCCACTGCAGGATAACAGTTCTGTTCTGGTTGAAATATAACACTGATATTTTGCATCAAGTGAAATTGCTTTAAGATCGTTCTCTCTCAATTTCAAATAAATATAATCTTCTTCCATATCGTAGCGGAACACCTGACAACGATGTGTTGCATCATCAAATACTCCATCCGCTGAAATTGTTTTTATCATTTGCAGCGCAACTGCATTTCCTTCGTACATTTCCGGTCCTCCTTTATATTATTCTACACCTTTAAAAATTATGAATGGATCTTTTTTCTGAAAACGAAAGGGCATCAGAATACTGATACCCTTTCTGGTTGAACTTTCAAATTACATTCTTTCTTTTTTAATCTTCTCTAATTCTGTGAATACATAATCATTCAACACTTTGATATAAGTACCTTTCATTCCTGAAGAACGCGATTCAATAACTCCTGCACTTTCAAATTTGCGCAATGCATTTACGATTACTGATCTTGTGATTCCGACGCGATCTGCAATCTTACTTGCCACAAGGATTCCTTCTGTTCCATTCAATTCATCAAAAATGTGAACAATTGCCTCAAGCTCTGAGAAAGATAATGTACTGATCGCAGACTGAACAATATGCTCTTTTCTTGTCTCTTCTGCACTTTCCTCATTAACAGAACGAAGCATCTCAAGTCCGACTACCGCTGTTCCGTACTCACTCAAAATAATGTCGTCAATCTCATATCCTTCATTTTGCTTGTAGATAAATAACGTTCCAAGACGCTCTCCTGCAATGTCGATTGGTGTGATAATTGCCTGATAGCCTTTCACAACATCCCCTGAAAATCCAAGAGTCTCAAGATTGACATTCTCTTTTGTAGATAAAATGCTAAGTAAACGTTCATTCAGCATCTTATCGATATGAGCGCCCACACGTTCTTCCAATAATTCTTTGATTTCTTTTACATTGACTGATTTACTTGTACCTAAAACTTTTCCTTTTTTACTTACAACCAGTACATTCGAATCAAGAATTTCTGTCATGACAGCGCAAATATCATTGAATACAACCTTGCTCGAATTATTGTTATGCAATAATTTATTGATTTTTCTTGTTTTATCTAATAACTGTACACTCATCATTTTCCTCCATGTCCGAATTGTATGTACAACTCATATTAAATCACCATATAAGGGTATATTATCATACAATTCCTAACTTTTCAATCAAAGTGCTCATATTTCTTTCGAATATTTCAATAAACTTTTTATTATGCGTTCTCTTTTTCAATCGTCTCTACGTATCCGCATTTTTCATCGGCACAAACCAGCTTATTTCCCTTTTCAACCATGTATCCTCCACATTTCGGACACTTCTTTTTTGATGGTTTCTGCCAAGACATAAATTCACATTCCGGATTATTCTCACATCCGTAGTAACGTCTTCCTTTTTTCGTTTTTCTGATTACAACTTCCTTGCCGCAAACAGGACACGGAACTCCAATCTTCTCAAGATATGGTTTTGTATTTCTACATTCCGGGAATCCGGGACATGCGAGGAATTTTCCATGTGGTCCATATTTTACAACCATATTACGTCCACACTCTTCGCATATCACATCTGTAACTTCATCTTCAATCTTAACACTCTCCAGTTCCTTTTCTGCAATTTGAACTGCTTCATCCAAATCCGGATAGAAATTACGGATTACTTCTTTCCATGCGACCTTTCCTTCTTCTACCATATCCAGAAGCCCTTCCATATTTGCTGTAAAGCTCACATCCACAATACTTGGGAAGGACTGCTTCATGATATTATTTACAACCTCTCCGATTTCTGTCATATACAGGTTTCTGCCCTCTTTTGTAACATATCGTCTTGCAATGATTGTTGAAATTGTCGGTGCATACGTACTTGGTCGTCCAATTCCCTGCTCCTCCAATACCTTTACAAGAGATGCTTCTGTATAATGTGCCGGTGGCTGTGTGAAATGTTGTTTTGTTTCATCCTCTTTCTTTGTAAGAACAGATTCTGTACTCAATCCGTTCACAAGAACATTACTTACTTCCTTTTCTTCATCAGCCTCTGTATAAACTGTGCGGAATCCTTCAAACACACATCTTGATGTAGATACTGTAAATACATACTTTGCCGCACCGATTTTTACAGAAGTTGTTTCAAACACTGCTGGTTTCATTCTACTTGCAGTAAAACGTTTCCAAATCAACTGATATAATCTAAACTGATCTCTTGTCAAAGAGTCTTTCAATGATGCTGGTGTTCTTGTAATATCAGAAGGTCGGATCGCTTCATGCGCATCTTGAATCTTCTTACCTGTCTTTTTCTCTGTACTGCCTTCCGTCACAAACTCACTGCCATAAGTCTCTGAAATATAACTTCTTGCTGCTGCATCTGCTTCCTCTGAGATTCGTGTTGAATCTGTACGCAGATAGGTAATGACACCGACTGTTCCATTCCCTTTGACATCAATTCCTTCATACAACTGCTGTGCAATACGCATTGTCTTCTGTGTTGCAAAATTTAACACCTTTGATGCTTCCTGCTGCAATGTACTTGTTGTAAATGGCAGAGGTGCTTTTCTTGAACGCTCCCCTGTCTTTATATCTGTCACTTTATATTCTGCATTCTCCAGCTCTTTCAAAATCTGATTCATCTCTTCCTCTGAATGAATCGTTATTTTTTTATCAACCGTTCCATAAAATTTTGCAGTCAATGGACGTTTTTCACCTTTTACTTTTAAAATTGTATCCAATGTCCAATATTCTTCCGGAATAAATGCATTAATCTCATCTTCACGATCTGCAATAATACGCAGTGCAACAGACTGTACTCGACCTGCGCTCAAGCCTCTCTTCACTTTTGCCCAAAGCAGTGGACTGATCTTGTATCCAACCATACGGTCCAATGCACGACGTGCCTGCTGTGCATCCACAAGATCCATATCAATCTCTCTTGGAGCTTTTAATGATGCTTTGACTGCATTTTTTGTGATCTCATTAAATGTAATACGACGCATCTTCTTGTCGTCCAATTTTAACGCCGCTGCAAGATGCCAGGAAATAGCTTCTCCCTCACGGTCCGGGTCAGTTGCAAGAAACACTTTATCAGCTTTTTTTGCTTCCTTTCTCAGATTTGCAAGAATATCTCCTTTTCCTCTGATCGTAATATATTTCGGTTCATAATCATTCTCCACATCGATACCGAGCTGACTCTTTGGGAGATCCCTTACATGTCCATTTGAAGCTGCCACTGTATAATTGCTTCCTAAAAATTTCTTAATTGTTTTTACTTTTGCAGGTGACTCCACAATAACAAGATAATGTGCCATAAAAACATTTTCCTCCATTATAGGCAGAATTTCTGCCATTCATCTAGCTTTCTCATACTTTTATATAATAATTTTTTGATATTTCCCGAATTAAGCCTTGTATCTGTAATGCACTCAAAATTTGAAAAACGATAGAAACCTGTAGTCCTGTTTCCTCCATAATTTGATTCGCACTTTTAGGATAAAGACCAACTGAACTATACACCAAATTTTCCTTTGTTTCAAGCACTTTTTTCTTTTCTTGTTCTTTTTCTTTAAATTCGACACCTTCTGCTACATTTATAATCCCAAGTTCTTCCAGTAATTGTTCCGGTGATAACAATATACCTGCACCTTGCCATATAAGCCGGTTACATCCCGAACTCAAAGCACTGTTGATTGGTCCGGGCAATGCATAGACATCTCGACCTTGCTCCAGTGCCATATCAGCAGTAATCAATGAGCCGCTTTTTTCTCTTGCTTCTATAACCAATAACACATTTGAAAGACCGCTGATAATTCTGTTCCGTTTTGGAAATTGGAATCCCAAAGGTGGCGCTCCAAGTGGAAATTCTGATAAAATTCCACCACCTTGTTCAATAATATCATGATATAGACCGATATTTTCTCTTGGATAACAAATGTCCACACCATTGCCAAGGACTGCAAATGTTTGTCCGCCTCCCATCAATGCTCCTCTCTGACTAATTCCATCAATTCCTTTCGCAAGACCGCTGATGATCTGCACCCGATGTTGTGCAAGCTGCTGTGCAAATTCAAAAGCATATTTTTCTCCATATGGCGTACACTGTCTCGCCCCTACAATTCCCACACTATATTTTTCTGTTGTTGGCAAACTTCCTTTATAAAATATCGCATATGGTCTGTCTGGTATCGACTGCAATTGTCGTGGATATTTTTCTTCAAACCGTAAAACAACAGAAACTCCTTTTTTCTCCAACTCTTCTTGCACATAATCCGGATTCAACTCCTTTTGTGCCTGTTTTATCACATTTTTTTCCTTTTCCGACAAAAAATTTAGTGTGTTTAATTCTGTTTCTTCTATATAATAAGCACGCTTGGCAGAATTCATATGCTCTCTCAATTTATGTTTTTTATTATCTGACAAATTCTGAATAGAAGCCAGCCAATATTCATATTTTTTCTCATTTTGTATCATTTCTATTTCCCCCAATATTTTTTATCCATAGCCCGATATCCTATGGCCTCCTGCAAATGTCTCAACTCAATATTTTCTGACTCATCTAAATCTGCAATTGTACGTCCTACCTTCAATATTTTATAATATGTTCGTGCAGTTAAACCGAGCCTTGAAAATGCCTGTCGCATCATTTGTTCTTCTTTTTTTCCAAGTCTGCAATATTTCTCTAGCTGTTTCCCTTCCAATTCTGCATTCGTTAAAATTCCTGTTGATTGGTATCGTATTTGCTGTATTTTTCTTGCTTTTGAAACACGTTTTCGTATCTCTTCAGATTTTTCTTCTCTTCTTTTTTCTTTCAAAACCTGATATTCCACTCTCGGTGCCTCCACACATATATCCATCCGGTCAAGGAATGGCTGACTTAATTTTCCGATATATTGCTGTATTTCTCTTTCTGTACACCGACATTTGTTCAAATCGGGATAGCATCCGCAAGGACAGGGATTTAATGCTCCAACCAGCATAAAATTAGCCGGAAACTGATATGTTCCCTGTGCTCTTGCAATCCGAATCTGATGCTCTTCTAACGGTTGTCTCAGCACTTCCAGTACCTCTCTTGAAAACTCCGGTAATTCATCTAAAAATAGAACACCGCTATGTGCCAGACTGATTTCACCCGGTCTTGGAATTCTTCCGCCTCCAACCAAAGATGTTTTTGTTGCTGTATGATGTACGCTTCGAAATGGTCTTATACAAATAAGAGGGTCTGTTTCTTCCAACATTCCCAACACACTATATATTTTTGTAATTTCTATACTCTCTTCTCTTGTCATTTCCGGAAATATTGTTGGAATTCTCTTTGCAATCATAGATTTTGCACTGCCCGGAGGTCCGATCAACAATAAATTATGATTTCCTGCCACGGCAATTTCCGTTGCTCTTTTCACAGCAGCCTGTCCATAAACATCACTATAATCTAATGGTGGTTCAAGATTTTCACCTCTATCTTTTGACGAATATAGCGTTGCATTAATTTTCGCTTCCCCTGTTAAAAACAAGACCGTTTCTTCCAGATTTTCCACTCCGATTACTTTCATTCCTTCAACTAATGCACCTTCTAAGGCATTTGCTTTTGGTAAAACACAAGTTTTGATTCCTCTTTTTTTCGCTTCTAGTACAACCGGAAGAACACCTGTGACAGATTTCACATTTCCATCCAGGCTTAATTCTCCCAGCATCATGATGTTTTCCACCGATGCTTGCTCAAGCTGTCCCAATGCTGTTAAAATTGCTACCGCAATCGGCAGGTCGAACGCTGCACCTCGCTTTTTAATCGTTGCCGGAGCAAGGTTTATAATTGTTTTTTTTGCCGGAAATTCCATTCCTGAATTGTGAATTGCCGTTCGTACTCTGTCTGTCGCTTCCTTTACTTCTGACGACAAATAGCCCACCATATGAAACATTGGGAGCCCATTACTTACATCTGCTTCTACATTTACGAGCTCTACTTTAAGCCCAAATACAGCTGCAGACAGTACTGTACTAAATCCCATGTACGCACTTCCCTTCTTTATTTACTTTACTAAATTGGATTCTTCGACCGAAAATGGTCTTTCTGATGTTCGCTGACAAAGAATTCTTCAGCGGATATTTATAACATGCATGTTTAAAAAAAGAAAGAATAAATGCTATGTTACATTACAAGCTTTATTCTTTCTTTGTATCTTAACTTGAATCTGACGGATTGTCAATTCTAATTTTGAAAAATCTCCTGATATTTTTTTGTTGTATAACTCTCTACTGCCTGCTCTAATTGTTCGTATTTCTCCAACATCTCTTTCCCGGCCTTTGATACATTGGCAGCTCCACCAAACTTTCCTCCGGGTTGTCTCTCTACAAGTGTTTGTCCGGACTCTTTTTCTGCATCTCGAATCATCGACCAGGCTTTACTATATGAAATTCCTGTTTTTTCTGATGCTTCTCTTACTGAACCCAGACTTTCGATTTCTCTAAGAAGTGTTACCATTCCTGGTCCAAAGAAAGGTTTGCGATTTGTAAGTCTTACCTTTACCGTTGCCCTCATACGAGTTTCCCCATATTGTCTGACAATCTCATCACTGTTTTTTACACTGTCTGCACGTACTAAAATTCCTTCATCTTCGACAACTTCATAGACAGGTTCTACGGAAAGGCTCTGAATTGCTCCACGCAATCCATTTTCTCCTTGGTATCCAAGAATTGACGTAACCAATGAAGCAGATATAAGTATTGGATGACCGGCATGATAATTCACCGAAGGAATTACCAGTTTAGCCGGATTCTTCATCAATTGTTCCACAGTATCCTTTGTAAATAATGCAATTTCTACCGGGCATACAAATATTCTCTCACATCTTGTCTCCAGATATGAAAGTCCCTTTTTCACACCGGAAAACATCTCTCCTTCATTGTCACCCGTATCATTTAAAAAACTAACACCGAACCCTCTCAATTCTTTTTTCAGATTTTCTTTTTCTTCTTTACAGACAACCACTATATCTTTGATTCCTGCGCGCTGAAATGTCACCACAATCTGTACCGCAACATTCAAATCATCTATCTCTTCCATCGGATTTTGTTTTTTTCCATGACCGCCATATCCAGATGCAACAATCACTGCACCAACACTATTCATCGTCTTTCCTCCTAATTACTGCTTTTTTATCGCTACTTCACAGTCACCTGTAAAATGTAATCCAGTTTGTCCTATTTTTATTATACACAAGAGTCGATATTTGGAAAAGCACCAATTTCTTCATTTCATCATAAACTATATTAAATTGTTTCTGTCTGAAATATATACAGCAACAGAATATGTTCTGTGAGGTATACTTTTGAAATCTTTCCCTGCCCCGCTCACTTCTTCGGAAGAAAAGTATTATTTTCAAAAATACACTGAGGGAGACCTGCAGGCAAAACATATTTTAATTGAACACAACCTTCGGCTCGTTGCACATGTCATAAAAAAATATCAATCTTCGGATGACGATATAGAAGATTTAATTTCAATCGGTACAATCGGATTGATCAAATCTGTTATGACATTCAATAGCGAAAAAGGAAACCGACTTGCAGCATATGCTTCAAAATGTATTGATAATGAAATTCTGATGTATCTGCGTTCAAAAAAGAAAACAAATAAAGAGGTTTCTCTTTATGAGCCGCTCGGGATTGATAAAGAAGGAAATGAAATTCAATTATATGATATCATTGAAACGAATGAGGACGATGCTTCTGATCGCATTGTCCTAAAACAAAATATACAAAAATTATATGAGGAGTTAGAATCTCTTCTAACTCCTCGTGAACGTCTTGTATTAAAAATGCGCTATGGACTTTACAACGGAGAAGAATATACTCAGCGTGAAGTCGCACGACAACTTGGTATTTCAAGATCTTATGTTTCAAGAATTGAAAAAAGCGCCATACAAAAATTACGTTCTTCTTTCTTTACTTCGCAAACTGTAAAATAATATTTTTAATAATTGCAGCTGCTTTATCCATACCTTCTGCTGTAATGTGTTCAAAAGCACCATGGAAACCATATCCGCCTGTTCCAAGATTTGGACATGGAAGACCTACAAAGCTGAGACGTGCACCATCTGTACCACCTCGGATTGGTGCAATATCAGCTTTTACTTCAGCCATCTCACATGCTTTTTTAGCATACTCAATCAATTCCATACATGGTTCTATTTTTTCACGCATATTACGATAAGAATCTTTCAGCTTCAGCTCTACTGTTCCTTCTCCATATTTTTTATTTACAGTTTCTGTAATATTTCGAAGCAATTCCTTACGATTTTCATAACTCTCTGAATCAAAATCACGGATAAGATAACTCATTTTAGTTTCTTCTACAGTACCAGTCATTTCCATCAGGTGGAAAAAGCCTTCATAGCCTTCGGTGTATTCAGGTGCTTCATCGACTGGCAGCATTCCCTGAATTTCCATTGCAATCTTTTGTGAATTCTTCATGATTCCTTTTGCTTCTCCAGGATGCACATTTACCCCATGCACATAAAAATCAGCTGATGCCGCATTGAAATTTTCAAACTGAATCTCTCCTTCCGGACCGCCATCTACTGTATAAGCAAATGGTGCCCCAAACACTTCCAGATTCATATGTTTTGCACCGCTTCCGACTTCTTCATCTGTTGTAAAGCCGATGGATACTTTCCCATGCGGGATGTTCTCTTTTATTAGTTCTTCTGCAACTGTCATGATTTCAGCGATACCTGCCTTATCATCTGCACCTAAAAGGGTCGTTCCATCTGTCGTAATCAATGTTCTTCCTGCTAAGGTCTTTAAGGATGGAAATTCAGCAACAGACAATACCTTCCCAGATGTTCCCAAAGATACGTCATTTCCATCATAATTTTCAATAATCTGTGGATTTACATTTTCTCCACTATAATCTGGAGCTGTGTCCATATGAGCAATAAATCCAATTGCAGTGCGATCCTCGTATCCAGGAGTTGCCGGAATATGTCCATATACATATCCAAACTCATCCATATAGGCATCTTCAATTCCTATTTCTTTCATTTCTTCTACTAATTGCTTAGCCAGATCAAACTGACGTGACTTTGTCGGTGATGTCGTACTTTCCTCGTCACTTGTTGTCCAGATTCTGGCATACTTTAATAATCTCTCATATGCTTTCATGTCGTCTCTCCTTATTCTAAAAAAAGGAATCCTGCAAGCAGAATTCCTTTTTATTATAACATTTAGTTTGCCTGATGAGTATATCCGAAGAAGAAATATCCAAGTGGGCAATAGTATGTGCCTTCAATTCCATCAGCAAGCATGTATTTCTGTGTATAGAAGTAAAGTGGATCTACTACATAATCCTGACCAACAAGAATATCCTCTGCCTGATGTAACAATTTCATACGCTCTGTAGCATCTGAAGTAGCTTTAGCCTGTTTAATGATGTTATCATACTCTGGATTAGCGTACTGTGCATCATTGTTTCCGCCACCTGTCATCCACATATCAAGGAATGAAATTGGATCGTTGTAGTCAGAAATCCATCCGTTACGTGCAATAGAGTAATCTCCATCTTTACGTGTCTGAAGGAATGCAGCCCACTCCTGGTTGTTCAGAGTAACAGTTACACCAAGTTCCTGCTCCCACATATTCTGAAGTGCTTCAGCAACAGCTTTATGAGCATCACTTGTGTTGTACAGATATTCTACAACTGGGAATCCTTCTCCGTTAGGATATCCTGCTTCTGCAAGAAGCTGTCTTGCTTTCTCACAGTTCGCTTCGTAATCTGCATCTGTTGGTTTATAGTAATCTCCACCTTCTTCACGGAAGTCTCCGCCATCAGCGTCAGAGATACCAGATGGTACATAACCGCCAGCTTCAACCTGTCCAGACTGAGTTACTTTATTAACAATGTAAGTACGATCAACAGCAAGTGTGAATGCTTCACGAACTTTAGGATTGTCAAATGGAGCTTTCTGTGTCTGGAAGCATACATAATATGTTCCAAGGTAGTTTAAGATTTTCATATCGCCAGAAGCAATCAATCCTGGAAGCTCTGCCTGTGGAGCGTCCTGGATGAAATCAAGTTCTCCTGATTTGAAACCAGAAAGCATAGCGTTTGAATCATCCATTAATTTGAATGTAATTGTATCTGGTCCAAGATTTTCATAATCATAGTAGTTCTCGTTTTTAGCCATAACGATCTGTGAGTTATGTGTCCACTCTGTCAGTTTGTAAGGACCATTTGAGATGTATGTGGATGGATCAAATGTCCACTGATCACCTTTTTCTTCAATGATATCCTGACGTACTGGCATTGTAGCTGGGAATGCACAGATTTCTTCGAAATATGGAACATCTGTAGTAATAGTAACTTCAAATGTCTTATCATCAACTGCTTTTGCAGCAAGTTCAGAAGCATCTTTCTCTCCTGCAATGATTTCATTTGCATTTACAACGCTGTCAAGCATGTAGCTGTAGTCAGCTGCTGTAGCTGGGTCAACAAGACGTTTCCAAGCGTATTCAAAATCTCCTGCTGTAACATCTTTTCCGTCTGACCATTTGATACCGTCACGAAGGTGGAATGTATAAGTAACTGTTCCGTCTTCATTCTCAACTTTATCATAGCTCTCTGCCTGACCATAAGTAAGTTCTGCGTTATCTACTGTTCCGTCAGATCCATCAGCCTCTTCTCCAGTATCCTGCCATTTCATTAAACCTTCGAACAAGTGGTTTGCCATAACACCACCATCAACAGTGGAGTTTAAAGCCGGATCCATAGTCATTGGTTCAGATGCGAAGTTTACTGTTACATTGAATCCATCACTACTAGATGTAGCTGCTTTGTCATCTTTTGCTGTTTCTTTGCTTGAACCACAACCTACAACCATAGAACAAGTAAGTGCCGCAGCTAAAATAACAGATAAAATTTTCTTTTTCATAGTTCTCTCCTTCTTTTTTTTTATTGATAAACAGGTTTCCCTGTGTTATCCATGTCCAAGAGAAGTTTTACTTCTCAAGCAGGTGGCATGCCACCCAATGGCCTTTTTCATATTCCTTGAATTCCGGTACACATTCCTTACATTTATCCATTGCATATGGACATCTTGTATGGAAACGGCATCCGCTTGGCGGATTCATCGGAGAAGGGATATCTCCCTCAAGAACGATACGATTTCTTCGTCTGCTCACTTCCGGATCCGGAACAGGCACTGCGGAGAGCAATGTCTGAGAATATGGATGCAGTGGATGACGGTTCAGCTCAAAACTTTCTGCCAACTCTACCATAGTTCCAAGATACATAACACCGATACGATGTGAAATATGGCGAACAACTGATAAATCATGCGCGATAAACAGATAAGTAAGTCCCATCTCCTGCTGCATATCTTCCAACATATTAACAACCTGTGACTGAATTGACACATCCAATGCTGAAATCGGCTCATCACATACGATAAATTCTGGGTTTACTGCCAATGCACGTGCAATACCGACACGCTGCTGCTGTCCACCAGAGAACTCATGTGGATAACGGTTCGCATGCTCTGTATTTAATCCTACACGTCCGAGTAATTCTTTAATACGATCTGTACGGTCTTTTTTAGATGCACAGAGTTTATGGATATCCAAAGCCTCTCCTACAATCTCTCCTACCGTCATACGTGGGTCAAGGCTGGCTGAAGGATCCTGGAAAATAATCTGCATCTTGCGTCTGTATGGAAGCATTTTTGCCTGTTTTGCTCTTGGTACTTTGACCGGATGCATAATTCCATTCTCATCTCTCTTCCATGGGTTCTGTCTCTCAAAAATTGTTTCTCCATCGTAAACAATCTTTCCTGCAGTAGGCTCGTGAAGCTGGAGAATTGTACGTCCCAATGTTGTTTTTCCACATCCGGACTCTCCTACTAATCCAAGTGTCTCACCGCGGTTAATAAAGATTGAAATATCTTCTACTGCCTGAACCCCAGGCCCTTTTAATCCCTTAACCGGGAAATATTTTTTCAGGTGTTCAACCTGAACGAGCACATCATTTTTCTCACTCATGGCTGTCTACCTCCGTTTTTTCATTATTCTCATCATTGATCCATGCATGGTCTTTCTTTGCCTCATTTAAGCAATCCTGTACACGAAGCCAGCATGCTGCACGATGTTCGTCTCCCATCTGTACATATGGTGGCATCTTCTGCAGACAAATTTTCTTTGCATGTTCGCATCGTGGTGCAAATGGACATCCTTCCGGTGGATTCAACATATCGACCGGTGTTCCCTCGATAGGAATCAGACGCTCATATTTTTCTGCATCTACACGAGGCATAGAACGAAGCAGTCCCATTGTGTATGGATGTCCCGGATTATAGAAAATGTCATCTACCGGTCCCTGCTCTACCATCTTACCTGCATACATAACGGAAACTTTATCACAAATTTCTGCTACAACACCTAAGTTATGTGTGATAAAAATGATACCCATCTGATTCTTCTCCTGGAGCTTCTTCATCAACTCCAGAATCTGTGCCTGGATCGTTACGTCCAAAGCTGTTGTAGGCTCATCAGCGATCAGAAGTTTTGGATGACAAATAAGTCCCATCGCGATCATTACTCTCTGTCGCATACCTCCTGATAACTCATGTGGATACTGTTTCATACGTTTTTCAACGTTATTGATACCAACCTGCTCCAGCATCTCCATTGCACGCTTTTCAGCATCTGCTTTACTTACACTCTTGTCGTGTGCTTTCAACGCCTCTACAAGCTGATTTCCGATTGTATATACCGGATTGAGACAAGTCATAGGATTCTGGAAAATCATAGCAACTTCTTTTCCTCTGAATTCCACCATCTCTTTTGGTGTTTTAGAAAGCATATCCTGTCCTTCGAAAGTAATAGATCCTCCTACTACTTTTCCCGGATTCTGAAGTAATCCGATAACGGAATATGCTTCCACACTCTTACCAGAACCCGACTCACCAACGATACCCATAACTTCATTATAATTTACATCATAGGAAATACCGTTTACTGCTTTTACTTCTCCTGCCGGAGTAAAGAAAGAGACTTGGAGATCTCTGACTTCTAACAGTTTATGTTCTTTATTTTCCTGCTTCATTTTTCTCCTCCCTTTCTTTCTTATTTCTTCAATTTTGGATCCAATGCATCACGAAGACCATCACCAAACAAGTTCAGTGCCAGAATCATTACACTTAAGATGACCGCCGGAATGAACAGTCTGTATGGATATGTGCTAAGTCCGCTCAACGCCTCTGAACACATAGAACCAAGACTTGTCAGTGGTGCAGATACACCAACACCGACAAATGAAAGGAATGACTCCAAGAAGATTGCAGATGGAATCTGCAAGAATGTTGTTGTGATAATCTGTCCAATACAGTTCGGAAGCAGATGTTTTGTAATAATACGTGTACCTTTTTCTCCAAGTGCACGGGCTGCTGTTACATATTCCTGCTGTTTTAACTGAAGAATCTGTCCACGGATAATACGGCTCATCGTTACCCAGTACAATAGACCAAACGCGATAAACATAGAAATCAGGTTAGGTCCTAAAATTGTAACTAAATTCTGAAGTGGTCCGTTTCCTGAGTTCTGGAAGCTCTCTAACGCCGGTTTCAACGTTGCTGAGAGTAACAGAATGATCAGCATCTCTGGAATAGAATATATAATCTCTACGATACGCTGCATTACAGTATCCACAACGCCTCCGCAATATCCTGAGATAGAACCATACAATGCACCAATGATCAATACAATAAGTGCTGCGCAGACACCAACGATAATAGAAACTCTTGTTCCCACCATAACTCGGACCATAATATCACGACCCTGATCGTCTGTACCAAATACATGTGGGAATACCTTCTCGCCATCTGCTTTTTTCTGCAACTCTTGTGTAGAATATCCAAATGCTTTGTGTTTGATTCCAAGTGCTTTTGCAGCATCGTCTTCTGTGATTTTCTCATCACTTGCACTCTTCTGTTTTACGCTTGCTTTTGCACGGATTTTTGCTTCCTCTACACGGCTTAAAGTTTTCCCCTCTTTTTCAGCCTTTGCTCTGGCCGCCTCAATAGCTTCATCCGGAGTCATATTCGCCTCTTCATTATGCTCTTCCATGTATGCATCAATCTTTTCCTGATCTTCTAATGTATAATGCCATGGATGTAATGCCTCTGCTCCACGAGTCTGCTGTTTGTATGTGTAAGGAACCAGATTCGGTCCTACAAACGCAAAAATAACTAATATGATAATAATTGCAAATGCTACCATTGCAACTTTGTTCTTACGTAATCTACGCCACGCATCTGCCCAATAAGAAACGCTCTTACGGACTTTAATGAATTCCTCTTTCTCCTGAGCACTTGCATCTTCGAATGCGTCTTCCGGCAATTCGCTCCACTCTAAAATATCTTCAATATTCGGTTGAAGAGAGCCTGGTCTTTGATATCTTCTCTTTCCAGACATATTTAGTTTCCTCCCTTCGCCAAATTGATTCGTGGGTCTACCAATTTATAACACAGGTCTACCACAAGGTTCATAATAATAATAAATGTCGCCAAGAAAATTGTTGTTCCCATGATCAATGGATAATCACGGTTCTGGATAGCCTGGATAAAATAACGTCCCAGACCCGGTATTGAGAATACCTGTTCTACAACCATACCACCACATAATGTGAATGCAATCTGTGGTCCCAAGTAAGTGATAACCGGGATCAATGCATTTCTTAATGCGTGTTTGAAAATAATCTTGCTGTTTTTCAGTCCCTTGGCACGAGCTGTTTTAATGTATTCCTGATTAATAGAATCCAGCATTGCAGTTCTTGTCTGACGTGACAGATAACACATTGGATAAAAACCAAGTGCCAGACATGGTAAAACATAACTCTTTGGAGTACCATCAAACAAAGCCGGGAAGTACTTCATTCCAGGAATTCCTCCACAAAATGTGTGAAGTAACATTGTTGCTACTACGAACCCTGGCATAGAAATACCAATCGTACATACAACACGTAAGAAACTATCCACCCAAGTACCTCGCTTATATGCCGCAAGACATCCCAAAGGAAGTCCTACTGCTATTGCCCACAATAAAGCGAAACTACCAATTTTTGCTGAAAGTGGAAACATTTCTTTAATAATGTCTAAAACCGCACGGTTTTTCTGCATCTTAATTGATGTTCCGAAATCTCCCTGAACAAGATTTCCTAAATATTTGCCCAACTGAACAAGCAGGGGCTGGTCAAGTCCATATTTTGCATTTAACGCCTCAATTGTTGCCGGCGAAGGTGTTTTTTCAGATAACCACGGATTTCCCGGGATTGCGTTCATCAAAAAAAACGTAACACTTGCAACTACTAATAACGTCACAATTGCCATAAAGACTCTCCGTACTGTGTACTTTGCCATTTTTTACACCTTTCCTCTCCATTTCATACGTAAAAATGCCGACTAATTCTACATCACTTTAGCGTATTAAATTGTCGACAATTGTTTTAATTATACACTTTTTTTGCAGGTTAGTCAATAAGAACTATATTACTCTTTTCTTCTAATGATATCATATTTATCAGCCTGTCCTGCAAGATCAATATATAAAACCTGTTTTGGATGTGGAGCACTCTCTTGCTCCTCTCCGGCTTCATTTACAATCTTTCCAACGGTTACCTCAATATTTCTTCCATCCGGCTTCATAATCTCTATTGTCTCGCCTACGGAAAATTTATTACGCTGTTCAATGCGATACAGACCATCTTTTTCTTCTCCGATAATACCAAGATATGTGTATTCTTTCACATAAGTATTACTATCATAAATCTGTGAGTTTTCATCCGGTTTTCCAAAGAAGAAGCCTGTAGTAAACTGGCGGTATGTACAATTTGATATCTGATCCAGATACCACGGCATATTTTTACGATAAATCTCTGGATCCTTCTGATAGTCATCCAAAGCCTTTCTATAAGTACGTGCCACTGTTGCAACATATAAAGCTGTCTTCATTCTTCCTTCAATCTTTAAACTATCAATTCCTGCGTCAATAAGCTCTGGAATGTATTCAATCATGCAAAGATCTTTTGAATTGAAAATATATGTCCCACGCTCATTTTCATATACCGGCATATACTCTCCCGGTCTTGTTTCTTCGACAACCGCATATTTCCAGCGGCATGGATGTGTACATGCACCTTGATTCGCATCTCTTCCAGTAAAATAGTTGCTAAGCAGGCATCTTCCTGAATAAGAAATACACATTGCTCCATGTACAAATGTTTCAATCTCCAAATCTTCCGGAATATTTGCGCGCAATTCTTTCAATTCTTTCATTGATAATTCTCTTGCTGACACAACACGGCTTGCCCCTTGTTTATACCAGAAATTATAAGTTGCGTAGTTTGTATTATTGGCTTGTGTACTCACATGACGCTCAATCTCAGGACATACTTCTTTTGCAATTTCAAACACACCTGGGTCTGCGATGATCAATGCGTCCGGTTTGATTTCTTTTAATTCTTCAAAATACTCTCTGACCCCCTCCAAATCATCATTGTGTGCCAGAATATTTGCTGTAACATAAACCTTCACATCATGTGCATGTGCAAATTCAATTCCTTCTTTCATATCTTCCATTGAAAAATTCTTTGCTTTTGCACGTAAACCAAATGCTTCTCCACCGATATATACTGCATCTGCTCCAAATATTACTGCTGTTTTTAATACCTCCAGACTACTTGCCGGAATCAATAACTCAGGATGTCTTGACATATTCTTTTCCTTTCAATTCTGCTATTTTTATTCTCCAACTTTTGTATCTTTTTTATCTAATTTCACACTGACAGCAACTCCATCCCCTAATGGAATAATTGATGTCAGCAACTCTTCATGATGCTTTAACTCATAAAGATATTCTCTCATTCTTGAATGGATTGTTCTGTCACGTCGCTCTACTGCAAACCTTGACTCTATAATACTTCCATCCTGCATCACATTATCCGAAACCAGCGTTCCTCCTGTTTTTAGCAAACGCATCACTTCCGGCATATAATGAATATACTGTCCTTTTGCTGCATCCATAAATATAAAATCATATGGTTCATCTAACGTCGGAAGAACCTCCATTGCGTCTCCCTCTAACAGAGTGATCTGAGATTCTTTTCCTGCTCTTTTAAAGTTATTCCTCGCAATTGGAATTCTTTTTTCATAATTTTCAATCGTTGTAATTTCACACCCGGCAGGTGCATACTCACTCATCAATAATGCAGAGAAACCTACGGCAGTTCCGACTTCCAGAATGCGCATAGGTTTTTGAATCGTCAGAAGTACTTTCAGAAAGCTCTGCATCTCTTTGCGAATAATCGGTACATAAGTACTCAATGCCTCGCTTTCAATCGCTTCTAATATTTTACTATTCTCTGTCTCCATGGAATTGATGAATGTAACGATACGTTCATCTACTATCATATCTTACATATCCACATCCATAATAATTGGGATAATCATTGGTCTTCTCTTTGTTTTCTTCCAAATAAAGTCATTCATTGTATCCCTGATTGTTAATTTGATCTTATTCCAGTCTGCATGACGATTGCTCAGGCATTTATCCAGGCTGTCACTTACCGCTCTTCTTGCTTCTTCCATCAAACCTTCTGATTCTCGTACATATACAAATCCACGAGAAACAATATCCGGTCCTGCCAGAAGACGGTTGCTTCCCTTCTCTAAAGTTAAAACAACAATAATAATTCCATCCTCAGCCAGATGCTGTCTGTCTCGAAGCACAATATTACCAACGTCTCCAACACCAAGACCATCTACCAGAATTGCTCCTGTGTGAACCTTATCTACCACTTTTGCGCTTTCATCGCAAAGCTCCAGAACATCTCCTGATTGAATAATAAATACATTCTCCTTTGGAATCCCAAGAGACATTGCAATTTCAGAGTTTGCTTTCAAATGACGATACTCTCCATGAACCGGAATCGCATATTTCGGTTTTACAAGAGAATAGATTAATTTCAATTCTTCCTGACAAGCATGCCCGGATACATGAGCATCCTGAAATATTACGTTTGCTCCCTTTGAAGATAATTCGTTGATCACACGTGAAACTGATTTTTCATTTCCCGGGATTGGATTCGAGCTAAATATAATTGTATCATTCGGCTGAATTGTGACCTTGCGATGCACATCTGCTGCCATACGAGACAAGGCAGCCATCGATTCTCCCTGACTTCCTGTTGTAATCAGCACCATCTTCTCCGGTGGATAATTCTTCATCTCATCAATCTCAATCAATGTATGCTCCGGTACATTCAGATAGCCAAGTTCTGAAGCTGTCGAAATAATATTCACCATACTTCGACCTTCTACAACTACTTTTCTTCCATATTTATATGCAGAGTTGATAATCTGCTGCACACGATCCACATTCGATGCAAATGTTGCAATAATAATTCGTGTATTCTGATGCTCTGCAAAAATGTGATCAAATGTAATACCTACTGTTTTTTCAGATTGAGTAAATCCTTTGCGCTCTGCATTGGTACTATCTGACATTAATGCAAGTACGCCTTTTTTACCAATTTCTCCAAATCTCTGTAAATCAATCGCATCTCCAAATACCGGTGTATAATCTACTTTAAAGTCTCCTGTGTGTACCACAATTCCTGCCGGTGAATAAATTGCCAAAGCGGATGCATCCTGTATACTATGGTTTGTTTTAATAAATTCAATTCTGAATTTTCCTAAATTGATAGACTGACCATGACGCACAACTTTTCTTCTTGTAGAACGAAGCAAATTGTGTTCTTTCAATTTATTTTCAATAATTCCCATTGTTAATTTAGTTGTATAAATCGGAATATTAATTTCTTTGAGCACATAAGGCAAGGCACCAATATGATCTTCATGTCCATGAGTGATCACAAATCCCTTCACCTTGCTAATGTTATCCTTTAAATATGTGATATCCGGAATAACCAGATCAATACCAAGCATGTCATCTTCCGGGAATGCGAGACCGCAATCCACAACAATAATACTGTCTTCATATTCAAAGGCTGTTATATTCATTCCAATCTGTTCCAGACCACCTAAAGGAATGATACGCAATTTTCCTGTATTTTGCTTTTTCAAAAATTTCACACCTCCATCTATTTTTTGTACTGACAAAAACCGGAGTTTTATTCTTGTTCCATGCATTGTTTACACACACCATAAAATTTCAACTCATGATCCACAATATGAAATCCTGTTTTTTCCTGAATATGCGTTTCCAATCCATCTAACAAATCACCATCAAACGGAAATACTTTCCCGCATTTCCTACATATTAAATGATGATGACTGTGTTTCATCTCACCTTCGAACAAATGCCCGATCTCATAACGCACACAACCATCATCCAGATTAATGCGGTCTATCAACTGCATCTCATATAAAAGTTGTAATGTACGATATACAGTAGCCAATCCAATCTCCGGATACTGCTGTTGTATCTGTGCATACAGCTCTTCTGCTGCCATGTGATTACCGCCGCTTTTTGCAAGCGTGGACAATACAAGCAGACGCTGCTGTGTAATCTTCAAGCCCCGTTCTTTTAACTTTGCCCGAAGTAGTTTCTCCACCTTTTCCTGTTCCATCGTCTACTCCAATTCCTGTGTAGTAAATCTATCGCAACTATCCTTTGTCGGATATTTACAATGTAATGTCAACATCTTCCAACAGTTCTTCAAACACCTTCGAAACTGCTGTCAATTCATTATCGTCTTCTACGATATCATACAGATTGTCCTGTTCATTTCCTGACTCTGTCTCTTTCAAAATCAGACATTCTGCATCATCGCTTTCATTATCAGCTACGAGTAAGTATGTAGCACCATTTAACTTTGTTTGCTCCAAAACGAAAAAGTCAACTGTTTCGTTTGTATCTTCAAATGTAAATGTAATCTTCTCCATAGGTCTCCCCTTTATTTTGAAATCTGCAGCGAATCCAGATATCCCTGTAATATAAATACTGCTGCAATCTTATCAATATACTTTTTCCGATCCTCTCGTCTTACTTTACTTTCAATCAATGTACGCTCCGCAGCAACCGTCGTCAGGCGTTCATCCCACATGACCACTTCAAGTCCGGTTCTTCGTTCTAACATTGCTTTAAATTCCAGTGACTTCTCTGCTCTCTCTCCCACATCATTGTTCATATGTTTTGGAAAGCCGAGCACGATCTTTTCTACTTCATATTCACGAATCAGTTCTTCGATGCGTGCACATGTGCGACGCAGCTTGTTTTCTTCTTTTCGTTCTATTGTCTCTATACCCTGAGCCGTCAGACCAAGTGCGTCACTAATTGCAACCCCAACTGTCTTCGTGCCATAATCCAATCCCATAATTCTCATAATTTAATTATTCCCATGAATTATTCTGAATATACGACTTCAATAACTCTTCTACCAGTTCATCTCTCTCCACTTTCATCACAAGACTTCTTGCTCCATTGTAACTTGTAATATAAGTTGGATCTCCGGACATAATATATCCAACAATCTGGTTTACCGGATTATATCCTTTTTCTTTCAACGCTTTGAAAACGATCTCTAAGATATCTTTTGCAGAAATCTGCGGACCTGGTTCAACCTGAAAGAATTGTGTATTACTCAAATCACTCATGTTTTTTTCCACCTTTCTCTTTTTATGTCTAACATTGTATTGTTTTCATTACCGGTCATTATTTTTATAACCCATAATAAATTTACATCTCGCATCTGTCCCAGACAGCCACAAAACATCCTCCGGCAAAACAAAGTTGCCAGATTCCCTACTTATCATTCTAATATAATCCCGTTTAAAATTCAATGGATAATTTGAGAATGGTCATCTATTCGCACCTTGACAATCTGATTCTGTAAATTTTCATCTGATTCCAATGCAACTTTTATATATTCTTTTGTGTGCCCGACTTGTACTTCTTTTCCGTTGATCTGTGCTGGTTCTTCCACAAGGATTTCTACATCTTTTCCAACCATTTCTTTCTCGTATGCTTCCTGTTTTTTTGCTCCCAGCTCAATCAATTGTGCACTTCTTTCTGCCTTTATCTGTTCCGGCACCTGATTTTCCATCACAGCTGCCCTTGTTCCTTCCCGTTTAGAATATTTAAAAATATGTGTTTCATAAAAGTTTACTTTGTCGACAAATGCTTTTGATTCTTCAAACTCTTCTTCTGTCTCTCCCGGAAATCCTACAATTACATCCGTTGTCAACGCCGGGTGGTCAAAATATTTTCGCAAAAGCTCACACTTTTCATAATACTCACCCGTTGTATAGCGGCGATTCATACGTTTCAAAGTTGCATCACACCCGCTCTGTAAAGATAAATGAAAATGTGGACACATCTTCGGAAGTCCTGCTATTGTTTTAGCAAATTCTTCTGTGATGATCCTTGGTTCCAGAGAACCCAGACGAATACGTTCAATACCCGGAATTTCATGAACTGCCAGAATCAATGTCAGTAAATCTGTTTTCTTTCTCGCTTCCTGTTCTTCAAAATCAACTCCATAAGAACTCAGATGAATTCCTGTAAGAACAACTTCCTTGTAACCATTTCCAGATAATGTTGTTACTTCCTGTACTACATCTTCCAGAGAACGACTGCGCACGCGGCCTCTTGCAAACGGAATAATACAATATGAACAGAACTGATTGCATCCATCCTGCACTTTGATGTAAGCTCTTGTATGTTCTCCGGTGCGAGACAGATTTAGGTTTTCATATTCATTTGTATGATTAATATCAATTACTTCCTCTGTTTTACATTTTGATTCATATTCATCTAAAATCTGAATCAAATCTTGTTTTTTATTATTTCCAATTACAATGTCAATACAGGAATCTAATTCATGATGTTCATTTTCCTGTGCCTGCACATAACATCCGGCCGCAACTACAATTGCATCCGGATTCATTTTTCTCGCACGATGCAACATCTGTCTGGATTTTCTGTCTGCAATATTCGTCACTGTACATGTATTAATAATATAAATGTCTGCGCCTTCTTTAAACGGAACAATTTCATACCCCTCTTTTTCCAGCATTTCCTGCATGGCTTCTGTCTCATACGCATTCACCTTGCATCCCAAATTATGCAACGCTACTTTTTTCATTAATTTTTCTCCTTCTATCGTTCTTTTTTCTATCAGTTTCTTGACTTTTATATTCCTATCTCGTAGAATAAGCTAAGAGGGAAAACCTCGTACTTTTTCGTATATCAAGGAGGGATTATAACATGAAAACTGTACAGATTTCTTTAAACTCAATTGACAAAGTAAAGTCTTTCGTAAATGAAATCACAAAATACGATAACGACTTTGATCTTGTATCTGGAAGATATGTAATTGATGCTAAATCTATTATGGGTATCTTCAGCCTGGATCTTTCAAAACCAATCGACCTGAACATTCATGCCGATGGCGAATTGGATGATATCCTTGCAGCTCTTGAGCCATACATCATCAAATAAGTAATCGACTTACATTTGTCAAGTAGTAAGGCTGTCTTTTACGACAGCCTTTTTGTTTTGATTATTTGCTACTGTTCACAGTACCTGTGACCAGCAACGATTATTTTACTTTAATCACTTCTACTGTATCAATTGCTTTCTGTACTAATTCATCAATACCTTCTGCCAGATTCAATTCTGATTTTTCAATCTTCTCCAAAATTGGTTTTGTAACCGGATGTTTTGCCACGAAAATTGTACAGCAATCTTCGAATGGCAGTATTGAAGTCTCATATGTGTTGATTTTTTCTGAAATTTCTACGATATCACGTTTATCAAAGCCAATCAGTGGACGATAAACCGGCAATGTGCAAACCGCATTTGTCACATTCAGACTCTGCATTGTCTGACTTGCAACCTGTCCAATACTCTCTCCTGTGATCATGCCAAGACAACCGTCCTGTTTTGCAAAATGTTCTGCAATCTTCATCATATAACGACGCATAATGATCGTGAGTTCTTCGTGTGGACACTTCTCATAAATATACAACTGAATATCTGTGAAGTTTACAACATTCAATTTGATCGGTCCTGAATATTTTGATACAAGACGTGCAAGATCTACAACCTTTTCTTTTGCACGTTCGCTTGTATACGGTGGTGCATGAAAATATGTTGCTTCCAAAGAAACTCCTCGTTTTGCGATCATATATCCCGCAACCGGGCTGTCGATTCCGCCTGACAGAAGTAACATCGCACTTCCGTTTGTTCCAACCGGCATTCCACCCGGTCCCGGAATAATCTCTGAATAAAGATAAATCTCTTCACGGACTTCTACATTCAACATAATATCCGGATGATGTACATCTACCTTCATCTCAGGAAATGCATCTAAAATCACTTCACCTAACTGACAGTTAATCTGCATAGACTGAAGAGGATAGCTCTTTTTACTTCTTCTCGCCTCTACCTTAAAAGTCTTATTCTTATCCGGATACATCTCATCCATATAAGCAACTACTTCTTTTTTCAGTTCTTCAAAGCCTTTATCCTCCAAACGGACAACCGGACAAATTCCAACAATTCCAAATACTCTTGCAAGACTTTCTACAGTCTCTTCATAATCATACTCTCCATCACAATCCACATATACTCTTCCATAAGATTTGTGAACATAAAATTCTCCATCTACATCTTTCAATGCAAATCGAATCTGACGAACCAATGCGTCCTCAAATATATAACGGTTTTTTCCTTTAATTCCAATCTCACCGTATTTGATCAAAAATGAATGAAATTTCATATCTTTCTCCTTTTTAATGTCTTGTATATCTCCTTAACATCGGTACACAATTATATAGTGTTTCCAACGTATAGTCAATTTCTTCTTTTGTTGTAAATTCTGACATACTGAAACGCAATGTCGAATCCAGGTACTCCTGTGAAGTTCCAATTCCTCTTAACACTCCACTGATTGCAGGATGATTTGATGCACACGCAGAACCTGAAGACACGTATATACCTTTATCTTCCAAAGTATGCAGCAACACTTCACTTCTAACCCCTGCAATGCCAACGCTTATAATATGAGGTGCACTATTTTCATCAGTCAGACCATGCACCGTTGTGTGTTCTATTTTCGATATTCCTTCTATAAAATAAGCTTTCAGTTCCCTCATCAGTGAAACTTTCATGTTCAGATCTTGATATATCATCTTTGCCGCAAGTCCAAGTCCTGCAATCCCCGGAACATTTTCTGTACCGGAACGAATATTCTTCTGCTGCTCTCCTCCGAAAATAATAGGCTTAATCTTTACTTTCTCATTTATATATATAAATCCTGTTCCTTTTGGTCCATGGATTTTATGACCACTTGCTGAAAGCATATCAATCCCAACTCGTTTCGGATAAATATGGTACTTTCCAAATCCCTGCACTGCATCAGAATGGAAGAGAATTCTTGGATTGAAGTTTTTTACGATTTTTACAGCTTCTTCAATCGGTTGGACAGAACCAATCTCATTATTAACATACATGATAGATACCAAAATCGTATCTTGGCACAGTGCCTCTTTTAATGCTTCTAAACAAACACGTCCATTCTCATCTACCGGTAAATATGTCACCCGAAATCCTTCCTCTTCTTCCAGATAACGCATTGTATTTAAAATAGCAGGATGTTCGATTGAAGATGTGATCAAATGATTCCCCCTGCGCCGATTTGCCCGTGCTGCTCCGATTAAAGCCAGGTTATCGCTTTCTGTACCTCCTGATGTAAAAAAGATTTCCTTCGCATTTACTTTTAATAGCTTTGCCAAAATTTCTTTTGCATCTTTCACATAATGCTCCGCCTCTACGCCTTTACGATGCATCGAAGACGGATTACCATAATCCTGACACATTGCTTTATATACAATATCTCCAACTTCCGGATATGCTCTTGTTGTCGCCGAATTATCTAAATAAACTTCCATGTTACCTTTCCTTCTCTGTCTTGTTCAGATTTTTCACTGTTGCTCTGAACGTTTCTTACTATAAATTATGAATCTCACATTCTAAGTGATACATCAGAATTGATAAAATTGTCAACCCTGCCGTCTCTGTCCTCAATATTCTTTTTCCCAATGAAACCGGTATAATCTCCTGTTCAATCGCCTGTTCAATCTCCGCCTCTTCAAATCCACCTTCCGGTCCGATAAAAACCCCAATACTTTCACCCGGCTTAATCTGATCTACAGCTGATTTCATCGTCCCCATTCCTTCTGCTTTCTCATAAGGAATCAGACGGACATCTAAGCTTTTTGCAAATTCTAATGCCTCTGCAAATGTCATAACGTCGTGAACTTCTGGAATTCTGTTTCTTCCGGACTGTTTTGCCGCTCCTTCTGCGATTGCATTCCAGCGTGCAACCTTCTTGGCAGCTTTTTTCTCATCCAGTTTTACTACTGCACGCTTTGTCACAACCGGAACCACCTCATAAACACCAAGCTCCACAGCTTTCTGTACGATCAATTCCATCTTATCAGCTTTTGGCAGTCCTTGAAACAGATAAATTCTGGACGGAAGTTCTACATCATCCTGAATCTTATCACAGATATGTAGTCTTGCCGAGTCCTGATCATACTCGTCCACTTCACATATATATCTGTTTGAACTTCCGTCACTGATTTCAACTGATTCTCCCGGTTTAATCCTCAACACATTTTTCATATGGTTCAGATCCGAACCCTCTATTGCAATCGTATCTCCACAGATTTGCGTTGGTTCAACAAAAAAATGATGCATTTTTGTCTCTCCTTTTAATTAGTTCTTTCGCGCTGTTACAGACACCCACTCACCCTGATATGTCACTTCCAGCACTTCCAGTCCTGCTTTTTTCACAGCTTCAACAACAGTCTCTTCTTTATCATCGATGATTCCGCTTGTGATATATATACCACCCTTTTTCAGCTGATTTACAATCACCGGTGTAAGAGCGACTAACACATCTGCAAGAATATTTGCCACAACGATATCATAGCATTCATATCCAACCTTATCCTGTACCGCTTTATCATCAATAATATTTCCGATCATAACTTCATACTGATCCTTTGAAATACCATTCACTTCCATATTTTCATATGTTGCATCGATTGCACAAGGATCAAGGTCTGTTCCTACGGAATGTTTCGCTCCAAATTTAAGTGCCAGCATTCCAAGGATTCCACTTCCGCATCCAACATCAAGAATTTCTGTATCCGGAGTCACATGCTTACGAATCTGGCGAATGCATAACTGTGTTGTCTCATGCATTCCTGTTCCAAATGCTGTTCCCGGATCAATATGGATCACCATCTTATCCTCATCTTCCGGTTTTACATCTTCCCATGACGGAATGATTAAAATATCATCTACATAAAACTGATGGAAATATTGTTTCCAATTATTTACCCAATCCACATCCTCTGTCTCGGATTCTTCAATAGAACATTCTCCAAGATCCATAAATTCTGACATTTCTTCCAGTTCCTGACGGACATTTTTCAAAATACTTTCTGTATCCGCATCTTCTTCTAAATAAAAGCTTAAATATGCAATTCCGTCATCAGCCTCTGTTTCCGGCAAAATATCCACAAACATCTGCTCCTTATCTGCCGCTGTCAAAGGAATCTTATCTTCAATCTGAACTCCTTCGATTCCCAAATCTGCCAGCATACTGCTCACGATATCTTCTGCCTGTGTAGTTGTCTTTAAGCGAAAACTTTTCCACTTCATGTTCAATCTTCCTTTCTTTTTGCATCTTATAATAAATCCAAATCATCCAGTGTTCCGCGTCCTGTTACCGTCCGTTTTCTATTCGGATTACCCAACTGATAATCCAAATCTTTTAACGGATCATTCTTAGGTGTCTTATTTTCATGCTGTATATATGGTGCTTTCTCATTTCGCACTTCGCCACTCTTACCGCCTGTCTTTCTACAAAGATAAATCTCACCGATCTCCATCGATTTATCCAATGCCTTACACATATCATACACGGTCAAAAGTGCAACACTGACCCCTGTCAGTGCTTCCATCTCTACGCCTGTCTTTCCTGTCACTTTCACTGTACAATAGCAGTAGATTGTACAACTTTCTTCATCCATATCAAACGTCACTCTGCAATTCGTGATTGGAAGAATATGACACATCGGAATCAGCTCAGCTGTTCTCTTAGCTCCCATAATCCCGGCTGTTGTCGCCACTCCCAGGACATCTCCTTTTCCAACTGTTCCTGCTGCAATTGCTTCATATACTTTTCTGCTGACCATAATTTTTCCTGCGGCAGTTGCCTCACGAACAGTCTCGCCTTTATCTGTCACATCCACCATCAGTGCCTTGCCATTTTTATCAAAATGCGTTAACCCCGATTCCATACTATGATTTCTCCTTTTATAAATACATCATTACCTTGCATTATAATATGGAAACACCCTTTTGTGAAACCCTTTTTTCACATTTCTATTTAAAAAACAGTTATATCGTTATTCTTTCACCCTATGATAACAGTATAACATAGAAGAAAGAGACCCATCACTTAAGGTCTCTTTCCGTCTTTTCATTCGATTTATGATGCTTGTTCTGTTGTATTTTCAAACTGTGAGTTATACAAATCTGCATAAAATCCATTTTTTGCAAGCAGTTCTTCGTGATTGCCCTGTTCTACAATATCTCCATCTTTCATAACCAGGATCACATCTGCATCACGTATAGTAGAAAGTCTATGTGCGATCACAAAACTTGTTCTTCCCTTCATAAGCGTATCCATCGCTTTTTGGATTTGAATTTCTGTTCTTGTATCTACAGAACTTGTAGCCTCATCCAGGATTAATATTTTAGGATCTGCAAGAATTGCTCTCGCAATTGTAAGAAGCTGTTTCTGTCCCTGTGACACATTACTTGCTTCTTCGTTTAATTCCATATCGTATCCACCCGGCAATGTCTGTACAAATCGATGTACTCTTGCCGCCTTTGCAGCTTCAATCACTTCTTCATCTGTCGCATCCAGCTTTCCATATTTAATGTTATCCTTTATACTTCCATGGAACAACCATGTATCCTGAAGTACCATTCCAAACATCTGTCTTAATTCACTTCTGTTAAAATCCTTAACATTGTGTCCATCAATCAAAATTGCCCCGCTGTTCACGTCATAGAAACGCATCAAAAGCTTGATCATTGTTGTTTTTCCTGCACCAGTCGGTCCAACAATCGCAATTTTCTGTCCTTCTTTTACATCAACAGAAAAATCATTGATAATAATCTTATCCTCATTGTATCCAAAATGCACATGCTCAAATGTAACATTTCCTTCTAACCCTTCTACTGATACCGGATTTGGAACTGTCTGATCTTCTTCCTCTTCTTCAAGAAATTCAAAGACACGTTCTGAAGCTGCTGCTGTAGACTGTAGCATATTTGCAACCTGTGCAAGCTGCTGGATTGGCTGAGTAAAGTTTCTTACATACTGGATAAATGACTGTATATCTCCGACCTCAATCGTCTTCTTAGCAGCTAAAATGCCTCCGAGTATAACTACCCCTACATATCCTAAATTTCCCACAAACTGCATGATCGGCATCATCATTCCGGAAAAGAACTGTGATTTCCATGCTGAATCATATAATTTATCATTCGTCTTCTCAAACTCTTCGATCACATCTTTTTCCTTATTAAAGGCTTTCACGATATTATGCCCAGAATAAACTTCCTCCACCTGGCCATTTACATTTCCCAAATATTCCTGCTGTCCTTTGAAATATTTCTGTGAATGTTTCATTACAAATGAAATCATGCCAAGTGAAACAGGAAGGATTAAGAGTGCAACCAGTGTCATAAGAGGACTGATTGACAACATCATCACAAGTACACCGATGATTGTTGTTGTCGAAGTTATGATCTGTGTTGCACTCTGATTCAAACTCTGTCCCAGAGTGTCCACATCATTCGTAACCCTTGAAAGCACTTCACCATGCGTTCTCGTATCAAAGTAATTCATTGGCATACGATTGATTTTCTGTGAAATTTCTTTTCTCAATCGGTATGTTGTTTTTTGTGAAACTCCCGTCATCAAGAAGCCCTGTACCAACGAGCACAATGCACTTGTTACATACAATGCCAATGCTGTCAGCAAAATAGTTGCAATCTTTTCAAAATCCATTCCGCTTCCGCCGGAAACTTTGCTTACCAGTCCATTAAAAATCTCTGTTGTTGCTTTACCAAGTATTTTCGGTCCGATGATATTAAAGACAGTTCCTCCAATGGCAAAGATTACAACGAACAGCATCTGAATCTTAAATGCACTCATGTATTTAATTAATTTTCCCATGGTACCTTTGAAATCTTTTGCCTTTTCTCCACCCATACGTCCATGACCCATCGGCCCACGTCTTGGTCCTCGATTTTCACTCATTACTGTTCTCCTCCTTTCCCATTTTCTTCTAATCCTGCCTTTAATTCTGCTTCTGATAACTGAGAAGCTGCAATCTGCTGATATACCTCACAATTTTTCAGCAACTCCTGATGAGTACCGACTCCGGCAATCTTTCCATCGTCCAGAACAATAATCTGTTCCGCATGCAAAATTGTACTAATACGCTGTGCTACGATTAACACAGTACTGTCTGATGTTTTTTCCTTCAATGCCTTACGAAGTGCTACATCTGTCTTATAATCCAGTGCTGAAAAACTGTCATCGAAAACAAAGAGTTTTGGATGTTTTGCAATCGCACGTGCTATAGATAGACGCTGCTTTTGTCCTCCTGATACATTTCCACCGCCCTGCGAAATTGTACTGTCATATTTTTTGGGTTTTGTATCGATAAATTCTGTTGCCTGTGCAATCTTGGCTGCCTCTTCCATATCCTGTTCATTTCCGTCCGGATTGCCAAACATAATATTCGAACCAATCGTTCCTGAGAACAGAACACCTTTCTGTGGAACATATCCCAGTTTACTTCTCAGCTCCTGCTGTGTCATTTCTCGGATATCAATACCATCCAATGTAATAGAACCTTCTGTCACATCATAGAAACGAGGAATCAAATTCACTAATGTAGATTTTCCGCTTCCGGTACTTCCGATAATGGCCGTTGTCTGTCCCGGATGTGCCGTAAAGTCAATATCTTCAAGAACATCTTCATCTGCACCAGGATATTTAAAAGCTACATGATTGAATTTCAAAACGCCTTCTGTTTTCTTTGGCAAATGTTTCGGTTGCTCTGGATCTTTGATGATCGTCTTGCTTGTCAACACTTCATCTACACGCTCTGCTGCAACAGCTGCTCTAGGCAACATGACAGAAATCATACACAGCATTAAAAATCCCATGATAATCTGCATTGTATATTGGATAAATGCCATCATATCACCGACCTGCATCTGACCGTCATTTATGCCATGCGCTCCCGTCCATACGATCAGTACAGAAATTGCATTCATAACTACCATCATGACCGGCATCATAAATGTCATAGCACGGTTTACAAAAAGATTGGTTTTTGTCAAATCTCTATTCGCTTTATCGAATCTTTCTTCTTCATGTTTTTCTGTACTAAATGCACGGATAACTGATAAACCAGTTAAGATTTCACGTGTTACAAGATTCAGTTTATCAACCAATTGCTGCATGATCTTAAATTTTGGCATTGCAACAATAAACAATACAGAAACTACCAGTACGATTAAAATTGCTGCCAATGCAATGATCCATGACATAGATACATTTGTTTGGAATACTTTATAAATGCCGCCGATTGCGATAAGCGGAGCATATAATACAATACGAAGAAGCATAACGATCAACATCTGTATCTGCTGAATATCATTGGTACTTCTTGTGATCAATGAAGCTGTTGAAAACTGATCAAATTCATTATTGGAAAATCCAACAACTTTTCTAAACACTTTGCCACGAAGGTCGCGTCCTGTTGATGCACCCACACGTGATGCCAGCAGTCCGACCAGAACACTTGCCAACATTCCGAGTAATGCAAGTGCAAGCATCTTTCCTCCTGTTACAAACAAATAATGGAATTGTATCTGATTCATATTCATACCAAGATCTTCATATGCCGTTTTGATATAGCTGATTCCGGCCTGTTCTATGATTGTATCCGGCATATCATCCATCTGGTCTTTCATCTTATCAGTCATCTGTGAAAGTTGCTCTTCCGGCAGCATTTTCAAAATATCAAATACTGTTGCATCTTTTGGAAGCATCTCAGCCGGAATGTTTGCACGCAACTGCTCTTCAATCTTAGCTGTTGTATCACTTCCTTGTTCAAATCCAGCTGTCATCATCATTGGAACAGATAAAATCTCTTCTAATTCTTCTGTTTTCTCTTCGTTATCCTGAATGTTTTTCTTCAATACATATGCTGTTTGATTATATGTATTCTCATCTTTTTCATATGCATCCAGCACTGTCTGCCTGTCATCTGCCTGCACAAACAACAATACCTTCTCCATCTCTTCTTCTGAAATTGCTTCCGGTATCTTGTCATCGACACCTGCCTGCTGAATTCCAACATTTACGATATCTGACGTATAACTTGGCAGAGATAAGTCGCAATATACCTGAACCAAAAGTACAAGCAATATAACAAATGCCATCTTCCAGTACGTTTTCAGATATTTGAATAATTTACCCATAGTACAAATCCTTTCTTCCTTCTGTTTTAATTGTTTTTCTGGTCGGTTGTACGTTCCGTATGCTGTTTTAAATTATCCAGCATTTGGAGTAAAAATCTTCTAAGCAGGATTTTTTCTTCTATGCTAAACCCCGAAACTAACATCTCTTCCATCTTATTAATTACACCCCAAACCTGTTCAAGACAATTCTCTGCCTTTTCTGTCAAATATAATCTCATAATTCGTTGATCCTGTTCGTCAGGCCGGCGCTCGATCAAGCCCTGCTTTTCCATCTTCTTAATTCCCGATGTGATCGTCGGTGGTGTCAGTTTCATCTTTTTAGCTAATTCCCTTTGTGACATACCACCATTTTGATGTAATGAGAAAAACATCGCTGCCTGCCATGGTTTTAATTCATATTGTTTTAACGACTGACTGGCACAATTCATCTCCATATGCATAATCTGATTCATAATATTGACGATTGACATTTCTTTTTCATCATTCACTTATATCATCCCTCTTTTCTTCATCAGTAATTAGTTAGATGTCTAACGGTTATTTTAGGAGCATTGATTATATTTGTCAAGAAATCCTGTTATATTTTCACAGTTTTTTAATATTTTTCTCTAATTTTCTGTTTGATATCGAACGATTTCTCTCTCGGATACCACAACATCCATCCTCAAGTCATGCCCTTCTGTCGGTATCTCCGACAGAAGTATTTTTTCTCTGCACAAGATTACTCTCCACGCATCTGTCTGACTAAGATATCTGTCATAAAATCCCCCACCGTATCCGAGTCTGTCACCTTTTTTATTGCATGTGACACATGGTACAAATGCCAGATCAATCTTCTGCGGTGGTATCTCTTTGCAGTAACCTTTTGGCTCCATAATGCCATAAGCACCTTCTTCCAAGTCATCCAGGCTTGTAATCGCATAAACTTTCATAACACCTTTTGAAATACACTTTGGAACACCAAGCTTTCTGCCTGATTTTAATATTTCCTGTAACATCGGCGTTGTATTGATTTCATCTTTCGTTCCCACATAGCAAAAGACTACCTTTGCATTCTCATATTCAGGAAGTGTTAATGCATGTTTGCTAATCTTCTCATCTGCTGACTTACAATACGCTATTGAAAGTTCTGAAATTTTCTTTTTTATTTGTTTCCGTAACTCTTGTTTTTCTCTTTTTAAATCTGTTTTCATTTCTATAATAATCCTGCAAATAATCTCATAAACAATTGGCCCAGACGCAAATAAGCACTATTCCCTGAACTATATTTTTCCGTCACTTCACAGCATTCTTTCATGGTTGCTTCTAAATCTTCTCTAATCAAAGTAACTGCACTACAATCTGCCATAAAGCATCCATTTTCAAAATGATGATAAAGGCTTCTATAATCTAAATTTATGGTTCCACACGTAGCCATACAATCATCTGCTACACTCATTTTTGCATGGCAAAATCCAGGAGTCCATTCAAAAATACGCACTCCATCTTTTACCAGTCCGTGATAAAATGAACGTGTAACACTATAAATTAATTTCTTATCCGGAATTCCCGGTGTAATTATCCTTACATCAACCCCGCGTTTCGCAGCCAGACACATTGCATGCATCATCTCATCTGTAATAATCAGATACGGGGTCATAAACCAACAATATTTTTCTGCTTTATTTATCATGCTGATGTAAACTTCTTCGCCCACCTGCTCATCATCCATCGGACTGTCCGCATAAGGCTGAATAAATCCACTTTGTTCTGCATGATACTCATATTGTAATAAATATTTTTTAAAATTCGTATCATTTTTATCTTTATCATTGACTGCATTCCACATTTCTAAAAATGTTATCGTCAATGACCGGACTGCGTCTCCTTCTAAACGAATCCCTGTATCCTTCCACTGTCCGTATGGATGTGTAAAATTAAAGTACTCATTTGCAAGATTATAGCCACCGGTAAATCCGATTTTTCCATCTATAACCGTAATTTTACGATGATCTCGATTATTTAGAAATACATTCAGACCCGGCATAAATGGATTGAATACGCGGCACTGAATCCCTACATTCTCAAGCTTCTTTATAAAATCTGTATTTATGAATCCGATTGACCCCATGTCATCATAAAAAATGCGAACTTCTACTCCTGCTTGTACTCGTTCTTCCAAAACCTTTTGGATCATATACCACGCTTGTGCATCCTCAATCGCATGGTATTCCATAAAAATAAAACTTTCTGCTTTTGACAATTCTTCAAGCTGGGCTTCCAGTCCTTTTACCGCTTCACTGTAATATGTTACATCTGTATTCTGATATACCGGATAATTCGCATTTTTCTTTATATAGTAAGCAATATTGCCGGCTTTTGGATTTTTCTCGTTTAGCCTTCCTAAAATTTCTTGATTTTCCGGAAGTAACGGCAAAATAGTATCATCAATTTCTTTGTATCGTATTCTCATTTTACGAGTTCCGCCGTTTAATCCAATCATCAAGTACAGACCAACTCCCATTATCGGAAATATAAGTATCAAAATTATCCATGGCATTTTCATAGACGAAGTTTTGTTGGATGCATAAAGTCCCAAAACCAAACCGCCTGCCAGAATCCTTGTCAGCAAATTGACAAATTCTGCGTATCTATTCAATTTGGTGAGCATAACTATAACAAAAAGAACTTCCAGCAAAATACAAACCACAGAAAAACACAATCTCTTTACGCCGTTTTTGGTTTTCGCTCTGCCTTCTAGTGTATCCTGTTTCATTTAACTCATCTCCTTTTATTTATCTGCCTGCGGGCGTTTTATTGTACGGACATTAATCCCATTCAATTCTATATGGTCATCAACAGGAATCACAATACATTGTCTTCCATCAATTATCCTTGTTTCAATCAAATCAGCTCTGTCTGGGTTTACTTTTATAACCACATCAGGTGTCTCAATATTGAATTTTCTTGTCTCTGCAATATTTTCTGCGATAAGTATCGATTTTTCGCCAGCTGCAGCCTCAAATGTCTGTTCAAATACCTCCATCTGTTCTGCTGGTACACCACTATTCTCAAAGATTTTCTTCACATCTGTTTTATCTAAGGATACTGGTTCTGGCTCATCTTTATGTTCTTCAATAATTTCATTCAGAGTCTCATGAATATTTCTTACCGTTTCATAATCACCATCTTCGCCGAGCGTATCCTCAATGATCATCTGGAATGTCTCTTTCTGTGAGTCCGCCGACATCGGCATCTTCGCTCCCAGCACCTGATTGATCAACTCCGGCTGAAGGTCCTGCGATTTCTTTGTATAATACAATACCCCATGGATATCTGTACTTCGATCTGTAAATGTAGGGAACAAAAATCCTTTATCAGGCTTATCTACGATCCAGTCACGTATACGGTCTTCAATCCTGTTATCCTCGGCATTATAACACAATCCGGCTTTTGATAATGACACTGGACAGATACTGCATATAAGATATTCAAATACCTCATCCGATGCATCATACATTTCTAATTCATCTGTTCCTTTTCCCGGAATATCATACATTGCATGGATCAAAATAATATAATAGTTTTCTTCATACTCATAGTTCTCGATTATTTTATCGTAAAACTCTTCCAAAAGCATATCATCTTCTAATTTACTGTTTTTTAATTTCAATAAAAATTCCTGCGTTCCTCCCGGCATCTCCTGTTCCAAAGGAAATTCCATATTCAACAGGTTCTTCCCCAGACTCCCTGATAATGTTTTCTTAAAAATATCAAAATACTTAAATGCTTCTTCTTCCGGCAAAGAAAGAAATGCTTCTTTCGATTCTAAACGTTTTGTCTTTTCATGGTCTACATAGCATCCGCAAATACGCGTAATCGCACAGTTTGCGGGTGTAAATTGTTTTCTAATTTCCAGTACTTCTTTTTTATTCATTTCTCTTTCCTCTCTTATACTTATTGTCGTTACATTATTATACAACGGAAAGTAACGTTTGGGGAAGTGACAATTGAGGATGGGGAGACCATTTGGGGACGGGGTT